>Ga0081538_10002510_pt1 | contig 17868 bp, 16 predicted proteins | sample TabmetS5T2R1_FD_71022 | JGI IMG/M metagenome (GOLD analysis project Ga0081538, IMG submission 71022) | Tabebuia heterophylla rhizosphere microbial communities from the University of Puerto Rico - S5T2R1 | ecosystem: Host-associated > Plants > Roots > Rhizosphere ... | reverse complement strand
GCTGTGCCAAGGGCTCGAGCCTCCGCGCTGGTCGGCGCGCTCGACAAGCGCGGCGTAATGGGCGCCGTCGTGGGCGAGGTGGTCGAGCGGTCGGGGGTCAGGGTCACGAGGTAGTCTCCAGACTTCGCGGCCACGATCTGGTAACGTTACCGCTGGCCGGGTGAGATTTTCTTTGCCCACAGACGAAGCCCCTGATACTTTTCGCAATGTCCAAAGGGGTGTCAAGGCTGACCGCTGATGGCTGACACCTGAAAGCTCGAATGCAATCTATACTCAACACTGCGCTGCCCTTCTTCGCCCTGATCTTCTGCGGCTACGGCGCGGGACGCCTGAGGCTCGTGGACGAAACCGCAGCAGCAGGGGTAAATACGTTCGTCTTCTACTTCGCCCTGCCGGCCTTTCTGTTCGGCCTGATGTCATCCTCTCCAGTAGGAGAGGTCATCAACGCGCCGTTTATAGGGGCGTACGTGACGGCGAGCCTCGCTCTCTTCGCCCTGACCGCGCTCGTCGGACTCCGGCTCTTCGAAATAGGACGCGCCGAGGCGGCGGTGCAGGGACTCTCGGCGGTGCTGGCGAACACGGGCTACATGGGTATACCCCTGATCTCCGCGGTCTTCGGCAGGGAGTCCGCCGTCCCCATCGTCGTCGGTCTCACCCTCGACGGGGTGCTGATGATCCCTCTCGGGATCGTGATCATCGAGTCCTCCAAAGGCCGCGCAGAAGGCCTCACCCACACAGCGCTCACCACCTTCTCCGCCCTCGCTCGAAACCCCCTGATACTCTCCATCTTCGCAGGCCTGGCCGTCTCGACCACAGGACTCAACCCCCCAACGCCCCTGGCCAACTTCCTCGATCTGCTCGGCGGCACCGCAGGCCCCTGTGCCCTGTTCGCCCTCGGCGCCACCCTCGCAGGACGCACCGTGGCGGGCGGCACAGCCGAAGTCTCCTATATGACCTTCATGAAGCTCGTACTCCACCCGGCTACCCTCTTTTTCACGACCACAGTAATCTTCAGCGTCGATCCTCTCTGGGCTACCGCGGCCCTGCTCGGCGCAGCCCTCCCCATCGCCGCCAACGTCTTTATCGTCGCCCGCCAGTACGACGTCTACGTCGTCCGTACCTCCAGCGCTATTCTGGTCTCTACAGCGGTGTCCATGATCTCTGTCTCGGCATTGTTGTTGGTTTTGCATTAGGCGTACAGGACCGTACCAAGGTACAGGTGAGATCCCACCCTTCGTCCGGTGTACCGATGTCCGCGTGTGGTAATGTTTATTTAGCCGGCTAAACAACGTCGGAGTGAGGAGAAGAACATGACGAGCATCAGGGAGACGATCGAGCGTGAGGTAACGGGATGGCCTGGCGTCGAGGCGAGAGGTCACCGGTACGGTGGGGTCGAGTTTCGGGTAAATGGGCATGAGATCGGGCACCTGCACGGCGACAGGTTGGCTGATCTTCCGTTCCCTGTGAGGATGAGAGAGGAACTGGTCGAGTCGGGCAAGGCGCAGCTTCATCACGTGTTGCCGCAGACAGGGTGGGTCAGTTACTACTTGCGGGGCGAGGAGGATGTCGCAGGGGCGCTCGACCTGTTCAGGAAGAACTACGAGCGTTTGACGGCGCGGAGGGCGGCCAGGGCATGAGCGTGTTTACGAAGAAGGAGATCGAGTACCTGGGGGAACAGCGGTTGGGGCGGCTTGCGACGGTGGATGAGGAGGGCAGGCTGCACAGCAGGTCGGCTGATGCGTGACAGCGGTGCCACCTCGGCAGGTGTTCACTCTATAAGGGAGTACACGAGCTTTGTGCTGGCGAAGGTCTGCAAGGCCCACAGGGCTTACGTCGACGCGCTGCTGGCCGAGCATGGGCTGCACGTCGGCCAGGAGATGGTGTTACTAGAGCTCTGGCAGGAGGACGGTCTGCGCGCCAGAGAGCTCGCCGTCCGCCTCGGCGTCGAGCCCCCTACCGTCACCAAGATGCTGCGGCGGCTCGAGAGATGCGGGCTTGTGGAGCGTAGCCAGGACCCTGCAGACGCCCGTAGTTTCCGCATTCACCTCACGGAAAAGGGTCGTGCCCTCGAAGCGCCGGTCGCCCGCTGCTGGGCACAGACCGAGCAGACGGCGCTCGCGGGGCTCAGCGCCGGCGAGCGCCGGACATTTCGAAAGTTGCTGAGCCGGGTAAGGAACAATCTCGACCCCGGATTCAGAGCAGATTAGCAGATCTTTCGAGACAACATATCTGGGAGATGATGAGATTGACATTTGATGACCGACGTTTGAAGGTCGTGGGCATAGGCGGCACGTTGCGGGAGGGCTCGACGAGCCTCGGCGCGCTAACCGCGTCAGTGGAGGCGACACTTGAGCGCTGAGAGAGCGGCGACGGAGCGGGCCGGGATCTCGACGCGACTCCTGATCGGAGTTTTGATCTCAGCCGTCTTCGTCTCGGTGCTAAATAGCTCCATGGTCAACGTCGTGGTGCCTGTCATAGGCAGGGACTACGGCGTCACGGAGGCGCAGGTTGGGTGGGTGATCACCGGCTTCCTGTTGACCTTCGCCATCGGTATACCGCTTTACGGGCGCGCTGCGGATGTGTTCAGCGTCAGACGCGCCTTCACGGTCGGTCTCCTCGCGTTCGCCGCGGGGAGCCTTATCTGCGCGTCGGCGCCAAGTCTCGGCATGCTCGTCCTCGGACGAATCGTGCAGGGCGCGGGCGGGGCTGCGATACCAGCGCTCTCGAGCGTCTCCGTTGCGAAGATACTCCCTCCTGGCGAGCGGGGATCCGCGCTCGGGCTCATCGTCTCCAGCGTGGGCATCGGGGCCGCTATAGGCCCCATAGTCGGCGGCGCTGTGGGGTCTCTCGTGGGCTGGCATTATCTGTTTATCGGGACACTCATCTTGACGGTCGCTCTGATCCCGGCCGCCCTCTACGTTCTCCCAGACGACAGCCCGGAGGAGGCGCGCGGTTTCGACCTGCCTGGCGGCATCCTGCTCGGACTCGCGGCGGGATTGTTTCTGTTTGGGATCACCCGCGGCCAGGTCTCCGGTTTCGGCTCGGCAGGCTCCTGGGGTAGCTTCGTTGGCTCGGCCCTGGCCGCTGTCGGCTTCGGATGGCGCATAAGGAGAGCCGCCGAGCCTTTCGTTTCCCCCACTCTCTTCGAGAACAGGGCTTACGTCGCCGCCGTGGTCGTGGGGTATTTCTGCATGCTCGCCAACGTGTCGGCGCTTGTCTTTGTTCCACTACTCGTCTCCGAGGTCAACGGTCTCTCACCGGGGCAGGCCGGGCTCGTGCTCACGCCGGGTGCGGTGGCGCTCGCCACTATCTCGCCACTGGCGGGACGATGGTCGGATAGGATCGGGGTGCGCCCGCTCATATTCGCCGGGCTAGTGACCATGCTGCTCTCCGTACTCTCCATCTCGACGTTCGGGGCAGGCGCCACGCCCGTGATCGCGTCGCTCGGCATGCTCGGCGTGGGCACCGGGTTCGCCCTCGCGAACTCCCCGAATATCAACGCCGCGGCCTCCGCCTTGAGCCCGGAGGAAGTAGGCACGGGACTGGGGATCTTCAACGGCGCGTTCTTCCTCGGCGGCGGGACGGGACCGGCCTTGATCGGGGCGTTCCTTGCGGCCCGCAAGGAGGCGGAGGCCGGTGCGCTGAATCCTCTCTACACACTCGACGCCGCCGCGTTCTCTGACGCTTTCCTCGTCCTCTCCATGGCCCTCCTCATCTCCCTGGTGGCGACGCTAGGGTTGAGGAGAACGACCGCAAAGGAGACCACATGAGCGACTACGGCAGGGATCTCGAGTTCGGCGTGAGCGTGGAGCCGCTCGCAGACCCGCCTGAGTGGGCGGCGCGCGTCGCGATGGCCGCGGACAGGGCCGGTCTAGATCTGGTAGGCATCCAGGACCACCCCTATCAGCGGCGTTTTCTGGACACGTGGACGCTTATCTCGACGCTCGTGCCAGTGACCGAACACATCCGCTTCTTCCCCGACGTGGCCAACCTCCCGCTCAGGCCGCCAGCCATGCTGGCGAAAGCGGCCGCCAGCCTAGACGTGCTCTCGGCAGGGAGGGTGGAGATGGGGCTCGGCGCCGGGTCTTTTTGGGACGCCGTGGCAGGCATGGGCGGCCCGCGAAGAAGTCCCGGCGAGGCTGTTCGCTCCGTCGAAGAAGCGATCGAGGTTATGCGACTGGTGTGGAGCGAAGAGCGCTCGCTGCGCTTCGACGGCGAGTTCTATTCCTTGAAGGGCATGCGGCCTGGTCCGCACCCGGTGCATGACATAGGGATTTGGGTCGGGGCCTACGGGCCGAAGATGCTCGACCTCATAGGGAGGCTCGCGGACGGCTGGGTGCCCTCGCACGGCTACTCGCCGCTGAGACGGCTCCCCGAGATGCACCGAAGGATCGACGAAGGCGCTGAAAGAGCTGGAAGGGAGCCGCGGGAGATTCGCCGGGCGTACAACATCTCGGGCAGCGTCGGCGCCGTAGACCAAGGTCCCCTCCAAGGCCCGGCATCGAGGTGGGTCGAGACGCTCACGGGGTTCGCCCTGGAACACGGTATGGATACCTTCATCTTCTGGCCCTCCGGAGACCACGAGCGGCAGGTCGAGGTCTTCGCAGGCGAGGTAGTGCCCGCCGTAAAGGATGCCGTTCGGTCGGGGCGCTCCTGAAAAGATTGCAACGTCCAGAGTCCCTCTGCTAGGCTGCACGGTAAGCAACACAGCCTACAAAGAGAAGGAGGGCGTCCATGAGTGAGGGTATTCTGCAGCGGTTATCCGAAGGTATCGTCCTCGGTGACGGCGGTTACTTGCTAGAGTTGGAGCGCCGGGGCTACGTGCAGGCTGGTCCGTTCGTGCCCGAGCCCAGCATCACGAACCCCGAGGCCCTGGCGAATCTACACAGGGAGTTCGTCGACGCCGGGGTCGACGTGCTCCAGACGCTCACTTTCTATGCCAGCGAGGACAAGCTGGCGACGGTCGGGCTCGAGGGCAGGGTCGACGACATGAACCGCGAGGCCACCAGGATCGCACGCAGGGTAGCAGGCGAGGCCGAGAGAGACGTGCTCGTCGCAGGCAACCTGAGCTGCGCCTGGGTCTACAGGCCCGAAGACCGCGAGACCCACCGCCGCACCCGCGAGCTCTTCGACCGCCAGCTCGACGTGATGACCGCGGAGGGCGTTGACTTCGTCATCGCGGAGACTTTCAACTGGCTCGGCGAAGCCATGATCGCCGCCGAAGCCATCAAGGCCACAGGACTCCCCGCGATGATAACCATGGGTCCTGACAACGATCCCAACTCCTTCGAGGGCTATTCGCCGGGCGAGCAGGTAAGGCGTCTGGCCGACGCGGGCGTGGACATCGTAGGCGCCAACTGCCTGCGCTCTCCCCGGTACATGCTCCCCATCATGGAGGAGATGCGCGCCGCCGTCCCCGATTCGGTCCACATGGCGGCCCAACCCGTAGCGTTCCACGGGACAGACGAGCGGCCCAACTTCGTCTCGCTCCCCGAGTTCCCTTACGAGTTGGAGAAATTGACGCTCCCCCGCGCCGCGATGGGAGAGTTCGCAAGGAGGGCTCGCGACCTCGGCTACAACTATATCGGCTCTTGCTGCGGCTCGGTCGCGGCCCACGTCAGGGAGATGGCGAGGGCGCTCGGCAAGACGTCCTCAGACGAGCGCGAGTGGCGTACGAGGACGGGCATAGCACAGTCCGGCTATGAGCTGCATCGTATGACGGAGCAGTAAGCCGCGAAGAGCGGCGTCGAACCCACTGGGAAGGTCCGTAAATGACCTCGGGCGGGAGGCGGGCATGAACGGAACAGGAAAGAAGGCGTTCGAGTACATCGTCGTGGGTTGTGGCGGCATCGGGAGCGCCGCCGTATACTGGCTCTCCCGCGAGGCCGGCTCTGGGGTACTCGGCCTCGAACAATTCCACCTCGGCCACGATAGGGGCGGCTCGGAAGACCACTCGCGCATCATACGCCTCTCCTACCACGATCAGGCCTACACCACCCTGACGCCCCACACCTACGGGGCCTGGTCCGAGGTCGAGGACGAGTCCGGTATTCAGCTGGTCTTCGAAACGGGCGGCCTCGACCTGGAATCCGTGGAGGACGAGCCCGCTTACATCAACCACTATGCCGGTGCGATGGCGGCCGCAGGCATCCCTTATGAGGAACTCACCGCGCCCGAGGTGATGGACCGTTTCCCGCAGTTCACGCTCGATGGGAGCGTGCTAGGCGTCTACCAAGAGAAGGCCGGTTTCGTGGACGCGGGCAAGGCCAACGCCGTACACGTTGCGCTGGCAAAGGCCAGAGGCGCGACGGTCCTCGACGAGGCTCCTGTGTACGGTGTGCGTACGGTTGGTAACGGTGTCGAGGTCCAGACGTCGGCGGGAACCTTCTCCGCCAGAAGGCTCGTCGTCGCGGCAGGAGCGTGGACCAACAAGGTACTCGGTCATCTTGGGTACACGATTCCCCTTACGTGCACCCAGGAGCAGGTGACGTACTTTCAGACGCCCCATTTGCGGGAGTTCGCTCCCGAGAGGTTTCCGGTCTGGATCTGGCACGGCGGCCCCGACTACACGTTCTACGGTCTCCCCGTCTACGGAGCGGTAGGCTCCAAAGCCGGCCAGGATACCGGCGGTGACGTCGTGACCGTGGACACCCGAACGTTCGACCCGAATCCACGCGTCCTCGCCACCTTGCGCGACTTCTTGCAGCGTTACATCCCACGCTCGCTCGGGCCCGAGCTCTACACCAAGACCTGTCTCTACGACATGCCGCCAGATCGCGAGTTCGTGCTAGGCACCGTGCCAGGGATACCCCAGGTCGCCTTCTTCTGCGGCGCCGGACACGCGTTCAAGTTCGCCGGCCTCGTCGGCAGGATCTTGAGCGAGCTAGCGCTTGAGGGTCGCACGCGCTACCAGATAGAGGCCTTCCGACCCGATCGTGAGGCTCTCACGGATCCAGACTACAGGCCGATGCTTGTGATGTAGCCTGAGGATGACTTCCGCGGAGTTCTACGTAGAGGACCTCGACCCGGCTTCTGTTGTCGCCGTGGCCAGGCAGGGGGCGCGGGTGGTGCTGGGCGAGGAGGCGCGCGAGCGCGTGAGGTCTTCCCGCGGGCGCGTGGAGATCATGATCGAAGGCTCCCGTCCGGTCTACGGGGTGACCACGGGCTTCGGGGCGCTCGCGAACACCAGGATCTCTGCAGAGAAGCGCCTCGAGCTCCAGCAATCACTCCTCCGCAGCCACGCCGCCGGTATGGGACCTTTCGTCGAGCCCGAGGTCGTGCGGGCCATGACGGCGATCAGGGCGAAGACCCTATCCGCGGGCTACTCTGGAGTCCGTCCCGATCTCATCGACGCCCTGATAGCGTTCCTGAACGCGGGCCTCACCCCCGCCGTCCCCGAGTACGGCTCTATGGGCGCGAGCGGAGATCTCGCACCCCTCGCCCACGTCGGCCTCTGCCTCATCGGGGAAGGTCGCCTGCTGGACCGGGGAGAACCGGTCAAGACCAGCGAAGTCCTGGAGCGCGCCGGTATTCGGCCCTTCCGGCTCGCCACAAAAGAAGGTCTCGCCCTGATCAACGGCACGGACGGTATGCTCGCTATGCTGCTGCTCTCGCTCGAAGACCTCAAGGTCCTCCTGAAGACCGCCGATGTGACCGCGGCGATGTCCGTCGAGGCCCTGCTCGGCACCGACAGGGTCTTCCGCGAGGACCTCCACGCCCTGAGGGCCCATCCGGGACAACTCGCGAGCGCGGGCAACATCTCGAAGCTGCTCTCGGGCAGCCCCATCGTGGCCTCCCACCGTGACTCGCCCCACCTGGTCCAGGACGCTTATTCATTGCGCTGTGCTCCCCAGGTCTTCGGCGCGGCGCGGGACACGCTGGATCACGCCTCCCTCGTAGCCGGGCGCGAGCTGGCCTCCGTAACGGACAACCCGGTCGTGCTGCCCGACGGCCGGGTCGAGAGCGTCGGCAACTTCCACGGGGAGCCGCTCGCCCTCGTCCTCGACTTCCTGGCCATCGCCGCCTCGGAGGTAGGCGCGATCACGGAGCGCAGGATCGACCGCATGCTCGACCCGAAACGTTCGGAAGGCCTGCCCGCCTTCCTTAGCCCGCGAGCCGGCGTCAACTCGGGGTTCATGATCCCCCACTACACGGCCGCATCCCTCGCGGAAGAGAACCGCCGCCTCGCGAACCCGGCGAGCACGGGCTCCCTCCCGACCTCGGCCATGCAAGAAGACCACAACTCGATGGGCTGGAGCGCAGGCCGCAAACTGCAACGGCTCCTGGCCAACGTCGCCAGCATCCTAGCCGTCGAAGCGGCCTGCGCGGCCCAGGCCCTCGACCTCCGCTCTCCCCTGCAGCCGGGCTACGCGACCGGCGCCGTCCTCGAGCGGATCAGGCGAGACATCCCGTTCATCGAGAGCGATACCTTCATGGCCCCGCACCTCGAAGCGGCAGAACACCTGGTTGGTTCAGGAGCGCTCGTAGAAGCGGCCGAACAAGAGATCGGTCCCCTCGATTAGAGCGATTCGCATGTAGGGGCGGTTCGGGAACCGCCCACATTAGGTTCGCGAACCGCCCAAGTCATATCGACCGGACCGGGTTCCTTCCGAGAAAAACCATCTGTTCGTCCCGATGGGATACCATAATGTCCGCGACGACGCAGAAGTCGGAAGCAACGTGAAGGAGGGTGAGTGAATACACCTTCGGGAGCAGGGGAGCTCCGCAGGGCGCTCGCGTATCTCCGCTCGTACACGTGGCAGAGCGTGGTCGCTGTCCTTTCGCTACTCTTGGTCTCGGGGGCTAACCTGGCGACGCCGCTACTCATCGGACGCGCCATCGACGAAGGTATCGGTCCGCGGCGGCTCGGGGTCATCTTCGTCGTGGTCGGGTGGCTGGTCGGGCTCGCGCTGGCACGGGCCGTGTTCACGTTCTTGCAGGGTTATCTGGCCGAGAGGGCCTCGCAGGGCGTCGCCTACGACTTGCGGGATGCCTTGTTCGAGAGGATAGAGCGGCTCTCCTTTTCATACTACGATAGGGTCCAGACGGGCCAGCTCGTCACCCGCTTGACCAGCGACGTGGAGCAGATCCGCACCTTCGCCGGCTCCGGTGTAGTCCAACTCGCGAACGCCGTCGTCATGCTCCTGGGCACGACGGTCTTGCTCCTCTATCTCGACTGGCAACTCGCCCTCGTCGCGCTGGCTGTAGTACCCATCATCGCCGTACTCTTGGTCCGCTTTGTCGGTAGGATCAGGCCCCTTTTCAGGGAAGTCCAGCAGACGCTGGGAAGGCTCAACACCGTGCTGCAGGAAGACCTTCTGGGGGTGCGTGTGATCCGGGCCTTCGCCCGCGAGGACTACGAGACGGCCCGCTACACGGCGGTCAACGAAGAGCTCCTGGAGAAGAACCTAACCACCGTGCGGGTGTTCTCCAACAACTTCCCTTTCGTCTTTCTGTTCGCCAACCTGGGGACGCTCGCGATCATCTGGTTTGGGGGCTGGCAGGTTATCGGGGGCAGGCTCTCCATCGGGGATCTCGTCGCCTTCAACACCCTGCTCGGCTTCATGCTCTTCCCGATCCTCACGATAGGCTTCCTCTCGGCGAGCATCTCCCGCGCGGGAGCCTCGTCCCAGAGGGTCTTCGATGTCCTCGACGCCCCCCTCGACGTAGAAGACGCCCCCGACGCCTCCACCCTCCTCCCGCTCTCGTGCAGGGTCGATTTCGACAACGTCTCGTTTCGGTACCCTGGCAGCGCGCGCGACATCCTGGCCGGCGTGTCCTTTACCGCAAGACCCGGACAGACCGTCGCCATCCTGGGGACTACGGGCTCGGGGAAGTCCACTCTCGTCAACCTCATACCGCGCTTCTACGACGTGACGGGAGGGGCCGTCAGGCTCGACGGCAACGACGTGCGCGAAGTGACCCTATCCTCGCTCAGGTCCCAGATCGGGATAGTCTTGCAGGAGACGCGCCTCTTCTCGGGCACCGTCCGCGATAACGTGGCCTTCGGCAAACCGGACGCGACTGACGAGGAGGTCGTGGCGGCGGCCGAGGCCGCCCAGGCCGGTGAGTTCGTAAGGGGACTCTCGGAGGGCTACGACACCGTTATCGGCGAGCGGGGCATCGGGCTCTCGGGTGGCCAGCGACAGCGGATCGCCATAGCGCGGGCGCTCCTTATCGACCCTAGGCTCCTTATCCTGGACGATAGCACCTCGGCCGTGGACGCCGAGACGGAGGCCGCGATCCAGGAGACGTTGGACAGGCTCATGCGCGAGAAGCACCGCACCGTCTTCGTCATCGCCCAGAGGGTCTCCACCGTGCGGGACGCGGACCTGATCCTGGTCCTCGACGAGGGCAGTATCGCGGCCAGAGGCACCCACGAGGAGCTCCTGCGAGAGAGCGAACTCTACAACGAGATCCTCGGCTCCCAGTTGCTCTCCCCCTCGGAGACAGCAGCATGAACCACATGAAAGGAGCGGACGTGAAGCCAGGGATAATCGATGTGAGTGTTGCCGAGAGGAGGGAACCATGAGCGAGACAGCAAACGAAAGGACAGTGAAAGACCGCATCTCCTTCCTGCGCACCTTGCGGTCCGTCCGCTCGTTCAGATCCGACCCAATACCGCAGGAGGTAGTCGACGACGTTCTCGAGGTGGCCCGCTGGTCGGGTAGCGCGACCAACAAACAGCCCTGGGAGATCCTGATCATCCGCGAGCGTGAGACGCTGCGCTCCCTCGCCTCGGCCGGGGGCTACGCAGGTCACCTGGCGGGGGCGCCGCTCGGGATAGTGCTCGTCATGGCCGGCGAGCGGGCCGAGCAGGAGACTTACGATGAGGGGAAGCTCGCAGAGCGGATAATGCTAGCCGCCCACGCGCACGGCGTTGGCTCGAGCATAGGTTGGTTCGCCGGCCCGGGCAGAGACGCGGCCAGAGAGATACTCGGCGTACCAAGAGAGAAAGTGGTGAGGACCGCGGTCTCCCTCGGCTACCCCGCCGAGGAGGCCCGCAGATCCCGCGCCGGCCGGCAGGCTCGTAAGCCCCTCGGCGAGATCGTCCACCATGAACGCTACGCTTGGGAGAAACCATGAACGATTCTTTCGGTGAGGAAACCCTCAGGCTCCTCGACGAGACCAAGGAAGTGCGCATCGAGACCCGCCGGGACGATGATGCCCAAGAGCACCGCACGATCATCTGGGTCGTGGTCGTCGAAGGCGAGGTCTTCGTGCGCTCGGTGCGTGGTGACAAAGGCCGCTGGTACCGCGAGATCTCGGCGAACCCGGAGGGCGCGCTGCACGTGGAGGACGACCGCATCCCCGTGAAGGCAGCCCCCGCCACCGAAGAGGCGACTGTGAACGCGGTAAGCGCCGCCTTCAGGAGCAAGTATCAGCAATCTTCGCCATCCTCCACAGAGGCGATGGTTCGTCCCGAGACCCTGCCCACGACCCTCAAGCTTTCGCCAGCCTAGGGGCTGGTTCATACAACATATAGAGCAGTCCGAGGAGGAGAGATCAGGGGCATCGAATCCATCGCACGCGTGCCGCAGGAGCGCGCCGGCGACCGGGGCGCCACCACAAGGCGTCTGCTGGGAGAACTGCGCCCCTATTCGGGCGAGCTGATGATCGTCTTCGGGCTAGTCGTGCTCGGGGCGGCCGCTCAGGCTGGAGGGCCCTGGTTGATCGGTCGTGCCATAGACCGCTACATCCTGCGCGGCGACCTGGCCGGGCTCTCCAGGATCATGCTGGTGCTCCTAGGGGTCTACGTCGTGGGGGCCATCGCCTCGCGGGGACAGGTCTACCAGGTCGGCTCTATCGGGCAGAGTCTTCTGGCCTCCATGCGGGCCAGGATCTTCGACCGGCTCCAGCATCTGCCACTCAGGTACTTCGACAGGAGGCCCGTAGGAGATTTGATGAGCCGGGTGACCAACGACGTCGACACCCTCAACCAGCTCTTCTCGCAGGGGCTCACCCAGCTGTTGGGGTCCCTATTCAGCCTGATCGGGATCGTTGTGGCGATGCTCTTCCTCGACTGGAACCTCGCCTTGGCTTGCTTCACGATCATACCTATCATGCTCGTATTGACCTCCTTTTTCGCCCGCCGCGCGCGACGCGCCTTCCGCCTTACGCGCGAGACGGTCGGGGACGTGACGGCGGGAGTGCAAGAAGACATCGTCGGGGTGCGCGAGGCGCAGGCCTTCAACAGGACCGAGGAGAACATAGCCCGTTTCAGGCGGCGCAACGCCGCAAACCGCGACGCCAACGTGCAGGCCGTGGCGATCACCTCGGCCTTCGCCCCCACGATAGACATGCTCTCGACCCTGGCTACCGCGCTCGTCATAGGCTACGGCGGCTACCTCGTCTTCGCCGGCTCGCTCTCCATCGGGATCCTCACCGCGTTTTTGATCTACGTCCAACAGTTCTTCCGCCCGATACAGCTCGCCTCCCAGGTCTACACCCAGGCCCAGGCCGCGGTCGCAGGTGCCGAGCGCATCTACAACATCCTCGACGAAGAACCCGAACCCGAGGACCCGCAGGGCAGTCCGAAACTCGGTCAAGCCACGGGCCTCATCTCCTTCGAGCACGTGACCTTCGCCTACGACCCCGGCAACCCCGTCCTGCACGACGTCAACTTCCGGGTCGAGCCTGGGATGACGGTGGCCCTCGTCGGCCCGACGGGGGCCGGCAAGACGACCATAGCGAGCCTGATACCGCGCTTCTACGACGCCACGAAGGGTAGGGTCCTTGTCGACGGAAGGGACGTCAGGGAGCTCGCCCGCAAGGACCTCAGGGCCAACATCGGGATCGTGCTCCAGGAGCCTTTCCTGTTCTCGGGCACCATCGCGGAGAACATCGGCTACGGCCGTTCCGGCGACCCTTCGGAGGCGACGCGCGAAGAAGTGGAGGCAGCTGCCCGAGTGGTCAACGCGAACGACTTCATCATGGCCCTTCCCGAGGGCTACGACACGGTCCTTGGCGAGGGAGGCGGGGCATTGAGCCAGGGCCAACGCCAGCTACTCTCTTTCGCCAGGGCAGTCCTGACAGACCCACGCATCCTCATCCTGGACGAGGCGACGAGCAACATAGATACGCGCACGGAGGCGATCATCCAGAAGGCCCTGGCCACGCTGCTGGAGGGCAGGACGAGCATCGTCATCGCCCACCGTCTCAGCACCATCAGGAACGCCGACCTCATCCTCGTCATACAGGACGGAAGCATCGCGGAGCGCGGCGACCATTCGACGCTCCTGGGGAAGAACGGCCTGTACGCCGACCTCTACCGTCGCCAGTTCCGCGAGCCCGTCCCCTCGGGCGGAAGATCCTGACCCAGCCCGAAAGGACGTCTGGCGGTATTATTCGGGCTGGCGTTGAATATCATGGAGGATGAGAGGAGCTTCGAATGAGCGTGCTTCCGGAGAGGATACTGTTGCCTACCGACGGCTCGGAGGACGCTATCAGGGCGACGGAGGCGGCCTCGGACCTGGCCAGAAGGAGCGGGGCCGAGCTACACGTCGTGCACGTCTGGCACGACGTGCGGGGGTTCGCCCACGACTTCGTCAAGAGGGAGTTGAGGCGCCAGGGCCAGGAGATCCTGGACGAGCAGGTAGAGAGGATCAAGGCCTCCGGTGGGGAAGTCGCGAAAGCGTATCTCAGGAGTGGGCGCACCTCCAATGAGGTCATCGCGCTCTGCAAGGAGATCGACGCCGGGCTCCTGGTAGTCGGCAGTCGCGGGCTGGGCACGGTGCGGCGCATCCTGATGGGCAGCCAGTCCGAGGAGATCGTGCACCACGCCCAGGTCCCCGTTCTCGTACTGACGGGGGCCCAGGATTTCTGGCCTCCGGCCCGGATCGTCATCGGCGAGGACTTCTCCGACGACGCGCGCAAGGCCGGGGAGCTCGCCACCGGCATCGGCAAGATCTACGATGCCGAGGGTCTGCTCGTCTACTCCCATCCCGACCTGCCCGAGGTTCCTCCCGGGGAGACGAGGTCCACGGTCCAGAACCTCGTAGATATGCGAGAGCGGGACCGAGGGATGCTCGAGGAGCGCGCCGGCGCGCTGGAGGAGACGCTCGGTAGCAGGCCTGAGATCAGGATCTCCGGCGGCTACCCGGCCAATGTCCTTCTCGAAGCCTCCCAGGAGGTGCAACCCTCGCTCGTGGCCGTCGGCAGCAGGGGACTTGCCGGACTGATCCGGACCAGGCTGGGGAGCGTCTCGACCAAGGTAGTGACCGCCGCGAGAGGACCCGTCCTGGTCTATCCGCACGTCGATTGAGGCTACAGGCATCAGGGTTCGCATACGGTAGTCCCGCCCGATCAGGCGTGAGCCGTCTCGCCCTTCTTTGCCGAATCGCCGGCAGGTACGTCGGTGCTAGTATGATCCTGCGTCGGATGTAATTTCGGAGAGGAGCATTATGGCGCAGACTACAGGGATCCACCACGTAACAGCCATCTCGGGCGAACCGCAGCGCAACGTGGACTTCTACGCCGGCACTATGGGCTTAAGGATGGTCAAGAAGACCGTCAACTTCGACGATCCCGAGACCTACCACCTCTATTATGGGGACGGCGCGGGGAGTCCGGGCACCATCATGACATTCTTCCCGTGGTCGCACGCCCCAGGAGGACGCATAGGTGCCGGCCAGCTCGTCGTTACCTCCTTCTCCATCCCGACCGCCTCTCTGGGCTACTGGACGGAGCGCCTGGTGGAGAAGGGTGTCCGCTTCGAGAGGCCCCGCGACCGCTTCGGCGATACGGTCCTCACTTTCGAGGACCCGGACCGACTGCGCATAGAGCTCGTGGCCGCGGAAGACGGGCGTCCGGGATGGTCCGGCGGTCCCGTCCAGGCCGAGCACTCCGTCAGGGGCTTCCACCACGTCGCCCTCGCCGTCGAGGCACCAGAACGTACCGCCGGGCTGATGACAGATTTTCTAGGCTTCCGGCGGGTCGACGAGGCGGAGGGTAGGATCAGGCTCGCCTCGGGTAAAGGTGGCCCGGGAGATCTCGTCGACGTGGTGAACGCGGCCGGCTTCCCCCGTGGAAGCATGGGCGTAGGCACCGTGCACCACGTCGCGTTCCGGGTCCCCGACGAGGAGACCCAGCTTGCGGTACGCACAGAGATATCGGCGCTCGGCTACAGCGTTACGCCCGTTCTGGACCGCAATTACTTCCGTTCGATCTACTTCCGCGAGCCCGGCGGGGTGCTCTTCGAGATCGCCACCGATCCCCCAGGTTTCGCGGTAGACGAGGACCCCGAACACCTCGGCGAAGACCTCAAGCTACCGCCCTGGCTCGAGACCCGCCGCGATAGGCTCGAAGAGGTCCTCCCGTCGCTGCGCATCCCGGCAGGAGAGAACGCATGAGCGCCGACCTCGGCTTCGTCCACCGCTATGTGCCCGGCGAAGATGAATCCGGCCCGACACTCCTCTTGCTGCACGGCACGGGCGGTAACGAAGAAGATCTCGTACCACTCGGGGAGACACTCGCCCCCGGCGCTGCCTTCCTTTCACCCCGCGGCAAGGTCTCGGAGTACGGCGCCCCGCGTTTCTTCCGGCGCCTGGCAGAAGGAGTCTTCGACCACGAGGACCTGTTGTTCCGCACGCACGAGCTGGCCGAGTTCGTGCAAGCCGCCTCAGAAGAGTACGGCTTCGATGCATCGAAGGTCGTCGCCGTAGGCTACTCCAACGGGGCCAACGTGGCGGCGAGCACGATCCTTCTGCACCCCGGTCTGCTACGGGCCGCGGTCCTTTTCAGGGCGATGGTACCTTTCGAGCCCGATCTGGCGCCCGATCTCTCCGGGATGCCAGTCTTCCTGGCAGCAGGCCGTATGGACCGTATGATCCCTCCACACAACACGCAGCGCCTCGCTGACATACTTCTCGAAGCAGGCGCAGACGTAGACCTCCGCTGGCGCGACACAGGACATCCCCTGACCTACGAAGATGTCGCCGAGGCGAAAGCGTGGCTCTCGGACGTTCTACCAAAGCTCTCCTGACCCAAAACGGCAGGGAGTAATAACCTACCCAATCGGCCAGGTTGCCTGGGGTGTTAGAATTTTTTGGGGCGTCTGGAGTGACATACGGGCGCGATTTGCGGGATGGAACGACTATTTGACGATCGTATTTGAAGGGCGGGCGTTATGGCGAAGCCGGTGATCCTGGCGGTGGACGACGACCCTCAGGTGCTGCGGGCCGTGGAGCGGGACCTCAGGCGCCGGTACGCGCGCGAGTACAGGATACTTCGGGCGGACTCTGGGGAGTCCGCGCTCGACACCCTGGGCAAGCTCAAGCTGCGGGGCGACCCCGTGGCGCTGTTTCTGGTCGACCAGCGGATGCCGAAGATGACGGGCGTGGAGTTCCTGGAGCACGCCATCGAGCGTTATCCCGAGGCCAAGCGCGCCCTGCTCACGGCCTACTCGGATACCGAGGCTGCTATTCGTGCGATCAACGAGGTGGGCCTCGATTACTACCTGCAGAAACCGTGGGACCCGCCGGATGAGAACCTCTACCCCAACCTCGACGACATGCTCGCCGACTGGCAGGCCGACTACAGGCCGCCTTTCACGGGCTTGCGGGTCGTCGGTGACCGCTGGTCGCCCGAGTCGCACCGCACGCGGGAGTTCCTGGCCCTCAACCGCGTGCCTTACCGCTGGCTGGACATAGAGGGGTCCGAAGAGGCACGAGAGATCGTTGCGAACGCCGATTCGGGGGCGCCGAAGCTGCCGCTCGTCGTCTACGAGGACGGCTCTTACGCGGAGGCGCCGCAGAACAGGGAGATAGCCGAGAAGATCGGGCTTCAGACCCGCGCCGGGCAGCAATTCTACGACCTGGTGATCGTCGGCGGAGGACCATCCGGCCTCGCGGCCGCGGTCTACGGGGCTTCGGAGGGCCTGAAGACCGTCCTTATAGAGCGCGAGGCGCCCGGCGGACAGGCCGGAACGAGCAGCCGCATCGAGAACTATCTGGGTTTCCCTGCCGGACTTTCGGGCGGCGATCTGGCGCGGAGGGCTGTGGACCAGGCGAAGCGCTTCGAGGTGGAGATCCTGACACCCCAGGAAGTCAGTGCGGTGCGCGTGGAGGACCCTTATAGGATAGTGACCCTCGCTGATGGGATGGAGATCTCGTGCTACGCCCTGATCATCACGACCGGCGTCTCCTACCAGAAATTGCATGTGCCAGGCGTTGATCGTCTGACGGGACGTGGCATCTACTACGGCGCCGCCCAGACGGAAGCTCTGTCGTGCATTGGCGAGGACGTATTCATCGTAGGAGGTGCCAACTCGGCCGGGCAGGCCGCGATGTTCTTCGCCAACCGGGCGCGCAGGGTCTTTATCCTCTACAGGGGTGGCGACCTGAGGAAGAGCATGTCGGATTACCTGGTGCGCCAGATCGAAGACAGACCTAACATCGAGGTGCTCCTCGACACCAACGTGATCTCTGTCGAGGGCGAGGACCACCTGGAACGGATAACCGCGAAGAATACGGTGACGGGCGAGATCGAGTCCACGGCGGCCCATTCGCTCTTCATTTTTATCGGGGCGGCGCCGAAGACGGAGTGGCTGGACGGCGTGGTAGAGCGCGACGAGCGTGGCTTTATCCTCTCGGGACCCGATCTGATGCGTGAAGGGAAGCCTCCCAAGGGCTGGCGACCAGATAGGGACCCGTTCCTGCTGGAGACGAGCGTGCCTGGCATCTTCGTCGCAGGAGACGTGCGCCACGGCTCGGTCAAGCGCTGCGCCTCGGCCGTCGGCGAGGGCTCCATCGCCATCCAGTTCGTCCACCAGTACCTGAGGGAGGTCTGAGGTGCCGGACGAGCGGGTCCTCGATTGCCTGCGCTCGGTGCCGCTCTTCAGGCAACTGTCCGACGAGAAGCTGGGCTGGA
>Ga0081538_10002509_pt1 | contig 17872 bp, 18 predicted proteins | sample TabmetS5T2R1_FD_71022 | JGI IMG/M metagenome (GOLD analysis project Ga0081538, IMG submission 71022) | Tabebuia heterophylla rhizosphere microbial communities from the University of Puerto Rico - S5T2R1 | ecosystem: Host-associated > Plants > Roots > Rhizosphere ... | reverse complement strand
TCGCGGCGCTGGACGCCGCGCCGGCCGTCGTGCTGACCTCGAGCCACGACGGCGCCGAGCTCGCTGGGTGCCTGGCTGAGTGCGGCGCACGCGGCTTTGTGCCCAAGACCGAGCTGTCGCGCGAAGCGATCGAGGAGCTTCTGGCATGACGATCGCGCAGACCAAGACTGTCGAGGCGAGGTGCGCGTAGTCGTCGGCGAGGATTCTGTGCTCGTGCGCGAGGGGATCGTGCGCGTGCTCGGGCAGGCGGGCTTCGAGGTCGTCGCGCAGGCGGGCGATGCCGCGGAGCTGATGCGAAAGGTGTCCGCTCATAGGCCCGACGTGGCTGTCGTGGACATCCGGATGCCGCCGACCGACACCGACGACGGCCTGCGCGCCGCGATCGAGATCCGCCGCCGCCAGCCCCAGACCGGGGTGGTTGTGCTCTCTCAGTACCTGGAGGAGGGCTATGCGCTCGACCTCGTCGGCGACCGCCCCGAGGGCACCGGCTACCTGCTCAAAGACCGGGTGGGGGATGTCGAGCGCTTTGCCGACTCCGTGCGTCGCGTCGGCGAGGGCGGCTCGGCCCTCGACCCGGAGGTCGTCGCTCAGATGCTGGGTCGCCGTCGCCGCGACGATTCGCTCGCCGGGCTCACCGAGCGAGAGCGCGAGGTGCTCGCGCTGATGGCGGAGGGCCGCTCGAACCAGGCAATCGCCGAGAAGCTCGTGGTGACCGAGCGCGCCGTCGAGAAGCACGTGACGAGCATCTTCGGCAAGCTCGGCCTCATGCCCGCTGCGGCGGATCACCGCCGCGTGCTGGCGGTACTGACCTTCCTTCGCTCTCGATGATGAACGAGCGCCCCTCGGTGGCACAGCTCGAAGCGCTCCTCGCGGAGCAGGCTGCGCTGCGTCGCGTCGCGACGCTGGTGGCAGGCGAGCCGGACGCGGGGCGGTTGTTCGAGTGCGTCTGCAAGGAGGTCGTCGGCGTGCTGGGCGTGGAGAGCGCCAACATCACGCGCTTCGAGGACGACGGCACCCAGACGGCCGTTGGTGCCTGGACGGTGGGCGACGCGCCCGCCTTCCCGCCAGGTGAGAACGCCCCGCTCGACGGGGAGACGGTCTCGGGGAAGCTGCGCCGGACGGGCCGACCCGAGCGCGTGGACGACTACGCGGGCGTCCGCGGCGAGCTGGTGAAGAGGCTGCGCGCGATGGGGATCAAGTCCGCGGTCGGCGCGCCGGTCAAGGTCGCCGGCAGGACATGGGGCGGCATCATTGCGTCGAGCGGACGCCCTCACGCCTTCCCCGAGGGAGCTGAACACCGGCTCGCCGACTTCGCGGAGCTTGTCACGGCGGCGCTCGCCAACGTCGACGCACGCGAGCAGCTGGCCGCCTCCCGCGCCCGGATCGTCGAGGCCGGCTATGAGGAGCGCCGCCGGCTCGGGCGCGATCTGCACGACGGCGCCCAGCAAGAGCTGGTCGGCGCAGTGATCAGCCTGAAGCTCGCGCACCGGAGGTTGGCGCAAGCCCCTGACGAGGCGCGCGAGCTCGTGGAGGAGGCGCTCGAGCACATGGAGTCAGGGATCCGCGACCTGCGTGAGCTGGCCTCGGGCATCCACCCAAGCGTACTTACCGACCGCGGGCTAAGCGCGGCGCTGGTGGCGCTCGCGGGGCGCTCGCCGATGCCGGTGGAGCTTGGGGAGGTGCCACCACAGCGGCTGCCGGCTCCGGTCGAGACGTCCGTCTATTTCGTGGTGGCCGAGGCGCTCACGAACGCCGCCAAGCACGCTTGCTGCAACCACGTCCACGTGGGGGTACGAGTCGAGGACGGCTCTGCGGCCGTTGAGGTCCGCGACGACGGGGTCGGCGGCGCGGACCCCGCCGCCGGGTCGGGGCTGCGCGGGCTGGCCGACCGCGTCAACGCGCTGGGAGGCAGGCTTGAGATCGAGAGCACCGCGGGCGAAGGCACGATGGTCAGAGCGCGGATCGCGTTGAGTGCACCGGAGACCGACCGACGCGCCGTGCGCCTCGGCCCCAGCCCGAACGCGAGCTAGTCACATCAATATGAGGCTCACGCTCGCTCGATAGCAGCGTCGAGCGGCTGATCGCAGGCTAGGATCACACAGACCGGCAGAGCTGCGTCCGACGGCGCCGATTCTGGGCGCCGGGGCCATCCACAGAACCAGGGGGGCGGCGATGCCGATCGTGACAGTCGGTCCGGTACAGCTGTACTACGAGGTTCGGGGTAGCGGGCCGCCGGTGCTGCTCATCATGGGGGCGACTGGCGACGCGGGGCACTTTGCGACAGTCGCCGCCGAGTTGGCCGACGAGTTCACCGTCGTCACGTTTGACCGGCGCGGGAATTCGCGCAGCTCGTGCCCACCAGGTTGGCGCATGACGACAGTGGAGGAGCAGGCGGACGACGCGGCCGGGCTGCTGCGCGCGCTCGAGCTTGCTCCCGCCGCTGTCTTCGGCAGCAGCAGCGGCGCGATCTGCGCCCTATCCCTGCTGATCCGCCACCCCGAGCTGGTGCGAGGAGCGATCCTGCATGAGCCGCCGATGCTCACGGTGCTGGAGCGATCGGATGACGTCCAGGCGGCGGTCGGAAAGCTGGTCGAGGCGGGCATGGGCGCGGGCGGCCCGGCGGCTGCTCTGGAGCGCTTCTGGCGCTTTGTCGCCGGCGACGCCAACTGGGAGGGCCTGGAGCCGGGTCTGCGCGAGCGGATGCTGGGCAACGCCGAGACCTTCCTGGGCGTTGAGAGAACGCTCGAGTCCTACCGGCCCGACGATCCCACGCTCGCTGCGATCGCCATGCCCGTGCAGGTGCTCCTGAGCGAGCAGAGCCTTTGGTTCATCGCCGAGATCGACGAATGGCTCGCCTCGCGCCTCGGCGTTGAGGTGTCGCTCACGCCGGGGACGCATACCCCCTACCACGACCACCCGCACGAGCTGGCTCAGACGATCCGGTCGTTCCTCACCCGGGCTGACATGTCGTTGGCGCCAGCCGCTGAGTGAGCGAGGAGCGAACGGAGGAGCGCCGCGAGCCCGCCCGACCGAGCGTTCGACCTGCATCACGCCGCGCTCAGCGTCCGGGCAGAAAGCGGGCTGCGCCGGTTCTACCCCCGAAAGCCCGGAGGCGCTCGCGGCGCCAGCAGAAACAACCGCCGCGCCGCGCCCCCTCCGCCTTGCGAATCCTGCGTTCTGCCCGGGCGCGGGGCTGGTGTTTCGAGAACGGAAACCGAAGTCCGCGACGTCAACCCGCGGCAGCGCGGCTCGGCCGGAGCCCTCATCGGCCTAGGGCGACGGGCAGGCCGGTCACCCGGCGTCCAGCTCATCACGCCCGCGCTTGAGCCGGAACCTGCCGGGCGCGGGCCCGCTCAACGCAAAGGCCCCGCTTCGCGTGGACCGCGAGCTGCGCGGCCACCGTCTGCTCCGGCGTCTTTCCCTTTCACGCTCGGGGGTCGAGTTTGCGCTCGCGATCTCCGGCGTAGATTTCGGCGGCGCTTATCGGCTTGCGCTTGCAGCGCAAGACCTCGATCGCGGCCCACATCGTCCAGGCCCCGCCGGCTCGCGCGCCCGGGTCTTGCGCGGCGTCGGCTGCTTTGCGTCGCGGTGCTCATCGCTTCCTCCTCCTCCCGCCCTTCTTGTCTTGGGGGCTTGCTGGTCACGGTTACCGCGCGGTCGAGCTGGTCGATCAGGCCCGCATGATCGACCCGCCACTCGCCCTCCCGGGGTCCGGTACTCGTCCCGCTCGATCCCGCTGGAGACTCCGAGCGTGTCGCCCTACTTCCGGCGCTCTTCGGACTCTCGAGCGTCGGCGCCGTGCGCCGCGACGTCGACGTACACGCCGCCGAGGTCTCGCCGGCCGCGGCGTCTCCGCCGCGAGCACCGCGATCCGCATCAGGCAGACGTCCCCGCCGGTCTTGCTCTCCCGGAGCTCGCGGTCGTCGGTCAGCGTCCCGATCAGCGAACCGCTGATCACGCCCGGTGCGCGGCGATACGGTTTTCAGGCACGGAAGGCCCGTCCTCCTGTGCCGGGCCGGGGGCGATGCCGCGCCGCCCGGCCGCTTTACGATTTGCGCGGCGACCCTAGCTCGACGCCGCGCCTCGATCCAGTCCCACCTGCGGCGAAACCGGCTGCGAGGGAGCAGGGATTTTGGACCCGATTTGGACCTCGCTGCCGGAGCTGGCCCGTTGGCGCTAAGAAATCAGGTGGCCGACGCGCGCAAAACACCGCGCGTATCCAGCCGCTTTACGAAATGGCGAGGCCCGGAATCGAACCGGGGACACCACGATTGTCAGGCAGTCGAGACGCGAGCGATGAGCCGCCAGAAACCGCAGGCCATGCGGTTTCACCGCTGTGCTTCTACCCCCGGATGCGGTTAGATGCGGGCGGGTTTAGGACTCTGTGGGCCGCTAGAGTCCAAAACGCCCTCGGCGTGATGCGGCCGATATCGAGGACGGTGCGGCCGCTGATCGGCCCCGTCCCGGGCGACCGCAGCTCGTGGATCTCTTCGGCGCATCGAGCGCTACGACGACCGCCACCGCGTCAAGTCCGGAGTGACGGGCTGGGCGCAGGTAAGCGGCCTTCGCGGCAACACTTCGATGCGTGACCGCGTCGAATGGGACAACTACTACATCGAGAACTGGTCCCTTTCGCTCGACCTCAAGATCCTCGTTCTCACCATCGGAGCGCTCTGCACAGGCTCACGCGACGCCTGACGACCTGCGGGAGCGCTTTCCGCGGTCGCCATCTCGCACGAGTGGCTGACGATCCCGGGCGGGTCGGAGAAGGTCGTCCGCCAGCTGCTCGAGCTCTTTCCCGGTGCGGACATCTACACCTCGGTGTACGACCCGAGCATGGCCGCCGGCGATCCGCCCGGAGCGCGTCTACGCCTCCTTCCTGATCTGCCTCCCCGTGCCCCGCCTGCTGCCGCTGATGAACACCGCCTTCGAATCCTTCGACCTCGACGGATACGACCTGGTCCTCTCGAGCAACCACGCCTGTGCGAAGAACGTGATCACGGCGCCGGGCACGCTGCACGTCTGCTACTGCCACACTCCCATGCGCTATGCCTGGGACCCGGGCTTCTTCGGCGACGAGCGGCTCGGCGGCGTGGAGCGGGCACTCCTCCCCTTCCTGCTGTCGCGGCTGCGGCGGTAGGATGTCGTCGCCTCCCGTGCGCCCCGACGTCTACGTGGCGAACTCCCACCACGTGGCCGAGCGGATCCACGAGTACTACCGGCGCGACTCCTACGTGTTTTCACCCGCCGGTCGACGTCGGCACCTGCTCGACGTGCCCCGCCGCGAGGACGGCTACTACCTGTTCCTCGGCCGGCTCGTCCCGTACAAGCGCGCCGACCTCGCCGTTGCCGCACGCCCGGCTCGGCCGCCCGCTGAAGGTGGTGGGCCAGGGCCGCGGCGAGGAGAGCCTGGCGGCGGGCGCCGGCCCGGGCGCGAGTTAGTGGGCCGGCTCGACGACGGCGCACTCCCCGGCGTGCTCGCCGGGGCTCGGACGCTGCTCTTCCCCGCGAGGAGGACTTCGGGATCGTCCCGGTAGAGGCGCAGGTCGCGGGCGTGCCGGTGATTGCGTACGGGCGGAGCAGCGCGTGCGACAGCGTGGAGGACGACGTGACCGGCGTCCTTTACGACGATCCGGGGGTTGATGGGCTCTGCGGAGCGATCGAGCGCTTCGAGGCGCTCAGCTTCGACGACGGCGATCTGCGCCGCCGCGCCGCCGGGTTCTCGCCCGAGCGGTTCCGCCGAGAAATGGCGGGTCTTCAGGTGACCGTCGGCGGAGAGGTGGGCGATGAGTGACCTGATCCTCGTCACGGGTGGAGCGGGCTACGTCGGCGCGCCGCTCGTCGAGGAGCTGCTCGAGGCGGGCCGCGTCGTGCGGGTCCTCGACCGGCTCACGCACGGCCAACAGCGGGTGGCGGAGCGGCTCCGCGACCGCGGGGCCGACGTGCGCGAGGGCGACGTCCGCGACGAGGTCGCGCGCCGCGACGCGGTGGACGGCGCCGGCGCGCTCGTCCACCTCGCGGCAATCGTGGGCGACCCGGCCTGTGCGCGCGACCCGGAGCTGTCCCGGGCGGTGAACGTGGAAGCCACGCGGGCGCTCATGGCCGAGGCGCGCGACGCGGGCGCGCGCCACATGGTCTTCGCCTCGACCTGCTCCAACTACGGCCGCATGACGGATCCCACCGTGCCCATCGACGAGAACGGCGTGCTGGCCCCGGTGTCGCTCTACGCCGAGCAGAAGGTCGAGGTGGAGAAGCTCCTGCTCTCCGGCGAGACCGCACCGATGGTGGGCACCTGCCTGCGGTTCGCCACCGTGTACGGGGTCGCCCCCCGCATGCGATTCGACCTGACCGTCAACGAGTTCACTCGCGATCTCTGGGCCGACCGCCACCTGGAGGTATTCGGCGAGCAGTTCTGGCGGCCGTACGTCCACGTCCGCGACGCGGGCCGCGTCGTGAAGATAGTGCTCGACGCCGGCCCCGAGCGCACCGGCGGCGAGGTCTTCAACGTGGGCCACTCCGACGAGAACTACCGCAAGGTCGACCTCGTCCGCATCATCACCGGGCAGCTCGACCGCGGCGAGGTCTCGTACGTGAAGCGGAACGAGGATCCGCGCGACTACAAGGTCGCCTTCGAGAAGGTGCGCGAGGCGCTCGGCTTCGAACCGCGCATGCGCGTCCCAGACGGCGTCGGCGAGGTCGCCGGCGCGCTCGACGCGGGGGCGTTCGACGACCCGTGGTCGCCGCGCCACCGCAACATCCCCTGATCGGCGTACGAGGGTCGGGGGCACCGTGCACACTGTCCTCGCCACTCCCTTCACGCCAACACTCGACTCGGGATGCGCGCGGCGGACCTACAGCGTCTTGTGGGCACTCGCGGCGCACGGGCCAGTGGACATCGTCTACGGCCGGGGCTATCGGAGGGCCTTGCCGCAGCCTCGGAGCTCGACCGCGGCCGGGCCAGGTGGATGGTCACGGACGCCCCTGCAGCGGTCCTCGAGGGGGAGCCGCTTCCATCGCCCGCCGCGCGAAACGGCCGCACGCCGCGGGGTCCTCGCGCGCGCCCCGAGGCGTTCTCGGTGTGCAAGGCTGGGCGCCCATGGGCCGACGCAGGTAACGACTGGGAGAGGCGATGCGCGCGGTCATACTCGCAGGCGGCAAGGGTTCGCGGTTGCGGCCGTACACGCTTGTGTTGCCGAAGCCGCTCGTGCCGGTGGGTGAACGCCCGATCCTCGAGCTGATCCTGCGCCAGCTGGCCGCCGAAGGGTTCCGCCACGTCGATCTGTGCGTCGGGCACCTCGGCGGCCTGATCCAGACGTACTTCGCAGAGCGGGCAAACGTCCCCGACGGGATGCGCCTCGTCTACCACTGGGAGGATCAGCCGCTTGGCACCGCGGGTGCGCTGCACCAGGTCGAGGATCTCGGCGAGCCGTTCATCGCGATGAACGGCGACATCCTCACCGACCTCTCGTACGGCGGCCTCATGCGGTCACACGCCGAGAGTGGGGCGGCTCTGACGATCGCCACCTCCAAGCGCGATCACCAGGTGTCGCTTGGGGTGATCGAGCACTCGGACGGGGTCGTCACCGACTACATAGAGAAGCCGACGATGCACTACGAGGTAAGCATGGGGATCTACGCGTACAGCCCCCGCGTGCTCGGACACATTCCCCGTGGTCGCTTCGATTTCCCGGACGTAGTCCGAGCCCTCCTGGAGGCCGGTGAAACGGTCAGGACCCATCCCTTCGAGGGCACGTGGTTCGACATTGGAACGCCGGGCGATCACGACCGCGCCGTCGCCACGGTCACCGAGAGCCCCGACGTCTTCCTGGGCGGCGGCAACGGCTAGCGAGAGAGCTCGGCGAGCCCCTCGCGCACCGCCGCCACCACCCGCCCCAGCCGCTCCTCGCCGAGGTGCGGGTAGAGCGGCAGTGTGAGCTGGCAGCGGGCCGCGCGCTCGCAGCGAGGGAGCTCGCCCGCGCCCGGGCTCCCGGCGTACGCGGTGAACTCGTTGATCGACGGGTACAGCACCGTCGTCTGGATCCCGTGGCGCTCGGCGAGATACGACCGAAGCGGGTCCCGCAGCTCGGGGTCGTCGAGCATCACCGGCATGATGTAGCAGGAGCTCGCGTCCACCTCGTCGACGGTGTACGGGACCGAGACGCCGCCCACGTCCGCGAGCGCCTCTCGGTAGCGGTGAGTCAGCCGACGACGCGCGGCGATGGCCGCGCCGAGGCCGGACAGGCGTGCGGAGAGGAGCGCCGCCCGCGGCTCATCCATCCGGTAATTGAAGCCGACGTCGACGACGTCGTAGCTCATCGCGTGGCCCCGGTGCCGGTCCCAGGTGCCGGAGGTCATCGCGTGGGAGCGGCGGCTCCGCGCCAGCTCGGCGACGCTGTCGTCGTGGGTCGCAAGGAGGCCGCCCTCGCCGCAGGAGATGATCTTGTTCGAGAAGAAGCTGAACGCGCCCGCCAAGCCGTACGTCCCGAGCATCCGGTCGTCGCCCGGCACGGTCGCGCTCGGGCTGTGGGCAGCGTCCTCGATGAGCGCGATCCCCCGATCGGCGCAGATCTCCCCGAGCGCCGCGAGGGGGGCGGCGTATCCCGCGTAATGCACCGCGCAGACGGCCTTCGTCCGCGGCGTCAAGCGCGCCTCGACGTCCTCGGGGTCGAGGCTCAGGTCGTGCGGGCCGAGGATCTCCGCCAGCACCGGCGCGGCGCCGCAGTACCGAGCCGCGGCCGCGGTGGCGACGAAGGTGATCCCAGGAACGACGACCTCGTCACCGGGGCCGACGCCCGCCGCCAGGTACGCGAGGTGGAGGGCCGTGGTGCAGTTGGCGAGCGCCACGGCGTGCGACACGCCGAGGTGCTCCGCGAACTCCGCCTCGAACGCCTGGGTGCGCGGGCCCATCGTCAGCCAGCCCGACCGGAGCGTCTCCGCCACGGCCTCCACGTGTTCCTCGTCGAGCCGTACGTCGAAGACGGGTATCGGCTCGACCGCCGTGCCGTCCGGGTTCACGCCCCCCATTGTGAGCGAGTAGCGTCGCAGGGGTGAGCCTGAAGCGCGAGACCCTGTCCGCCTGCATCATCGCCAGGGACGAGGAGGAGCGCCTCCCCGACCTACGAGGGCGTCGAGAAGCTCGTGAGCGGAGGCGATATCGAGACGAGCTGGCTCGGGATCGGCTTGACGATCGCCACGCTTGCGATCTGTCAGCCGCTCGGCCTTGCCAAGCGGCGCCTCGGCGCGAAGCTTGGGTCCTCGGCCACCATCGGCGAGGGTACCCAGAACCTGCTCTGCGGCTATCTGGCCATTGCGGTGCTCGTGGGGCTGCTCGCCAACACGCTCCTCGGCGTCTGGTGGCTCGATCCCCTTATCGCCCTGGGGATCGCGGCGGTCGCCGTCCAGGAGTGACGCAGGGCCTTGCGTGGTGAGGGCTGCGGCTGGGCGTCATGCTGAGCCATCGCGCGAGCGGCCCGCAGGTTCGCGAGAGCATGCACCACTGACCTACAGACTGAGCAGCGAAGAGGCCGTCGTGATCGGGACGTTTTGCTCCCTGTCGGCGGGGACTCGCGGACTCCGCCGGAGCACACGCCGAGCCGCTAGCGGCTACGTCTGCGCCCGGAGCCCGAACTGGAGACGGCCGGGTTCCGGCCGCCGGGGCAAGGGGTGGTGCCCGCCCGCGACTCACCCGCACCGCTCCTCGGCGGGACGGGGAGGGTCCCTCCCACGAGGCGGGTTCGACGCCGCCGGCTGATGCCAGCCAGGCGAACACCGGCGCACAGACGCAGGGGCAGCGATCCGCGCACACGCCGGAGTCACCTAGATCCGAGTCGAGGGCGGGCAGCCCGTCGGCGGCGAGGCCGAGGTGAGCGTGCCACGAATAGTTCAGTGCCAACGAGTCGGTGCCACGGACCATCTCCTGCAACTTGTCTGCCCGCTTTGCCATTGCGGGATCTAAACCAAAGGCGATGAATATGACGGTGCTAGGCGCCGCCCGTACCATCGGTCTCGTGAGGCCGGACGAGATCGAGCGGGGACTGAATGCGGTCTTCCCCTCGAGGCTGGGACGCGGTCGCGACCGCTTCCGGCGCGCCGTGTGCGTCGGGCGGGGCTTGTCGGACGGCGCTTGGTCTGGCCGAGCATCCAGCGAAGACGCTCGAGAGCGGGCTGTGCGCGGGTCGGCTGCGCTCGCGGATGGCCTCGATATCGGCGGCGGCGGTGGCGAGCCGCCTGGCGTGACACACTCTGCAAGACGGTTGCTTCGCGGGCACACGATGGCTGGCGAGCTCATAAACGTCGCTTGATGGCGGGAGCGGAAGACCTACGGCGCCACGCGGTGGACTGGCACGAGGTGGTGATGGCGCTCGAGCATGGCGTCGTCGTCGACGACGATGATGCGCGGGTAGTGACGTGCAATCCGGCGGCGGAGGAGCTGCTGGGTCGCCGCGCGAGCGAGCTGTGCGGCCGCCGACCGGCCGAGGTGGAGCTCGAGTTCGTGGCCGAGGACGGCGCTGCTTTGCCGTTTGAGGCGCAGCCGTCCGTGATGGCGCTGCGCAGCGGCGTCGTGCAGCGCGATCTCGTGGTGGGCGTGCGTCATGCCACCGGCGTCCGGTGGCTGTCGGTAACTGCTTCCCCCGTGGGTGCGGACGGCCGGGTGACGAATGTGGTGCTCACGCTCGTCGACGTATCCGCGGCGCGGGAGCGCGAGCTGACCTTGCGCCGGTTGTCGGAGCTGGATGATCTCACGGGGCTGCCGAACCGCCGGCGGTTTGTGGAGCTGCTCGATCGGCACCTGACCTCTCAGCGTCGCGAGGACGCCGGCGGCGCGCTGCTGCTCATCGACCTGGACCGCTTCAAGGAGCTCAACGACACGTTCGGGCACGCCGCCGGCGATCGCCTGCTCGTGCAGGTCGCGCGCGCCATAAGCGAGCGGCTGCGCGACGACGACGTCCTGGCCCGCCTCGGCGGCGATGAGTTCGCCCTGCTGCTCAAGCACGTCACCGCCAGCGACGCCGCCACGGTCGCCCACGCGCTCGTGGAGCGCCTAGGCTGCGAACTCGCTCCCGCGCCCCACGGCGGCACCCGCCCGGTCGGCGCGAGCATCGGCGCGGTCGCCTTGGCCGGTGCGGCGACCGGCACCGCCGAGCGCGCGCTCCAGCGCGCCGACGCGTCGATGTACCGCGCCAAGGCCGCCGGGCGCGCCACTTGGCGCATTGACACCGACGAGGGTCCCGGCGTCGGCGAGGAGCTGGCCAAGCGCAGTCGCCAGCTCGCGCTTGCCAACGCGCTCGGCGCGCGCCTCGCCGGCATGAGCGACGTCCAGGCCATCGCCGACGCTACCGTGGAGGAGCTGCGCGCGGCCTTTGGCTATCACCTCACCGCCGTGATCCGGCTGAGACCCGACGGGCACGTCGAGGCGGCGGCGGTGCGCGGCGCCCACTTCGACGCGCTGTGGCTGCGGGGCTGGAGCCAGCCGCAGGATGTGGGGCTCATCGGCCGCTGCCTCCGCGAGCGCACCCCGATCCTCGCCAACGACGTGCATGCCGAACCCGACTACGAGCACACGCCCGAGACCAGCGACGTTCAGGCCGAACTCGTCGTGCCCCTCCTCGTTGACGGTGACATATGGGGAGCGATCAACGTCGAAGAGGTGACGCCCGACGCCTTCGACCACGAGGATGTGATCCTGCTCAGCACCCTCGCCAATCAGGTCGGCGCCGCGCTCACCACGGCCGCCCTGCGCGACCGCCTCGAGGACGCCGAGGCCGCTGTCGACCGCCTCCGAGCGAGCGAAGGCTGATGGGATTCCAGACGGCCCAGCTGCTCCACCACGGCGGGGTCGGCACTTGCGCCGGGTCGAAGTCCTCGCCGCGCTCATACACGAGCGCGGCCAGGATGCGGGTCGACGGGATGCGCATGGGTAACCTCCTGTGCGCTTGGCCCGGCGCCGTGTCCGTCAAGACAGAGCGGTGCCGGCACGGGTTTCGCGGCCGTTCGTTCAGGGCGGCACTTACGAGAAGGGCGCGGCGTTCGGCCGGGCACGGCTGCGGTCAACCCCGCCCGGCGGCTCCTTGCCGCCGGCTCTCTGGTTGCTTCCGTCGGCGCCCACTGGTCACCGTGGCGGCCGGGCGGGCCCTTCACGTGCACTCGTTAGGTTCCTAGGCCGTGGACGGAGTCGGCGCCTAGCCTCCGGAGTTCCACGACGAGGAGCTCACGTGCGCCCACTTCGCATCGGAGTCCAGCTGCCGGAGGTCGAGCGCGACGTACGCTGGCCCGAGTACGCGGCCATGGCCCGCGCCGCCGAGGAGGTCGGGTTCGACTCGATCTGGGTTGGCGACCACCTCCTCTACCGCCGTGACGGGCGGCCGGAGCGCGCGCCCTGGGACGCCTGGACGCTGCTCGCCGGACTCGCTAGCGCGACCGAACGCGTCGCCCTCGGGCCGCTCGTCGCGTGCACGGCGTTCCACCGGCCGGGCGTGCTCGCGCGCACGGCGGCGGCGGTCGACGAGATATCGGGCGGCAGGCTCGTGGTCGCCCTCGGCGCCGGCTGGAACGAGGCGGAGTTCCGCGCCTTCGGCATCCCGTTCGACCAGCGCGTCGCGCGTTTCGAGGAGGCGTTCACCATCGTCCGCCGACTGCTGACCGGCGAGCGCGTGACCTTCGCCGGCGCCTACGAGACGGTGGCGGATGCGGTGCTGCTGCCTGCCCCGGCGCGCCGGCCGCCGCTGATGGTCGGGGCGACCGCCCCGCGGATGCTGGCCGCCACGCTGCCGCACGTCGATGCCTGGAACATCTGGTACGAGTGGTACGGCAACACGCCGGAGGGGCTGGCGGCGGCGAACCGCGCCGTCGACGAGGCGGCCCGGCGGGCCGGGTGTGACCCGGCCGCCATCGCCCGCAGCGCCTGCGCGCTTGTCGTACTCGATCGCGCGGCTCGCGAGCGTCCGCTCACGGAAGGTGTGCGGCCCCTCGAGGGCTCGCCGGAGCGCATCGCGGCGGGCCTGCGCGATCTGGCCGAGGCCGGCGGCGACGAGGCGATTCTCGTCGTCAGCCCGATCACGGAGCGCTCGATCCGCCTCCTCGGCGACACCCTGGCCGCCCTCGGCGGCTCCTCGCAGGTCCGCGACCGCTGAGCGCTGACTAGGCAGGCTGGGTCTCGTCGACCCCCGGCTGGTTCAGCAGCTCTTGCAGCGGCGGCAGGTGCCCTCCTCGACGTGCCTGCTCCCGTGGCAGAGCCAAGCGGGCGAGCAGAAGCGGGCTGTAGAGCTGGTCGCCCTAGCCGCTCACGCCCCCCGGGTCAGCCGCCGGCCGGGCGCCACGCGCCGTCCGCCCGTTCCGGCTCGTGTTGCCACATAGCGCCGAGCTCGCCAACGCCTCCAGCAGCGCCAGCGCCATCGCCGCCGTCCCGTCGACCACCGGCGCCACGACCCGCGCAGACAGCCACGCCGCCTGTAGCTGCGGCCCGATCATCTCGCTCACTCTTCGCTGCGCGTCAACACTCGCCTCTGGCACCAGCCTCGAGGGGGGCTCGACACGCCCGGGGCTGGAAGACCGCCGACGAGGACGGAAGCCGCGAGGCAGAAGGCCGGACGTGAGCCGCCGGCGAGACTCAGATGGAGACGGCGAAAGCGCGCAGAACCCCGGTCGTGCGCCACGATGAGGGCCAGCCGCAGCGACACGTGGTCGAGCGAGAGATCACGACGACGCGGTCGATCCGCTCGTCTAGCGCGTCTCGGATGTCGCGGTCGCTTCGTTCTTCCAGCCGCGGCACCGCCACCTCCGCGGCTCGCAGGGCTCTTTCCGTACGAGGCTGCTATGGAGCGCGATGACGAAGAGCAAGTAGAGCCGGAACTGGACGCCAAGCAGGCCGCCGCCAAGGCCGAGGACCGCCGAAAGGCCTCCGAACAGGACGAGACCGACAGCACCCTCTGGGATACCGACCAGCACTCGGACGCCCCCGGCCCGACCGGAACCGGCGACGGCCGTCGAACCCGGCTCGCTCGGACATGAGCCGCGGAGCGCGCTGTGATACCGACCCCGGTGGCAGCGCGGCCGTCCGGTGACGACTCTGCGGCCGGGGCGGCGGATCGACGGGATCGCCTGTCGACCGGCGCCGGCCACGCCGGCTCAGGTCGAACCCGTGTGCTCCTGATCGGCGCAGGGCCCGCTCGATCGGGTGGTCCCCGCGATCATGGCGGCCCATGATCGACCACAACGTCCCGACGCTCGCTCAGGTCCATTCGGACTTCCGAGGTCCCCAAGCGCCTTCGACTCAACGAGATCGCGCCCGTGCCGGGGTGGACGGCCACCGGTCGGCGGAGCAGCACGGTCACCACGGTCCAGAAGGCGATTCGCACATCCATGCCCAGCGTCGCTCGGCGGATGTACAGGCGGTCCAGCGCGCACTTCTGCGGAAGGATGCGGTGGACGTAGTCCCCGACCGGATCGTCTCGGCTCAGAATGCGAGGCTCGTCGGCGAAGGCGAGCTGCGAGAAGCCGGAGATGCCCGGGCGCACCTTCAGGATGTCCGCGAAGTCGTCCGGGCGGCAGCGCACGAAGAGTGGGTCCTCCGGACGTGGGCCGATTAGGCTCATCTCCCCGCGGAGGACGTGCCAGAACTGCGGTAGCTCATCCAGCCGCGTGCGGGTGAGCAGTGCGCCGACTCGCGTGAGACGCCCGTCGCCGTGGGCCGTTAGCGGGCCGCCCACAGCTGCCCGGTGCATCTTGCGGAACTTGAGCATGCGCAGCGGCTTCCCGCGGAATCCGACGCGCTCCGCCCGGTAGAACACGCCGCCGCTCGACTCGAGCACGATGGCGAGCGCGAGCAGTCCTACGAGCGGTGCCGATAGGAGCAGGACCACCGCGGCGACGACGATCTCGATGAGGCGCTTGGCGGGACGCGAGATCGGGGCGCCTTCCCAATGCTGTCCGTGGGCGCCCGTCCCGCCTCCCCGCATGCTCGAAGCACCGCCGAGCGACGTCAGGGGATGGTCTTGCGGTACGCGGCGACGAAACAGTCGCCGAATTGCCCGGCTTCGAGCGCGGGAAGGAGTTCGGCCACACCGTCCATTACGGTCAGCGTCGTCTCGCTTCATCTCGGACCCTCCCGGCGGTGGCGCAGACGTTTTGGCTGGGGTGGCGCTGGCTCGTTCACCGCCTCCGGTCATCCGGTTGGCTGCCGTGCGCCGCTTCATCGCCGGGACCTCGCTGGCAAGCCGTTGCCGTTCGCCGTCTCGGTCGGTCGCTGCTCGGCCACGCCATCGGGCGGGCCCGTCCGCCCCGACAAGCGCTCTCGCCCGTCGAGGGCATAGAGCGATAGAAGCTGGTACGCGGCCTCGCCGCCGTGTGTCGTGCCCGTGTCGAGTCCATCGTCGACTGCGACCAGGCGTGTGTCCCGCCGCAGAAGCCACTCGACGATGTCGCCCGGGGACGAGCGGCTCAGCCGCGCGAGGTCCGCCACGACCAGGCATGAGGCCTCCCCCGCTTCGAGTCGCTTCAGGGCGGACTGCAGGCCCGGGCGCAGTGGTCCGGTGCCGTCGTCCACCTCGAGGTCACTGATGACGTCGTCCAGCACCAAGCCGCGCTGACGGCACGCCGCATCGATCGCGGCGATCTGGTCTCGGAGGTGCTGCCCGTCCTCGGCTTCGGGCTCGAGGACGCTCGCGTAGCCGAGGGCGGCGGTCCGGCTGCGCTGCCCGCCTGGTCCCCGGCTCGACGGCACCGCTGACCCAGCGGTCGCGTTCGCCGCCTGCCGGCCGCCGATTGGGACGGGGGTGGGCTTCACTTGGCCACCGGCCACGCCGCTTGGCCCCGGCCTGCGACGCGTTGCCAGGAGCCACCCCGCGAGGATGCCGCCCAGCGCCGCCAGGGCAAGCACGAGTACCGCCAACAGCACGGGAGCGGTCAGCTCTGCTTCATCCGTTCCGTTGGCGCGACCGTCGGCTGCCGTCGGGGTTGGTGTCCCGCTCTCGTTGAATCCTTCGGCGGGCCTGCTGCCGTCAGCTCGGCCGGGCCGGTCATCCGCGCCGGGGGCCGCCGTCCGGCTCGCGGGACGCTGGGCTTGCTGGCTAGGCTCGCTGGCGTTGCGTCCGTCGCTGGCCCGATGGGCCGGCTGGTCGGGAACGGTACGCGCGAGGGCCGCCGCCGTTGCAGGTGATAGCTCGCCGGTGGGGCGTTGTTTGGCCTCGCGCTGGAAGCGCTCGATCGCAGCCTGAGTACGGGGGCCGTACCGGCCGTCAACCGGTCCCGGCCGCTGGCCGAGGGCACGCAGCCGTCGTTGGACTTCCCGCACCTGCGGCGACCCACCCGGGTCTCCGTACCCGGCACCGTGGGCTAGCGGTGGCGCTTTGGCGTTCAGCACGCGACGGGTCTGCGGTCCGACGATTCCGTCGACCGACAGTCCGCTGGCGCGCTGGAGGCGCTCAACCGCCGCCTCCGTTAGGGGGCCGTAGAGGCCGTCAACGGGCCCGGGTCGGTGACCCGCGGCTCGCAGATCGCGCTGCAGCGCTCGCACGCGCGCCTCGCCCCGCGGCTGTCCGTAGCCGGATCCGCGGGCCAGCTGTGCACTCGAGCGGTCTGCGCCTTCCGTGCGGGAGTTGCTCGGGGCGGCCGCGATGCTCAGTGCCGGCATGCAGAGCAGGGCCAGGCAAGCCGTGATGCTCGCCGCCGATGCCCGCGTGACCCCCACGCAATGTCTCGTCATCGTCCTACTCCTGACTCGAACGGTGCACCCGCGCGCCTACGGCACGCGGGTAAGGACTGCTGGCCCGGGGGGCGTTAGCCGGGTCGTTCGTTCAGAGCGACGATGGTCACCGAACGCCAGCGAACCGGAACCAGTTGCAACCGGCTCCAGAGTCCGGCGCAGAACGCGGCAGCGACGAATAGAAGCGCGGAGAGGGCGGATCCGCCGCCGGAGGAGGCGGCTCCCGCTGCTCCGGACGCCGCACCCCCTGTCAGCGGTAGCGGCTCCGGAGACGCAGCCGGAGAAGTGTCGGCCGGGGCCGGGTCGGAATCCGGCCGCGAGGTCGACACGGCCGAGGCCGACCCACGGCCGTCCGCCGCCCGGAGACGCTCGTCCATCAGCCTGAGCGCGTCGCCCAAGGCCGCCTCCGCTGGCGTGTCAGGACGGGCCGGGGTGCTGCCAACCGGTTCGGAGTGCTTGCCCGCGGGCGCGCTCAGCTCCACTGTCGGCCCGAGCGCCGGCTCCGGGGCTGGGCCAAACGGGGCCCCCGTTGTCATCCCCCACGTCGGGACCGGTGCGGCCTGCGGCATCAGGACGGGCTTCGACGTCGGCGCAGATGTGGGCTCCGGAGCAGGCGCCGGCGCCGACTTGGAGACCGGCTTGGGTCCAGGCTCCGCGGCCGGCTTGGGTGCGGGTTCGGCGGCGGGCGGAGCTGCAGGCTTGGAGACCGGCTTCGCTGCGGGTTCGGCGATGGACGCGGAGGCGGGCTTGGAGAAGAGCCGATCGATCTCGACTTCCTCCGACAGATCGGCGAGCGCCTTGCCGAGATGGCGGCGGACTTCCTCCTCGTCGTCGCCGGGGATGGTGCGGATGTCCACCTCGATGTCCACGACGTCGGGGATCACGTTGGTCTTCACCCCGCCGCGGCACATGTTGGGCGAGAACGTCGTGTGGGTGTTCGACCACGCCAGCTTGGCCAGCGCGGGCGAAAGGAGCGGGATGGCGTCGTCGACCTGGGAGGGATCGGTCAGCGCGGCCTTGAGCGCCGGGTCGAGATCGAGGGTGGCGACGAAGGCCCGCCAGAGGTCGTCGACGTAGGGCGACGGCCGGTAGTCGGCGATGCGGCTGACGACGTGGGCCGCCTTCACCAGCGCGTTGTCGGCGCCGTAGGGCATGGAGCCATGGCCGGGCGTG
>Ga0081538_10002508_pt1 | contig 17875 bp, 11 predicted proteins | sample TabmetS5T2R1_FD_71022 | JGI IMG/M metagenome (GOLD analysis project Ga0081538, IMG submission 71022) | Tabebuia heterophylla rhizosphere microbial communities from the University of Puerto Rico - S5T2R1 | ecosystem: Host-associated > Plants > Roots > Rhizosphere ... | reverse complement strand
GCCTCGCACAACCTGCGCTCGGTCGCCAACGCCGTCGCCGTTAACAGCGAGCTGGGCCGCGCCGACGGCGACATCGAGCTGCAGGTGCTGCGCGGCCTCGGCGACGACCTGGCCGCCGCGCTCGCCCAGCTGGGCATGCGGGTGCGGATCTACTGCCCCGTGGGAGACATGGTGGCCGGCATGGCGTACCTGGTGCGAAGACTGCTCGAGAACACCTCGAACGAGTCCTTCCTCGGCGACCAGCAGCGCGGGGTGTCGATCGACGAGCTGCTGGCGGCGCCGTGATCCCCGCCGGGTTTCGCAACGAGCCGATCCTCGAGCTGCGCCGCGCTGCCGTTCGCTCGTCCTTGACGGACGCGCTGCGCGAGCTCGACGCGCGCTTGCCGCTCGAGGTGCCGGTGCTGGTCGGCGGCGATAGCGGCCCGGCTTCCGGCTTCGATTCGACCGATCCAGGTGCTCCCGAGCGCGTGGTGGCTCGGGCCGGTCTGGCTGGGGAAGGGGAGGCTGCGGCGGCAGTGGCGGCGGCTGCGGAGGAGGGCTTCCGAGAGTGGGGTTCGCGCTCCGCGGCGGAACGAGCCGAGGTGCTGCGCGGCGCGGCCGCGCACTTGCGCTCGCGGCGACTCGAGCTAGCCGCGCTGCAGGTCCGCGAGTGCGCCAAGCCCTGGCCCGAGGCAGACGCCGACGTCTGCGAGGCGATCGACTTCCTCGAGTACTACGCCGCGGAGGCGGTCGAGCTTGGGCGCGGCCGCGAGCTGCTCCAGGTGCCCGGCGAGCGCAACACCATGCGCTACGCGCCGCGCGGTGTCGCGGCGGTGATCGCGCCCTGGAACTTCCCGCTCGCGATCCCGTGCGGGATGACCGCCGCGGCGCTTGCCGCCGGCAACGCGACCGTGCTGAAGCCGGCCGAGCAGTCGCCCGGGAGCGCCGGCGCGCTGGTCGAGGCGCTTCAGGAGGCGGGTGTGCCGCGGGCGGCGCTGTCGCTCTTGCCGGGCTACGGCGAGGCCGGCGCGGCGCTCGTGCGCGATCCGCGCGTGCACGTGATCGCCTTTACCGGCTCGGGAACGGTCGGGCTCGAGATCGTGCGCGCGGCGGCCGAGACGCCCGACGGCCAGGGTCACGTCAAGCGGGTCGTGTCGGAGATGGGCGGCAAGAACTGCGTGATCGTCGACTCGGATGCCGACCTCGACGACGTGGTCCCTGAGCTGACCCATTCCGCCTTCGGGTTCGCGGGCCAGAAGTGCTCGGCGGCGGCGCGGGCGCTCGTGCACGAGGCGGTGGCGGAGCGCCTGGTCGAGCGGCTCGCGGGGGCCGTTCGGGTGCTCGACGTCGGGCAGGCGGAGAGCTTCGCGACCGAGGTGCCGCCGGTGATCGACGAGGAGGCGCAAGAGCGTGTGCTGCGCTACAGGTCGCTCGCCGGGGACGGGGTCGTCGCCAGCGCCGAGCAGGTGCCGGCCTCCGGCTGGTTCGTGCCGCCGACGGTGGCCTTCCGCCTCCCGGAGGACTCGCCCGTCAATCGGGAGGAGGTGTTCGGGCCGCTGCTCTCGGTCACCGCCGTGCGCGACGTGGACGAGGCGATGGACATCGTCGACTCCCTGCCGATGGCGCTGACCGGCGGGCTGTTCTCGCGCTCACCCGCGACGATCGAGCGCGTGGCGGCGCGTTCGCCGGTGGGCAACCTGTACGTAAACCGCGGCATCACCGGCGCGATGGTGGGTCGCCAACCATTCGGCGGAAACCGCCGTTCGGGCGTCGGCTCGAAGGCGGGCGGCCCTGACTACCTGCTGCAGTTCGTGGAGCCGCGGATCGTCACGGAGAACACGATGCGGCACGGGATTCCGGTGGAGTGAGGAGGGGACGGAGCTCCGTGAGCACGCTCTCCGCCCGCTCGGTCACGTCGCCATAGGTGTAGCGCCGGAACTGGTCCCCGCGAGCGTAGGCCTCGCGTTCCCGCCGGCGGTCGCGCTCCCACGCGTGGCGGGTGTTGTGGTAGCGGTAGCTGTCGAGCTCGACGGTGAGCTTGTGCTGAGGCCAGCGGCAGTCGACGTAGCGGCCGCCGGCGGGACGGTTGGTTTCCGGCAGGTCCAGGCCGTCTCCGCGCAGCAGCTTCCGGAAGATGCGCTCGAGTTCGCTGAGCGTGGCGTGGGCGTCGCCTCGGAGGACCCTTCGCAGCTTCTCTGCGCCTGCGAGGCGCTCGGTCACCCGCGCCTCAACCTGCTCCGGCTTCAGCCGATTGCGCACCGACGCCTCGTGGAAAGCGGCGGCCAGGGCGTTCAACGACAGCACTGAGGAGAGGTCGATGAGCGTGCGCTGCAGGGTTGTTGTTGGGATGCCGCGCCAGACCGTCGTGTCGCGCCGGTCCAGATGCCGGCGGCGGGTTCTGACGCCCTTGATCTTGCGGGCGGTTCGAGCGCTCACCTCCGGCGGCGGCGCCGTGCCCTTGATGAGCCCCAACAGGTGTGCTGCCGCCAGGCCGCTCAGAACCCCCTCATTCCCAGCCGCCTTTACCGCGGCCATGTAGCGCGCTTCTAAGGACGGCGCCCGATGGCCGACGCGATAGACGCCGCGAAAGACGGCAATGAGGGAGCCCGTCCGCAGGCGGTGCGCAATCTGCCGCCTCGTCACGCCCGCATCCAGGAGCTCCGTCCGGGTAACCACGCCGTGCGCCCGGGAGGCGAGCGAGGCCACCCTTTGCTCAACAGTGCTGCTTTTGGCACCCACTGTGTGCCTAAGTCAGCAATGCTCCGTTCTCGCCCCTCCGACAAGAGCCCCTACTAGAGTGATGGCCGCCGTGGCGGCCCCTGCCTTCGATCTTCAGTCGCATTCGCTCCATTCGGACGGGGCGCTTCCCGCTGCCCAGGTGGTCGAGAACGCCGCGGCTGCGGGGGTTGAGCTGCTTGCGCTGTCCGATCACGACACCGTCGATGGGGTCGATGAGGCGCTCGCCGCCGGTGCCGTTCACGGTGTGCGGGTCGTGCCCGCCACGGAGATCTCGGCGGTGGACGGCGAGTACGAGGACCTGCATGTGCTCGGGTATGGGATCGACCATCGCAGCGCGCTGCTGGGGGAACGGCTCAAGGACGCCCGGGCTGACCGCGAGCGCCGTGCCGATGCGATGGCGGACAGGTTGCGCTCGCTCGGCTTCGCCATCGATCCGGCTCCGATCGAGGCGCGCAAGTCGGCCGGGAAGCCGGTCGGCCGGCCGCACCTTGCCGCTGCGGTGCTCGCGCATCCGGGCAATGCGGAGCGGCTCGCGGCGGAGGGCCACGGGGACGTTTCGTCGTTCATCCCCGCCTACCTGATCCAGGGGATGCCGGGCTACGTCGCGCGCACGCATCCCACCGTTGAGGAGGCGATCGGCTGGATCCACGAGGCGGCTGGCGTGGCCGTCTGGGCGCATCCGTTCTGGGACATCAAGAGCACCGAGGAGGTCCTCGCCGCCATTGACCGTTACCGCGCGGTCGGGCTCAACGGCGTCGAGGTCTTCTATCCGTCGCACAGCGAGCAGCAGACGCTGCTGCTCGCCGACCACTGCGCCCAGCTCGGGCTGCTCGCCACCGGGTCGTCCGACTACCACGGGCCGGAGCACCGCCTGTTCAGCCGCTTCCGCGCCTTCGACTTGCACGGGCGCGCGCCCAACCTCGGCCCGATTCCGTCGGGCACGCTGGCGGCGCCGATCCGCTCGCTGGACAGCAGCGGGCTCTGCTTCTGGCTCACCGGCCTGTCCGGCTCGGGGAAGTCGACGGTCGCGCGGCTCGCCGCCGGTCGCCTGCGCGACCGCGGGCATCGGGTCGAGGTGCTCGACGGCGACGACGTCCGTCAGAACCTCTGTGCTGGGCTCGGCTTCTCGCCCGAGGATCGCCGCGAGAACGTCCGCCGCATCGCCTGGGTCGCGGACATCCTGTCTCGCAACGACGTCATCACGTTCGCGGCCGCCGTCTCGCCCTACCGCTCGATGCGCGAGGAGGCGCGCGCCCGCATGGGCAACCGCTTCGTTGAGGTGTACGTGCGCGCCACGGTCGACGAGTGCGAGCGCCGCGACGTCAAGGGTCTCTACCGGCGCGCTCGCGCCGGCGAGATCCAGGGCTTCACGGGTGTGTCTGATCCGTACGAGGAGCCGACCACGCCTGAGCTGATGCTCGACACTGAAACCGAGACGGTCGAGCAGTCGGCCGACAAGCTGATCGCGTACGTCGAGGAGCGGCTCGCGGCCGCCCAGCCGGCGGCCGCGACGAGCTCCTAGGCGGCCGCGTAGCGCTCGGCGCTGCGCGCCTTGCGCTTGGCTGCCTCGACCTCGCGGTCCTTCGGCGCCGCGGAGGTCACGAGCGAGTCGAGTAGCCGCTGAGATGCCCCAGCGATCTCGTCCACGGCGCGCTGGAACGCCTCCTCATTCGCCTGCGACGGCTTGGTGAAGCCGCTGATCTTGCGGACGAACTGGAGCGAGGCGTCGTGGACCTCTTCGTGGGTGGCCGGCGGTTCGAAGTTGTAGAGCGGGCGAATGTTCCTGCACATGCGCCCGAGCTTAGGGCACGCCGAACACGCTCGGCGGATACGGCTTGAAGTGGCCGAAGCGGGTGCCCCTCGGCGGGCGCTCCCAGTCGGTCGCGAGCCGGGCGAGCGTGAGCGCACGCGGCAGGAACCAGTCGATCTCGCGGCCTGCGCACGACTGGGCGTAGCCCGGACGGTTGAGCCACAGATAGGCGTCGACCAGCGGATGCGCGGTGTCCGTTGTCGGGACTGGCCCGAGTCCGCGCAGCTTCGGGGAGCACCAGATATTGATGCGCCGTCCGTTGGAAGCCTTGTAGTGGACCGGGCCGCGGCCGTTCTGGGCGGTGTTGATCACGAAGTGCTTGCCGCCCAGGCGGCGCGACAGGTCGAGCCCGTAGCGGACGTTGTTGGCGGTCCAGTCGTAGTGGGTCACGTTCAGCATGAAGCCGCGGACCTTGTGGATGCCGACCTTGCGCAGCTTCCTCGCCATCCGGAAGGACGCCTCCCAATCAGACGCGCCGGCTTCGATGTAGATCGTCGCCCCCGGCAACTTCGAGAGCACGTTGACGCCGTAGCGGAGCAGCTGCAGGCGGTCGTCGCGGCGGCTCGGCGCGAGGCAGCTGATCGTGCCGAGCGAGTCCGGCTCGAAGCCGATGATGACGCGGTCGCCGCCGATCACGTGCGCGAGGCGCCGGTACCAGCGGCGCGTGACGCGGTCGGCACGCGGGCCGCCGCCCTGATAGGTCGGGCTGCACTCGGTGGCCTCGGCCCGCATGACGGTCATGATCGGGACGGCGCCGTCGGCCTTCGCGCCGTCGATGATCAGCCGGACCTTCTTCGCGAAGTGCGGTGAGGTGTGCCGCCCCACCCAGATCGCACGCGGCTCGCGCGCGATCTTGTAGACCAGGTTTGCTCGGCCCTCCTGGCCCTTGCGCATGAGCCAGCGGTAGGAATGCCAGGCGGGCGCGTCGCGATCGGAGTAGAGCTTGAGGCCCTCGAGCGGGTTCGGCCCGTCGAGGTCCTGGGCCTGGGCGGCGGATGGGCACAGCAAAAGTGCCCCGAGCAGCAGCACGGGAAGGAGGCGAGGCATCCCAGCAGGGTAATCGGCAGCCCGCCGGATTTTCTTAAGGCTGGATCCACCGATCCTGGCGCGGCAGTTCCGTTGAAGGACGAAGCGTCGACGCGGTGGATCCAGGCTAAGCCGGGTGCGGATTGGCGCGTCCGGGTAGGGCGAGCTCGTCCTCGTCGTCGGGCGCCGCGGCAGCCTTCTGCTGTTGAGCCTTCATGCGAGCCATGAACTCGGCCTGCGCCTGCGCAGGTGTGCGTCGCAGCGCGCCCATCAGCGGCAGCACGCTGATGACGAGGAGCGCGGCTTGGCGGAAGGCCCAGGCGAACCCCTCGCGCGCCGACCCTGCGGTCTGGCGGATGATCTCCTCGTCGAAGCCGGGTTTCGGCTCGAAGCGATCGGTCGTGCCGCCCGTGTAGTCGTGCAAGGTCGACTGCACGACCAGGCCCGCCTCCGGCCTCGGGATCTCCCAGTCGTCGACGATGTCGTCGATCTCGTCGTCCGCGAACCAACTCATGTGCGCGTGGAGGGCGCCGCCGAAGGTGGCAATCAGGATCGCGACGCCCACCGCCGCTCCGAGCTGACGCGCCGTGTTGAGCACGCCCGAGGCGAGACCGACCTCGGGCCCCGCCACCGCGCCCATCGCGCCGACGTTCAGCGCCGGGAAGCAGATGCCCATGCCGACGCCGATCAGCAGCAATCCGGGCAGCACGCGCAGGTAGGTGAGCGCGTTGTCGGCCGTCGAAGGCATGAACGACACGATCAGCATCCCGACCGCCATCGCGATCAGCCCCGGCTTGGCCAGGTCACCGGGCGGGCGCCTGTCGGCCGCGCGGCCCACGAAGGGCCACGTGATGAGCCCCATCAGCGGCACCGGGGTGATTGCGAGCGCCGCCTCGAGCTGCGTGTAGCCCCACAGGTTCACGAACATCAGCGACATCAGCAGCAGCGAGCCGATCGCCCCGCCGGCGAAGAAGAACATCCCGATGTTGGCGCTGCGGAACTGCGCGTTGCTCAAGAGCCCGGGCGTGATCATCGGGTTGGGAGCGCGCCGCTCCCACCACACGAACAGCACACCCAGCAGGATCGCCCCCTGCATGAGACTGAGCCAGAGCGGCAGGTCACCGCCGAATGGGTTGGCCTCGATCAGCGCGACCGTCCACATGAACACGGCGCCGCCCAGCAGCAGCATGCCCTTCACGTCGACTTCGCGTCCGGCGGTCAGGTCCCAGGTCTCGGGCCACCAGCGCAGGCACAGGAGCACGCCGATGATCCCGAACGGGATGTTGATGAGGAAGATCCAGTGCCAGCTCGCGATCTCGACGAGTCCGCCGCCGATCACCGGGCCGACCGCCGTCGCGACCAGCGCGACCACGGCGATGAGCGCGAGCCCGCGGCCGCGCTGCTCGGGCGGGAATACCAGCACGGTCATCGCGAACCCGAGCGGCGCCAGGATGCCGGCGCCGGCCCCCTGGATGACCCGGAACACGATCAGCCACTCGACCGACCAGGCGGTCGCGCAGAGCGCGGAGCCGATCGTGAAGACGGTGAGGCCGATCACGAAGAAGCGCTTGCGGCCGAACTGGTCTGCCAGCCGCCCCATCGACACGAGCAGGACCGCGAAGATGATGTTGTAGGCGTTGATGACCCACGTGACCGTCGCGATGTCGGTCGACATCTCGTCCTGCAGCTCTGGGATCGAGACGTTGACGATCGACACGTCGAGCAGGGACATCGCCCAGCCGATCATCATCACGCCGAAGATCCGCCACTTGTTCGCGTAGAGGAACTCGGGCGACGGGTTCTTGCGCTCGGTGGGTGCCTCGACCGCGGAGCCGGCGCCGTCCCCGTCGACGGGGCCGCCGTTCCCCGCGGCAGCCGCCGCTCTGCGGCGGAAGAGCCTCACGGGCTCACCTCGGCCGGCGGCGCCGACTCCGGCGTGCGCTCGCTGAGCGGCAGCTTGCCGCCCTCGGGAATGCGGCCGTCGAACTCGAAGTCCTCCGGCTCGGTGCCGTCCTCGGGCTCGTCGTTGTTGATCGGGTCGAAGTCGTTCGGGATGCCGTCGTCGTCGACGTCGTCGTCCCCGCGCTGGCGGGCCGGCCGCAGCGCGCCGTCGGGTCCGAACTCCGGCAGCGTGCCGCCGGCCACGGCCAGGGCGACCATGGACAGCTCGGTCAGCTTGCCGGTGTCCTCGTTCGCGATGTTGTCGTAGCGCTTGATGTCATCCTCGACCTCTTCGTCGTCGTCGTACATCCGGCGCTCGATCTCCTCACGGTCGGCGACCATGAGCCAGCGCTTGTCCTGCACGATGATGTTCGAGCCGACCGCCGTGATGTTGAAGGGACGGTCATAGAGGTCCTCCTCGTCCACGTCATCGAAGAGCGCCGTAAGGTCCTCGCCACCCATCTTTCCCGGGATGGTCACGCCCATGAAGGACAGGATCGTCGGGGCGACGTCGTGGGTAGTGGCGTACCAGTCGACGTCATTGCCGCCCTCGACGCCATCGGGGTGGCGGATCAGGAAGGGCACCTCGTAGGCGGGGCGATAGGAGGTCGGTGCCGCGATCCCAAGCATGGCGTGGTCGCCGAGCGCGATCCCCTGGTCGCCGATCGCGACGACGAGCGTCGAGTCGAGCAGGTCGAGCTCCCCGAGCGCGTCCATCAACCGGCCGACCTCGTCGTCGACGGCCTCGACGTGTCTGCGGTAGGCGGCGCGCACGCGCTCCTCGTCCTGCCCGCTCCAGTTGAGCTCGACCATACGGCCATTCAGGGGGCCGATGCCCTCGTCCTCGATCTCGCCCGGCTTGATGTAGACCCGCGGCGCCACCGCCGCGTCGCGCGGGTCGAAGGGATCGATGCCGAGGAAGAAAGGGCTCTCGCCGGCGAGGCCGCGCAGCTCGCGGATGCCGGTTTCGAAGGTGCGGCGGGCGGCCCGCGTCTGGCGCGCGATAGCGGGCAGCAGCTCGCTTTCGACGCCGGGTTGCCCGGAGGCGGGCGGGCCGCCGCCGGCGCCGGCGCGCTTGACGTCTGGCCAGCGCGGGCCATCGAGCGTCGGGTTGTCGCTCACGTAGACCGTGTTGATGCCGGCCCCGCGCAGCGTCTCGGTCAGGACCGGCTGGTGATCCCAGATCGGCGTGAAGCCGGGGATCGGGGCGAGGCCGTCGGTGCGTCGCCAGTCGCGGAACGGGAACGCGCGCATGCCTGTGATCAGCGCACGCCGCGCGGAGATGCCGGGCATCGACTCCGGGACCGTGCGGTCGAAGCGCAGGGAGTCGCCTGTCAGATCGTTGAGGTTGGGCGTGTCGGCCGGCGAGCCGCCCTCGAAGGCGTCGACGTGGTCCTGGCGCACGAGCGGCAGCACGACCAGCACGACGTTCTGCACGTCCGCGTCGCCCTCCTGCGCGGCCGCAGTGGCGGGCAGCGCGGCCATCCCGAGGAGCCCGGCGCCGGCGGCGCCCGCGCCGCCACGGCGGAGCAGGGAACGCCTTGTGATCACCCGCCAATCACCGCCTTGGCGCCGCTCGGGGCGAACTGCGGCAGCGTCCCGCCCGCCTCGTCCTCGAGCACGCGCCAGAGCCGATCGACGACCTCCGGGTGCTGTTCGGCGACGTCGGACAGCTCGAGCGGATCCGCGTGCTTGTCGTAGAGGCGCTTGCGCAGCCCCTCGCTGTCGGAGAGCAGGAACCAGTCGAGGTCGCCCGCCAGGACGTAGTCGTCGTAGCAGGAGGAGAAGTGCGGGCGCGGGGGCGGCTCCTTGCCGTCGAAGAAGACCGACAGGTCCTCGCCGCCCATCATCCCGGGCGCGCGCACGCCCATGAAGCCGAGGGCGGTGCGCGGCAGGTCGTGGGTCGAGGCGAAGAAGTCGCTCGTGTCGCCAGCTCGCTTGCCCTCCGGGTGACGGATCATGAAAGGCACGTGGTAGATGTGCCAGTGCGCGCGGGCGCCGTGCTTTCCGAGAACGCCGTGCTCGCCGAGCGTCAGCCCGTGGTCCGACGAGTACATGATCACGGTGTCGTCGAGCAGCTTCTGGCGGTCGAGCTCGTTCATGAGCCGGCCCACCCACTCGTCGATGAACTCGACCTCGGCGGCATACAGCTCACGCACGCGCTCGATCGTCTCGTCGTCGACGTCGACGTCGATCACCCACGAGTAGGGCGTCTCGAAGGGCTGGATCGGGCTGATGCCCTGCGTCTCGATGCCCTTGGGCGAGCTGCTGAAGCGCGTCTGATACACGCGCGGGGCGTCGAGCGGCTCGTGCGGGTCGAACGCGTCGATGCCGAGGAAGAAGGGCTTGCCGTCCTCCTTCAGGTCGTCGAGCAGGCGCAGGCCGGACCGGATAACGCGCGCCGTCGGATAGTCGCCGTCGGAGTCGCGGTAGATCGAGTTCCAGCCCGCCATCGCCCGCAGCCGGCCCACCTCCACGGTGTCGGAGAGCTCGGGCAGCAGGTAGCGCTCGATCGTCGAGCGTGTGGCGGGGCGCTTGAAGGGCTTGTTGAGGAAGCGGTACGCGCCCTGCGAGTAGCTCGGCTTGACGACGTCGAGCGTGCGCCTGAAGTTGGAGAACCTCGGCCCGATCAGGAAGGGGTTGTCCGTGCAGTAGGCGGTCTCGACGTCGGCCTCGGCGAGCACCTCGGTGACGATCGGCTGGAAGTCCGGGATCGGGATCCAGCCCGGGCCGACGGGAAGCCCCTTGGTCGGGACGTAGTTGCGGAACGGGAACGAGCGTACCCCGGTCAGCAGCGCGCGCCGGGCCGGCCCGGTGGGCATCGCCTCGGGGACCGCGTGCATGAAGGCGAGGGAATCCTTGGCGATCGCATCGATGTTGGGCGTCTTCGCCAGCGAGTCGGGGTTGTAGAAGGAGATGTAGTCCGCGCGCGTGGAGTCCGTGAACAGGAGCAGGACGTTCGGCGCGTCCTTGTCGTGCGACGTGGCGGGCTCGAAGTAGTCGTCGCCGCACGCGGATGCAGCGAGCGCGGCGGCACCCGTCGCGCCCGCGCCGAACAGCCCTCGTCTTGTGAAGCCGCCCCGCAAGCCCATTACGAGGGCCGCAGGCTAGCTTACGGCCGGGTCGTCGCCCGGTCCCCATCCGGGGTCACGGCCTCTTAACGGGTCGGCCGCGCGCTGGTAACAAGCCCGACCCTCGGACCTGGGAAGCATGCCGCCCATGACGCCCAGCCGCCTGCTCTCCCTGGTCCTGCTCGTCGTCGTCGCCACCACCGGCGTGGCCGTCGCCCGCGGGGGCGACTCCGGCCAAGACGACCGTAAGGGGCACCGCGCCGACCCGCTCGTGATCGCGCATCGCGGCGCCTCGGGCTACCGGCCCGAGCACACGCTCGCCGCGTACGAGCTCGGGGCGCGCCTGGGCGCCGATTACGTCGAGCCAGACCTTGTGCGCACCAAGGACGGTGTGCTCGTGGCGCGGCACGAGAACGAGATCTCGGGGACGACCGACGTCGCGAACCACCCCGAGTTCGCCGCGCGCCGCACGACGAAGACGATCGACGGCGTGACGCTCACCGGCTGGTTCACCGAGGACTTCACGCTCGCGGAGCTGAAGACGCTGCGCGCCGTCGAACGCATCCCGGCGATTCGGCCGCGCAACACCCGCTACAACGGCTTCTACGAGGTGCCGACGTTGCAGGAGGTCATCGACCTGACGAAGCGGCTCTCGAAGGAGCTGGGGCGTCCGATCGGGATCTATCCCGAGACGAAGCACCCCAGCTACTTCCGCGGGATCGGGTTGCCGCTCGAGGAGCCGCTGATCCGCGCGCTCAACCGAAACGGCCTCAACAACTCCCGCGCCAAGGTGTTCGTCCAGTCGTTCGAGGTGGGCAACCTGCAGATGCTCGACCGCGAGCTGCGCGTGCCGATCGTTCAGCTGCTCGGCTCCAGGCTCCCGACACCGCAGAACCCGAACGCGCACCGGCCGTACGACCGTGTACTGGCAGGTGACCCGATCACGTATCCCGACATGGCCACGCCGGCCGGGCTCGATGACATCGCCGAGTACGCGGACGGCGTCGGGCCCTCGAAGGACTACATCGTCCCGCGTGACGCCGCCGGCAACTCGCTTCCGCCGACATCCTTCGTCGACGACGCCCATGACGCCGGCCTGCTCGTCCACCCCTACACGTTCCGCAACGAGAACAGCTTCCTGCCGCTCGAGCTGCGCTCGTCCGCCGACCCGGCGGCCCACGGGAACGCGGCGGCCGAGTACGAGCAGTTCTTCGCCCTGGGCGTCGACGGGCTGTTCTCGGACCATGCCGACACGGCCGTACGAGCGCGTGGCGGCGGCACTCCGGGCCGCGGCGAGGATCGCCTGCTGGCGCGGGCGATCCTGCCCTCGGACGCGTACCAGCCCGGCCCTCCCTCGGGAGCGGCGGTCGCGCCGAACAACGGGGTGACGCCGCCCTTCCCGGGCCAGCCGATCCCCGGTTTCTCGGCGGTCCTCGACGGGCCGGCCGGGACCTTCTGGGGCATGCCGGACAACGGCTACGGCGCCAAGGCGAACTCGGCCGACTTCCTGCTGCGGCTGTACCGCATCCGGCCGGACTTCAAGACCGCGTCGGGCGGCAGCGGCGACGTGGACGTGCTCGACTTCATCCAGCTGCGCGACCCTGACAACAAGGTGAACTTCCCTGTCACCCGGCCCGATCGGGTGCTCACCGGCGCCGACTTCGACCTCGAGTCGGTCCGCCGCACGCCCGACGGCGACCTCTGGTTCGGCGAGGAGTTCGGCCCCTTCCTGCTGCACACGGACGCGTCCGGGCGCGTGCTCGAGGCGCCGATCCCATTGCCGGGCGTGCAGTCGCCGCAGAACCCGTTCCTGGCGGACCCTGCGATGGCGAATCTCCCTCCGAGCCGCGGCTTCGAGCCGATGGCGCTCTCGACGGACGGCCGGCGCCTCTACCCGATGCTCGAGGGCGCCCTGATCGGCGATCCCGACCCCCGCCGACGAGTGATCAACGAGTTCTCGATCCGCGCGGGCGAGTACACGGGCCGGACGTGGACCTACCGCGTAGACGCCGAGTTCCCGGAGGCCGTGATCGGAGACATGACGGCCGTCGACCGCCACCGTTTCGTGCTGATCGAGCGTGACGACGCCCAGGGCGTCGAGGCACAGCAGAAGAAGATCTACCTGATCGACCTGCGCAAGACGGACGACGAGGGCTACCTGAAGAAGGAGCTCGTGCTCGACCTGCTCGCCATTCGCGACCCAGACGGCATCTCACTGCCGGCGCGGCCCGGCGAGTTCGGCGTCGGCGACCCGTTCTCGTTCCCGCTGCAGTCGGTCGAGAGCCTCGAGGTGCTCGGCGACGACCGCCTGCTGATCGCGAACGACAACAACTATCCGGGCAGCGACGGCCGCTGGATCGCCCGCGACAAGCCGGACGACGTCGAGCTGATCGTGGTGAAGCTGGGCGGCGACCTCGACTAGGTCGCCGCCTTCACCTCGGCAGGCGCCTCGATCTCGCGCTTGAGGATCTTCCCGGTTGGGCCCTTCGGCAGCTCCTCGACGAACCAGATCTTGCGCGGATACTTGAAGGCCGCGACCTGCTCCCTCACGTGCGCCTTCAGTTCGGAGGCGTCGGCCGACTCGCCCTGCTTGAGGACGACGGCGGCCGCCACCTCCTCGCCGAGCGATTCGTCGGGGATCCCGATCACGGCAGCCTCCTGGACGGCGGGGTGCTCGTAGAGCACCTCCTCGACCTCGCGCGGGTAGACGTTGTAGCCGCCGCGGATGATCAGATCCTTCTTGCGGTCGACGATGAAGAAGTAGCCATCCTCGTCCACCTTGGCCATGTCGCCCGTGCGGAACCAGCCTTCGGCGTCGATCGCGGTTTCGGTGGCGTCGGGGCGCTCCCAATAGCCCTTCATCACGTTATGGCCGCGGATCACGATCTCTCCGACCTCGCCCTGCGGGAGCTCGTTGCCGTTGTCGTCCCAGACCTGCATCTCTACGCCCTCGATCGGGGTGCCGATCGAGCCGGCCTTGCGCTCGCGGTCGGGGTGGTTGAAGGATGCGACCGGCGAGGTCTCGGAGAGGCCGTAGCCCTCGAGGATCGGGCAGTCGAACTTCTCCTCGAAGGCGCGAATCAGCTCGACCGGGATGGCCGCGCCGCCGGACATGCAGAGTCGCAGCGTCGACACGTCGGCGCTGTCGGCGCGGTTGGCGTGCAACATCGCGTTGTACATCGTCGGGACGCCCTGGAACACCGTCACCCGGTCGCGCTCGATGATCTCGAGCGCCTTCTCGGGATCGAAGCGGGGGATCATGGTGACGGTGGCGCCGCTCAGCACCGCGCAGTTCATCGTGCAGGTCTGACCGAAGGTGTGGAACAGCGGCAGCGCCCCCAGCAGCACGTCCTCGTGCGAGAACCGGCCTAGCGTCTGCGCCGAGATCGTGCAGTTCTTGCGCAGATTCGGATGCGTCAGCTCGGCACCCTTGGGCTGGCCGGTGGTCCCCGAGGTGTAGAGGAGCACGGCGGTGTCCTGCTCGTCGCGTTCGGCGGGCTCCTCGACCGGCTCCGGTTCGCCCAGCAGCTGCTCGAACTCGCCCGGCGTGACGAGGATGCACTCGGCGCCCGCCTGGCCTGCGCCCGCCTCGGCCGCCTCAGCGAAGCCGTGCCACGCGAACAGCAGCTTCGCGCCCGAGTCGCCGAGGTAGTACGCGACCTCGCGCTCCTTCAGGAGCACGTTCATGGGGACCACCACGGCGCCGGCGCGCAGGATCCCGTAGTAGAGGACAGGGAAGTAGGGCACGTTCGGCAGCATCAACCCGACGCGGTCGCCCGGCTCGATGCCACGCGCCCTCAGCAGCCCGGCGGCGCGTGCGCTCGCCGCGTCGAGCGCCGCATAGGTCAGTTCGACGTCATCCAGCTTGAAGGCGACCCTGTCGCCGTGCCGAGCCGCGGTCTCCGTGAGGTTCCACGCCAGGTTCTCGCTCATTCCCTCTCCCTCCGTTGCTGCTGCGGTGCAGCCTAATCGGTTGCTCGCGTTCCGGGCGGCGATTCGGCTTCGGGTTGGTCTCCGTCGGCCGGGTCAGGCTGGGAAAGGGGATCGGGAACGAACCGGAGCTCCGGTTTCAGCGCATGATGTTCGGCCGACGGGGGATCTGCCCGAAGATTCGTCGGCTTGCGCCCGCGGACAGTCGGGTGGTTCGAGCGGCCATCCTAACTTGACTACCTCATGGGTACCTAATCCAGGACGGCTCGCGGATCTCGCACAACATCGCCCGAACAATGTTCGGGCCGCACCTCCCCCTTCCCCAGCCCAAGCCGGAGATGGGCCCACCTCCACGACCGAGCGCCAAGAGTCCTACCGCAGCTGTGAGATCGCCGCGCCCACGTCGCGCGCCGCGTCGAACAGGGGATCCGGCCAGAGCCCGAAGAGGATCGTCGCCACGGCGCAGACGATCGCTACGACGGCCACCTCGGGCTGGGCGCGCGTGTCGGCCTCGGGCGACCAGCCCGAGATCGGCTTGACCCGGCGCGGCGGCACGGACGGCATCTCGATTTCGTAGCGGCCCATCCACATCGCTGCGATCACGCGCAGGTAGTAGGCGAGCGAGATGATCGAGCCGACTACGATCGCTATGCCGAGCCAGGTGTAGTCGCCGTCTACGCTCGCATCGATCAGGAAGAACTTGCCGATGAAGCCGCCCGTGGCCGGGAAGCCCGCGAGTGACAGCATCGCGATCGTCATCGGCCACGCGAGCCAGGGGTTGCTCCGGCCCAGGTTCTCGAACGAGGCGAGGTCGTCGCCGAACTCGGAGACGCGCTCGCGCGCCACCACGACGGCGAAGGCGGCGACGTTCATGAGCAGGTAGACAGCGAGGTAGAACACAGTCGCCTGCAGGCCGAGGTTGGTGCCGACGACGACGCCGGCCAGCAGGTAGCCCGCCTGCGCGACGCTCGACCAGGCGAGCATCCGCTTGAGCGAGCGCTGGGCGATCGCTCCGACGTTGCCGATCACGATCGTCGTCGCCGCCAGGAAGGCGAGCGCCGGCGCCCAGTCGAGCTGGGCGAGTCCGAGCGCCTCGCCGAACAGCCGCAGCAGGATCCCGAAGGCGGCGGCCTTGGTCGCCACCGCCATGAACGTGGTGATCGGGGTGGGGGCGCCCTGGTAGACGTCCGGGGTCCACTGGTGGAAAGGCGCGACGGAGGCCTTGAAGGCCAGGCCGCTCATCGTCAGCCCGATCCCGGTGAGCAGCAACGGATCGGTGACCGACAGCTCGTCGCCGCCGAGCGCCGAGGCGATCCCGTCGAACTGCATCGATCCGGTGGCGCCGTAGATCAGCGCCAGGCCGTAGAGCAGCGTCGCCGAGCCGACCGAGCCGATCACGAGGTACTTGAGGCCGGACTCGAGCGACTCGCGCCGGTAGAGCTCGGTTGCGCACAGCACGTAGAGCGGGATCGACAGCACCTCGATGCCGATGAACAGCGTGATCAGGTTCTCCGCGCCGACCAGCACGACCATGCCGGTGATCGAGCCGAGCAGCAGCGCGTAGTACTCGCCCTGGCCGGCGACGCGCGGCGCGTCGGCGCGCATCGACAGCACGATCGTCACGAGCCCGGCCGCGTAGAACAGCATCGACAGGCCGAGCGTCAGCGTGTCCATCTCGAGCGCGCCCTCGATGATCGGCTCGCGGTCACCCGGGTCCCAGATCCAGATCGTCAGGCCGATCGCGATCAGCAGCGTTGCGGCCGTGAGGGCCGGGACGAGCGAGCGCCGCACGAGGTGCGAGCGGAACAGGCCGACCATCATCACGACGACGCAGCCGCCGACCAGGGCCAGGACCGGCGACAGCAGCTTGTAGTCGATCTCGGGCGCCTGGACCTGGGCGAGCAGCGTCATCTGATCACCGAGATTTCGGGACGGTTACCGCTGAGCGCCTTGGCGGCCTCGATCGACTGCACTGTCGAGCGCTCGGTCCGGTCGACGACGAAGTTCGGGTAGACGCCGAGCGCCACGATCACCGCTACGAGCGGCGCGACCGCGGCGAGGTTGATCCCGTCGATCTCACGCGACTCGACCTTGGGCCCGACGCGGTTGTGCATCGTGCGCTGGAAGACGCGGATCATGTAAACCGAGGCCAGGATCACGCCGACGCTCGCCACGAGGCCGTACACGAACTTGTCCTCGAAGGCCCCGAACAGCACGAGAATCTCGCCGACGAAGTTCGCCGACCCGGGCATGGCGAGCGTCGCGAACGTCACGAGCAGGAACAGCGCTGCGAGCACCGGTGCTCTGAATGCCATCCCGCCGAGCTGCTCGACCGACTGGCTCCCGCCGGCGCGCGCGGCGATCACGCCGATGATCAGGAACAGCGGCACTACGACCAGCCCGTGGTTCAGCATCTGGAAGACGGCACCCTGGGCGCCCTTGTCCTCGAGGGCGAAGATGCCCAGCGTGATGAACCCGAGCTGGGCGATCGACGAGTAGGCCACGACCAAACGCACGTTGTCCTGCGAGAAGGCCAGGATCGAGCCGTACAGGATCGAGAAGACCGCGACGATGATGAAGAGCTCCTGCCAATGCTGGGAGCCCTCGGGCATCACAGGCAGGACGATTCGCAGGAAGCCGTAGACGCCCGCCTTCGAGAGCACCGCGGACAGCAGCGCTAGCACCGGGATCGAGGTGGAGCGGTAGGTGGCGGGAACCCAGCCGTGCAGCGGGAAGAGCGGCGCCTTGACGAAGAACGCGAGCGCGAACAGCAGCACGATCCAGTGCTGCGTCCCCTCCGGGACCGAGCGCGCCTCGAGCACCGCCAGCGAGAAGGAGATCTCGCCGCCGTCGGGTGTGGCGAGCACACCGAGCGCGACCGCACCGGCCAGCATCAGCAGCGATCCGACGAGCGTGTAGATCACGAACATCGTTGTCGCGCGCACGCGGTCGCCCGTTCCCCACCCCCCGATCAGGAAGTAGAACGGCACCAGCATCAGGTCGAAGAAGATGATGAACAGGGCCAGGTCCTGGGCCATGAACACGCCCAGTACGGCCGTCTCGGCGAGCGCCAGCCAGAAGAAGAAGAGTCGCTCGCGCTCGTGCTCGCGGAAGGCCGCCACGAGCGTGCATGGCACCCAGGCGAGTGCGGTCAGGACGACCATGAACAGGTTGAGGCCGTCGATCCCGAGCTGGTAGCGGATGCCGAGCTCGGGGATCCACTCGTCGTCCGTCACGTACTGCAGGCCCCTCGCGCCCGAATCGAAGTCGACGAGCAGGACGATCGCGTAGGCGAGTGTCGCGACGGTTCCGGCGAGCAGCGCCCAGCGCGCCTGTCCGCGCGGCAGCACGGCGCCGATCAGGCCCGCGGCGAGCGGCA
>Ga0081538_10002507_pt1 | contig 17877 bp, 18 predicted proteins | sample TabmetS5T2R1_FD_71022 | JGI IMG/M metagenome (GOLD analysis project Ga0081538, IMG submission 71022) | Tabebuia heterophylla rhizosphere microbial communities from the University of Puerto Rico - S5T2R1 | ecosystem: Host-associated > Plants > Roots > Rhizosphere ... | reverse complement strand
GCCGCGGCGGCGAGCTCGCGGGTCAGGTCGGGCGAGCACCGCACCGCGGCGGTCGACTGGAGCTCCTCCCAGGCGACCTCCACGCCCCTGGCCTCCCCGGCCCGCTCGGCGCGCTCGCGCAGTGCCGCGACGGCCTCCTCCCGCACGGCGTCCTCGGCGTGGCGCACGTCGAGCGAGGCGGCCGCCCGGCAGGGGATGACGTTCGGCGAGCCGGGCTCGGCCGCGATCTGGCCGACCGTAGCCACGAGTCCCTCACGGCCGCGCGCCTCCGCCTCGACGGCGCCGATCCACTCCGCCGCGGCCGCCAGCGCGTCGCGCCGCCCCTCCATCGGAGTGGTGCCGGCGTGGTCGGCCGTCCCGGCGAAGGTCACGCGGCCCCGCGTCTGACCCGCGATGGCGGTGACCACGCCGACCGGCAGCCCGGCGTCGTCGAGCACCGGTCCCTGCTCGATGTGGACCTCCGCGTAGCCGAGCAGCTCACCGGGGCGCCGCGCGGCGGAGGCGATCGCCTGCGGATCGCCGCCCCAGGCGCGCACCGCGTCGGCCAGAGTCACGCCGCGCGCGTCGGACCGCTCGAGCCAGGCGGGCTCGAAGCGGCCCGCAGGCACCGAGCTGCCGAGGTAGCCGGTGCCGTAGCGGACGCCCTCCTCGTCAGCGAAGGCGGCCACCTCGAGCGAGAACGGAAGGTCGCGCTCGCGTAGGCGCTCGGCGCACGCGATCGCGGTGAGGACGCCGAGGGCGCCGTCGTAGCGCCCGGCGTCCCGAACGGTGTCGATGTGCGACCCGAGCAAGAGCGTGCGGTCCCCGCCGCCGGGGAGGCGCCCGTACAGGTTGCCGAGCGGGTCGCGGCGGGTGGCGAGCCCCGCGTCCCGCATCCAGCCGTCCACGAGTTCGCGCGCCTCGCCGAGAGCGGGGGTGGCGAAGAGGCGCGTGATGCGGCCGCGCTCCTGGGTGCGGCCGGCGAGCGCGTCGCAGCGCTCCAGCACGGTGCGGGCGGCGGACATCGCGGCGATGATGCCGTAGCGGGCGGCCGGGTACGCTGCGGCCGCATGACGCTCAGCGCGCGCGAGGTGAGGCCGTCCATCGCCGAGGTCGACGCGATGGACCGCGAGACCTTCGTGGCGGCGCTCGGCTCGGCGGTCGAACACTCCCCCTGGGTGGCGGGGGAGGCCTGGCGGCGGCGTCCGTTCGGGTCCGTCGCACTTCTCCAGCTCGCCTTCGAGTCTGCCATCAGCGGGGCCCCGCGCGAGCGCCGCCTCGAGCTCCTCCGCGCCCATCCGGAGCTGGCCGGCCGCGAGGCCGCCGCCGGCGAGCTGACCGGGGCCTCGGAACGCGAGCAGCGCGTCGCCCGGCTCGACCGGCTCTCCCCGGGCGAGCTCGCCGCGCTCACCCGGCTGAACGCCGACTACTCCGCCCGCTTCGGCTTCCCGTTCATCGCGTGCGTCCGCGAGCACTCGGTCGAGTCGCTGCTCGCCTGGGGCCAGGCCCGCCTCGGGCGCGGGCCCGAGGAGGAGGCCGCCACCGCGCTCGCGGAGGTCGGCAAGATCGTTGGCCTCCGGCTGCGCGACCTCGTCGGAGGCGACGCGTGATCAGCACCCACGTGCTCGACACGGCCCGCGGCCGTCCGGCCACGGGCGTGGCGGTGACGCTCGAGCAGGGGCCGGACTGGACCGAGGTGGGCAGCGGCAGCACCGGCGACGACGGCCGGATCGCCGAGGTCGGCTCGCCGGGCGCGCCCGGCTCCTACCGGCTCCGCTTCGCCACCGGCGCCTACTTCGAGTCGGCGGGCACGGCGGCGTTCTTCCCCGAGGTGACGGTGCAGTTCACCGTCGAGCGCCCCGAGGAGCACTTCCACGTGCCGCTCCTGCTCAGCCCGTTCGGCTACTCGACCTACCGGGGCAGCTGAGCGTGCCGCTCGGGGCGAACCGCTACGGCAAGTCCGAGGTCCGCCTGGTCAAGCTGAGCCGAGGACCGGACCGGCACGATCTGCGCGACCTGACGGTCGACGTGTCCCTCGAGGGGGATTTCGATGCGGTGCACACGGAGGGCGACAACGCCGGGCTCGTGGCCACCGACACCATGCGCAACGTCGTCTACGCGCTCGCCGCCGAGCGGCCGATCGACTCGCTGCCCTCCTTCGGCGCGGCGCTGGTCGACCACTTCCTCGGTTACCCGCGCGTCACGCGGGCGCGGGTGCGGGTGCGCGAGCACCCGTGGGAGCGGATGACCCCGCACGCCTGGCAGCGCGGCGCGGGGGGCACCCGCGTGGAGGAGCTCGAGGGTGGCGCCGGCGCCGGCCGCCACGCGGCCGGGGTCGAGGATCTGCTGGTGCTGCGCTCGTCCGGGTCGGCGTTCGAAGGCTTCGACCGCGACCGCTTCACGACCCTCCCGGAGACCGGCGACCGCATCCTCGCGACCGTCGTGGCCGCCCGCTGGGACTACCGCGCGGAGGCCGGTGAGACGGTGTGGGCTGCCGTGCGCGACACGCTTCTCGGCGCCTTCACCGACCACCACAGCCCGTCGGTGCAGTTCACGCTCAACTGCATGGGCGAGGCGGTGATCGAGCACCACGCGGAGGTGGAGCGCATCAGCCTGTCGCTGCCCAACCGCCATCACCTCCCGTTCGACGTGTCCCGCTTCGGCGTTGAGGACCGCGGCGAGGTTTTCCATGCCACGACCGAGCCGTTCGGCCTCATCGAGGCCACGGTCGAGCGCGGCTGAGCGGTGGCGCGGCCGCCGGCCAGCCCGCGTGCGATCGCCGTGGCGCGCGGCGACGAGCCGGCCGACCTGCTGATCGCCGGCGGGCGCGTCTTCAGCCCGGCCACGAGGGAGTGGGTCGAGACGTCGCTGGCGGTGGCCGACGGCGTGGTCGCCGGCTGGGGCGAGCGGGACGCACGCGAGACGGTCGACGTGGGCGGCAGCGCCCTCACGCCGGCGTTCGTGGACGCCCACATGCATCTCGAGTCGACCAAGCTCTGGATCGACGAGTTCGTGCGCACCGTGCTGCCGCACGGGACCACCGCGGTGGCGGCGGACCCGCACGAGATCGCGAACGTGCTCGGCGTGCCGGGCATCGCCGCGCTGGCGGAGGCCGCCGCGCCGCTGCCGTTCACGTTCGGCGTCTATGCGTCGAGCTGCGTGCCGGCATCGCCGTTCGAGAGCGCCGGAGCGAGCCTCGACGCCGGCGACGTGCTCGACCTGATCGAGCGCCACGGCGCGCTCGGAGTGGCGGAGGTCATGAACTTCCCGGGCGTGATCGGCGGCGACCCGGAGATGCTCGCGCGCATCTCGGCGGCCGGCCACCGGCGCGTGGACGGGCACAGCCCCGGCGTCGCCGGCCGCGCGCTCGACGCCTACCTGGCGGCGGGAGCCGAGTCCGACCACGAGACCACCCGCCTCGAGGACGCCCACGAGCGGCGCCAGAAGGGAATGTGGCTGTTCATCCGCCAGGGCTCGGCAAGCCAGAACCTCAACGAGCTGATCCCCGACGTGGTGGAGCACGGCCCGGAGCTGGCGGCCTTCTGCACCGACGACCGCGAGCCCGACACGCTGCTCCGGCTCGGGCACGTGAACGACTGCGCCCGCCTGGCGGTGGCCGCCGGCGTGCCCGAGGTCGACGCGCTGCTGCTCGCGAGTACGAACGCGGCGCGCTACCACGGCTTCCACCACCTCGGCAGCCTCGGCCCCGGCCACCAGGCCGACGTGCTCTGCTTCGACGAGCTGGCGAGCTGGCGGCCGGCGCGGGTGTGGCAGGCGGGCCGCCCGGTCGCCGAGGACGGGAAGATCCTGCCCGGCGCCGTGCCGGAGGCCCCGATCCCCGAGCTGATGCGCGGCACGGTGAGGCTCGGCACGCCGCCGCCCGCCGAGCGCCTGGCCCTGAACCACCCCGACGGCGCCCGCGTCAGGGCGGTGGGCGTGGAGAGCCGCAGCCTTACCACCCTCCACCGGGAGGTCACGCTAGGCGAGCCGGGCGCCGACGCCGCACACGCGGCCGTGGTCGAGCGCCACAGGGAGACCGGCCGGATCGGGCTGGGCTATGCCACCGGCTTCGGGCTGCGGCGCGGGGCCATGGCATCGACGGTCGCGCACGACGCTCACAACTGCGTGACCGTCGGCGCCCGGGCGGACGGCGGGCCGGAGGACATGGCGGTGGCGGTGGCGCGCCTGGCCGAGCTCGGCGGCGGCCAGGTGGCGGTGCTCGACGGCCGCGTGCTTGCCGAGGTGCCGCTCCCCCTCGCGGGGCTGATGAGTGACCGTGCCGCCGCCGAGGTGGCGGCCCAGATCCGCGAGCTGAACCGCGCCGCGGCGGATGCGCTCGGCGTGACCGTGGAGGAGCCCCTCATGCAGCTCTCGTTCCTCGCGCTGTCCGTGATCCCGGAGCTCCGCCTGACCGACGGCGGGCTGGTCGACGTGGGCGAGTTCGCCTACGTGCCGGTCGAGGTCTGAGCCATGCGGGTCTGTCTCATGATCGAGGGTCAGGAGGACGTGTCCTGGGACGACTGGCTGGCGCTGGCGCGGGCCTGCGAGGAGCACGGGGTCGAGGCGCTGTTCCGGTCCGACCACTACCTGTCGGTCCAGGGGCGCGGAGAGCGCGGCTCGCTCGACGCATGGGCGACCATCTCCGCCCTCGCCGCGGTCACGCGCACGGTCAGACTCGGGACGCTCGTCTCTCCGGTGACCTTCAGGCACCCGTCGCAGCTCGCGAAGGTCGTCGTCACCGCCGACCACATATCGGGCGGGCGGGTCGAGCTCGGCATGGGCACTGGCTGGCTCGGGGCCGAGCACGAGGCCTACGGCTTCCCGTTCCCGCCGCTGGGCGATCGCATGAGCGAGCTCGAGGAGCAGCTCGCCGTGGTCACGGGCGAATGGGGCGAAGGCCCGTTCTCGTTCGAGGGGCGCCGCCACCGGGTCCGCGACCTGGACGCCCTCCCGAAGCCGGTTCAGCGTCCCCGGCCGAACCTGATCGTCGGCGGGTCCGCCGGCCCGCGGAGCGTGGCGCTGGCCGCGCGCTTCGCCGACGAGTACAACACGCTCTTCAAGTCCGCCGAGGAGTGCAGGGCGATTCGCCGCGCTCTGGACGACGCCTGCCGCGAGGCCGGCCGGGAGCCGATCCCCCTGTCGATGATGATGCAGTGGAGCGGCGCCGACGACGAGGGCGAGCTCGACGCCGCCGTCGAACGGCTGCGCGAGCTCGCCGCCGCGGGCGTCGAGCGGGTGATGCTCCAGCACCTGGAGCACCGCGACCTCGACGCCGTGGAGCAGATCGGCCGGCGGGTGGCGCCGGCCGTCGTCTAGGACCAGTCGCCAGAGGCGACGTCGGACGGAACCTCGATGGGGCCCTCCTTGGGAGTGCCGATCCGGAGCGGATTGCCGAACGGGTCGCGCAGGCCGCAGTCCGTGCCGTAGAAGCGCTCGGTCGGCTCCTCGGTGAACTCGACGCCCTTCGCGACGAGCTCCTCGTACGTCTTGTGGACGTCATCGACGGCGATGATGCCCGCCATGCCCATCGCGCCCTTCGTGATCAGCTCGCGGATCTGCTCGGCGGTCGCCTCGTCGTGGGCCGGGGGGCCGGGCTTCTCGAGCAGCAGCTGACGATCGGGCTGGCCGGGGAAGTTGACGGTCAGCCAGCGCATGAAGCCGAGGTCGGCGTCGGTGTTCACCTCGAAGCCGAGCTTGCCGACGTAGAAGTCGAGCGCCTCGTCCTGATCGAGCACATAGACCTGTGTGTGAGTGATCTTGTTAGCCATACGCCGAGGCTAATCCCGGCGTCGCGCGCTCGCTTCTCCAAAACTGCTCGGTCTCGTCCAGGCCTTCATGAAGCAGGCCGGCACCGCTCTCAGGTCCGATGCCTGCCAGCGGTATGTGGTCGGCGGGTCGCCGACGATCTCCGTGAAGGTCCGGCTGAACGTGCCCAGGCTGGTGAAGCCGACGTCGAAGCAGATCTCGGTCACGCTGCGGTCCGTCTCCCGCAGCAGGAACATCGCCCGCTCGACCCGGCGCCGCTGCAGGTAGCGGTGCGGCGTCTCGCCGAAGGTGTCGCGAAAGACGCGGATGAAGTGCGCCTCGGAGACGTACGCGATCCGCGCCAGCGTCGGGATGTCGAGCGGCTTCGCGTAGTCGCGGTCCATGGCGTCGCGCGCCCGCAGCATGCGGCGGTTGGACTCTTCGACGGCGCGGCTCACTGCGGGGCCGACCTCCTACGGCTTCCAGCGGACATCGCCGGACCGATCGTAGTAGCGTCCCGGCCGCTGGCCCCGCCCACCAAGGAAGGGTGAGCTGGAGTCAATTCTGAGGGAGGCACAATGCGAATGCTCAAGGCTGCGTTTGCCTTGGCGCTGGTTGGAGTCCTGGTCACGGCGTCTTCGGCCGTGGCGCACCATCCGCAGGGTGTGTGGGCGCCGGTCGGAGGGATCGGCTGGTTCGATCCCGACATGAAGAAGGCACACGATCTGCAACAGGCTGCGGACTCGTCCGCTGTCGCCCAGGCCGTGGGCTTCACCCCGTGCGTCGGCGGACAGGCCGGCGTCTACCCGTGCCAGAACGTCGACCTGATGAGCTTCCTGCCGCTGGCCGAGATCGGCGGCGGCGAGATCGGAAACGACATCTGGGGCTGGGAGGACCCGGAGACCGGCCGTAACTACGCGATCATGGGCCGTACCAACGGCACGGCGTTCGTGGACATCACGGATCCCGCGAACCCCGTGTTCGTGGGCAATCTTCCGTCGCAGAGCACGTCATCGTCGTTCATCTTCTGGCGCGACATCAAGGTCTACGAGGACCATGCATTCATCGTGTCCGAGCACCGTGGCCATGGGATGCAGGTGTTCGACCTCACGCGGCTACGTGACGTCGAGAGCACGCCCGCGACGTTCGAAGCCGACACGGTCTACCGCGGAATCACGAGCGCTCACAACCTCTTCATCAACGAGGACAGCGGGTTCGCGTACGTCGTTGGATCCAATAGGTGCCGCGGCGGCCTGCACATCGTCGACGTGACCGAGCCTCAGGATCCGCGATTCGAGGCCTGTTACTCGGGCGACGGCTACACGCACGACGTGCAGTGCGTGGACTACCAGGGCCCGGACGAGCGCTTCACGGGGCGCGAGATCTGCTTCGCGTCCAACGAGGACACGGTGACGATCGTCGACGTGACCGACAAGAGCGACCCTGAACTGCTCGCCCGCAGGGGCTACGCGACCGCCGCATACACGCACCAGGGCTGGCTGACCCCGGATCAGGCCACGTTCGTGTTCAACGACGAGCTCGACGAGGTGACGGAGACCGTCCCGGAGCAGACGACGTACATCCTCGACGTCAGCAGCCTGACCGACCCGCCGCCGCCGACGCTGAGCGGCAACGGGACGACCGCGATAGATCACAACCTGTACATCACCAAGGGCCGCGTCTACGAGGCCAACTACACGGCGGGCCTCCGGATCTTCGACGCCGCATCGATCCCGACCGGAGACCTCGTGGAGCTGGCGTGGTTCGACGTTTTCCCCGCCAGCGACGAGCCCGTGTTCGAGGGCAGCTGGAGCAGCTACCCGTTCTACGACGAGAACATCGTCGCGGTGAGCGGGATCGACAGCGGGCTGTTCGTGCTGAGACCGCAGCTCGGGGGCTAGCTAGCACAGGCTTGCCTTGATGGGGGGCGGCCCGCCGGGCCGCCCCTCATGCTTCTCGCGCTCGCCTGCGGCGCGGCTCGTAGAGCCGGGCGCGCTCCACGGCCGCGGCGGCCATCTGCGCGAGCTGCACCAGGACCGCCTCGTCGAGCTCGCTGAAGTCGCCCTCATTCTTGTCGAGCGCCTGAATCAGGCCGAGCTCGGTGCCGTCGAGAGCGCACAGCGACGCCACGAGCCAGCCACGCGTGGGCGGCGCCCCGTCGCGGGCTCCCTCGAGCGCCCGGCGCACGGGCGGGGCGGCGAGATCGGCTGCGCCCAGTCGGAGCGACCGACGCTCCGGGGCGAGCGCGGCGTAGAGCGCTGCCAGCTCCGCCGGCGGCTCGGGCACCGAATCGGCCCCTTGCTCCGCGACAACGTGCGCGTCGATTGCGACGCCCTCCGCGAATCTGATCCGCGCGCTGCACCGATCGGCCCCGACGAGCTCGCGCGCGTGCTCCACCGCAAGCTGGAGGATCTCCTCGAGCGAGCCGGTGGCGTCGAGCGCAAGCGAGGCATCGGCCAGAAAGGCGGACAGACGCCGCAGCATCTCCGCGTGATTGCGCTCCACACGGACGCTCTCGCGGGAGTCCCTCAAGACGCGCTGGACCATCTCGAGGGCGGAGAGGCTCTCGAGGAAGAATTCGCCGGCGGCGGTGACGGTCTCGACGGGGTCGCGTACGTCAAGCGCCGAGACGAGGACCTCGTTGTGGACGCCGGCCAACTCGAGCGGGCCGAGCTCCTCGGCGACGGCCGCCCGGCCGAGCTCGTAGCCGGCGCTGAGCGCCTCCTCGTCGCGCGCCTGCAGATAGGCGTCCAACGCGGCGGCGTAGCGTCCTCGGAAATCGTCGAGCCTGTGGTTCACGAGCTGCTCCCGAGGTAGCGGACCACCACGACGAGCGCGTCGTCCGTCCGCCGTCCATGGCCACTGAGCAGACGCTCGGCCATGGGCTGACATCCGCCGCTCGCGACGAGCGAGTCCGCGAATCGGTCCCGAACGCCGTCAGTCGCGAACAGCAGCAGGTCTCCGCGCTCGACCGGATGCGTTGCCGGGGTCAGTGGCGGCAGCTCGTGCCCGGCAATGCCGCCGCGAAGGAGCAGCGACTCGCCCGGCGAATGGGGCGCGCGGCCGCGGACCAGCCTGCCCTCGACGTTCCCGATGCCGAGCCAGGTCATCGTCGGCGGCTCGTCTGCGAACACCGCCAGGCTGATTGCCGCGCCGCGGGTGGGACGGAGCGCCTCGTGACAGCGTTTCGCCGCCTCCACAGCCTCGACATCCGCCAAGCCCTCGAGCACCCGCGCGGCTGCCTCGGCGGCATGCGCTGCATGCGGCCCGTGCCCGAGCCCGTCAATCGCGGCGACCAGCGCCCCATCGTCATCGATCCTGACGACTGCCCGGTCACCGGACACCTCCTCGCCCCGAAGCGCTCGAGCGGCGACCCCCCACTCGAATCGCGGCCGCACCGCGCTCAGCGCCTGTCGCGCAGCTTCTCCAGCGCGTCCCGCATACGCCATTTCGCGGCCCTTATGGTGGTCCCCGAGCCGTTTCCCGACTCGATCTCGAAGTCGTCCATGATCCGCCGGGCGCCGGGAAGCCCGAGCCCCAGCCCGTTGCCGGTGCCGTACCCGTCGCGCAGCGCGGCCTCCACGTCACGTATACCCGGTCCGGAGTCGCGAGCGATGACGATCACCCCGCAGCGGTCGTCCTGCTCTTCGGGATGCACGACGATCTCGCCGGCTCCCACATGCACGACGATGTTACGGCCGAGCTCCGAGACCGCCGTCGCGATCAGGGTGCCGTCCATCCGGGAGAAACCGAGCCGTTCGGCCACGGCCCGCGCCTCCGCGCGGGCGCGAACGAGATCGACGTCCGCCTCGATCGTCACCAGGACGTCACCGTCCATCGGCGAGCGCCCCGGTCGTCTGCCTTTCGAGAACCTCGAGAGCCTCCTCCAGGTCGAGCGCGGTGTGGAGCGGCGCGAGGTCGAGCTGGAACTGCACCATCGCCACGGCCACGTCGGGCTGGATGCCCACGATCACCGTCTCCGCACCGCGCAGCCGCGTGGTCATGGCGATCGTGCGCAGGGAGCGCGCGACGAATGAGTCGATCACGTCGATGCCGGCCACGTCGATCACGATCCCGCGTGCCCGCCGTCGCCCAACCATCTCCGCGAGGTCGTCGCGAAGCTCCAGGATCTCGCTGTCGCTGAGAGCGGATTGGATCGACGCGATCAGCCATGGACCCTGCTTGAGGATGGGAATGGCCATCTCGTTCGGCTAGGCCTCCGCGGCCGGCGCGTTGATTTCGGTGACGCGGTAGCCGAGCAGGCGCTCCGCTTCCTCGAGGCCTCCATGAAGGTCCCCGACGGTGTGCATCGTCCTCAAGTCCACGCCGAGGTCCACGAGGGTCTGCGCGATATGGGACGAGAGCCCGGTGATGATCGCGCTCGCACCCATCAGGCTGCATGCCTTGACAGTTTGGACGAGGCTGTTCGCGACAGAGAGATCGATCGTAGCCACGCCGGTTATGTCGATCACGACCACCTTCGCCCGGTTCTCGCGGATCGACTGCAGCAGCTGCTCGGTCAGCTGGCGCGCCCTTTGCGAGTCGAGCACGCCGATGATCGGCAGGATCAACAGCCTGTCGCGCACTTGGAGCACGGGGGTCGACAGCTCGCGGATCGCCGCTTGCTGCTCGTGGATCACTCGCTCGCGCTCCTCGACAAAGCTCACGCCGACGGTCACCGCGATCCGGTTCGCCGCGGGCTCGTAGGCATCGAGCACTCGATTGAGCAGCTCCGGATCGCCCTGATGGCGGACGAACAGAGCGCGTGCCAGAACATCTCGCAGGAGAAGCACGATGCCAAGCACCTCGTGTGTCTCGACGCCGCGCCGCACGATTCGCTCCGACAGGTCGCGCGCGTAGGTCTGCAGCGCCTCCACGCTGCCCGTCTCGAGCGCGTCGACGTAGTTGTCGTACACGGCCGTGACCTCCGAGAAGATCTCGTCCGGTCGCATCACTTGCAAGAGCTCCGCGTCGGTGATCCGCGAGACCCACTCCTCGCGCAGCTGCGACCTCATCTCGCGCAGGTGTCCGACGAGGTCACTCAGCACCGTTGTGTCGAGCTCCGCCGCCCGCGCGGCCACGTCCTCTACGGCGCGGCCATCCGTGTCCATGGTCGTTCCTCCTTGAATGAGCCTGATCGCTCTCGGGCTCGTTTACCCGAACTGCCGGTCTGATCACCCTTCGCGGCCTGTGCGAGCGCCATCGAGGAACAGCGACGTGACGCCGGCGACGGTGTCCTCGACACCCAGCGACGGCTGCGCCCGGAGCACGCTCACGACGATGCCGACGAGGGCCTCCATCAGCCACGAGGCGGGCAGATCATCCCTCACCTCGCCGGAGGACTGCGCACGTTCGACGAGGCGACGCAGAGGAGCGGCGACTCGCTGCTCGAACTCCGCGCGGTCGGGTCGCGCGCTCTCACGGGAGAGCACGACGAAATAGTCGCCGACGGCGACGAGCACCCGAACCGCACGCTGGAAGGCCTCCGGCACGGAGACCGCCTCGAGCCTGGCAGCCTGGAGCCGCTTCCCGGCTTCCTCGACCGCGAATTGGCCCAACGCCTCCAGCAGCCCCTCCCGGTTCGGGAAGTAGCGGTAGACGGTCGCGCGTGCCACGCCGGCTGCCGCCGCGACGTCGGCCATGCTCGCCTGGTCCCCGCGCTCGGCGAGCGTTCGAGCCGCCGCCTCGAGGATCGCGCCGCTCACTCGGGCGCGTAGCGATGTCTGGCCCTCGATGGACATTGCTGTCTCATTTCGAGCTTACTTCGTCGCGCGGCCGGGATGTGCGCGTCGAGATAAGACATCAATGTCTTATTCCACGTTTGCCTGGGCCCTGGATGGGACATAAGTGTCTTACCACGACAATCTGCTGTCCAATAACGAGATGGTGGCTGATCTTCGGCCCGACCGAGGAGGAGGACGAGAGATGACCAGGCAAGACCCCGATGGGCTGAGCCTTGCGGAGCTGGAAGCGGAGACCGGTACGGCGCTCCCCGACCGCGAGGCGCTTTCGGTGATCCCGCCAGATCCGTCGACTGCCCTGCTCGACGTGTTCGTCGACCTCGACGCCGCGCTCGACCTGGCGGCCCCGATCAACGCGGCCCTGGCGGCGAATGCCAACCTCGCGCTGCCGATCGATGCCGCCGTCAGCGCGAACGTCCTCTCGCCGGGCAGCGTATCGCTGGCTGACGCGAACCAGACCTCGATCATCGAGCAGGTCCTGCAGGCCGACGCGACCGCGTCGTCCAACCAGGACTCGGCGATCATGCAAGGCGAGGGCGGTGGCACGGCGGTCTCGGACGCGGGCGGCCAAACCGGCGAGCTCGAGTCCACTCCGATTGCGGCCGGCCCGACGGAACCGGCTGCGCAGATCGCTCCAGTTCCTGACACGACTGACAGCACGGAGCCGGTCGAGCAGCTCGCTCCGGTGCCTGACGGTGGCACAGCTACGTCCGTGGCCGAGCCGGCCGTCGAACCGGCTCCCACGGTGGAGCCGGCGGCTGCATCCGCGCCGGCGCAGGACGTGGTGACGGCGCAGCCGGAGGCTGTTCCCGCCGCTTCCGATGACGCCGCCGCTGCCGCCGACGCCGCTGCCGCCGAGGACGGCGCAACCGGACATGGCTCCGGCGGCGTGAGCGAGATCGCCCGGTCGGCTCCGGGCGCCATGAGCCAGTAAGCGAAGGGAGCGTGACATGACTGACTACACCCACATGGGAGATGGCCTCACGGCTGCACAGCTCGAGGCCGAGCTCGTCCTGAGCCTGCCCGACCGTGCCGTGATGTCGACCATCACCGTCTCAGGCCTCGACCCGAGCGTCGACACGGTCGACGCCATCGGCGACGGTGTCATGAGCACGAGCCACGCCGCCGCAGACACGGGCGTTGCAGAAATGACCCCCGTGGCCGAACCGGTGGCCGCGGCCGAACCGGCGGACGTGGCCGACCCGGCGGACGTGGCCGAACCGGCGGCCGTATCCGAACCGGCGGCCGTGTCCGACCCGGCGGCCGAGGTCGCGACAACCGCTGTCGAGCACAGCGACACCGGCGTGGCGGGTCTGGCAAACGGCACGGCCGACGCGCCTCCGCAGACGCCTGACGTTGTGGCTCCGGTGGCCGAGACCGGCGGGGCCATTCCCGACAAGGCGGCTGGTCCGCTGAGCGACGCGACGGAGACCGCCGCTCCGGTCACGGACGGTGTGCCGGCTCTCGGCGAGACCTCCGGGATGATCGAGGACACCGTCGACGGCGTCGGAGAGGCCGGCGACGCGACGAGCGTCCCCGTCGGCGACGTGGTCGGTGGACCCGTGCCGCCCGTCGGCGATGCTCTCGGTAGCGTCGATGGCACGGTCGGGCAGACCGTCGGCGAGGTGGGCGAGGCGCTGCCCGTCGTCGAAGGCACGCTCGGGACCGTCAACGGCCTCGTCGGCGAAGCGGTGCCCCCGGTGACCGACACCGTCGACACCGTTGGCGGCGTGGTCGGCGAGACCCTGCCCGCCGTCAACGACACGGTCGAGACCGTCGGCGGCGTGACGAACGACACGGTCGGCACCGTCGGCGAGGTCGCGGACGACATCCTGCCGGACGTCACCGAGACGGTCGGCACCGTCGGCGACACGCTCGACGACACGGTCGGCTCGCTCGCCGACGGGCTCGGCGGCAGCTCGCTGCTCGACCTCGACGTCAACCTCGACCTCGACGTCGACGCGGCGGCACCGATCAGCGCGACCGTGGCGGCGAACGCCAACGTTGCCGCGCCGATCGACGCCGCGGTCAGCGCCAACCTGCTGTCGCCGGACTCGATCTCGCTGGCCACGGCCGACCAGCAATCCCTGATCTCGCAGACCCTCGTCGGCGAGGCGAACGCGACGTCGAACCAGACCTCGTCCATCATGCAGGGCGAGGAGGGTGGCAACGCCGCGGCAGACGCCGGGGACCAGACCGGCGTCGACGCGCCGGCACCGGGCTCGTGAGGTCATGGGAGCACCGTGCGGTGCTCCCGCCCGCGTGGGCCATAGCTCGCGTGGCGCGCACGCGCGCCACGCGGGCGGCCCGCGCGGTGCGACCGGCCGCGCCGCCGAGGAGCGGACGGTGACCGTCGCCGCGCCACGTCCCGCACTGGCCGATATCCCGCGGCACGCCGATGGCCTCGAGCTCATCGGTCGCTTCGAGGACTCAGGCTTCCGGGAGCCTCCCTACCTGGCCCGTCGCGCGGACGGGCAGGTCGTCCAGCTCTCCGCGCTCCTCTACACGGTCGCCGAGGCCGCCGACGGCCGGCGCGATGCCCACGCCATCGCCGAGGACGTGACGGGGCGACTCGGACGGCGGGTGAGTGCGTCCAACGTGCAGTTCCTCGTCGCGCGCAAGCTTCGTCCCTTTGGCGTCCTGGCAGCAGTGGACGGCTCGAGTCCCGCGCTCTCCAAGCCTCCCCCGCTGTTGACCTTGCGGCATCGCCGCCCGCTCGTCCACGAACGGGCCGTGAACCTCGTTGCACGCCCGTTCGAGCCGATGTTCTCGCTCCCCGTCGTACTGGCTGTCCTAGCCGCACTCGGCATCTTCGATGCCTGGCTGTTCTTCGAGCATGGCATCGCCGGAGGGTTCGTCAGCGCGATGTACAACCCGTCGCTGCTGCTCGGAGTCTTTGGCGCCGTGATCCTGGCCACCGCCTTCCACGAGGTGGGCCACGCCGCGGCCTGCCGCTACGGTGGCGCGCGTCCGGGCGCCATGGGGGCCGCGCTCTACCTCGTATACCCGGCGTTCTACTGCGACGTGACCGACGCGTACCGCCTCTCCCGGGCCGGGCGTCTGCGTACCGATCTGGGAGGCGTGTACTTCAACGGGATCTTCGCGCTCTTGTCGGGCGCCGCATTCTTCGCAACCGGTGAGGAGGCGCTCCTTCTCGTCGCCGCCATCCAGCACCTGATCATCGTGCAGCAGCTGCTACCGCTGCTGCGCTTCGACGGCTACTACGTCCTCAGCGATCTCACCGGGGTGCCCGACGTCATCTCGCGGATCGGCCCGATCTTCCGGAGTCTCATCCCGTTCCGCCGGCCCGAGCCGGCGGTCGCCGAGCTGAAGCCATGGGTGCGCCTCGTCGTGACGGCATACGTCGTGACCATGGTGCCGCTCGTCCTCCTGCTGCTCGCCTGGCTGATCGTCGGCGTTCCGCGCATCGTCGCGACCGTCGCCGACTCGCTCGGGATGCACGCCGACCGCATTGGGGAGGCCGTCGAGGCCACCGAGTGGTCGCTGGCGGCGCTTGGGTCGCTCAAGGTCGTCGCCCTGCTGCTTCCAGTGGCTGCGATCGGGCTTACGTTCGGCCGGCTCGGGCGCGCAGCGGGCCTGCGTCTGTCCGCCTGGGCCAGCCGGAGCACCGGCCGCAGGATCGTGGCGGTCACGGGCATCGCCGCCATCTCCGCCCTCGCCCTCGGCACATGGTGGCCGAACGGCGACTACGAGCCGATTCGGCCCGGTGAGCGAGGCACGATCGGCGACGGCATTCGGGCACTCGACGAGATCCCAACCGCTCGTGCCGCCTTGGTGCGCGACCTCGCGGCGCAAGTCGACGATGAGCCCGTGGTGCACGAGGCGGACGAGCCACCGCGCAGCGGTCCCGGCGAGCCGCGCGACGGCGCCGGCCTCGATCGGACCCTCGGGGAGGAGCGAGCCGGGGGAGTCCTGCCGCGCGTGGACGAGACGAACGGGACCGTCGGGGAGAAGCCGCAGGAGAGGACACCGACCGCGGAGCCACCCGCGGCATCGGCGACCGCGACGAGCACACCGACGCCTGACTCGGGCACCGGCACCACGACCGCCCCGCCGTCGGCATCCGCGCCAGGGGACGACAACCAGGCACGGGCCGTGAACACGACCGACGGGGCTCTCGCCTTCATGCTCGCGTTCGACCTCCAGTTCGTGACGGAGGGACCGGTCGATCAGAGGAACGTCGCCCAGGCGTACGCGAGCTGCGAGGGCTGCCGCACCATCGCGATCGCCGTACAGATCCTGCTGGTGATGGCCGACGTCCAGCAGGTCGTGCCGGTCAACTACGCCGAGGCTGTCAACTACCGGTGCAGCGCCTGCGAGACGCTCGCCTACGCGTGGCAGTTCGTCTTGAGCACTGGTCCCGACGTGCGGCTGAGCGCGGACGCCCGCGCCCGGCTCGAGGAGATCGCGCGGGAACTGAGCTCACTGAAGGACTCCGACGCCTCGCTGTTCGAGATCCAGACGGAGGCCGACCGTCTCATGGAGGAGATGCGCGACACGATCCTCGTGGGCACGGGCTCTGCCGCCCCGTATGAAGCACCGACGACGCCGCAGGAGACCCTCCCCGAGGAGGACTCGGGCTCGGGGATGGCCGCGGATCCCAACGCGGAGGATCAGGTGGCTCCCGAGGAGACGACGACCGCGGAATCCACCGCGCCGCCCACGCCGGAGCCTGAGCCCGGCACGACCGTGCCGACCACGACCGAGCCAACCCCGACCACGACGCCCGAGGCTCCTCCGACTACGACCACCACGACTGAGCCGCCGACGACTGAGACGACACCGACGACGCCTGAGATGGCGCCGACCCCGACGGCGCCCTAATCGGAAGGTCGACCCAACGTCCCGGCGAGCACTTCGCGGTGAGTGATCTCGGCCCTTCGCTGCAGGGCCCGGCCCGCGGGGGTGATGCAGGCCCAGATTCCGCGCCGGTCGTGGTCGCAGATCGCGCGTGTGGCCAGCTCTTCGGCCTCGAGACGGCCGACGAGCCGCGACAGGGCGCTCTGGCTCAGGTGGATCTCGTCGGCGAGCTCCTGCATCCGGCGCTTTCCGTCATCCGCCTCCGCCAGGCGCTGAAGCACCTCGAACTCGCTCAGCGAGAGGTCGTGGCGCCGCTGCAGCTCACGCTCGAGCGCCTCGCTCACGCGCGCGTGGGAGCTCATGAGCTCCCGCCAGGCGGCGACGAGGTCGGGACTCTTCGTCGAGGGGGTCATCGCTGCCTAGCCTAGTTCGTTTTCAACCCGGTAACAACTTTTGCTGACGCAATGCTTGCACGTGCATATACTCGGTCGGGTGACCACTGCAGCCAACCCAGCCAGACAAATCGATCGATTCGACGGCCGCGCTTGGGCGGCCCTGTTCGTCCTCTCAGGGGCGATCTTCCTCGACGCCCTCGACGTCTCGATGGTGGGCGTTGCACTGCCAAGCATCCGCGAGGACCTCGGACTCTCCACCACCTCGCTCCAGTGGGTCGTCAGCGCCTACGTATTGAGCTACGGCGGTCTCTTGCTGCTGGGCGGGCGAGTCGCGGACCTCTTAGGCCGCCGGCGCGTGTTCTTCGCGTCGGTCGCCGTGTTCCTGGTGGCATCCGCGCTCGGAGGGCTCGTGAACGACGGCACCCTCCTGATCGCCACCCGGTTCATCAAGGGCATCGCCGCGGCCTTCACCGTGCCGGCCGGACTGTCGATCATCACGACGACGTTCGCCGAGGGGCCCGCCCGCAACAAGGCGCTGGCCATCTACACGGCAACCGCCGCCAGCGGCTGGTCGCTGGGCCTGGTGTTCGGGGGCTTCCTGACCGAGATCGGATGGCGCTGGACGTTCTTCCTCCCGGTCCCGATCGCGCTCATCATCCTGCTGATGGCGCCGCGCTTCCTCGGCCGCGACGCGCCTTCGGATTTCCGCTGGCGGGGGATCAGGGCATTCGACGTACCGGGCGCCGTGACGATCTCCGCCGCGATGCTCCTGCTCGTATACACGGTGGTCGAGGCGCCCAACGAGGGCTGGGGCTCGCCGCGGACGCTGCTGTCCTTCGCCGGCGTGGCCGCGCTGTGGGCCGCCTTCGTGACCATCGAGCAGCGCACATCCGAGCCGCTGGTCCGGCTCGGGATCCTGCGCTCGGGCTCGCTCCGCCGCGCCAACCTCGGCGCGATGGCGGTGGTCGGAGCCTGGTTCGGGGTGCAGTTCATCACGACGCTGTACTTCCAGCAGCTGCGCGGCTGGTCGGCGATCGAGACGGCGCTCGCCTTCCTCCCGGCGGGAATCCTCGTCTCGCTCGGGGCCCCGTACGCCGGCAGGATCGTGGATCGCTTCGGCACCACGAAGCCGATCACGGTGGGCATGCTCTCGTTCGTCCTCGGCTACGTGCTGTTCCTGGGGCTGGACATCGACT
>Ga0081538_10002506_pt1 | contig 17877 bp, 21 predicted proteins | sample TabmetS5T2R1_FD_71022 | JGI IMG/M metagenome (GOLD analysis project Ga0081538, IMG submission 71022) | Tabebuia heterophylla rhizosphere microbial communities from the University of Puerto Rico - S5T2R1 | ecosystem: Host-associated > Plants > Roots > Rhizosphere ... | reverse complement strand
CTCGTCGTCCCACGAGGGCAGCGAGCTGCCTGCGCGTGAATGAGGATTGCGGGATCACCGGCGTCACCGAAGGTCTCGACGCAAAGGTCGACGCCGTTGGCCTGAATGATGTACTCGCCTGACGTGTTCAGTACGGCGGGTGGGACTCGAACCCACACGCCCTTTCGGGCAGCGGTTTTTGAGACCGCCCTGTATGCCAATTCCAGCACCGCCGCTTGCGCGTGTGAAAAGGATAGGTGCGGGCCGGTCAGGCCGGTTGGGCAGCGGTGTCGTCCGGCGCCACCTCGACCTCGACGTTCCACTGCTGCTGGAAGCCTCGCATCGCGAACGCGATCAGGAGCAGCTGGACCGGCACGATGATCGCGGTCAACAAGCCGAGCATCGACGGGTCGAGCGCCGGATCCTCGAACCCGGCCTTGTCGCGTTCGAACCAAGCGGGCGCCGCGACCGCGGCGACGACCGCGAACAGGATCGCCAGCGCGGCGGCGACCGGCAGCACGCCGCGGTTCCAACGGGCGACGTAGAAGGCCATCACCAGGTACACGACGATGTAGCCGATCGAGATGACCTGGGCGCCCTGGAGCTCGGACCAGCCACCGGCGGTGACCGCGAAGATGAGCAGGGCGCTGATCAGCAGGAGCAGCACGACGATCGCCCTGGTGGCCTTCGATTCGGCCTTGTCCCGGTTGGGATGCACGACAACCGTGTCGGCCATCGCGAACACCCTAACCCGTGAGCGGCCGGACTGCGCCGGTCCGGGCCGGCTGCGCGGGTCTAGAATCGACCGCCCGCGCGGGCGTGCTGGAACCAGGTAGACAGGCCAGGTTTAGGTCCTGGTGCTCGAAAGAGCGTGGGGGTTCGATTCCCTCCGCCCGCATAGCGCCCTAGACGACGAGCAGGCGGCGCGGCACAATCGTCCTGTGCGGTCCGAGCCGCCCACGCCGCTGCCGGTCCGAGCGTCCGATGCCGAGCGGGAGCGCGTGCTTGGCGCGCTTCGCAAGGAGACGGCACTCGGGCGGCTCTCGGTGGATGAGCTCGGCGAGCGGGCAGGCCGTGTATATGACGCTCGACATCAGGGCGAGCTGAACGAGGCGATGGCTGACCTGACGGTGCGCGCGCGGTTCGCTGCACGCCTTGTCGCGAGGATGTCCGAGTTCACCGCGGCGCTCGAAGCGGCGTGGCGAGAACCCCGGATTCCTCGACTCGCGCTGCCGGCCGGTCGGACGACCGTGACGGTTGGGCGTTCGCCCCGTTGCGACTGCGTGATCTCAGACCTGACCGTTTCGCGCACGCACGCCCGGTTGTCCCGACGCGACGATCGGTGGTTCCTCACGGACTTCGGCTCCACCAACGGGACGCGCGTCAATGGTTGGCGCGTGACCGAGGAGGTCGAAGTCCGCCCGGGCGACAGGATTACGTTCGGGACGATGCGCTACCGGCTGACGTTCCGCCCGTAGCGCTCGGCGCGTCGCACCGAACCGCACGGCCTAGAATCGATCAGCCACGGGGCAGTGGCCAAATTGGTAAGGCACCGGTCTCCAAAACCGGCGACTCCAGGTTCGAGTCCTGGCTGCCCCGCTTCACGATGGTCCCTAGGCGTGTCGAGACTCCGAAGCGCTGGCTAGGATCCTGACTGCCTGCGGGCGTGGTGTAACGGCTGCATAAGACCCTTCCAAGGTCTCGGTGCCGGTTCGAGTCCGGTCGCCCGCTTCAATCGTCGACGACGTTCATCGCAGTCATCGTTGCCCTGACGGTCCCGTTGCGGCTTTTCGATCTCGGCGAGGATGCTGGGCCAGCTGCGGTAGGGCAGCGCTTGAGCGACGTTGAACATCTTGTCGCCAATGTGGTCGAACTCGAGCACGACCGGATCGGTCTCGCCACAGTCGAGGCACGGGTGTGACTCGAAGTACTCGAGTAGCCATTGGGTGCGCGCGAGCCGGAGACGGCGCTTGCTTTCCGCGGCGCTCGCCACGTATTGCGCCTTGTTCCCCACGTAATGCTCGTGTTGATATTCAGCTCGACACGGTCGGCACATGTTGTCCCTCTGGCCGATTGCCTTCCGCCGCCAGTTGAAGCTGTCGACCGGTTAGCCTCGCCGCAGCGTCCGCAACGCCTTTCTGGCTTCCCCGCCATTGGGAACGTATGTTCGCGTGAGGGTCGGATGGAAGGAGGCCGCCGCGACGTGGGATGCTCCAGTCGAAGACACGACCAACGGAGGCCGCGTGGACGAGCGACAGGACATCGAGGACACGAGCGGAGCAACGCTCTCCGACGAGGAGATCGAAACGGTTCGGATCGGAGCGACGTCTGCGCCCAGCGCGTCGACCGCCGACGACGGCGACGACTCCGGCGACACGGGTGACGACAGCGGCGACGTCAGCGACACCACCGACACCGGCGACGACTCGGGCGACTCGACGGACACCGGTGACGACAGCGCACCGGGCGCCTAGCCGCGGCCACGCCGAGCGGAGCCGGGCCGAGGACGCGCTCGCGCTCACGCTCGATCCGGTCAGCGCTGCCAGCTTCTTCGACGAGTCCTGGGAGCGGCAGCCGCGCGTCATCGCTCGCGCGGATCGCGAGCGCTTCAGGGAGCTGCTCGACGTCGCGGGCATCGAGCGGCTCGTTTGCGAGACCGGGATGCGGATGCCGGCCTTTCGGCTCGTCAAGGATGGGTCTCCGTTGCCGCCGAGCGACTACACGGACGACATTCCGTGGCGTCCGGGAAGCTTCTCCCAGATCGCGTCTGTCGAGCGGGTCGCAGCCGAGTTTGCGGCGGGCGCCACGCTCGTGCTGCAGGCGCTCCATCTCTGGCGGCCCGCGGTGGCCGTCTATTGCCGCGGACTCGAGATGCGTCTCGGCTTCCCGGTGCAGGCGAACGCATACCTGACGCCCGCGGCAGCGCAGGGTTTCGCGGTGCATCACGACACGCATGACGTATTCGTCCTCCAGGTCGAAGGTCGGAAGCGCTGGCGGCTGTACGAGCCGCGGCTCGAGCTGCCGCTGAAGGACCAGCGCTGGTCGCAGGACCTGGGCGACGTCGGCACGCCCGTCGACGAGTTCACTCTCGAGGCCGGGGACACGCTCTACGTACCGCGCGGCTGGCCCCACGAAGCGGAGACCTCCCACGTGCAGGCGTTGCATCTCACCATCGGGCTGCACCCGCCGACCCGGATGGACGCGCTTCGCGCCGCCCTTGAGAGCTGCGCGGACGACCTCGAGTTCCGTCGCAACCTCGGCACCGATGGTGAGATGCCCGACCACCTGGTTGAGCGCCTAGCAGGCCGGCTCAAACCAGACGACGTCGCACGTCGCGCCCGACGCCGGTTCGTCGCGACGCGCCGCCCCATCCTGCACGACCAGTTCGCTCAGCTGCGAGCGCTTGACCAGCTCTCCGCCGACTCACAGCTCGAGCGGCGTCCGACTGTCATCTTCGAGCTCGAGCACGACGCAAGCGGGGTCGTGCTCCTCTTCGAGGGCAAGGAAGTGCGCCTCCCCGCCAAGGCGGCGGCAGCCGTGGACGCAGCGGCCGAGACAGCCAGACCTTTCAGCGCGGCGGAGTTACCGGGCACGTTGGACGAGCATGGCCGGCTCGTGCTCGTCCGCCGGCTCGTGCGCGAGGGCTTCCTTCGCGTCCTCAGCTGAGGGCCCGCGCGCGGCTATCATGCACGCCTGCAGCACCCCGGGGCGTGGCGCAGTCTGGTAGCGCATTCGGCTGGGGGCCGAAAGGTCGCTGGTTCAAATCCAGTCGCCCCGATCACGAGAAACCGCCGCAAACCGGCGGTTTCTTGGTTCCAACCCGCGGAACGCGACCGAGTCGCAGACCCAGGTCGCGCCACGGCCGGCGGGCCCTTTCAGATGGACCTGGCTTGCTGTATAAACGGATCGAGGGCGAGCGCCCGCTCGCTCGCGACAGGCAGGGAGACGGATAGCCACGCGATGACACTCGGCTGGAAGCGCGCGCTCGGGCTTGTCATAGGCGTCCTCAGCCTGGGCGCCGTGCCGTCCGCCGCGGCGGAGCCGCTGCTGCCGGAGCTCGAGCAGCTTCCCCCCGCTGAGCTCGCGATCACCCCTTACCCCGGCGCCGGAGCTGTCACCACGACGTACCTGCTGTCGTTCGACTCGTACATCGCGAACGGAAGCGGCAGCGGCGTGGGACCGCTGATCCTCAGGGCCCGCCGAGCATCTACGACCGACCCGATGGTCACCAACCAGGCGATCCTTCAGACGGACGGCAGCGAGCAGATGCGGTTCGGAATAGGCGAGCTCATCTACGAGGTGAGCACGTCGCACCATCACTGGCACTACAAGGGCTTCGACCGTTACGAGCTGCGTCGCGCGTCCGATCTGACGAAGGTCGCGCCGGACAACAAGGCGGGATTCTGCTTGCCCGACGTGCTGTTCACGCCCGACTACTGCGGCGAGGAGAATCCCTACAGCCTGGCTGTTGACCAGGGGATGTCGCTCGGGTTCGTGGACCGCTACCGGGCGAATGTGGAGGGTCAGAACGTCGACGTGACCGGGGTGCGGCCGGGCCTCTACTACCTGAGTCACTGGGTCAACTCGGACTCGTCGATCTGCGAGGCCCGCTTCGACAACAACATCTCGGCGGCGCTGATCCGGCTCTGGCCGGCCGGATACGGGCAACTGCCCTACTACTCGCTGCTCGCGGAGGTCGAGCGCTTCTCGCCCCCCGAGCTGCAGCCGGAGCCGTCGAGCTGTCCGTGGAAGGTGGATCGCAAGGCGCCGCGATTGAAGGTGCGCGCGCGCGGGCGGCAGGTGGGCTGGCGGGCTCGCGGCGTGGCCGCGAGCGCGCGCTGCAGCGAGCTCTGCACCCTCACGCTGAAGGCCCGGCTGATCGTCGGCGGACGCGCTTCGAAGCTCGCTCGGCTTCGGGCCTCGCTGCCCGCCGGCAAGCTCGTCCGGCTGCGCGACGCCCTCACCCGCAAGCAGGTCCGCTCGGTCCGCCGAGCACTCCGTAAGAAGCAGTCCGCGCACATCCGTCTCACGCTGCGTGCGCGAGACCGCCTAGGGAACACCGCCCGAGCGCAACGCCTCCCGATCGTCCTTCGTTAGAGCGACGTCGGTGAGTGGACGGAGCCGCTCGGCCTCGCCTCCATGGTCGCTGAGGCCTCGCGATCTCGCTGGCTGTGGCGGTCCTTGGCCAGCCCGTCGCCCGCAAGGCCTCCCGCGGCGCGCGAACGCCAGGCTTCCGGCGCGCGGCGCCGGGCACCGCCGCGGGACTCGGCTAGCGGGTGAACGCTGGCTGGGTCCGGTTGAGGCGAACAATCCTCGGTCACCGGGCCTCGCAGCCGAATGTTCATCGGCCGTAGTCGTCCTGCAGACCGTCATTCAACCTCACGTTGCTGACTTAGCCACCCATACGGTGGTTAAGTCGGCAACGCAACGGCCTGCGTCCGATCCAGCATCGAACAATGTTCGGCGACTGCGGGCGCACCGGCGCGAAGCCCGAGACGCTCGGCGCCGCTGAAGTCAGCAGGCTGACGCCGACGCACGGCGGCGGCCAGACGGCCGCGCCTGGGGGTCCCCGCGGCCTGTCCACGGGCCGGTGAGTCGGCGACTGGACCCGAAGTCCGGCGAGGGAGCTTGAAACCCAGCGCCGGTCTCAAGCCCCGCCGCGACCCGCGAAGATGCCGTCCGCATGCCTGCGGACGGCATCGTCTATGACTTGACGCGCGCGAGGCTCCGGGACGGGCGCGAGACGACGATCTACCTGGTGAGGTACCCGCGCGCCACCACCCGGGCCCGCCTCGTCTGCTTCCCGGAGCCGCAGAGGCTCGACGTGTGGTGCCGACAGAACGGACACCAGGACGCTCTCGTCGCCGGCTTCTTCGTGCGGGACCCCTACCGCCCGCTCGGCGACGTGTGGATCGATGGCGAGCCGATCGAGCACGAGCCAATCGACCAGCCCTGGGGCCCGCGGCGAGCGACGATTCATCTCGATGCCGAGGTGCGGCTCGCGGCTCGCGGCAAGCTTCCGGAGACCCCGCGAGGTGACCTCGTCACGGCCGGCCCGATGCTCGTGAGTGGCGGCAGCTCGGTCGTCGATTGCGAGGATCGCGAGGGCTTTTCCGCGGGTGCTGCGCAGTTCGACTCCGACATCACGGCGAAACGTCATCCCCGCTGCGCGCTCGGCCTGAATCAGACGGAGCTACTGGCGGTGTGTTGCGACGGCCGCCGCACCGGCGTCGACGCCGGCCTCGACCTGGCCGAGCTCGCGCGTCTGATGATCGCCTTCGGGGCGGATGAAGCCATCAACCTCGATGGGGGCGGGTCGGCGACGCTCGTCCATCGCGGCCACCTGCTGAACCGTCCGTACTCGAGCGTCGATCAGCCGGCGCCCGAGTCCCGGCCGGTCGTGACCGCGCTCCTCTTCGAACCGCGATGAGGCCGCCCGACTGAGCGAAGTCGCTTAGGTGTACGATGCTCGCTGAATGAACATTCACTCACCCAAGAGGAGCTGAGCCCATGGCCTGGACCACCGCCGATATCCCCGACCAGAGCGGGCGCATCGCCGTCGTGACCGGCGCGAACGGTGGGCTCGGGCTGGAGACCTCGCGAGCGCTTGCTGTGGCAGGCGCGCACGTCGTGATGGCGGCGCGCAACCAGGAGAAGGCTGCCGCCGCCGTCGAGGACATCCGAGGCACTGTCGGCGAGCCGTCGCTCGAGGTGATAGCGCTCGACCTCGGATCGCAGGCATCGGTGCGGGCGGCCGCCGAGCAAATCCTCGCCGCGCATGACCGGATCGACCTGCTCATCAACAACGCGGGCCTGATGGGCATCCCGGAGCGCAAGACGGTCGACGGCTACGAGATGCAGTTCGGCGTCGACCACCTCGGCCACTGGTCGCTCACCGCGCTGCTGATGCCGGCCCTGGTCGGCGCCGACGCGGCGCGGATCGTCACTGTCACGAGCACGGCGCACCACATGGGGCGCGCCGTCGATCCCGCCAACCCGCATCTCGAGGGCAAGTACGGCCCCTGGCGTGCCTACGGCCAGGCGAAGCTGGCCAACTTCCACTTCGGCCTTGGGCTGCAGCGGCGCCTCGCCGCAGCAGGTTCGCGGGCCGGGAGCCTCGTCGCCCATCCCGGCCTTTCCAACACCGACCTCCAGGCGGTGAGCGTGCAGGAGACCGGCGGGGGCCGCAGCCAGCGCTTCTTCCACCGCATGGCGGGCTCGACGGGCATGTCGCCGGCGGAGGGGGCGCTGCCGCAGCTGCGCGCCGCCACCGACCCCGGCGCCCGCGGCGGCGAGTTCTACGGGCCGATGTGGGTCAACAGTGGCCCGCCGGTCCGCAAGCCGATCCTACGGCGGATCGGAATGGACTCGGCGATCCGGAAGCTGTGGGAGGTCTCGGAGCGCGAGACAGGCATCCCGCTCGAGGTCAAGCCCGCAGCGCGCGTTCCCACGGGCTCTTGACGGTCTCCGGAGTCGACCGGGCCGCCGCGGTCCGCCAGGCGATGCGCAAGCTCGTCGCGGGCCGCGGCTTTCACGGCGCGTCGATGAGTGCGGTCGCGGCCGAGGCGGGCGTCGCTACCGGCACCGCATACACGCACTACGCCTCGAAGGACGAGCTCGTGCTCGCCGCCTACAGGGACACAAAGGCTGAGCTCGCCGCGGCCGCCACCAGCGAGCTTGATCGCTCGGCCGGCCCCGCGAGACGCTTCGAGCAGCTCTGGCTTGCGGCCTACCGGCACCTCGCCGCCAACCGCGAGCACGCCCTCTTCCTGCTGCAGGTGGACTGCTCGCCCTACCGGAACGAGGCCCATGAGGCGGCGCTCGCCACCGGCGATGATCCGCTGCTGCGCGAGGCCGCCTCTCCTGACATTGCTGCGCGGCTCTTGCCGCTGCCGCTCGAGGTGCTGTACGAGCTCGGCCTAGCACCCGCGGTGCGGCTGGCCGCCAGCGGCATCGAGCTCGGCGACGATGAGCTTGGCGCCGTCGCGGAGGCGTGCTGGCGCGCCGTTACGCGTACCCGTCGAGGCAGCGGCGGAAGACGGCGCTAGCATCCCTGTCCCCACACGCCCGGGCGCACCGCGACCGCGGCGGGCGGGATTCGATACGGAAGGGACGCCACCCCGTCGCACAGCGGGGGCCGGATCTTCAGGCAACGCCAGCCGAACTGGAGATCCAATGAGTTCCCTGACCGACCTCCCCGTTACCCTCGAGCCGCTCGAAGAGGCCCGCCTGATCCGCGTCTCAGGCGAGATCGACTATGGCAACGCGGATCACCTGCGCCGTCACCTGGACGACGCGCGCCTTGAGGGAGACACGACTCTGCTCGACCTGGCGAAGGTCGAGTTCATGGACTCCGCCGGGCTCGACGTGCTCCTGGACGCAAGCAGAGCAGTCGACTCGGAGCTGTGGCCGTTCTTCATCGTCCGGCCCTCAGCGGCGGTGCGCCGGCTGGTCGACGCCACCGGCACCGCCGACCGCCTCGCGCTCGTCGAGGTGCACGAGGAGCGGCTGCTGTCCTGAGGGCTCGCGCCTACTCGGACGTCCCGAGCACCTCACCGAGCTTGTCGAGCATCTTCTGTTCGCCCTCGCTCACGCGCACCGCGTGGAAGCCGAGGAAGCCGCCCTCCTTGGCCGCGTCTGCCACGCGCTGAGCGGCGTCGAGCAGCCACTGGCGGTACGCCGCCGCCTCCTCCGCCGTCGCCTTCTGGGTCGCGATCTCGTTGACCGTGCGCAGCTCGTCGAGGATCTCCTCGCCCGCCATGGTGCCCTTCGGCTTGAAGCCCTTGAGCGGGTTCTCCCGTCGCTGCGCCTTCTCGGCCACGTCCTTGGCGAGCGCGTCGACGAGCTCGCTGTCGCTACCTGTCTTGGCCGTCTCGGCGATCGTCTTCACGGCCGCCAGTGACTCCTTCAACGCCTCGATCGGGCCGCCGGGGTCCGCAAACGTGATCGCCATGCCCGCCACGAGCGGACCGCGCTCGAGCCGCGTCCACTCCTCCTCGGTGAAATCAGCCTTGGTGGTCATGCGGCGACAGGCTACGCCGCCGTTTCGCACGGGTCCGCCGGGGTAGCAGGCAGGCCATGGCTACGGGGGCCGTCGCCAGGCACGAGTCGCTCTGGATCGCCACCGGCCCCGAGCAGCCGGAGCATCCGCTGCTCGAGCGCGACACCCGGGCCGACGTGGTTGTGATCGGCGGCGGGATCGTCGGTATCACGACCGCTCTGCTGCTGGCGGAGGCGGGCGTCGAGGTCGTGTTGATCGAGGCCGGCCGCCTCGCTTGTGGCGTGAGCGGCCATACCACCGCCAAGGTCTCCTCCCAACATGGCCTCGTCTACGCCGAGCTCGCCTCCCGGTTCGGCGCCGACGCAGCGAGAACCTACGGCCACGCCAACGAGGCCGGCCTCGAATGGATCGCGGCGCGCGCCGAGGGTGGCGGGATCGACTGCGACTTCCGCCGCCGTCCGGCCTACGCGTACGTGACGTCCGAGTCGAAGCGGTCGCAGATCGATGACGAGACCCAGGCGGCGGTCGCGGCGGGCCTGCCGGCGACGCTCGCCGCGTCGACGCCCCTGCCGTACCCGGTCACGGCCGCTGTCCGGTTCGACGACCAGGCCGAGTTCCATGCGCGCAAGTACCTGCTGGGCCTCGCCGACCAGCTCGCGGCGAGCGGCGCCAGCGTCTACGAGAACACACGCGCGACCGAGGTCGACGAGGACAAGGACTGCGTTGTCAAGACGCCAGGCGGGCGCGTGACGGCGGGCCGCGTCGTGGTCGCAACTCACTATCCGTTCCTCGATCGCTCGCTCGTCTTCGCGCGTGCATACCCGCAGCGCTCGTACGCGATCGCGTGCCGCATCGCCGGGACCCCGCCCGACGGCATGTTCATCAGCGCCGACTCGCCGACGCGATCGGTTCGGGCCGTGCCGCTCGACGCAGACGAGCTGCTGCTGGTCGGCGGTGAGGGGCACAAGACAGGCACGGGTGGCAACACCGAGGAGCGCTACCGGCGGCTCGAGGAGTTCGCACGCCTGCATTGGGAGGTCGAGTCGGTCGAGTACCGCTGGTCCTCACAGGACCCGGTCACCGCCGACGGCCTGCCCTACATCGGCGCCCTGACGCCGCGCTCCAAGCGTGTCTTCATGGCCACCGGCTTCGCCAAATGGGGAATCACGAACGGCACCGTCGCCGCGCTCATCCTCGCGGACCTCGTACGTGATCACGCGCATCCCTGGGCGTCGCTGTTCGACCCGAGCCGGCTGCCCCCGCTCGCGGCCGGACCGACCCTTCTCAAGGAGAACGCCGAGGTCGGCCTCCACTTCGTCGGGGACCGCCTCAAGCATTGCGGCAAGCGTCCGATCGAGGACCTGGCCCCGGGCGAGGGCGACATCGTCAGCGTCGAAGGCGAGAAGGTCGCCGGCTACCGCGACGAGGACGGCAGCCTGGTGGCGGTCTCGACGCGCTGCACGCACCTCGGCTGCCAGGTCAACTGGAACGCGGCCGAACGCAGCTGGGACTGCCCCTGCCACGGCTCGCGCTTCGCGCCCGGCGGTGAGGTCCTGCACGGACCCGCCGTCCACGGGCTCGAGCGCAAGCCTCTAGGGTGAGCGGCCGCTCAGGTTTTCGCGCCCTGCGCGTCGAGGGCCGTCTCGGTCGCCCGCTCGAAGCCCGAGCGTACGGCAGCCGCTGCGGCCCGCTCCTCGCTCGCGATGCGCTCCGCGATTCGCGCCGTCTCGTCGTCGCCGGCGCGCTCGGCGACGCGCCGCAGCAGCTCGTACGACGCCACCTCGAGGTGCTCGAACGCGAAGGCGAAGCCGGCAAGCTTGGCGGACGTGTCGGGCTGGGCGCCGAAGAAACCGCCGAGGTTGATCCCGCCGACCCGTAGGAGGGCACTCTTGAAGCGCGACGGGCGCGCGTCGTGCGCCGACAGGCGCGCCTCGACCGCAGCCTGCTGCGCGCGCGTCTCCTCGAGATGGTCCTCGAAGGTCTTCTGCAGCTCGGGATCGCCGGCGAGCGCGGGCGCCGCCTCGAGCAGCTGCAGCGCCTGCGACTCGATCGCGTACGCATCCTGCAGGTAGTGGACGAGCTGATCGCCGATGTCGGACGGCTCGACCTCGCGCAGTGAGGCCTCGACGGCGCGGTCGAAGCCTCGCTCGAGCCGATCCGCCATCGCCGCTTCTTGCTCCCGGATCGAGCGCGCCATCGCGGCGGTGTCGGCATCGCCGGCGCGCCCGGCGACCAGCGCCAGGAGGTCGTAGGCCGCCATTTCCATGTGCTCGTAGGAGTAGGCGTGCGCGACGAGCTTGCCGGGTGTGTCGGGCTGGGTCCGCGCGAACAGGACCATCCCGACGCCGCCGGCGCGTCCGGCCAGGTCCTTCACCCGTGAGGGGTCCGCGCCGCGCGCGGTGAGGCGCTCGCGCACGCGCCGTTCCTGGTCACGGGTCTCGTCGAGATGCTCCCGGAAGGCGTGCGCCAACTCCCGGTCGCCGGCCATCCTGGGCGCGACCACCATCTGCTGGAGCGCCTGCTCCTCGATCGCGTGGACGTCGGTGAGGTGCTTCGTAAGTTGCTCGTGCAGGTCCATGCTCTTGCGCTACCCAAGCTCAGCGCTGGGAATCAGCCCCTGTTTCCGGGTAGCCTCGATACAGCGTGGGACAGGAAGTCGCCGCCCGAGTTTTCAGCCGTGAGGACAGGCAGCGCTACCGGACCAAGGTGCGCTCTTGCCTCGATGTCTTCGCGCGCATGTTGCGCGAGTCGCGCTTCGACCCTGAGCAGCGGTCATTCGGGCTGGAGATCGAGCTCAATCTGACCGACGACGCCGGCGACCCGGCGCTGTTGAACGCGCCGGTGCTCGAGGCGATCGCGGACGCCGCTTTCCAGACCGAGCTCGCGCAGTTCAACGTCGAGATCAACATCCCGCCTCGCATCCTCGAGGCCTCGGTGTTCGCGGAGCTCGAGTCGGAGATCCGCCGGAGCCTGAATCAGGGCGAGGATCGCGCTCGCGGTGTGGGCGCGCACATGATGCTGATCGGGATCTTGCCCACGATCGACGACCGTCACCTCAACGCGAGCTCATTCAGCGAGAGCCCCCGCTATCAGCTTCTGAACGAGCAGATCTTCGCCGCGCGCGGCGAGGACCTCGAGATCTCCATCGGCGGTGTCGAGCGCCTGCAGACGTTCGCCGACACGATCGCGCCCGAGGCCGCGTGCACGAGCGTCCAGCTGCATCAGCAGGTCGAGCCGGAGGCGTTCGCGAGCCACTGGAACGCCGCGCAGGCGATCGCGGGGGTGCAGGTGGCGGTGGGGGCCAACTCGCCGTTCTTCTTCGGCAAGGAGCTCTGGCGTGAGACCCGCATCGCGTTGTTCGAGCAGGCCACCGACACTCGCCCCGAGGAGCTCAAGGCGCAGGGCGTGCGTCCGCGCGTCTGGTTCGGCGAGCGTTGGGTCACCTCGATCTTCGATCTGTTCGAGGAGAACGTCCGCTACTTCCCCGCACTGCTTCCCGTCTGCGAGGACGAGGATCCCGTCGAGACGCTCGAGCGCGGCGACGTCCCGACGCTCGCCGAGCTGCGGCTCCACAACGGCACCGTCTACCGCTGGAACCGGCCGATCTACGACGTCGTCCGCGGGCGGCCGCACGTGCGCGTCGAGAACCGGCTGCTACCGGCCGGCCCGAGCGTCGTCGACATCCTGGCGAACGCGGCCTTCTACTACGGCCTGATCAGGTCGCTCACGGAGGACGAGCGGCCGGTCTGGTCGCGCATGTCCTTCTCGGCCGCCGAGGACAACCTTCACGCGGGCGCGCGCGACGGCATCGACGCGCGCGTCTACTGGCCGGGTGTGGGGGAGGTGCCGGTCTCGGAGCTGGTGCTGCGGCGACTGCTGCCGATGGCGCACGAAGGGCTCGAGCAGGCAGGCGTGGACTCGTCCGACCGCGAGCGCCTGCTCGGCATCATCGAGCGCCGCTGCGTCGAGCACACGAACGGCGCCGCCTGGCAGGCGGCGGCCTTTCACCGGCTCTACGGCGAGCGAGGGCTCGAGCGCGCCGACGCGCTACGCGAGCTGACCGTGCGCTACCGCGAGCTCATGCACGCGAACGAGCCGGTGCACAGCTGGCCTTCCCTCTGAGCACGGGTTAGGCTGGCGCCCGCATGGGCTGCCTGCTCGTACTGCTGACCGGCTTCTTTCCGCGGCTGGGCCTGCTCATCCTCTGGATATTCACCAACGACGTCGACCAGGCCTACGACAGCTTCTGGGTCCCGCTGGCAGGCCTCATCTTCCTGCCGCTGACGACGTTCGTCTACGCGATTACGTGGCAGCCGGTCGTGGGACCCGAGGGCTTCGACTGGTTCCTGATCGTGTTCGCGTTCCTGATCGACGTCTCGAGCTGGTTCGGCGGGGCCTATTCGCGCCGCCGCGGCGACGACTAGCCCCCGAAGTGCAGCACCCAGGCGGTGGCGCGGTAGGAGCCCATCGTGCCGCGCGCCATCCCGGCGCCCAGCCAGCGGAAGCGCGGATGCAGCAGGAGCGCTCGATGGCCGGGCGAGCCGAGCCAAGCCCGGACCGTCCAGCCAACGCGCGGGCGTCCTCCCGAATGCCAGGCAAGGTTCTCGCCGAGGAGTCCGAAGCGCGAGCTCGCCCGTATACGTCCCAGATGTCCGAAGTAGTCGTGGCGCAGCATCCAGGCTGCGTAGCTGCGGGCGGAGCGATGAAGCTTGGGCGCCTGGCGCAGCGGCCTGAGGCCATGCGCCGCGCGGATCGAGTTGACCTTCTTCACCATCGCCCGCTGCGCCGGCGCAGCCGCTTGCGCAGCCGACGATCCGGCAAACAGCAGCAAGCTGCACGCCACCAGAAGCGTGGCAGCCGTCCTGCACGCCTGCACCAGGTACCTCCATGTCCCGGAGCGGATGGGTTCCCGCCCGATCTACAGACGCCGTAGGTCCTACCCAAAGCGGGCGAGAGCAAATCCTCGGCCGCCGTGCGAGCATGCCGCGCCGTGGAGATCGTGCTCGTACGTCATGGCGAGACCGAGTGGAGCCGCGACCTGCGGCACACCGGCCGCACCGACATCCCGCTTACGGAGGCCGGCCGCGAGCAGGCGACGATGCTCCGCGGTCCACTGTCGCAGTGGAGCTTCGTCCGCGTCTACTCGAGCCCGCTCTCGCGGGCGCGAGAAACCTGCGAGCTCGCGGGGCTCGGCGAGCGGGCCGAGCTGACCGAGGCCCTGCTCGAATGGGACTACGGCGAGTACGAGGGCATCACGACCAAGGAGATCCGCGAAGAGCGGCCGGACTGGTTCCTCTGGCGTGACGGCTGTCCCGGCGGTGAGACCGCGGAGGACGTGGGTGCGCGCGTCGATCCGCTGATAGCCGAGCTGAAGGGTGCCGAGGGCGACGTTGCGCTGTTCGCGCACGGGCACATCCTGCGCATCCTGGCCGCGCGCTGGCTCGGCCTGCCACCACAGGACGGAAAGTTGCTCGCGCTGTCAACCGCGACGCTCTCGGCGCTTGGCTACGAGCGCGAGACCGAAGTGATCAGACGCTGGAATGCGCCGGTGGCCGCTCCCGCCGCCGCGTCCACCACGAGTCCTCGCGCGGCTTCGTGAGCGCGCCATAGAGCCCGATGATCGGGACGAAGGCGCCGACGATTGCGAACAGGCGCTTGCCCTTGAGCCAGCAGACGACGGCCGCGGCGATGCCGATCAGCTGGAAGCCGAGCAGCCACGGCAGGCTCTCGCTCCCGACGAAGCGCTGCCCGCCGATGCCGATGGCGAGCAAGACGGCCTCGCGCACGTCGATCCAGAACTGCAGGCCCAGCAGCGCGACTACGAGCATCAGCGTCGCGACGATCACGGCGTCGATCGACTGGCGCCCCTTCTCCGACCAGTAGACGTCCTGCAGGTTCAGCCACAGCGCGAACTCGTCGAGCGTCAGGCCCATGCCGATGCCGAACGCTATCCCGGTGAACTCGAGCCAGGGGCTGCCCATGTCGGTCGCGAGGCCCAGGTAGCCCATCGCCATGATCAGCAAGATCCCCCAGACCAGGTGGTGAATGTGGGTGCCGCCCTTGGTCTCGACGTTCCCCGGCCACCAGCTCACCTGGGCGCGGATCATGTGCGCGCTCGTGCGGATGAAGCCGAATGAGCCGAGGAACGACAGCAGGATCAGGAAGTGCATCTCCTTCCCCGCCGCCTCGATGTGCCTCTCGTATGCAAGCGAGAGGTCGTGCCAGAGCGCGTCCACTTGCCGTGAATGGTAGGAACCACACATGATCGACGGCATCCTGGGCGGGCCAGTCGATCAGCAGTACCTGCTCGAGGCCCGCCAGATGCAGGCGCTGTCGCTGGCCGTGCACATCCCGCTGGTGTGCTTCGGCATCGCCTTCCCGGCCATGGTCCTGTTCCTGGAGGCCATGTGGCTGCGCACTGGCGACCCGCTCTACAAGGCGCTCGCCAAGCGCTGGTCGCACGCAATGGCGATCCTGTTCGCGATCGGCGTCGTCACCGGCACGATCCTCTCCTTCGAGCTCGGGCTGCTGTGGCCGGAGTTCATGGCGACCTTCGGCGACGTGTTCGGGCTCGCGTTCGGCCTGGAGGGCTTCTCGTTCTTCACCGAGGCGATCTTCATCGCCATCTACATCTACGGCTGGGACCGGCTGCCGGCCCGGGTGCACTTCCTGGCCGGGATCCCGATCCTGATCGCCGGCATCACGGGGGCGTTCTTCGTGATCTCGGTCAACGGCTGGATGAACGACCCGACCGGCTTCAGGATCGAGAACGGTGAGGTCGTCGACGTCAAGCCGCTGGAGGCGCTCTTCAACGGCAACATGTGGCACGAGTTCGTCCACATGTACCTGGCCGGAATCATCGTCGCCGGCTTCCTCGTGGGAGCCGTGTACGCGGCTGGTTGGCTGCGCGGGAACCGTGAGCGCCGCCACCGAGTCGGGCTGGTCGTGGCCCTGTCGTTCGCGTCGCTGGCAGCCCCGGTGCAGCTGTTCGTGGGCGACTTCGCCGCGCGTACCGTCGCCGAACGGCAGCCGCTGAAGCTCGCGATCTTGGAGGGCCTCCCCGAGACCGAGAGCGGCGCGCCGCTGCACATCTTCGGGATCTACGAGGACGGCGAAGTCAAGGGCGGGATCAAGTTTCCAAAGCTGCTCTCGTTGCTCGCCTCTCACGACCCGGACGCGACGGTCGAGGGCATGAACACGGCTCCGCCGAACGGTCTGCCCACCAACACCGGCATCAACATCGTCAGGCTCTCGTTCCAAGCGATGGTCTTCATCGGGACCGGCCTGGCCGCGCTCGCGGTCTGGTTCCTCTGGTTTGCCTGGAGACGCGGGCGCCTGCCACGGACGCCCTGGTTCATGCGCGCCGTGGTCCTGGCCGGGCCGCTTGCGACGGTCGCGCTCATCTGCGGATGGATCACGACCGAGGTGGGGCGCCAGCCCTGGATCGTCTACGAGGTCATGCGCACGGAGCAGGCCGTGACCGGCGCCGACGGGATCCCGGTCGGCTACGCGACGCTTGTGATCGTCTATCTGAGCCTGGCGGCGATCGCCGGCGTGATGCTGCGCCGCCTCGCGCGCCGGCCGATGGAGGTCTGAGCCGATGCTGCCGGAGCTCGCCGCCATTCTCGTCGCACTAGGTCTCGCGGCCTACGTAGTGCTCGGCGGCGCCGACTTCGGAACGGGGATCTGGGACCTGACGGCCGGGAGCGACATGGCGATACGCGCGCGCATCAAGCGCTCGATGGCGCCGGTCTGGGAGGCCAACCACGTCTGGCTCATCTTCATCCTGGTGGTCCTCTGGACCGCGTTCCCGCCCGCCTTCGGCTCGATCACCTCGACACTGACGATCCCGCTGTTCGTCGCCGCCGTCGGGATCATCCTGCGCGGCGCCGCATTCGCCTTGCGGGGCGAGGCGTCCAGCATGGTCGAGCAGCGTTCGCTCGGCGCCGTGTTCGCGCTGTCGTCGCTGCTGGTTCCGTTCTTCCTCGGTGCGGCCGTGGGTGGGGTCGCGGGGGAGCGCGTGCCGGAGGGCAACGCGGCCGGCGACCAGATCACGAGCTGGTTGAACGGGCTGTCGCTCCTCGTTGGGGCGCTCGGTGTCGCGACGGGGGCGCACATCGCCGCGGTCTTCCTGGGCGCGGACGCCCGCCGCGCCGGCGAGGAGGAGCTGGTCGACAAGTTCAGGACACGGGCGCTTATCTCGGGGGTCGTCGCCGGGGCGTTGGCCCTCGCGGGCCTCGTCGTCGTGCGCAGCGAGGTGCCCGACCTCTGGGACGGACTCACGTCGGGACTCGGCCTCGTGTTCGTGCTGGTCTCGGCAGTAGCCGGCCTGGCCACGCTCTGGCTCGAGTGGACTGAGCGCTTCGAAGCCGCTCGCTGGGTTGTCTCGGTGGCGGTCGGCGCCATCGTCGCGGCTTGGGTTGCCGCGCAGTCGCCCTACATCCTGCCCCCCGGGCTGACCGTCGACGAGGCGGCCGGGAGCGACGCCTCGCTGACGGCGCTGCTGGTGGCCGTCGTCATCGGCCTGTTCATCCTCGTCCCGTCGCTCACTTGGCTGTTCAGGCTCACTCTGCGAGGCCAGCTCGACAAGGGGTCGCTGTGATCCGCACGCTGATCCTCTTCGTGGTTGGCGCCACGGTGCTCTTCTTCTTCGACGTGACGATCACGCTCACGCTCGGGATCCTGCTGCTGTTCGCCGCGATCGTGTCCGGTGTGTTTGCGACCGCGACGCCCGAGTTCCTCGCGCGGGATCGCGAGGACGCCGGCTAGCGCTGCTCGCGGCCGAGCCAGGCGACGAGCGCCTCGAGGTCCGTGCCGACCCGCTCGGCGCCCCAGGCCCGCCCGAAGGCCCCGAAGCGGCGGCCGGGCGCCCGCACCGCCGTGGGGGCCCCGGGGGA
>Ga0081538_10002505_pt1 | contig 17878 bp, 24 predicted proteins | sample TabmetS5T2R1_FD_71022 | JGI IMG/M metagenome (GOLD analysis project Ga0081538, IMG submission 71022) | Tabebuia heterophylla rhizosphere microbial communities from the University of Puerto Rico - S5T2R1 | ecosystem: Host-associated > Plants > Roots > Rhizosphere ... | reverse complement strand
GGCCCAATAATCGGAACCCATCCCCGCGCACAGCCAGCAGATGGACCCGACCCACCGTGCCAGGCGAGTGCGTGGAGGCCCGACCAGCGAGCCAGTATCCAACCGCTTCAGGATCTGTACTAGGCGCGGTCCCGGGCCGGCTCTAGCATGAGGTCGGCGCCACCCCGAGGGAGGAGGCCCGTGAGCGGCGACGGCCGGTTCTGCCCTGTGTCCAAGGCGATGGAGCTGCTGGACGAGCGCTGGACGATGCCGGTCGTCCCGCGGGTCGCCGCGGCCGCGACCTAGGCTCATGGAGGAGCTCGACCGGCGGACCCTGCTGCGGCGCGCCGGCCTCGTGGCCGGGGCGGGCGCCCTGGCCGGGCTGGCCGGCTGCGAGCCGGACCGCGCCCCCCAGCGGGTGGCGGCCGCGCCCGGCGGCTGGGCCGGAGTCCGGGCCCGCTTCGAGCTCGACCCGAGCAAGCGCCACTTCGCCGCCTTCGTGCTCGCCTCCCATCCCCGCCCGGTGGCCGAGGCCGTCGAGCAGCACCGCCGCGGCCTCCAGGCCGACGCCGACGGCTACCTGGAGGACCACGGCCAGCGCCTCGACCGCCAGGCCCGCTCGGCCGCAGCCGAGTACCTGGCCGACGGCCCCGGCCCCGGCGGGCGCGGCCCCGACCCGGGCCAGCTGGCCTTCACCCGCAGCACCACCGAGGGCCTGGGCCTGCTCTACGGCGGCCTGCGCCTGCGGCCCGGCCAGGAGGTCGTCACCACCGCCCACGACTTCTACGCCACCGCCGAGGCGCTGCGGCTGCGGGCCGAGCGGACCGGGGCACAGGTGCGGCGGATCAGCCTCTACGACGACCCGGCGGCCGTATCCTCGGACCGGCTGGTCGCCGCCGTCCGCCGCGGGCTGGGCCCGCGGACCCGGGTGCTGGCCCTCACCTGGGTCCACTCCGGCACCGGCGTGAAGCTGCCCCTGGCCGAGATCGGCGCGGCCGTGGCCGAGCAGAACCGGGTCCGCGACCCCGATGACCGGGTCCTGATCTGCGTCGACGCCGTCCACGCCCTCGGGGTCGAGCCGGGGGCCGTTCCCGCCCTCGGCTGCGACTTCCTGGTCGCCGGCTGCCACAAGTGGCTGTTCGGGCCACGCGGCACCGGGCTGGTGTGGGGCCGGCGCGGCGCCTGGGATGCGGTCACCGGCACCGTGCCCAGCTTCGACGGGCGGGCCATCGGCGCCTGGATCGGCGGGCGCGACCCGGCCGGGCCCCACTGGGCCCTGTTCGAGCCGGGCGGCTTCCATGCCTACGAGCACCGCTGGGCCCTGGCCGAGGCCTTCCGCTTCCACCTGGAGCTGGGCAAGGAGCAGGTCGCCGAGCGGACCCGCACGCTGGCCGGCCGCCTCAAGGACGGCCTGGCCGCCGTGCCCGGGATCCGCCTTGTCACCCCGCGCGACCCGGCGCTGTCGGCCGGCATCGTCTGCCTGGAGGTCGAGGGCATGAGCCCCGGCGAAGCCGTGGCCGCCCTGCGCCGCCAGGGCGTGCTGGCCAGCGTCACCCCCTACGCCCGACCCTACCTGCGCCTCGGCCCCAGCATCGTCACCTCCGAGGAGGACGTCGACGCCGCCGTCGGCGCCATCCGCGGCCTCGCCTGAGGCGACCCCTCAGCAGCCGGCCCAGCGCTCGACCCGCTTGAAGCGCTGGACCCGCAGGAAGGCCTCGCCGACCCGGTCCCGGGAGAGGCGGCCTTCGGCGACCGCCCGCCGCAGGTGGTCGAGCACGGCCGGGACCTCGGCGTGGCCGGAGAGGATGAGCTGGTCGACCCCGGCGGCGAGGGCGCGCTCGGCCGCCACCGGCAAGGACATGGAGTTGGCCAGGGCGCCCATCTCCAGGGCATCGGAGACGACCAGGCCGTCGAAGCCCATGCGGCCGCGGAGGAGGTCGCCGACCACCGCCGAGGACAGGGTGGCCGGGGCCCGCGGGTCGACGGCGCGGACGACCAGGTGACCGACCATGACCGCGCCCAGGCCGGAGCGGATGGCGGCCCGGAACGGGACCAGATCATGGCCGTGCAGGCGGGCGCTGCTGGCCGCGACCACCGGCAGCCGCTGGTGCGAGTCGACGGTGGTGGCCCCATGGCCGGGGAAGTGCTTGCCCACGGGGGCGACCCCGCCGGCGGCCAGCCCGCGCTGGAAGGCGACGGCGGCCCGGGCCACGGTCGCCGGGTCGCTGCCGAACGAGCGGTCGCCGATGACGCCGTCCCAGCGGGCCCCGGTGACGTCCAGGACCGGGGCCAGGTCGGCGGTGATCCCGAGGGCGGCCAGGTCGCGGCCCATGGCCCGGCCGTGGCGCTCCACCCGGTCGGCGGGCATGCGGCCCAGCTCCCGGGCCGAGGGCGCCGCCCGCACGATCCCGGCCAGCCGCGCCACCCGCGTCCCCGGCTCCTGGTCGACGGCCACCTCCAGGGGGATCTCGGCCCGCTCCTTGAGGTCGGCCACCAGCCGGCGCACCTGCCCGGCGGAGACGACGTTGCGCCGGAACAGCAGCAGCCCACCCACGCCCCGGTCGACCAGCCCACGGCTGACGGGACCGGCGGCGGTCCCGGGGAACCCGACCAGCAGCAGCTGCGCCAGCTGGGTGGAGACGGGCGGAAGCCCGGCGCAGGAGCCCGCCGAAGAGGCCGCGGGGCCCCCAGGGCCCGCGGGGCCCGTGGGGCCTGTGGACAACCGCCACCGTCCTTTCTCGCCCTCGGCTACCCACCCGGTTCGGGGGCCCACGGATCCGGAGGGCGGCGGGCTCTGGCCTGCCGTCTGGGACCCCGGGTCCGCGGGCGCCGGCCCGGCGCCCCGCCGCTCACCCGCCGACCCGCCCGCGCAGGCGGCCAGCGACGAGACCAGCGCCAGCGCCAGCCCGGCCGCCAGGAGCGAGCGCCGGGTCAGGCCTCGACCTCCTGGCCGTCCTCGGACCAGCGGGTGTGGAAGTGGCCGGGGCGGTCGATCCGCTGGTAGGTGTGGGCGCCGAAGAAGTCGCGCTGGGCCTGGAGCAGGTTGGCCGGGCCGCGCTCGCGCCGGAAGCCGTCGTAGTAGGCCAGCGAGGAGGCGAACGCCGGGGTGGCGATGCCCAGCTCGGCCGCGGTGGCCACCACCCGGCGCCAGGCGTCCTGGGCCTGGCCGACGGCGTCGCGGAAGTATTCGGCGAAGAGGAGATTGCGCAGGCCGGGGTCGGCCTCGTAGGCCTCGCGGATGCGGTCCAGGAACCGGGCCCGGATGATGCAGCCGCCGCGCCAGATGGTGGCCAGGCCGCCCAGCTCGACGTCCCAGCCGTAGGCGTCGGCGGCGGCCGCGATCTGCTCGAACCCCTGGGCGTAGGCGACCACCTTGGAGGCGTACAGGGCGTCGCGGACGTCGTCGACGAAGGCGTCGGCCCGGGACGCCTCCAGCCGCCTCGACGGCCCGGGGAGGACCTTGGCGGCGGCGATGCGCTGCTCCTTCTGCGCCGACAGCACCCGGGCGAACACCGCCTCGGTGATGCCGGTGACGGGCACGCCCAGCTCCAGGGCGGACTGGACCGTCCAGCGGCCGGTGCCCTTCTGCTCGGCCTGGTCGAGGATCACGTCGACCAGCGGCCGGCCGGTGGCCTGGTCGACGTGGCGCAGGACCTTGGCGGTGATCTCGATCAGGAACGAGTCCAGGTCGCCGGCGTTCCAGCCCTCGAAGATCTCGGCCAGCTCGGCCGCGTCCCGCCCCGCGCCCTGGCCGAGCAGGTCGTAGGCCTCGGCGATCAGCTGCATGTCGGCGTACTCGATGCCGTTGTGGACCATCTTCACGTAGTGGCCGGCGCCGCCGGGCCCGACCAGCCGGCAGCAGGGCACCCCGTCGACCTGGGCGGCGATCCTGGTCAGGATGTGCTCGACCAGGCCGTAGGCCTCGCGGGTGCCGCCGGGCATGATGCTGGGGCCGTGCAGCGCCCCCTCCTCGCCCCCGGACACGCCGGTGCCGAGGAAGCGCAGGCCCCGCTCGGCCATGGCCCGCTCGCGGCGGACGGTGTCCTCGAACCAGCTGTTGCCGCCGTCGATCAGCAGGTCGCCGTCGTCCAGGTGTCCGGCCAGCTCGTCCAGGACGGCGTCGACGGCCGGCCCGGCCTTGACCATGATCAGGATGCGGCGGGGCGGGGCCAGGGCGGCCACGAACTCGGCCGTCGAGAACGTCCCCTCCAGCTCGCCCTCGTCGCCGTGGCGGTCCAGCAGCTCGCGGGTCCTGCTCTCGGTCCGGTTGTGGACGGCGACCGGGAACCCGTTGCGGGCGACGTTCCGGGCCAGGTTGGCCCCCATGGTGGCCAGGCCGGTGACGCCCAGCTCGCAGTGTCCAGCCATCGGCCTCCTCCTGCTTCGGCGCGTTTGCCGTGCGCGCACGCTACCCAACGAAGCCCGCCGTACGCCACGGGCTCAGGGGTTGGCGGTGGCCTTGCTCAGCCAGGCCAGGTAGCCGGCGCTGCCGTGGTCGACCGGGACGGCGGTCAGCTCCGGGGTCTCGTAGCCGTGGTTGGTCTCGATGTGGGCGGCGAGGGCGTCGAAGCGGGCGGCCGTGGTCTTGATGATGCAGAGCCACTCGTCGGCGGTCTCGATCGCGCCCCGCCACCGGTAGGTGCTGGAGATCGGGCCGAGCACCTGCACGCAGGCGGCCAGGCGCCGCTCGACCAGGTCGCGGGCCAGCCGCTCGGCGTCCGAGCGGGCGTCGGTGGTGGTCATCGCCATCAGGTACCGGTCGGGCACGGCGCGCTCCTCGTCATGGTGGATCGGGCGCGGGGATCGTACGGCTGGGGATGCGCCGGGCGAGCATCGCCGCGCCCAGGGCCACGCTGGCGGTCAGGGCGAAGGCGCCGGCGATGCCGGCCCCGGGCGGCCAGCCGGCGGCCGCCCCGACCGCCACCAGGACCCCGCCGAGGCCGGCCCCCAGGGCGACCCCGAGGGTCTCGGCCAGCTGCAGCGAGGCGCTGGCCGCCCCCTCCTGGCCGCTGGGGGCCTCGCCCAGCACCAGCAGCGAGATCGGCGAGTAGGCGAGGCCGATGCCGAAGCCGCCCACCGCCCAGCCGGCCACGCCCACCGCCACCGGCACGGCGGGCAGCAGGGCGGCGGCCTCGCAGGCGATCCCGAGGGCGACGATCAGGAAGCCGGCCCGGATCAGCCGCCGGCCCGGCCACCGGGCCGCCCGCCGCTCCTGGACCCACGCCGCGGCCGTCCAGGCCAGGGTCGCGGCGGTCACGGCGATGCTGGCCACGGCCGTGCTGCGGCCCCGGACCGAGGTGATGGCCAGGGGCACGTAGGTGTCGGCGCCGAAGAAGGCGAAGGTCAGCAGGGCCCGCGACAGCACCGTGACCGGCAGGCCGGGCCGGGCCGTGAGCGTCCCCGGCGGCAGCAGGCCGCGCAGCGGGGCCAGCCCCACGGCCAGGCCGGCCGCGGCCAGCAGCGCCCCCAGCAGGAGCGAGCGGCTGGTCAGGCCGGCCAGGACCAGCCCGGCGCCCACCGCCACCCCGACGGCCCTGGCCAGCCGGCCCCGCTGGTGAAGCGGCTCCGCCGGCGGGCCCAGCCGGCGCAGCGACGGCCAGGCCAGGGCGCCGGAGGCGACCACCAGCGGCAGCAGGCCGAGGAACGCCCAGCGCCAGCCGAAGCGCTCGGCCACCAGGGCCGACAGCGCCGGTCCGATCAGGCCCGGCACCACCCAGGCGGTGGACAGCACGGCGAACACCCGCGGCCGCAGCGCCTCCGGGTAGCTGCGGCCGATGGCGGCGTAGGCGACCGCCGGGATGGCCCCGGCCCCCAGCCCCTGCAGGCCGCGGGCCAGCACCAGCACCAGCATGCTGGGGGCCAGGCCGCCGATGGCCAGCCCGGCCACGAACACCAGCACCCCGGCCACGAACGGTGGGGCCGGGCCGCGCCGGTCGGCCTGGCCGCCGGCGACCACGATGCCGACCAGCAGGCCGAGCTGGAAGGCGCTGGTCACCCAGCCGTACAGGCTGATGCCCTGGAGGTCGTCCTTGATCGCCGGCAGGATGGTGATCACGGCCAGGGCCTCGAAGGCGACCAGGGTGATGGTCAGGACCAGGCCGATGGTGAGCCCGCGCCGGGCCGGCGTCATCAGCCCGGCCGGCCGGGTCGACGACCGCTTCATGGTTGGCCCACGCGGCCATGCTAGCGGGCGCCCGATGGCCGTCCCTGCCGGCTTGACAGGCGACAGTGGGGTTTGGAAGGGTACGCCCGTCGTCGGCCACCCCCCCAATCCCCCAAATTGGGCCAACGGCACGCCACACGGCGCGCGCGCTCCGCGCTCGCGAAGCTGCTGTGCTGGTGACGCCCGAGGCCCTTCCCCCCGAGAGGCTCGCCAGCTTGCGCAACGCACCGGCACCACGCGGCTCCAGGGCCCGGCCGCGGCACGCCCGCGCCGGCTCCCCGTGGCCAGGCAAGCTGAAGATGACCTTCCTGATCGTCTTCCCCCTGCTGCTGGCCTGGGCCCTGCTCCCGGCCAGCGCCAAGCCGGGCGCCGGGCGGTCGATCGGTCAGGACCGGACCGCCTCGGCCGCTCCGGCGCCCGACACCGTCCAGGGGGCCGACGCGCAGAGCGAGAAGGGCGCCACCGCCGCCCGCCGCCCCGGTCGGGCCACGACCACCAGCACCGCCGCCCCCACGACCACCACCCGGGCCGCCACCACCACCAGCAGGCGGCCGCGGCCGGCCGCCCCGCCGAGCACCGCGGCCGCCGCCCCCACCGGCGGCGGCTCCACCGCCCAGAAGCTGACCGACGACCTGTTCGCCCGCCTCAACGCCGAGCGGCAGGCCCGGGGCCTGGGCCCCCTCAGGTGGGACGGCGACCTGGCCCGGGTGGCGTCCGACTGGTCGGCCCAGATGGCCAGCAGCGGCAACTTCAGCCACCGCGACCTGGGCTCGGCCAGCGGCCTGCCCGGCATGGCCAAGTTCTCGGCCCTTGGCGAGAACATCGCCTGGGTCGAGGGCTACCCGAGCATGGGCAACCAGCTCCACGTCGGCTGGATGCGCTCGGAGGGGCACCGGGCCAACATGCTCCAGCGGGGCTTCGACTCGGTCGGGATCGGGGTCGTCTGCTCCGGCGGGCGCGCCTGGGCGACCCAGAACTTCGGTCGCCTGGACAGCTCCGGCGCCCCGTCGATGAGCTCCAGCACCCCGGCCGAGGAGCCGATCGTGGCCACCCGCAACGACGGCGTGCGCTGCTGATCACGACCTGACCGCGACCCGGCCCGGGAGGTTTCCCGGCCGGTGGCACTCGTGGTCAGATGGGCGGGCCAATGGTGGCGGCTGGGCCACCGCGAACGACGGACGACCGAGGCGGTGCGGGCATGCTCGAGGCATGGGTGCTGATCCAGACGGAGGTGGGCAGGGCTGGCGAGGTGGCGACCGCCGTGACCGCCATCGACGGGGTCGAGCTGTCCGAGGTGACCGCCGGCCCGTTCGACGTCATCGCCAAGGTGCAGGCGGCCAGCCTGGACGCCCTCGGCCGGCTGATCGTCAGCCGCGTCCAGGCCGTTCCCGGCACCCTGCGCACCCTCACCTGCCCGCGGCCCGGCCCCGGCCGCCCGGGTGACTGAGGGCGGGTCGTGGACCCGCAGGCGCCGCCGCTGCACCCGGACGTGGAGCCGTTGGCCGGGCTGCTCGGGACCTGGCGGGGCGAGGGCGCCGGCGACTACCCGACCATCTCGCCGTTCCGCTACGGCGAGGAGGTGCGCTTCTGGCACGTGGGCAAGCCGTTCCTGGCCTACGCCCAGCGGACCTGGAGCCTGGACGACGGCCGGCCCCTGCACGGCGAGGCCGGCTACTGGCGGGCCAAGCCCGGCGGGGTGGTCGAGCTCGTCCTGGCCCACCCCACCGGCATCGTTGAGGTCCAGGAGGGCCGCCAGGACGGCGGCCGGATCGAGCTGCGCAGCACCACCATGGCCGGGACCGCCACCGCCAAGGAGGTCACCGCCCTGCGGCGCCGCTTCGACCTGGACGGCGACCGGCTCAGCTACACCGTGGCCATGGCCGCCGTCGGCCAGTCCCTGCAGCCCCACCTGGCCGCCGAGCTGCGCCGGGTCGGCTGACCTGGGTTCTGACGTCAGCCGCCCAGCAGGGCCACGTCGAGGCGGCGCAGGCGCTCGGGGTCGGCCAGGATGTCGATGGCGGCGATCCGGCCGCGCCGGATGGTGAAGCCCAGCACCAGCGACGGCCGCCCAGGCGGGGTCACGACCAGGCCCACGGCCCCGTCCACCAGCGCCGGCCGGGCGAACCGGGCCCGCCTGGCGAAGCCGAGCGCCTGGCTGGCCACGGCCGCCGCCCCCCGGACCACCCGGGGGGCGCCCGAGCCGGTGGCGGCGGCGTCGGCCCGGGCCACCACCTGCGGGTCCAGCAGGGCCAGCAGGGCCTCGAAGTCCCCCTTCCGCGAGGCGGCCAGGAACGCCTCCACCAGCACCCGCTGGCGGGCCCGGTCGCCCTCGGGCGCCTCGGCGCCCTGGACCCGCCGCCGGGCCCGGCTGGCCAGCTGCCGGGCCGCCGCCTCCGAGCGGCCCAGGATCTCGGCGATCTCCCCGAACGGCACCGCGAACAGGTCGTGGAGCACGAACGCCAGCCGCTCGGCCGGGCCCAGCGTGTCCAGCACCACCAGCAGGGCCGGGCCGACCGCGTCGGCCAGCACCGCCTCGGCCTCCGGATCGGAGCCGCCGTCGGCCAGCTCGGCCGCCTGGTCGTCAAGGGGCACCGCGGGCCGCGAGCGGCGCCGGCGCAGCATGTCCAGGCACACCCGGCCGACCACGGTGGTGAGCCAGCCCCCCAGGTTGTCGACCCCGTCGGCGCCGGCCCGGCTGGCCCGTAGCCAGGCCTCCTGGACGGCGTCGTCGGCCTCGCTGGCCGAGCCGAGCATCCGGTGGGCCACCGCCCGCAGGTGGGGCCGGTGGGCCTCGAACCGCCCGGCCAGCCAGACGTGGTCGTGGTTGTCCATCGTCACGATCTCCCGCCGCGCTCCGTCAGCGAGGTGACGGACGAAGCCCGGCCGATGTGACAAGGAGGCGCCATGCCACCGATCGAGTCCAGTATCGTCATCGCCCGGCCGCCGGAGGAGGTGTTCGCCTACGTCACCGACCCCACGCGGTTCGCCGAGTGGCAGCGCGACCTGGTCGCCGTCCGGGTGGAGGGCGACCGCCCGCCCGGCGTGGGCTGGCGGTTCGCCACGACCCGCCGCATCGGCGGGGTCGAGCGGACCATGACCCAGGAGATCGTGGAGCTGACCGCCCCGAGGAGCTGGTCGGCGCGCGGCGTCGACGGGCCGGTCCGGCCGAGCGCCACCGTCACCGTCGAGCCGCTGGGCGACGGCGCCGGGTCGCGGGTCACCTTCACCCTCGACTTCGAGGGCCACGGGATCGGGCGGCCGCTCCTGCCCGCGGTCCGCCGGCAGGCGGCCAGGGCGGCGCCGGTGAGCTACCGGCGCCTCAAGGAGCGGCTCGAGGGCGCGCTCAGGGGGTGATGACCCGGCCCACGTCGGGCGGGGGCGGCAGGCCGGCCTGGGCCGCCTCCAGGGCCTCGACGGCGGCCAGGGCGTCGGCGGGCAGGGGGCTGGAGCGGCGCGCCGCCAGGTCGACGTGGAGGGCCAGCTCCTCGTGGGTGGCGGCCAGCACGCCCCGGTCGAGGTTCTCCATGGCCAGCAGGTAGTGCAGCTTCTTGGCGGAGTGGCCGACCATCCGGGCCACGATCCGGTAGCGCTCCCCCTCGGCCAGCTCGGCGTGGTAGCGGGTGTGCTCCTCCACCACCATCAGGGTCGCCCCGGTGCGGACGTTGTACTGGTCCGGACCCAGCCCCAGGTGGGCGAACAGCCCGTCGGTGGAGAGGTCGAACGCCGCCCGGAAGTGGACGACGTTCATGTGCCCGTTGTAGTCGATGTGCTCGGGCCGCACCCGGCCCTCGCCGACGAACAGCCCGTCGACCGCCATGGGCGCAGTCTACCGGGCCGGTGTGCGACGCTTGGCGCATGGACGACCAGGCGGCGGCGCGGCCGTTTCTCTACCTGACCACCACCGGCCGGGTGTCGGGCCGGCCGCACACGATCGAGATCTGGTTCGCCCGCAACGGGCGCACCCTCTACCTGCTGTCGGGCGGGGGCGACCGGTCGGACTGGGTCCGCAACCTGTTGCGGGACCCGGAGGTCACCGTCCGGGTGGGCAGCCGCCGGGCACCGGAGCTCGGTGGCCGGGCCCGCGTGGTCGAGCCCGACTCGGACGAGGACGAGCTGGCCCGAGCGCTGGTCACCGGCAAGTACCAGCCGACCTACGACGGCGACCTGTCCGGCTGGCGCCGGGAGTCGCTGCCGGTCGCGGTCGACCTGGCGCCGCCGGTGGGCTGAGAAGCGGTCACGACCGGCGGGCCAGGACCTCGCGGGCCACGTCGGCGAGCTTGCGCTCGGAGGAGCGGGCGCGCTTGCGCAGCAGCTCGAACGCGCGCCGGGCGTCGACGCCCTCGCGCTCCATCAGCACGCCCTTGGCCTGCTCGACCAGGACCCGGGCGTTGAGGGCGAACTGGAGCTGGGCGGTCAGCTCCGTCTTGTGGCGGGCGTCGGTGATCGAGCCGATCAGGCGGCCCAGCACCAGCGCGAAGGCGCGGACCGCGCCGGCGTCGGCCTCGGTCCAGCCGCGGACCGTGGTGGTGAGGGCGTTGCAGGTCCCGATGGGCTGGTCGTCGAGCAGGACCGGGGCGGACAGGACCCCGCGGATCTGGTTGGCGCGGGCCGCCGGGCCCAGCCGGGGCCAGCGCGGGTCGGAGCGGAGGTCCGAGGTCCGGACGAGCTCGCCGGCGGTGAACGCGTCGATGCAGGGACCTTCGCCGAGATCCCGCTCGGCCTGCTCGAAGGCCTGCTCGGCCTCGTTGGTGGCGGTCACCCAGCGCAGCTCGCCCCGCCGGTCGGCCAGCATCAGCCCGACCCCGTCAGCGCGCAGCAGCGGGATGGCCGCCCCGATGATCTCGTGGAGCGCGTCAGCCAGGCCGTCCCAGTCCGGCGCCGACCGACCCGGGGCGGCCTCGGCGGCGCCGCCAGGCTCGCGCGTCCCGACGAGCTCCGCGTCCTGGGCGCGCGCCCGCTCGTCCATGGCATCGAGCTACCCGCGCATCGGTTGCGCAATCGGGCGGGAGCGGGCCGGGACGACTAGGCTACCGGCCATGGCGGGCACCGAGGACTGGACGGTCGAGCGGGCCAACGCGGCCCTGCCCCGGGTCGGCGCCGCCCTCACACGGATCCGTGAGCTGGTCGAGCAGGCCCGGCGAGAGCGCGAGGAGACGGCCGGGCTGCTGGAGGGCAACGGGCATCCCGCCACTCCGCGGGGCACCGACGAGCTGCGGGCGGCGGTCGAGGCCCTGACCGCCGAGGGGATCGTCCTGCGCGACCTGGACGCCGGGCTGGTCGACTTCCCCGCCCGGCTGGCCGACGGCCGCCAGTACCTGCTCTGCTGGGTCCTGGGCGAGCCGGCGGTCGAGTGGTGGCACTGGCCCGACGCCGGGTTCGCGGGCCGCCGGCCGCTGTCGGACCCTCCGACCTAGCCGGCGGGCCGGCCGCCTCAGGTGAGCAGGCTGGCCAGCAGGATCAGGTTGAGGACGACCAGCAGGGCGACGGCGGCCGTGGCCAGGCGGCGCAGCGGGGGCCGGTTGGCGAAGGGGCCCATGACCTGGGGGCGGCTGGTCAGGACGACCAGGGGGATGGCCACGGCCGGTAGGGCCAGCGACAGGGCGACCTGGCTCCAGACGAGCGCGGCCACCTCGTTGACCCCCAGGGCCAGGACCACGACGGCCGGGACCATGGTGACCGCCCGGCGGGCGACCGCCGGCACCCGCCAGCCGAGCAGGCCGTCGAGCACCAGCTGGCCGGCCAGGCTGCCGGTGGTCGAGGAGGCCAGCCCGGAGGCGAGCAGGGCGACGGCGAAGCCGGTGGCGGCCAGGGGGCCGAGCAGCGGCCGCAGGGTCTCGTGGGCCTGGCCGAGGGAGTCGACCACGATGCCCTGGCGGCCGAAGGTGGCCGCGGCCATGATCAGGATGGCCGCGTTGACGAACAGGGCCAGGTTGAGGGCGACGGCGGTCTCGATGGTGGAGCGGCGCAGGACGCGCCGCGGCGGCTCGCCGCCGCAGCGGGAGCGGATCAGCCCGGAGTGCAGGAACAGGTTGTGGGGCATGACCACCGCGCCGAGGATGCCGACGGCGATCGGCAGCGACTCGCCGTTCAGCGACGGCACGGTCGCTCCGGTGAGGATGGGGCCGACGACCGGTCTGGCCAGCGCCACCTCGAGGGCGTAGACGCCGCCGATGACCGCGAGCAGAACGAAGATGACCCGCTCGATGCGGCGCATGCTGCGGGAGGCGAGCAGGCCGAGGACCAGCGCGGCCCCGAGCACGATGGCCGGGGCCAGGCCGATGCCGAGCAGCAGCCGCAGGGCCACCACCACGCCGATGAACTCGGCCATCTCGGTGGCCAGCATGGCCCCCTCGGCGACCAGCCAGTAGCCGAGGCGGGCCGGGGCGCGCAGCCGCGACCCGACGGCGGCGGCCAGGTCCTGACCGGTGGCGATGCCGAGCTTGGCCGAGAGGTACTGGAGCATGACCGCGGTCAGGTTGGCCGCGACCAGCACCCACAGCAGCGAGTAGCCGAAGCGACTGCCCGCGGCCAGGTCGGTGCCCCAGTTGCCCGGGTCCATGTAGCCGATCGACACCAGGAACGCCGGCCCGGCGAAGGCGGCGGCGGCCCGCAGGCCGGCCGCCCGCCCCGGCCGCCCACCGGTGGCCGGGGCCCGCGCGGGGCGGAGGGTGTCGAGCAGGGCGGGGTTGTTCACGACCATGGGGCGGCTCCTCGGCGGGCGCCACGCGCGGCAGCCAGGCGGACGAGGGTGACGGCCAGCACGGCCAGGCCGACCAGGCGCTGGGCGGGATCGCCCAGCGCCATGGCCACGGCCGCACCGGCGAGGTACACGACGGTGACTGCGACGGTGGCGGCCGGCATCAGGTGAGCTTGTCCTTGACCTTGTCGGCCACACCGGCCCCGGAGCCGGAGGCGCCGGTGGCGCCGCCCGGGGTGACGGCCAGCTCCATGTCGGCGGTCGCCTGGACCAGCTCCAGCAGGGCCGGGTCGAGGCCTGGGGAGAACTCCTCGAACCGCTCCCTGGCCACCGGGACCGGGAAGCCGTCAGGGGCGTCGGGCACCGACAGGGTGGTGCCGTCGTTCATCGGCGACGGGCCCTGGAAGATCTTGGCCAGCTCGGAGGCGCCGTCCAGCCCGAAGTGGGGCTGCTGGGTGTGCAGGCCGAGGTCGAGCAGCTTCTTGACCTCGGGGAACTTCTCGGCGTGGGTCTTGGGGATGGGCAGGGTGGCGCCCCAGTTGACCCCGAGGGTCTCCAGCGCCTTGGCGTAGGCGTTCTCGTGGGCCTGGTCGCGGACGATCAGGTAGGCGATGGTGGCCCGGGCGGTCTTGTTGCCGGTCATCTCGTACAGGCGGCACTTCTGCAGCCGCCCGGTCGACTCCAGCATCAGGTTGTAGAGCAGGTCGAGCACGAGGTTGCCGCTGTTGTAGACGTACGAGCCCGACCAGGGGTTGCCGGCCGCGTCCACCGGCAGGGCCCCCTGGGCGCCGACCAGGTAGTGGTGGATGTTGCTGCGGGACAGGGCGATCTCCAGCGGGGTCTTGCCGCCGGCGGCGGGCTTGTCCAACGGGTCGCTGGCCTTGCCCTGGTAGCGGGGGGAGCCGTCGAGCAGGGTGGCGATGGTGGTGGCCATCAGCTCGACGTGACTGATCTCCTCGGTGCCGATCGAGTACATGAGGTCGCGGTACGGCTTGGCGTTGCCGCGGAAATTGAAGCTCTGGAACAGGTACTGCATCATCGTCCGCATCTCGCCGAACTGGCCGCCCAGGCCCTCCTGAAGGGCGTTGGCGGCGGCCGGGTCCGGCTCGTCGGGGACGATCTCGTTGATGAGCCGCTGGACGTTGTAGAACACGGTCCCTCCTCGGGGTCGCTGCGGTCGGCGGTGGGGCCTAGGAGGCGCAGGCTCGGCGGCGGTCGTCACCGCCGCGTCACGCCGGCATCACCGCTCCGGGGAATCCAGGAACCGCCGCAGCCAGGCCTCGACGGCGTCGCGGACGCCGGTCACGTCGGAGGCCGTGGCCAGAGTGGTCGGCGCCTCGCCGAGGCCGGCGGCCTGGGTCAGGCGCGCCCGCAGCCGGCCGGGTGGGTCCTGCTCCAGCCAGATCCGGATGACCAGCAGGCCGCTCCGCTCGGGCGCGGCAGGGTGGGAGAGAGGTCGCATGGCCCGCGACGGTGGCCGGCGGCCGTCACCGCGGCGTCACCGCAGCAGCGGCTGGACCAGCCCGCGGATGGCGGCCGACGGCTCCAGGGCCAGCTCGCCGGCCAGCAGGCGGCGGTACAGGTGGTACTGGCGGACCGCCTCCCCCGGGTTGCCCTCGGCCAGGTGCGCCCGGATGAGGGTGCGGTGGGCGCTCTCGCGCAACGGCTCGCCGGCCACCGCGGCCAGCCCGGCCTGGACGGCGGCGGCGAACCGGCCGGCCTCGGTCAGCCGGGCGCACACCGCCTCCAGGGCGTGCAGGCGTAGCTGGCGGAGACGCTCCCGCTCCAGGACCACCCAGTCCTCGTACCAGTCGGGGAGCAGGTCCCTGGCCAGCGCCGAGGGGTCCAGGTCGGGGTCGGCCAGGCCGGCCGGGGACGCCAGCCCCTCGGCCCGGGCGGTCAGCTCGTGGACGTCGACGGTCAGGTCGCGGGCCAGCCGCAGGCGGGTGGTCGATGCCTCGACCACCGCCGCCCCGCCCGGCTGCGGCAGCCGCCACAGGGCCGAGCGGAGGCTGGCCCCGGCCCGCTCCTCGGGAGCGTCGAGCCAGAGCGTGCCCGCCACCCAGAGCCGCTCCAGCGGCCGTCCCTGCAGCGCCAGCAGCGCCAGGAGGCGCTGCCCGCTGCGCGGCACGGCCACGTCCTGGCCGGCGCAGCGCAATTCGAAGCCGCCGAGCAGCGACAGCCGACGTGCCAATGGGTCCCGCCAGGCGCCAGGGCGGGGCGAGGTCAGGGTCCCGCCGGCAACGGGCCCGGGCGGTGGGTGCCGCCGCGGGCCGGGGACGGATAGCCCGCCGCGGCGGCTGGAAACCAGGCGATCGGCCGCGTCCCCACAGCGGTCCCACAGCGCCACGTCAGCGCGCCCGCGCATGGTGACGGCGACAGAGCACTTCCGCGAAGGGGAGATCCCATGAGCCAGCTGATCGTCACCACCCCGACCCGCCCCCCGGCCGTCCGGGACCAGAGCGACACCGAGCAGGTCGACCGCCGCGCCGAGCGCCGCCGGGCCCGGCTCTGGACCCTGGTCGAGGCGCTGGGCTACGCCGGCGCGTACGTCGACCCGTCCGGGATCCTGGCCGTCCAGCGGCTCCGCTGGGCCCAGGAGAAGGAGGCGGAGCGTCGCGCGCGCCAGTGACCCCCAAACGACCCGGGCGCCGAGCCCGCCGCCGGGATCGGCCCGCGCTGGTTCGAGCGCCGGCCGGTCAGCTCCTGAGCTCGGACAGGACCGTGGCGGCGTGGCCGTCGGCCTTGACGTTGTGCCAGGCGCGCTCGACCCGGCCCTGGTCGTCGAGGAGGAAGGTGGAGCGGAGGACCCCGACCGACTTGCGGCCGTAGGAGGTCTTCTCGCCCCAGGCGCCCCAGGCGTCCATGACGGCGTGGTCGGCGTCGGTCAGGAGGGGGAAGCGCAGGCCGTACTTGTTGCGGAAGCGCTGGTGGCTGGCGGCGTCGTCGGGGGAGACGCCGATCACCGGGACGCCGGCGGCCTGGAAGCCGGCCAGGTTGTCGTTGAACTGGCAGGCCTCCTTGGTGCAGCCGGGGGTGTCGTCGGCCGGGTAGAAGTAGACGAGCACCCGGCTGCCCTTGAAGTCGTCCAGCGACACCGGGTTGCCGTCCTGGTCGGGCAGGGTGAAGGTGGGCGCCTGGTCGCCTTCGGCGAGCTTGGTCATGGGATCCTCCTCCGCAGTTCGTCGGCTCGACTGTAGCGCTAGGCGCCCCCCTGGGCGGCGGACACGACCAGGGTGCCGAGGACGGCCAGGGCGGCGCCGGCGGTCTGGGGGCCGCCGGGTCGCTCGGCGGTGAGGGCGAGGGCGAGCAGGGCCGTGACCACGGGGGCGAGCGAGGCCAGGACGCTGACCACGGCCAGGTCGCCGCGGGTCACGGCGTAGGCGAGGAAGGCGTCGCCCGAGAGGTTGAGCACGGTCAGCAGGGCCACCGGCCACAGCAGGGCCGGGTCGCCGATGGCCAGCCGGCGCCGGCCCCGCCGCCGCAGGGCGCCGAACAGGGTGGTGGGCAGGGCGCCGACCTGGACGCCGAGGGCGACCCAGAGCACGCCGCCGCCGGCGGCGGCGCCGCCCAGATCGACCCCGACGAAGAACAGCCCGAAGGCCACGGCCGCGACCAGGGCGAGCAGGACCGGCAGGGGCGGGCGGGGCACCGCGACCCGGCGCCGGGTCGCGGGCGGGCCGTGCCAGGTCGGGGCGGGGGCCGCCTCGTCCCGCTCGGCGGAGGCCAGGGAGGTCACGGCGATCCCGGCCAGGACCACGACCAGGCCGGCCAGGGCCACCGGGCCGGGGCTCTCCCCTCGGGCCAGGTCGAGCAGCAGGGGCAGCACGGCCCCGCTGGCGGCGAGGGGGGCGAGGATCGCCGTCTGGCCGGTGGCCAGCGCCTGGTAGTAGGCGATCAGCCCGGCCGCGCCGACCACGCCGGCGGCCGTCCCCCAGCCGAGCGCGGCCGCGTTGTAGGGCTGGCGGAAGACCACGACCGCCACCAGCAGGACCATGCTCTGGAGGACCTGGCTGTAGAGGACCAGGAGGACCGGCGCCACCCGCTTGGCGACGCGGCTGGCCAGGAAGTCGCTCACGCCATAGCCGACGCTGCTGCCCAAGGCCAGCAGGATGGCGGTCATGCCCGGGAGCCTACCGGGTGGGTAGGCGGGGCCCGGGCCGCGGGGCTAGTGGGTGGGCGCTGGGCCCGGGCTGGACCGGCGGCGGAGCACGAGGGCGGCGGCGACGGCGATGACGACGACGAGGCCGATCCCGGCGGCGACCTTCGGCCACAGGGCCGGGGCGGGCTCGGCGGCCGGGGCCGGCGAGGCGGCCGGCGGGGCGGGCGCCCGGGTGGCCAGGGCCGGCCGGTCGGGGAGGCCCAGGCCGATGAGGAGCTGGCGCAGGTTGTCGCCAGCGCGGTACCAGCCGCCCTTGGTGGTGCCGTCGAGGACCTTCTGGCCGGTGGCCATGAAGGTCAGGGGGCCGCCGGCCGCGTACGGCCAGACGGACTGGCGGACCTGGTCCTCGCCGCCGTCGCCGTTGGGGAACGTCCAGGTGACGGTGTAGCGGGCCCCGCGCTGGGCGGGCGGTAGGGGCGCGGAGGTCAGCGCGCCGGGCTGCCCGTCCTCCCACAGCAGCGCGAACACCCCGGCCGCCTCGGCCAGGTTGGACAGGTCGGTGCCGCTGCCCGGCTCGCCGTCGCCCTTCAGGTCGATCGGGCCGCCGGGCAGGCCGCCCGGCCCGCCGCCCGAGATGGTGGCGGCCGACGCCCCCTTGGCCTGGGCGGCCGTCGGGACCGCGGCCAGCAGGAGGGCGAGGACGAGCATGGCCAGAGCGCGGCGCTGCATGGTGGGCTCCTTCCCGGTGACCCGTAGCTCGCCTGCTCTACACCGGCCGCCCCGACCTGGTTCCCGTCAGCTCCGGTAGACGAACATCGGGGTGCCGACCGGGAGCTTGGCGTACCAGCGGTCCATCGCCGTGGTGGTGATGCGGATGCAGCCGTGGCTGGCCGGGAACGGCGGGGCCGAGGAGGGGCCGGGGGGGGGGGAGGCCCCC
>Ga0081538_10002504_pt1 | contig 17882 bp, 19 predicted proteins | sample TabmetS5T2R1_FD_71022 | JGI IMG/M metagenome (GOLD analysis project Ga0081538, IMG submission 71022) | Tabebuia heterophylla rhizosphere microbial communities from the University of Puerto Rico - S5T2R1 | ecosystem: Host-associated > Plants > Roots > Rhizosphere ... | reverse complement strand
TCCTAAAGTACCTGGCTACAACATCCCAGAACAAAGGCGCCCGCGCATTGCCGATGTGGATGTGATCGTAGACCGTAGGACCGCAGATGTAGAGGCCGAGCCCGCCACTCTCCCCCACCTCGACCATCTCGCCGCTCATGCTATCTTTTACGAGCAAACTCATGCCCCTAGTCTAGCCTCTCTAGCCCGTAGTATCCTCTCCCTGGCCTCTTCGGCACCCAAGACCGCGAAGAGGTAGGCCATCTCGGGACCCCTGTTGTTGCCCGTGAGCGCTAGCCTGAGAGGATGCAGGAGATCCCTGGTCTTTATGCCGTTCTCTTTCGCCCACGCACGCAGTCTGCCAACGAAGCTACGCGCCTCTTCCACGCTCCCGACCTCGCGTTCTTCCAGTTCGGTGGCGGCGTGCCCGAAGACTTCGTCGCTAGAGTCGGGCAACTCCTCGACGAACGCGGACGGGTCCACGGGGCCGGTGATCACCCGCAGCAGGCGTGGCGCGTCGGAGAGGGTCTTCATGTCTTCCCTTATGGCCTCGAGTGCCGCACGCTCCCGCCCGCTCGGCAGCGGCTCTTCGAGGAAAGGTTCCAGGCGCAGGCGAAGCTCCTCAGCAGACAGGCGCCGGATGTGGTTGGCGTTGAAGACCCGTAGACGGTCCGGATCGAAGGTCGATGGGCTCGACCCGAGACGCGAAGGATCCCATTCGCGCAAGATCTCATCGAGGTCTGCATACTCTTCTTTTCCATCCGGGTGGTTCCAGCCGAGCAGGGCGAGGTAGTTGACCAGCGCTTCGGGCATGTATCCTTCCCTGCGGTAGTCGGCGATGCTTGCGGCGCCGTGGCGTTTGGAGAGCTTCTTGCCGTCGGGACCGAGGATGACGCCCAGGTGGATAAACCTGGGCTGGGTCGCGCCGAGCGCCTTGTAGAGCAGGGTCTGGCGGGCGGTATTGGAGAGGTGTTCTTCGCCCCGGATCACATGTGTAACTCCCAGCTCCAGATCGTCTACGACCACGGCGAAGTTGTACGAAGGGGTGCCGTCTGACTTTCGGACCACGAAGTCCTCCACGCCTCCGAACGTCACCCCGCCCCTCAACTCATCGACGAAGCTACCGCTACGCACGGGCGGGCGAAAGTAGAGCGCGCGCCGCCCCGGCTCGTCCGTGCTCTCGTACGTGAAGCCGGCATCCCTCAGACGCCGGGCGGCGTCCTCGTAGAGGTAGCCGCGTTCGCTCTGACGGTAAGGACCCTCGTCGAAAGCTAGGCCGAGCCATTCGAGGTCTTCGAGTTGCGCCCGCTCGAACTCGGGTCTGCTCCGCTCCCTGTCGGTGTCCTCGATACGGAGGATCAGGTCTCCCCCGTAATACCCGGCGAAGAGGTAGTTGAAGAGCGCGGTGCGGGCCGCGCCGGGGTGGAGGAGCCCCGTCGGGCTCGGTGCGAAGCGGACCCTGACGCCGCTCAACGCCGTTCCAGCAGGCACACGGCCTGGGCGGCTATGCCCTCGCCCCTGCCCGGAAAACCGAGACGCTCGGTCGTGGTGCCGCGAACGCTTACGCGGGACTCTTCCGTTTCGAGTGCGGCGGAGAGATTCTTCCGCATGGCCTCCCTGTGGTCCCTGATCTTGGGCCGCTCGCAGATGACGACGGCGTCCACGTTGGCGACCTCCCAGTACCCTCCAACGAGCCCGCGAACCTCGCGCAGCAAACCGATAGAGTCCGCGTCCCTGTAACGCTCGTCGGTGTCGGGGAAGTAGTGGCCGATGTCTTCGAGGCCCGCCGCCCCGAGGAGGGCGTCCGCAATGGCGTGGGCCAGCACGTCGGCGTCGGAGTGGCCGAGGAGGCCCCTGTCGGAGGGGATCTCGACCCCCCCGAGTACGAGCCTGCGGCCTTCATCGGGCGCGGCGAAGGCGTGGACGTCGACGCCCAGCCCGACCCGCATCAAGGCAAGACCTCACTGGCAGCACCTTTGCGTACGGTGAGTATGGCCTCGGCGAACACCAGATCCTCGGGAGAGGTCAGCTTGATGTTGGTCTTCTCTCCAGCGACGATCTCGACATGCCCTCCATCTCGCTCGACCAGAGAGGCGTCATCGGTAGCGGCACGGAGGTATTCTTCGGACGAATCGTGGAGGCGACGCAGCAGGCCGAGGCGGAACGCTTGCGGCGTCTGAACCGCATACAGGTTCGTCCTGTCCAGGGTCTCGGTGACCGTACCTCCGCTGGCGACCTTGATAGTGTCAGAGACCGGTATCCCTGGAATGACGCCGCCAGGCTCGCCGGCCCCACGTGCCGCCCCTATGACGCGCTTTATGAGGTCGGGTGTGACCAGGCAACGAGACCCGTCGTGCACCAGCACGATGGTCTCCGGGTCTTCCTCGCAGAGGAGCAGGCCGTTCCTGGTCGAGAAGGAGCGGGCTTCGCCTGGCTCGGCGCAGGCAGCATACTTGGTGATGCCGGCCGCCTGCACGAGGGCTTCGATCCTCTGCCTGTCGCCGACGGCGTAGATTTTGGCGACCTCGGGGGACTCTTCGAAGGCCTGCAGCGTGTAGTGGAGGGCCGGCATGCCGAGGAGTTCGATGAACTGCTTGGGGCGGCCCATCCTGCGGCCTGTCCCGCCGGCGAGCACTAGCGCGATAGCTGGTCCCTGGTCTTCTATGAGATCTCGCCCGTGGTCTCCAGGTTGCGCTGACGTTCGAGGCCGCGTTGGATGGAGCGGGCGCGGGCCTGGCCGACCCCCTCTACCTCGTCGAGCTCCTCCTCCGTTGCTTCGAGGATCTCTTCGAGGGAGCCGAACTCCCGGATGAGGCTCTCGGCGACCCTGCGCGGCAGGCGTGGCACCCGCTCTAGTTGGCGGTATCCGCGGGGTTTGATGAACAACTCCTCCTGCTGGCCTTCCGGGTCGTAACCGAGGGCGCGCGCGATCTCGGCCGAGTCGGAGAGTTGCTCGGCCGTGAGGGTCCTGAGCTCTTCCCTAACGGCCCTGTTGTCCGCCTCTTCTTCGACGTAGTCCCTCAGCAAGGCCTCGTATTGCTCGGGGACCCCGTGGAAGGCCTGCTCCAGCTGCATCTCGACGAGCCGGCCCTCGCTACCCAATTCCCTCACGTAAGCCTCTATCTCCTCGGCTATCCTGGCCGAGTACTCGAAAGTTCCGACGGCGCCGACGACCTCCCGCAGCGTCACGGCCCCGTCGTACTCGTGTACGGTCAGGTTCCGCGCCTCCTCCCTCAGCCTCCTGGTGAACTTCTCGAGCGTCGCGATAGCCGAATTCGCCTTGGTCAGGACCACCCCGATATCCTCGAGGACGTGCGGCCCGTAGGGACCCTGGTAGAGGCTCACCACCCTCCTGCGCTCGGAGACCGCTACGACGAGGCTGCCCGTCTGCTGCGCCGTGCGGTGGGCCGCCAGGTGGCGCATTCCGGTCTCCTCGGAGTCGAGGCCAGGATCGGGGTTGAGCTGGACGTTCGCGTAGTGGATGGCGGAGATATCCGGCGAGACCACGATAGCGCCGTCCATCTTCGCCAGCTCGTAGAGACGCATAGGCGCGAACTCGACCTCGACCTTCATCCCGCCCGAGATGATGCCGAGGCTTTCGAGCTTTTCGGGATTGTCGAGGATGATCAGGGCCCCGTTGTGCGCCCTCATGACGTTGTCTATGGCCACCCTGAGATCGGTACCAGGGGCCACGAGCTCGAGGGCGCGCGCCAACTCCGCGGGCAGATGCCGCCGCTGGGGACTCATAGCAACGCCACCGCCACGGCTTCCTCCAAGGTGCTTACTTCCACGACGCTCATCTCTTTGTCCGGCGGGCCATCCGACGTACCTTCCGGCCTGATTATACGACCGAAGCCCATCTTGGCCATCTCGGAGGTCCGGCGCTGGGCGCCCGAGACGTAGCGCACGTCCCCCGTTAGCCCGACCTCGCCGAAACAGGCACTACCCTTGCCCACGGGCATGTCCCGCATCGCGGAAGCGATGGCCAGCGCCACCCCGAGATCGGCCGCAGGCTCTTCGACCCGCACACCGCCGGTGACGTTGACGTACACGTCCTGATCGTGTAGCGCGAGACCCGCTCTCCTGCTCAACACCGCGCAGAGCATATTGACACGCCCCGTGTCCACCCCGTTGGCGATACGCCGTGGGTTGGCGAGCGGGCTCGGTGCGACGAGGCTCTCTATCTCGACCAGCATGGGCCGCGTCCCTTCCAGAAGACAGACCGTGACGACGCCAGGCGGCACTTCCTCCTCTCTCCTGGAGAGGAAGAACGCGGAAGGGTCTTCGACCTCGACCATTCCGCGGTCGGTCATCTCGAAGACACCCACCTCGTTCGTCGACCCGAAGCGGTTCTTGAGGGCCCGTAAGACCCGAAAGCTCTGGAACCGGTCCCCCTCGAACTGGAGCACCGTGTCGACCATATGCTCGAGGACGCGCGGTCCCGCGATGGACCCCTCTTTTGTCACGTGCCCTACGAGGACCACAGCGATGCCCTCGCTCTTGGCGAGCCGCATGAGCCTCGCCGCGCACTCGCGAACCTGCCCGACCCCGCCCGGCGCCCCCGAGAGCTCGGGCGAGTAGAGCGTCTGGATCGAATCCACCACCACGGCCCTCGGCCGCTCCTGGAGAATGGTCGCCTCGATAACATCCACGTCCGTCTCGGATAAGACCCTGAAGCCCCGGCCTTCGACCCCGAGCCGGCGGGCGCTCAGGGCCACCTGCCGGGGCGATTCCTCGCCTGAGACCATAAGGCAGCCTTCCCCCAGGTGTCCCATGACCTGGAGCAAGAGCGTGCTCTTGCCGACGCCGGGTTCTCCTCCTACAAGGACCATCGAGCCAGGGACGATCCCACCCCCGAGGACCCTGTTCAGCTCGCCTACCCCGGCGTCCATCCTGCCCCCACCCTCGACGACGGGCACCTCGCTGAGGGCCAGCGTCCTACCTGCGGCCCTTGCCTTCTGCCTCGTCGCCCGCTCTGCGAAACCGACGACCTTCTTGCTCTCGCGCACCTCCTCGACAAAGGTGCTCCACTCCCCGCAGTCAGGGCACCGCCCGAGCCACTTGGGAGCCTGATGACCGCAGTTCGAACAGACGTAAAGCGTTTTCGTAGCCACGTTCCGATTGTACTGGATCGGCGAAAAAGTACAGCAAACAAGAGGTCAGTGCTGATGGAGTTCATCATCCGTCGCCATCCGTTCGTGGACGGCAACAAGCGCACCGCGACGGCCTCGGCTTCCTACCTGCTATCTACGTTTGGTCTCGAAGTAGAAGCAGAGCAGCAAGAACTGGAGGACTTCGCAGTGAGCGTAGCCGTGGGAGATGAAGACGAAGAACATCGCCCTCTGATTTGAGAATCATTCGCTCGAAACCTGAGCTGCAGAGACGAAGAAGGCCGTGACCAAGAAAGGACTTACCTGCTCCTACTTGGACCTGTAGCCTCAAGCGCCGCGCTCGCCTCCTCCCGACGACTTCGATTCGTTGCTTCGGGCGGAGGGCAAGGCCGTGTGCGCAGCCCTGGCTGGGTGATGCGCCGCGGGCACCACGTAGTCATTGTTGCATCCTCAGACGTAAGGACGCACCATGATGGCGTCCGGTCGAGAAAGCGAGGAGGGTACCGATGAAGATCAGGTCGTGGCGATGGGCCGCGTTGGTGGCCGCGGCGATATCGGTGCTCGGGGCAAGCGCGGGGGTCGCCCAAAAGGCGCCGTCGCCGCAACCCCAGGCGGAGCGCGATCCGGCGCCGGGCCAGGTGACGCCGCTCGCGGTCGACACCTTCGACGGGAGGGTCGAGCCGGTGGACGGTACCGACGACCGGAGACACCTGGCGTACGAGCTCAGGCTTACCAACATCACGGTCGCCGACCTTACGATCGAGCGCGTGCGGGTGCTCGACCCGAGCCGCGGCGGTCGCATGGTTGACGAACTCTCGGGGGCAAGCTCGCCTCGAGGATCGTCGTCTTCGGCGGCGCCACCGACAAGCGTTTCGGGCCTGGCGTGTCCGGATTCCTGTTCATGGACGTCACCTACGCGACCGGCGCGAGGCTGCCGGAGCGTCTGGAGTACCGCTTCGACGTCTCGACCAGCAAGCCCACGGGCTTCACCAACAGCTTCCGGGCAGGCCCGACGCGCGTGTCCGGGGAAGAGCCGGCGCAGGTCGGCTCACCGCTCTTTGGGAAGAGGTGGCTGACGGGCGAGGGATGCTGCGACACGCTCACCTCCCACCGCGCGGCCATCTTCCCCATCGACGGGACCTTCCACGCGCCAGAACGGTTCGCCATCGACTGGGTGCAGGTCGGTAAGAACGGCAGGCTCTACGACGGGCCGAAAGACAAGCTCTCCAGCTACCCCTACTACGGGGCGAAGATACGCTCGGTGGCCGACGGACGGGTAGTCGGGACGCGCGACGATCAGCCCGAGCAGACCCCCGGCCAGTTCCCGAGCGGCCTCGCCCTGAACGACTTCGGCGGCAACTACGTGGTCGTCAAGATCGCCGATGGGCGCTACGCCTACTACGCCCACCTGCAGAAGGGCTCGAAGGGTGTCTTGGTCCAGCCCGGCGATCGGGTTCGGAAGGGGCAGGTCATCGGCAAGCTTGGCAACACCGGCAACACCGACGGCCCCCACCTGCACTTCATGCTCATCGACGGGAAGGAGCCGCTTACCTCGGGCGCTTTGCCCTTCGAGATCGACTCGTTCCGTACCCGGGGCGTCCTCACCAACTACGACGCCTTCCTGGGCGGCGCGAACGCGAAGATCTCCCCCGAGCAAAGGGGCGAGCAGCGCGACCGGTTGCCGCTGCACCGTACCGTTAGTGACTTCCGCTGAGGAGGCCGTGGCTAGAACCCCGGGGCAAGCGGCGGGTCGACGCGAACGACCAGGATCAGCAACACTATCGCGATTATGGCCAACGCCGTGTGCAGCACGATCAAGGTGTCGCTCATGCTACGCTCCTTCCAGGCTCGGGTCGGCGCCACGAGCCGAACGTCTATCGGGGTGGAAGTCGCGGATCGTTACGTCTCTCTGCCAGACGTCGCGCTGTCCCTTTCCCCGAAGCCAAGCTCTGCGAGGAGCTTTTCGTTGTGCTCCCCGACCTCGGGAATGGGGGCCATGACCGGCTCTGCGCCATCTAGGGTGGCCGGAGGGAGCAGCCCACGCAACGTACCCACCGGCGAGCCGAACTCGCGCCAGCGGTTTCGGGCCTCAAGCTGGGGGTGATCCAGGAATTGCCGCACGGTGCGCATCCTGGCGTTCGCCACCCCCGCCCCTTCGAGCCTCTCGATGACTTCTTCAGAGGAGATGCCACAGAACACACCTTCTATCTCGGCGTGCAGCGCGTCGCGGTTCTCGACGCGCCTGGAGTTCTTGTCGAAGCGTTGGTCTTCCGCCATCCCCTCGCGCCCCAGGACCTCCTCACAGAACTTTTTCCACTCGCGCTCGTTCTGTATCCCGAGGAAGACGACTTCGCCATCCCCGCACTCGAACGGCCCGTAGGGCGCTATCGCCGCGTGCGCGGCGCCGCTGCGCGGGGGCTCCTCACCACCGTACCCGGCGAAGTACGCCGGGAACCCCATCCACTCTCCTAGGGCTTCGAGCATCGAGACCTCGAGCGTCGCGCCCTCGCCCGTCCTCTCACGTCTGAAGAGGGCGGAGAGGATGCCGGAGTAAGCGTACATCCCCGCGGCGATGTCGGCGGCGGAGATGCCGACCTTGGATGGTGTTTCAGGCGTGCCCGTGATGGAGACCAGCCCCGCCTCGCATTGCACGAGCAGGTCGTAGGCCTTCTTCTGCGTGTAAGGCCCGTCTTCGCCGTAGCCCGAGATGGAGCAGTACACCAGCCGCGGGTGCTCTTCCCTCAACCCTACGGCGCCGAAGCCGAGGCGTCCGGCCGAGCCGGGGGCCAGATTCTGGACGAAGACGTCGGACCCGGCCACGAGCCGGCGCAGGATCTCTTTGGCCTCCTCTTGCCGAAGATCCAGCGCTAATGACTCTTTGGAGCGGTTGAGCCAGACGAAGTGGCTGGACATGCCCATGACCGTTTCATCGTAACCCCGGGCGAAGTCCCCGACGCCGGGGCGCTCGACTTTTATGACCCTCGCGCCGAGATCCGCGAGCTGGCGGGTGGCGAAGGGGGCTGCGACCGCCTGCTCCAGGGAGACGACGGTTATCCCTGCTAGAGGGAGATTCACACCCCTCACCGTAGGTGCTCGTCAGGACCGGGCACGTATTCCACCTCGATTGCTTCAATGTTCATAGTCTCTCCCAGCCGCGCTTCGCGAACCGCTGCGGTCGGGCGCGGGGTTTTCGGTTGCGGCCTACTAGTTCTCCTATTCCCCTCCTTCTGTTTTTTACTCCCTGTATCTGATCAAGACGTGTCGAGTATCGAGGTGTGAGTGCGCTGAACTTGCCGGAGACGGACAGCTTTGCAGCGATCGAAGGAAGTACTCTTCAAGCTAGGCCGCCTAGCGGCTACAATTCCCCAACCAGCACGAAGTAACTTTAGGAGCAAATCCAATGCCCGGAGCGACGCATTCCCCCGTGAAGTACGAGAAACAGTAGCGTCCGGCTGGCCGCCGTGCCCGGCAGGCATCGGGATGAGAAAGGGATGCACAGGCGGATCGCGAAACAGAGAGCGATACTGGTGAAGCGAAAGGAGAAGGAAGATGAAGCGAGCAACCACGATAAGACGAACGGACGTGATCCTGTCGGTGGGGACGTTGGCGCTGGTCCTCCTCGCCGTGGCGGCCATGGCCGCCACGGGGACCCTCGACGAGTTCGGAGCGTGGGCGTGGGAGCGCCACCACAACGTCCTTAGCTGGTACATAAGGCCCCTGTTCCTGCTGCCGTTCTGCTACTTCGCCTACAGGCGGAGCCTGTTTGGCATGACGCTCACCCTGGTTGCGCTGGCCACCAGCATGTTCTGGTTCCCGGCGCCGGAGCAGTCGAGTTCCGGGGCGCTGGAGTTCCTGGCGATGGAGCGAGAGTACCTCACCGGAGAGTGGACGGTGGCGAAGATACTTCTGGCTTTGATCGTGCCGCTCAGTTTTGCGGTGCTTGCCCTGGCCTTTTGGAAGCGGTCTATCGTTTACGGCTTGGTGCTGATAAATGCGATGGTGTTGATAAAGGTCGTGTGGAGCTTCTACTTCGGAGGCGGGGCGGGCGGGCTAACCCTGCTCCCTTCCGCCATCGTAGGCCTGGCGGTCTGCGACGCGGTGGTCCTCTACCTCATACGCAGGCGGCGCCGGAGATCGTCCGAATCTTCGCGGCCGGCGGGTCATCCTGGTTAGTCCCGCCGGCGGGACTAACCTACGGGAACCCAGGTAGACGAGATGGGAGGTGCGAACGTGACCACCAAGAAGCGGGAGACGGGGACGCTCCTGGGAGAGGTCCCTTACGCCCGGTTCGGAAACGGACCGGAGAACCCGGTGATAAAGATTTGAGGAGGTAGTCGCTATGATCTTGCCGCACGTTCTTCTTGGGGTCGCCGTCATCAGCACCGGGCTCTTTACGGGGCTCTTGATGACCGTGTTGTTCTTCTTCGAAAGGGCGCTAAGGGACCTGTCGGGCACCGAATTCACCGTGGTGATGCAGCGCTTCCTGAAGATAACGCGCACGCATCCTCTCAACTACGGCATGGTGCTCATATCGGGATTCGTGCCCATCGCGGTGCTGGTGATACTGCGCGAGAATCCGGGTAGTCCCACTTTTTTACTGGCGCTCTTGGGCCTGCTCGCGTTCTGGTGTGGCCCCGTCCTCACCTCGCGCTTCGTCGCCCAGCCGGTCTACGGGGTCTTCATGAGCTGGGAGGCCGATGCGCCACCGCAAGACTGGCGGGAGGCACGCGAGAGGTACTTCCGCGCCAACGTGTTCCGCGGGCTGGGATCGGCGGTAGCCTTCGTCTGCTTCGTTGTCGCGGCCATCACGGTGCCGCTATAGCCGCGAAGAGGAAACGCTATACGAAACGTAGCAGCACTCGTCAAACGCTCACAGTTGGAACAATGAAGAGGCCGGGGTGAAAATGCCCCGGCCTCGATGTAGATCTTTGGTTTTCCCTACTCAGATTCGACCTTGACGATCTCCTTGGGCTGGGTGACCTTGATGTCGACTATGGACTCTTCCTCGTTAATCTCTTCTGAGGTCTTGTCGTTGGGCTCTATTATGACCTTACAGCCGTTGGGCACCTCGCCGCGCAGGATCATCTCGCTCATGGGGTCTTCGATCATGCGCTGCAGCACGCGCTTCAGGGGGCGCGCGCCGAAGGCCGGGTCGTAGCCCTCATCGGCGAGCTTGTTCAGGGCCTCGTCGGTGAACTCGATCGTCACGTCGCGCTCGATGAGCTGCTGGCGGAGGCGCTTTATCTGGATCTCGATGATGTGGCGCATGTCCTCGCGCTCGAGCTTGTGGAAGACGATGATCTCGTCGATCCTGTTGAGGAGCTCGGGACGGAAGATCTTGCGCAACTCGCTCGTGACCCTGCCCTTCATCTCCTTGTAGGAGAGACCGGAGTCATCAGAGCCGAAGCCCAGCGACTTGGTCTTGTTGATGGTCTGCGCCCCGACGTTGGAGGTCATGATGAGGACGACGTTCTTGAAGTCCACGGTGCGGCCCTGCGCGTCCGTGAGCTGCCCGTCCTCCAGTATCTGCAACATGATGTTGAAGACGTCGGGGTGGGCCTTCTCGATCTCGTCGAAGAGGACGACCGAGTAGGGACGACGCCGTACCTGCTCCGTGAGCTGGCCGCCCTCATCGTAGCCGACATAGCCAGGAGGCGAACCGACGAGGCGGCTCACCGTGTGGCGCTCCATGTACTCGGACATGTCGAGCCGGATCATGGCGTCCTGGTTGCCGAAGAGGTACTCGGCGAGCGTCCTCGCAAGCTCGGTCTTGCCGACTCCGGTAGGACCGAGAAACACGAACGAGCCGCTCGGACGGTTCGGATCTTTTATACCGGCGAAAGTACGCCTTATGGAGCGGGAGACGGCCTTTATGGCCTCGTTCTGCCCGACGATGCGCCCGTGCAGAGCATCCTCCATCTGCAGGAGCCTTGCTGACTCCTCCTCGGTCATCTTCTTGACCGGGATGCCTGTCCACATAGAGACGATCTCGGCGATCTCGTTCTCACCGATGGAGACGCGCTTCTCCTCGATCTTACCCTCGCGCCAGGCCTTCTCGAGCTCGCGGCGCTGGGCGACGAGCTTGCGCTCGGAGTCCCTAAAGCGCGCGGCCTTCTCGAACTCCTGGCCGTCGATGGCGGCCTCCTTCTCGGAGCGCACGGCGGCGAGCTCCTCGTCTATTTCCTTGTAGTAGGGCGGCGAGGACATGGTCTTTATCCTCATCTTCGATGCAGCCTCGTCGACGAGGTCGATGGCCTTATCGGGCAAAAAGCGGTCCGCAATATAGCGGTCACCGAGCTGTGAAGCGGCCTTGAGCGCCTCGTCGGTGATATCTATGTTGTGGTGCGCCTCGTACTTCTCGCGCAGGCCCTTGAGGATGAGCTCGGTCTCCGCGACCGAGGGCTCGCCGACCTGGATGGTCTGGAAGCGCCGCTCCAGGGCCTTGTCCTTCTCCACGTACTTGCGGTACTCGTCGATTGTCGTAGCGCCTATTACCTGGATCTCACCGCGCGCCAGCGCAGGCTTGAGGATGGAGGCGGCGTCGATGGCGCCCTCGGCGGCCCCTGCTCCGACCAGATTGTGAATCTCATCGATAAACAGGATGATGTCGCCGTGGTCTGTGATCTCCTTCATTATCTTCTTGAGGCGCTCCTCGAACTCACCGCGGTACTTGGAGCCTGCGACGAGGGCGCCGAGGTCGAGCGTGTAGACCTCTTTGTCACCGAGGATCTCGGGCACCTTCCCCTCTGCTATCTCCTCGGCCAGCCCCTCGACTATGGCGGTCTTGCCGACGCCTGGCTCACCGATGATGACGGGGTTGTTCTTTGTGCGCCTGACGAGGATCTGCATGATCCTCGCTATCTCCTGGCTCCTGCCGATAACGGGGTCGAGCTTGTCCTCCTCGGCGTAGGCCGTGAGGTTCCTGCCGTACTGGTCGAGCTGACGGGTCTTGGGCCGCTTGGCCTCCACCCCGCGCCCTCCGCCGGACTCTCCACCGCCCCGGCTGCGGCTGCGGCCGCCGCCAAGCCTCCTGACGACCTCCCGCCTCACCTTGTCAGGGTCGACGTCGAGGTTGGAGAGAACCCTGGCTGCGACGCCCTCGCTCTCCCTGACCAGGCCGAGAAGGATGTGCTCGGTGCCAATGTAGTTGTGGCCCAGCTGCAGCGCCTCTCTGAGCGCGAGCTCGAGTACCTTCTTGGAGCGCGGCGTGAACGGTGCCTGCGCGCCCGTGCCTTCCTCGCCGTAGCCGACGATCGACTCGACCTGTTCGCGCACCTCGTCGAGGGCTACGTTCAGGGAGTAGAGCGCCTGGGCAGCGACGCCCTCGTCCTCGCGAAGGAGTCCGAGGAGCAGGTGCTCGGTGCCGATGTAGTTGTGGTTGAAATGACGGGCCTCATCCTGTGCGAGCACCACGACCTTGCGGGCCCGCTCCGTGAAACGTTCGAACATTAGCGGGAATCTCCTCTGCTTCGAGGGTCCTTCACGGCATCGGGGGTCATAACGGTCTGTACCTGTATACGAGTATCGAAGATGGTCGGATTACACATCTCTAAAAATCTGCCTTTCGAAATGAAGTGCGCCTCTTTAGCTTCTTTAATATATGTACCTCTCTAGTTCGTGCCGGCTAACCTTAAGTATACAACGGCGGGCCGGTATTTCGGTACCAGCCTGCAGCTTTACGCTCTGAGCGCTATACCTCGTGTTGCGGTGGGACGGCTCATCCTCCTGTATCGCCTTATTGAAGGCTATCATCGTCCTCCCGCCGATGTGGTGTCTCGTCTTACACGGAGAACCTCTCGCCGACCTGATCCAGGGTCAGCCCGGCTATGAAAGGGCCGGCCTTGGGCCCGCTGGTCTTGCCGAGCAAGACCTTATAGACGGCGGCGAACGCCCGCTTGGGCTTGAGCCCGCGCTCGATGGCGGTCGAATACAACACATCCTGGATGGTCTCTCCATCCATCTCGGGCCTGAGCTTCACCGAGACCTCACGCAGGTACTCGCGCTGTTCGTCGTCGAGCGCTGCGGCCGCCCGCTCCGACTCGGCCGGGTCGAGCAACCCCAGCGTCATCGACTCGGGAGCCCACTCTGTGGCCCAGTTGCGGGCGTAGTAGAGGTCATCCGCCAGCCCGTCCCCGACCGCCTCCTCGTACCCGCCACGCCGCAACATCTGCGCGGCGGCCTCTGTGTCTCCGCCGACGGTCTGGGCGACGGTGACTAGATGGGTGAAGGGGACGTAGGGTTCGCCCATCTCTGCGCGGTACTCGTCCATAAAGCGTGGGAAGCCGCCCTCCAAGTCGATATCAAAACGACGGGCGGGGTCGCGGCCGAGGATGATGCGCCGGACGGCGCCGGGTGGCATTATCCTCAGGAGATCCTTCGGCAGGAGCACGATACCCCGAGAGCTGCTCATGTCCCCACGGCCCTTGAGCCCTATCCACTCGTACTCGTAGCGACCCGGAACGGGGTAGTGGAATACCTCCGTTGCCATGCGGTCGGCGGTGTCGGTCGAGCCGCCGCGACTGGTGTGATCCTTGCCGAAAGGCTCGAAGGTTACCCCGAGGGCCTTCCACCGGGCAGCGAGCTCGACCCGCCAACCCAGCTTGCCCTCGCCTTTGGAGTAATCCGCGCTGTCCTCCCAGCCGTCCTCGTCCGTGAAGACGACGCTGGTTTGCTCCGGCAAGTGCTCCAGGACGCGCATCCCAGTAAGCTTCCCCGATCCCGCCCGCGGCAAGTAGGGCGACCAGTACTCGGGCATCTTTCGCTTTGTAACTTCGTGAAGGATCCTGCGCAACTCGTCCGTGCTCTCGATGGCCTCGCTGGTCACCCCGGTGTAGACGCCCCGCTCGTAGAGCTCGTGCGAGCGGAGCACCTCTATGTCCATCTCCATCTCGGAGAGCGCCTCTTCGAACGGCACAAGAAAATGCTCGGCGTAGGAGACGTGGCAGCCTTCGGGGTCTGGTATGTGCGAGAGGCTGTGGCCGATGTATTCCTCGTAGCTCTTGGGGATGCCTGGGGCTATTTTGCGCAGCGGGTCGATCGTGTCCGCGTGAAAGATGAAACGGACCTCTTCGCCGCGTTGCCGCAGGGCGTTGGCGACCGCCTCGGCGACGAGGACCTCGCGCAGGTTGCCGGCGTGGATGTTGCCCGAGACGCTGATGCCGCTCACGACCACGTGCGGCCCCGCGCCAAGAGAATCGGCGACCCTCTCGGCCCAGCCGGGTATGTGAATGCCGGTCGACCTGCCGGTCTCGCTCATGCGGTACTCCAATTGCGTTCGGTGGTTGGAACTTTGGAGAAGCGGGCCGCGGCGCCCTAGCTGGCCGCCTCCACGTTGACTATCTCGTACTCCGTGGCGCCGCGGGGGGTGAAGACCATGACCTTCTCCCCCACCTTCCTCTTGAGCACGGCCCGGCCCACCGGGGAGGCGTGGCTGAGCTTGCCGCTCGTCGGGTCCGACTCGTTGGCTCCGACGATCTGGAACGTCCGATCCTGTCCATCTCTGCCGACGGCCCTTAGCGTTACTCGAGTACCGAGGTCGACCGCATCTTCCTCGACCTCCGAAGGGTCGACCACCTTGACGCTGCGTAACTTGCGCTGTAGCTCACCGATCCGGCGCTCCAGCAAGCCCTGTTCGTTCTTCGCCTCGTCGTACTCGGAGTTCTCAGTGATGTCTCCGAACTCACGAGCCTGGCGGATGCGATTTGCGACCTCTTTGCGACGCGTCTCGGTCAGGTATGCGAGTTCCTGCTGGAGCATCTCGAGACCCTCCGGGGTAACGAGCTCTTGGTTCTTATCGGTCATAAGCCGCGAGATTATAAGGGCGGGTGGAAAAGGTGTCAACGAGGAAACGCTGCCTGCGGCAGCGTTTTAGCATTTCAGCTTGTCAGGTTTCGTGGTCGGAAATGGCCCTCGATGAGTAGGTGCTGCACTGGCATTCTCTCAAGTGCACAAGCGTCTCGCCACACCACGTATAGCTGAAATGCTGACTAGCGCCCTTGCGGGCGCGTGCTGAAATGCGTTTCATGCGTTCATCTCATAGAGCGCAAGCAGGCCCTTTAGCGTGAGGTCGGGGTCGAACTCCTGGATCTCACGGCAGTAGGGCACTATGACCCCGGCAGGACCTCCTGTGGCGACGACCTTGACGCCGTCTTCGCCCAACTCGTCACGGGACCTCCTGATCAGGGCGTCGACGGCACCGGCGTAGCCGTAGATGAAGCCGCTGCGGATGGAGTCTGGGGTATTGGTGGCTATAACCCTCGGTGGTTCTTCTTCGAGGTCCACGCTGGGGAGCTTGGCCGTTTTGGAGACGAGCGCGTCCAGCGAAACGTAAAGGCCTGTCAGTATAGAGCCCCCGAGGTAGCATGCTTCGCCGTTGACGGCCTCAACGGTCGTCGCCGTTCCTATATCGACGATGATCGCGGGGAAGCCATAGTGTTTCCCTGCAGCCACGGCGTTGACGATCCTGTCGGCCCCAACTTGCTCAGGGTCGTCATAGCGGTTGTCGAGGCCCGTCTCCATCTCGGCGGTCACCCCATAGTAGGGTACACCGAAGACCCCGGAGGCGAGGTTACGGTAGGCGCGCGTGAGACCGGGCACGACGCTGGAGACGATCATCGCGCTCACCTCGTCGGGGCTGAGACCTTCGAGCGCCAGTAGCCCCGCGAAGTAGACAGCTAGTTCGTCGGCCGTCCTGTGCGCCTCCGTCGCGATACGCCACTGTCCCCGCGGCTCCTCGCCATCGATGAGCCCCAGGACAGTCTGCGTATTCCCTACATCTACGGCCATCAACAAAGCTCTTCAGCCTCCCCGAACGTCAGGATGCCTCCCTCTTCCGCTCTTTCTAGCAGTTCACTGACCGTTCCGCGCTGTGGAATATACAGATCAGCATCGAGGTCTGCGAGCCCCCTGAGGTTGAAGGCACGCGTCACACCTGCGTGCGGCACCCGAAGATCGGGTTCCGTGATGGTCTCCTCTCCGAACAGCAACACGTCTATATCCACCGTGCGCGGGGCCTTCTCGGCGGCCCCGCCGCGCTCGCGGCCGAGCGCGGCCTCGACTCCCTGGCAGTAGCGGAGCAACTCAATCGCAGGAATGCAGCACTCCATTTCGACCACGCAATTCAGATAATCCGGCTGCTCTTCCTCGACTTCGACAGGCGCCGTCTCGTAGATCTTCGATGCGCCCGTGATTCTCATCCGAGGACCCCGACCGAGGGCGGCGACCACGACCCTGAAGTAGGCCAGACGATCGCCCAGGTTGCTGCCCAGGCTCAGGAAGACCCTGCTCACCGGCGGGGGGTGTCGAGCACGGCTTTTGCGACTGCGAGCGCTTCGCGGTTGGCGCGCACGTCGTGTACCCGGAAGAAGGTCGCGCCCCGTTCGTAGGCGAGCACCGTTGTCGCCACCGTGCCGAAGACGCGGGCTTTCGCCTCCTGTACGTCTGTGATCCTCTCTATAAAGGTCTTGCGCGAGGCACCGATCAGAACAGGGAAACCCAGATCTACGATGGCGTCGAGGTTGTGGAGGAGATCCAGGTTGTGTCCGAGGTTCTTCCCAAAGCCGATGCCGGGATCGACGATTATGTTCTCGGGCCTGACGCCTGCATCGACGGCGTACTCGGCCCTCTCAGCGAGGAAGTCTCTGACCTCGCGCACCAGGTCCTCGTAGTGGGGATGCTTCTGCATGGTCTTCGGCTCGCCTTGCATGTGCATCAGGACCACCGGGCACTCCGCCTCCCCTACCACGGAAGCCATGCGGGAGTCGCCGCGGAGCGCGGTAACGTCGTTGACGAGGCGTGCGCCCGCATCGAGGGCGGCTGTAGCAGTGGTTGACCGGTAGGTGTCGACGGAAATCACCGCTTCGGGGCGCACGGCGAGGATCCGCTCGATAACAGGGACGACCCGCCTTGTCTCTTCCTCCTGCGAGACAGGGTCCGAACCGGGGCGGGTGGACTCCCCACCGACGTCCAGGATGTCGGCCCCCTCGTCGAGCATGGTAGCGGCGTGCACGGCCGCGGCTTCCTGGTCAACGAAGTCCCCGCCGTCGGAGAAGGAGTCAGGCGTGACGTTCAGGATGCCGACGACTACAGGGCCGGGACCCTTACGTCGGGTCCCAGTCCCGTCTGTGTCCAGGGCCGCGCGGCCCATTTAGTCCTGGTAGCTACCCCTGTAGCGGCCGTCGGAGTCGGGAACGGCGCCGTTCGGTGAGATGCTATCCACGGCGTACTCCTCGATCAGGCGCTTCAGGTGCTCTGCGTCTACGGTCTCGTACTCGATCAGCTCGGAGGAGAGCTTGTCCAGCAGCTCACGATTACGGACCAGAATGTCCTCGGCGGTGTCGTAGGACTCGTCGACGATCCTGCGGATCTCCTTGTCTATCTGGAAGGCGATCTCGTCCGAGTAGTCCGGCTGGTTGTTGAAGTCGCGGCCCATGAAAACCTGTCCCTGCTGGTGTCCGAGCGCCATGGGTCCGAGCTTCTCGCTCATACCGAAGCGGGTGACCATTTGCCGGGCGGTCTGGGTTACCCGTTCGAGGTCGTTGGAGGCGCCTGTTGTGATCTCATCGAAGACCACCCTTTCGGCGGCCCGCCCGCCGAGCATCATGGCGAGCTGCGCCATGAGCTGGCCGCGGCTCATCATGAAGCGGTCCTCCGTGGGTAGGCTCATGGTTACGCCCAGTGCCTGGCCTCTAGGGATGATGGTGATCTTGTGCACCGGGTCGGCATCGGGAAGGAGCGCGCCGACGATGGCGTGCCCGCCCTCGTGGTAGGCGGTGATCTCCTTCTCCTTGTCGG
>Ga0081538_10002503_pt1 | contig 17887 bp, 14 predicted proteins | sample TabmetS5T2R1_FD_71022 | JGI IMG/M metagenome (GOLD analysis project Ga0081538, IMG submission 71022) | Tabebuia heterophylla rhizosphere microbial communities from the University of Puerto Rico - S5T2R1 | ecosystem: Host-associated > Plants > Roots > Rhizosphere ... | reverse complement strand
TCAGCTGTCTGGCCTTGTAGGCCTGATGAATGGCGTCGATGGTTGCTTCCAGCAGGGGAAAGGCGACCGGTGCGCTCATGGGAACCCCTCCTCGGTTGGCGTCGTCACAGCGGTACTGTCAAATTAATCGGTGAGCCTTCACAGCCTCTGCAGGGTGTGGCATACTCACGGCATGAACATACCAGCGACGGCCGACCTGTATAAGCGTCATCGGTTTCCGGCGGAAATCATTAGCCACAGTGTGTGGCTGTACTACCGCTTTTCCCTTAGTTACCGCGATGTCGAGGAACTCATGGCCGAACGCGGTGTCACTCTATCGCATGAAGCGGTACGATATCGGTGCCGGAAGTTTGGACAAACCTATGCCAATCGGCTCCGCCGGCGCCGCCCCCGACCTGGCGACAAGTGGCACCTGGATGAAGTGTTTCTCACCATTCGTGGCGAGCGGCAGTATCTGTGGCGCGCCGTCGATCAAGACGGCCACATGCTCGATATCCTGGTGCGACGGCGGTCTGACAAGCCCGCGGCCAAGAAGTTCCTCCGGAAGCTCCTCAAAGGCTTGAGGTATGTCCCCCGGGTGATCATTACGGATAAACTGGCGAGCTACGGCGCAGTCAAACGGGAGATCCTCCCCGGCGTGGAGCATCGGCAGCATCGCTACCTCAATAATCGTGCCGAAAACTCCCATCAGCCCACCCGTCAACGGGAACGAACGATGCGGCGGTTCAAGTCTGCCGGGCAGGCCCAACGCTTCCTCTCGGCCCACGGTCCCATCTTATCACACTTCCGTCCTGGACGTAATCAGCTCAGGGCCCGAGATTATCGTCTGGAGATGGCATATAGACGTCAAATCTGGCGAGAGATCACCGCGACAGAGGCTGCGGCCTAATACTGCTTTGTTAGAGTCTTCGTGAACAGAGTTCGATGAAACGATCAGTCGTCACCCACCACAGCACCGCTTGGTGGCGCAACCACTGGGCCACCTCACGATGGATGGCCGGCAAGGAGCGCCTATGCCGGTCCGGTCGAGGGGGAAAACGGCTCACGGGGGCGTCCACGCCTTGTCTGCTGGTGTCGCTGTCGCAGCTCCAACCAGACCAGAAAACTGTAAGCCAGCATCGCCGTCACCGCATGGCGGTGGAAGCCCGGCCACAAGCGCCCCTGGTACTGGTCCCACCCCAACTCCCCTTTGGCCCTCTCGTGAAACTGCTCGACGGCACACCGGCGATGGGCCTACCCGGCCAACTCTTCCACGGTCGCGGACGCCGGCAGGTTGCTCCAGTGGTACTTCCGCTCCTCCGGCTGGCCCCGGGTGGCTCGCTCCCCCAGCAGCCCCCCGACATGCCGCCGCCCGTCGGCCGTGATGCGCCAGCAGCGTCCGGCGATAAACTGCTTGCGCAACCACCCTGTCGTGCCGTGTCGCCAGCGAATCGTGCGCCACGGCCAACGGGGCAGCGCGCGCAGCGACTGGTCGGCCCGTTGCGTGGGATGGGTCGCGGCACGCCCGCCGCTCACGCGAAAGTCCGCCCGCACTCCGACGACATAGCACTCCTGCCGCGCTTCCAGGCCGGCCAAAAAGTTGGGGTTGTCACCATAGTCAGCATCGGCTCCGACACCGCGGTGCGGCACGCCCCACGCCCGCGTCTGATCCAACAACGCCAAGGCGATCTCGGGTTTGGTTTGGAAAGGCATCTCGGCCGGTACCCTGGCCTTCTGCCGACGGTCGGGGTCGGCGGCCCAGGCTTGCGGCAAGTACAGCCGCACAACCACCGGCCAAGTCGCCTGCGGATCGGTATAGCAGCAGGTCACCGCGATCTGGCAGTTGCCCACCTTGCCCAGCGTGCCCGAGTACTGGCGGGCCACCCCCACCGACGCCTTGCCTTGCTTGGGAAAACCCGTGTCGTCCAGCACCAAGACGCCATCCCCCAGAGTGGCCTCCGTGATCATCTTCTGCACCCGCTGACGATTGAGGTCGTCCTCGTCCCACTGCATGTTCGTGAGGAACTCCTGCAGGCGCTGTTCACTGGTCCCTGGGATGGCCTGGGCCATCGTGTCACAGTTCTTGTTGGGCAGCTCAGTGAGCAGCCCCGTCGTGTACCGTTCCAATGCCTGCCAGCCCTCCGGCCGCCGGAAACGGCCCTGGAACGCTCCCAAAAACTCTTGCAGCTCCGGCAATTCTGCCGGACTGGCATGCACGTCCATGGGTATCCTCCTCCTCTAGAGGCAGGATACCAAGTTTAAAGTACTTCTAACAAAGCAGTACTAGGCACTGCTACCCTCGCCAGGAGACAGCGGCTCATCTGCGCACGTCAAGGCACCCCGCCACTGCGGTTCTTCAGGACATTCTCCGGCTATTAGGCCCACCGACAAGTACCCGCAGTCCTGCGGGTGCCCTGCCAACAAGCTATTCAGCGAAAGGAATCGGCCTCCACCTGCCCTCAATCGCCCAGGAAGCGCACCCCGGCGCGAAGCTCGATCGTTTCGGCTTCGCTCACGAGCCCAGCAGATTTTACCGCTGTAAAAAATTCGATGCAGATATCCGGACTTTTCTAAAGCCTCTTGCAATCGCTTGAGCAATTGTGTTAAGAATTGCTGCCAATCGAGAAATCTTGGTCGAGAGAGGAGCCTCGTGCATGACGCAGGAGCGGATTCTGATTGTAGAGGACGAGCCCGACCTCAGACGAGTCTTTGTTGAGATCCTGACCGCTGAAGGCTATGACATTAGCACAGCCAGCGATGGGGAGATAGCTCTTCGCAGGCTCAGTGAGAACCACTACGATCTCGCCCTAATCGATTTATACCTGCCGAAAGCGGATGGTTTCCAAGTCCTAGCCCACCTACAGCGGGAGAGCTCCTCCACGAGCGCCATCGTAATGACGGGCTACGGGTCGATTGAATCAGCCGTTGAAGCGATGAAAAACGGGGCTGTTGACTATCTCACCAAGCCGGTCGCATTTGATCAACTGCGCATCGTCATCAGGAAAGCTCTAGACGTGCGTCAGCTCCAGCAGGAGAATTGGCTATTACGGCATCAGCTCAAGACCAGATACCGTTTTAAAAACCTGGTTGGCACAAGCTTAGCCATGCAGCAGGTCTTCCACGTCATCGAGAAAGTAGCTGATGTGGAGAGTACCGTGCTCGTCCTGGGCGAAAGTGGCACCGGCAAAGAACTTGTCGCTCGGGCGATTCATTTCAATAGCCACCGTGCCGAAAAGCCCCTGGTCCCCGTGCATTGTGGCGCTATCCCGGAAAGCCTGCTGGAAAGCGAGCTCTTCGGCCATGAGCGTGGAGCATTTACAGGTGCGGCGCGCACCCGCATAGGTCGTTTCGAGCTGGCCGACGGCGGCACGATCTTCTTGGACGAAGTGGGGGACATGAGTCCAGCGCTCCAGGTGAAACTGCTACGGGTCCTCCAAGAGCAGCGCTTTGAGCGCGTCGGGGGCACCAAGAGCGTGCGGGTCGACGTGCGGATTATCGCCGCCACCAACCGTAACCTGGAAGAAGCGATCACGCGTGGTAAATTCCGCGAGGATCTTTACTACCGACTGAGTGTGATCCCACTCACTCTCCCCCCCCTGCGAGAGCGCAAAGAGGACATTCCCGTACTCCTGCAACACTTCATGGATCAGTTCAACCGGATGCGCGACCGGAGGTTGCAGGGTTTTTCACCGAACGCACTGCACATGCTCATGCATTACCATTGGCCTGGCAACGTCCGAGAGCTTGAGAACTTGGTGGATCGTGTGGTAGTTTTAAGGGGCCAGGGTCTCGTCGAGCTGGAGGATCTACCGGAAAAGATGCAGACCAGTTGGCTGCCCACCCACCCAGCCGCCACGGTGGAAATCCCCCACGAAGGATTTTGTCTAGACATTGCCGTCCGAGAGTTTGAACGTGGGCTGATCTCACAGGCACTTCAGAAATCAGCTGGGGTGAAGAACAAAGCGGCGCAGCTCCTAGGCATCAAGCGCACCACGCTGATCGAAAAGCTCAAGCGCCACTCCTTACTTTCCCCTGGATAATGCCATCGCCATCACCAACCTTACCCCTCCTCGCTGGGTGATCATCGAGCGCCGTTCACGCAGACAGCCTGCCATAACGGGGGGATGGCGCTTCCCATACCTGTCCCATCTGCATCTGTTAGGAGTACAATCGCCCCCTCCACGTCCTGCGCATTGACAGCTGCCTCCTCGACGTGGTACCGTGACGCCTAATTTCCCTTTGCCTAGACCCGAGTGCGCGTGACCCGAGCGCTATCGACGTAGAGGAGACGGTATGGGCAAGCCACTTGACGGCATTCTGGTGATCGACCTCTCCCGGGTATTAGCCGGCCCGTATTGCACGATGGAATTGGCGGATATGGGGGCCACCGTAGTCAAAATTGAGATCCCAGGCAGCGGCGATGACACCCGCGCTTACGGTCCCCCTTTCCTGCACGGTGAAAGCACCTATTTTATGAGCGTGAATCGCAACAAAATGAGCCTGACTCTGAATCTTAAACATACGCGCGGTCAGGAGATTTTGCGTCAACTGTTGCAGAAAGGGGATGTGTTGGTGGAGAATTTCCGCCCCGGCACGCTTGAGGGGCTGGGGTTTGGGTACGACGCGGTGCACGCCTTGAACCCCAGGCTTATCTACTGTTCTATCTCAGGGTTTGGACAGACCGGCCCGTATGCTCAGCGGCCTGGATACGATCTGATTGCGCAGGCGGAAGGTGGCGTGATGAGCCTCACCGGTGAACCGGATGATCCCCCATTGAAGGTAGGGCTGTCCTTTGCGGATATCACCGCGGGGATGAATGCGTTTTCAGGTATCCTGCTGGCGCTGCTGGCGCGTCACCAAACCGGCGAGGGGCAGCGCGTCGATGTGTCATTGCTGGATTGCCAGGTGGCGCTGCTAACCTATCAGGCGGGGATCTACTTTGCCACTGGCAAGAGTCCAGAGCGACTGGGGAATAAGCATCCGAGCATCACTCCCTATGAAACCTTCGAGGCTAGTGACGGGCATATCATCATCGCGTGCGGGAATCAAGGGTTCTGGGAGAGATTCTGCAAGCTGGCCGGGCTCGATCATCTCCTCGCCGACGACCGCTTCACGACGATGAAAAAACGGGTAGAAAATCGACACGAGCTGACACCTCTCGTGGCTACCGGCGTCAAGACTCGCACGCGACAGGAGTGGTATGACCTCTTGGACCGTGAGGGCATCCCCTGTGGACTGATCAAAACTGTCGCAGAGGTTTGCACTGACCCCCAAGTGCTCGCCCGCGACATGGTGGTACAGCTCAACCATCCAACCGCTGGCCCGATCAGCGTCAACGGGGTCCCGATCAAGCTGTCGGCCACCCCAGGCGCGGTGACAGACCCACCACCACTACTGGGACAGCATACCGATGCGATTCTCGCCGACATCCTGGGCTATACAGCCGGTCAGATCGCCGAACTACGACAACTCAAAGCCGTCTGATCACAGCTCACAGGCCGTACCACGCTCATGATACGATGTGCTCAACGGGAACGTGGGGTAAGCCCAGCGCCTCTGCGACGGCAGGATGGGTCACCTCGCCGTCACACACATTAAGCCCTCGCGCCAGGCTATGATCATCGCGAACGGCTTGTCGCCACCCCTTGGTCGCAATCGCCATGACATAGGGAAACGTGACGTTGGTCAGGGCAAAGGTCGACGTGCGTGCAACCGCTCCCGGCATGTTGGCGACGCAGTAGTGTACGACGCCGTCGACGATGAACGTTGGCTTGCTATGCGAGGTGGGGTGTGATGTTTCGACACACCCCCCCTGATCGATGGCAACATCCACCACCACCGCCCCCGTCGACATCCCCGCGATCATCTCTTGGGTCACCAGTCGCGGTGCCCGTCCCCCTGGCACCAAAGCTGCCCCAATGACCAAGTCCGACCGCGCGGTCATCTCAGCGATGGCATATTCCGTAGACATCAGCGTGCGGACACGTCCCTGGAACAAGTCATCCACATACCGCATCCGGGACGGATTCACGTCGATGACGGTCACCGTGGCGCCCAGCCCCACCGCCATTTTCGCGGCATTAGTGCCAACGGTGCCGCCCCCGACGATGGTCACCTGACCGGGCGGGACACCGGGAACACCGGCGAGGAGCACGCCACGCCCGCCTTCATGCCGTTCCAGGTACTTCGCGCCCTCTTGCACGGACATGCGTCCGGCCACTTCGCTCATCGGGGCCAAGAGCGGCAGTGAATGATCGGACAATTGCACGGTCTCGTAGGCCAGCGCAATGATACGCCGCGCCAGGAGCACCTGCGTCAGCTCTGGCAGCGCGGCAAGATGCAAAAAGGTGAAGAGAATCTGCCCGTCGCGCAGCAGCCGATATTCCGGCGCCAGTGGCTCTTTGACCTTAATGATCATGTCGGCTTGTGCGAACAATTCGTCACAGTCGGCGACGATTTGGGCCCCGACGTTCTTGTATTCAACGTCGGGAATGCCGCTACCCCAACCTGCCCCTTGCTCGATGAGCACCTGGTGACCCGCCTTGACCAAGCTATATGCGCCGGCAGGCACCAGGCTGACGCGGTGCTCATCCTGCTTGATCTCCCGTGGCACGCCGATGATCATGGCCATCCTCCTCTGTGATAGGGGACCGCGCGGGGTGAAAGCCTCCCCCCTGCCGCTTTCATGGTAGCCCACGCCTCCCTGAGATGCAACGGCATTGCGGCCCTCATATCACCTGGGCGATGATTGTCAGCAGCCCTCTGCCGTAAGGAGATTGACGGGTTAGACCCAGCATCGTATAGTAGAGCCCTACGGGTGCCTGGAGGAGGCGATCCGTCCGCCATATGGGCTCGGCGACGCCATCACATGAGCGCACAACCATGCCATCACCAATGATCGAGGTCATCAGCACGGATATCCTGATCCTGGGCAGCGGGGGGGCAGGATTGTTCGCTGCCCTCCATGCCTTTGAGGCCAATCCACGCGCCGCTATCCTCATCTGCGTCAAAGGCCTGCTGGGCAAATCGGGGTGCACGCGCATGGTCCAGGGGGGCTATAATGCTGTCCTACATCCGGGCGACTCGCTGGACCAACACTTCCGAGACACCATCGAAGGAGGGGCATATCTCAACGACCAGGAACTCGCCTGGACGCTCGTCACCACTGCCCCCGAGCGCATCCGCGAGTTGGAAAATCGCATGGGGTGTTTCTTCGACCGCAACCCCGACGGTACCATCCACCAAAAGGCCTTTGCCGGACAATCGTTCGATCGCACCGTGCACCGTGGCGACCTGACCGGCATAGAAATCATGACGCGCTTGATGGAGCAAGTCTGGCGCCGCAACATCTCAACGCTGGAGGATCACCGTGCCATCGAACTGCTCCCCACCCCGAGTGGTGACGGAGTGGCCGGTGCGCTGCTCGTCGACGTCCGACGCGGCACGTTCTTGGTCGTCCGCGCTAAAGCGACGCTGCTGGCCACTGGCGCCGGACCCACGATGTACAAGATGATGGCGCCCTCGGCCGAGAAAACCACCGACGGCTTGGCCATGGCCTACCGGGTGGGGGCACGCTTGGTCGACATGGAGATGGTGCAATTCCATCCCACAGGTCTGCTGGTGGGCGGCTCGGGCATGAGTGGCACGGTGTTGGAAGAGGGCCTGCGCGGTGCCGGCGGACACCTGTTCAACGGCCGCCTGGAACGGTATATGGAGAGGTACGACCCGGTGCGCCTGGAGCGTTCGACGCGCGACATCGTTTCCCGCAGTTCCTATCTAGAGATCGTTGCCGGTCGTAGCAGCCCGCACGGTGGCGTCTATATCGACGTGTCGCATCTCGGGGCCAGTTTCGTCGAGCGCCATTTCCCCGGCATGGTGGAGCGCTGCCGCGACGTGGGCTTCGACCTCGCCCGCGAGCCAGTGGAAGTTTCCCCGACGGCCCATTACCTGATGGGCGGCGTGAAGATCGACACGGCCTGTCGCTGTAACCTCGACGGCCTGTTCGTCGCCGGCGAGGACTCGGCCGGTGTGCATGGCGCCAACCGCCTCGGGGGCAATGGCGTGGCGTGCTCGACGGTATTCGGTGGCATCGCCGGGGATCGCATGGCAGCCTACGTTGCGGGGAGAAGTCTGCCGGAGGTCGCAGATGCGCAGGTGCGTGCGGTGATCGCCAGAATCATGGCGCCGTTCGATCGCCCCAGCGGCGAAGATGTCTACATCCTGCGCGATGACTTGAAAGCGCTGATGTGGGAAAAGGCCGGCTTAGTGCGGCATGCCGGCGATCTTGCAGGCGCTCAGAAAGCGCTAGCGGTTCTCCGTGAGCGCTTCCAGCACGTCCATGTCGGCGGCTCGCCACGCTTGAACGCAGAATGGCACGAATGGCTGAATCTCGACAGCCTACTGACCGTCTCCAACATGATCGTGGCCAGTGCCCTGCAACGCAAGGAGAGCCGAGGTGCGCATTTTCGCAGCGACTACCCGGAAGCCGACGACAGCCGTTATCTGCAGAACATCTATCTGCAGCGGGAGGGCGAGGGGATGCGTCTCTGGCTCGAACCGGTCCAATGCACCCGCCTGCGCCCACCAGTGTCTGCCGCACCAGCCTTGGAGCAAGCCTATGTGGCGCGGGAGGGAGAATGACGCACAGCTCGATCCCGACGCGCTTTGCCGCCACGTTTCCGGCCTCTGGAAAACCCGCCTACCTGGGGATGTGGACGTGGGTGTTCCAACGCGCCTCCTCGCTCATCCTGATGGTCCTCCTCCCGTGGCACTGGGTAAACCCTTACTCCCGGCCGGTACGCATCGCGGTGCTGTTCTTCGTCATCTTCCATGCGGCGGCAGGCGTACGCGTCATGCTCCTTGACTGTGGGCTGGCGGAGCGCTGGCACCGCGGTCTGGTCTGGACGCTGGCGGGGATTGCAAGCCTCGTCTTTGGCTATTTCGCGTTGCGCTATGCCTGAGGGTGCCATGGCGAATGAACCTATCAGAGAGCCCACCCGATCGCTTGAAGCTCCAGCCTCAGCAGCAGAAGCACGTCAGGCTGAGAGCGGAGGCGCGGCTGGCGGATTTTGGTCGGTGGAAGTCTACCGCTACGATCCCGAACAGTCCCCCCAGGGGCACATGTTGGCGTATCAAGTGCCCCGGATCGAGAAGATAACGATCCTCGATGTGTTAGTGTACATTCAGCGCCATTACGATCGCTCACTGGCCTTTCGCTATGCTTGTCGGCTCGGGATGTGCGGCACCTGCACGGTGATGGTCAACGGCGTGCCGCGCTGGGCGTGCCGAACTTCTATCGAACGTCTGGGGGTTGACACCATCCGCATCGCGCCGCTACGTTTCCTGCCGGTGGTCAAAGATGTGCTGGTGGACTACGAACCGTTCTTCACCAAGTATCGCGTCGCACAATCCTACTTCGTGCCGCGCGAAGAACGCACCGAGGTGGCGCCGATCTCCCCCGTCTCCCGCGAGCGACGGGCCATTGACCCGAACCTAGAGTGTATTACGTGCGGAGCCTGTTACGCTTCCTGTACAATGCTGGGACATGATGCGGAGTACCTGGGACCGGCGGCGTTGAACCGCGCCTATACCCTCGTACGAGACTCCCGCGATGGCGCGCGCCACGAGCGGCTCACCGCTGTGGGTGGGGAACATGGCTGCTGGCGCTGTCATTCACTGTTCAACTGTACTGAGGTCTGTCCCAAGCACCTGAGCCCGACGCGTGCCATTCAAGGGTTGAAACGGGCGATCGTCCTCGACTGGCTGCGCGAACGGCTCGGATCCTTGTCGCGCAAAGAGGCCCCGTGAAGTTGGAGAAAGAGGCCATGATTCTCAACCATACCATCTTCGAGGCTGGCGTCGAGCTCAACCGTCTGGCCGCGATTAAGATCCCCGACGATGCCCGGCAAGCGGTCGAGCGCATGTACGAGCGGGAAACGCATAAGCTCTCGAAGTATGTGCTGGGGCAGATTGTGCAGAACTACACTGTGGCCATTGCCGAACGGCGCCCGATGTGTGCCGATACTGGTCTGCCACGCTTCTATGCCAAGGTGGGTAATGAGGCCCGCCTTGAAGGGGGGATGGTGGCGCTGGAGCGAGAGTTACGCCGGGCCACCGCCGATGCGACCGAGGCTATTCCCCTGCGGCCCAACCGAGTACATCCGTTGACGCGCAAGGATTTTAATAACAACGTCGGCGTCCACGCTCCCAGCGTCGACTATAGCTTCGAGCCCAATGCCGATTGGCTTGACCTGACAGTGGTGCACAAGGGAGGGCTGTTCGGCGGCGACTACCGGATGCTCTTCCCCACCGACGGCATCCCTGGCATCAAGCGTTTCTTTCTCGACAGCATCAGCGAATTCTTTCGCCGCGGCATGTCGTGCCAGCCGCTCGTGGTGGGTATCGGCATCGGTGGCACGAAGGATTATTGCGTCCGGCTCGCCAAGGAGTCCGCCTGTTTACGCCTCGTCAGGGACCGCAACCCCGACCCGGACATCGCCGCGCTCGAGGATGAATTGCTGGAGTTGGGTAACTCAACCGGCTTTGGCGCCATGGGCTTTCCGGGCAACGGCGGCATCATGGATGTGCACGTCGAAATCGCCTACACCCACACCGGCGGCATGCCTGTCGCCATCCAACATTTCTGTTTCGCTCATCGACGCATGACGGCCCGCATCTCCGCGGATAACACCATCACCTACCGCGAGGATCCGCAGTGGTTCACGCCGTTCTACCGACGGGAAGGCATCGAATAGAAGGACACCTCATGCTCCACCGTATCACCGTCTCAGTTTCGCCTGGTGTCGCCACACCGGGGCGTGGACCCGCGACGGCACCCTGGTCGCGCCGCACGGATGGCTCGATCTCCGGGTCGGCTAGGGACAAGGAGGCTTATGGAACGGACCGAGCAGTTACGCATGCGTGAAGTGCATCTGCAACTGCCGCTGACCGATACCGCTACGCGGACGCTTGAGCTGGGCGATGCGGTGTTTCTCAGTGGCCTGATTTTCACCGGGCGCGAGGGGTTTTATCAGCAAGTCTTCGAGGAGGGGCTGGAGCCGCCGCTCGACTTGGGCCACACCTGTAACGTCACCTTCCACTGCTCCCCCGCCGTCAGCGAGCCGCATCCCGGGGAGTACCACATCCCCTCGGTGACTGCGACCGCCAGCTTCCGCTTCGCCAAATACGTACCATTGCTGCTGGAGCGCTATGGCATACGCGCCGTCATCGGCAAAGGGGGCATGCAGGAGGAGGTCTACCAGACAGCCTTTCGCCAGCACGGCGCGATCTATTTGACCACCGTCGGCTATGGCCTGGGAGCCACATATGGCCAGGGGATTCGCCGCGTCAAAGATGTCCTTTGGAAGGACGAACTGGGTCTAGCCCAGGCGGTGTGGGTGCTCGAGGTCGAGGACTTCGGTCCCTTCTTGGTCGAATGCGACGTTCAGGGGCGCAGTCTCTTCGGTTTGGCCAACGCCGAGGTCAATGAGACGTTTGAAAAGTTGTATGAAGGACTGCCGCAGCCAGCCCTGAAGCGTCTCGGCGAGATCATCCTGCCCACCGAGGAGGTCTTATAGCGGCCCTCACGGCAGCTCGCCGTAGGGGCTTGGCCACTGCTCGCCCAGCATACGCAAGTAGGTGGAGATCTGCGCCCGGTGATGTACCTCGTGCTCGAGGCGTGCCAGGACGAACGCGAGCGCCGAGACGCGTTGGTTCTGTTGTGGGTTGACTAACTCCCGGGTAAGCGCGTCAGCCGGCATGGCATTGATCCAGGCAAGCCAACCCTGATGGACGTCCTCAAACGCTGTCAGCTCAGCCTCCCAAGGCTCTGATGTTCCGAGCAGCGTGACGAGCGGTGCGGTGCGGCGTCTGGCCGAGTATCCCCAATCCCCGTGCTGCACGACCTGGAAAGACCCCTCCTCGCTGAGACGCATGTGGCGGACCATCTGTCGGATCGTCAAGGCTTTGGGGGCGGGCACCCAGTCCAGTTGGTCCGGGGTGACCTTTTCGAGCACTAACCGCGTGCGCTGCCGGACCTCTTCTTTGAAGCGCGCCAGTTCTTCAGGAGTGTTCATACCGGTCTCCCCCGCTTCCGTCACACGTCAGGATGCACTATAATGCCTGGCCAATGACCATACCCTCCGTCGAAACCGGGCGATGGCTGCGGGTTGATGACGCCGCACCGCATGGACTTCTCAACGCAGGGAGGATTGCCGTGGACCTTTGGGAGTCGGTGGTAATGTGGCTATTCCGGCATTGTGGCGGACTGACAGGGGCGGTATTGCCACCCGTGCGTCGCATCGCCCAAGAGGTCGTGTGGGAGATCGCCCGTGAGGGCCTACCGCTCAGGGACGAGGAGAAACATCGGACCGCGTTCTTCCGAATTCAGCGCCGGGCCATCGATGCGCAGGTTCCTTGGGCTCCTCACGTCATCAACTTGGCCATCGAGCTCGCGGTGGCCGATCTCAAGCGGCATCCCAGACGCTTGGAGCAGACAGCCCCTAAATCCCGGCAGGACTGATCGCGCGACCTGTAACCGCTCGCATCTCGCCTGCTCGACGGCTCTGACGCACTCACGGCAGGTCGAGCCGGACGATGGCCGCGGCGTTGGCGATGATGGTCCCCTCCCGACCGTCTTCTGTGGGAACCACCAAGCCCCCATGAACCACGCGCACCTCTCCGGTGCCATGCGGCAGCACGGCCAGCACCTGGGCCTTATCAACCGTCTCCGGTTTCGGCACACCGATCACGACCTCGACCCGCATCGAATCGACATCCATGCCGAGCGCCCCCGTCACCCCGAGCGAGTTGTGCCACAACGCGTCGCGTAGGGCACGTACTGCCGCCTTGGTACAATCGCCGCCACGAATATCGGTCCCCATGCCCATCTCAACGACCACGCGTTTCATCGCCATCCTTTTCTCCTCCACGCCTAGTAACTCGCCACCCTGCTCGACTTCGACCCGGAACCATCACCTCCGCGCCACTCTGGACCTCGGTTAGAGAATCGGAGTGCCAGCCCCGCGCTGATCACTCGTATATCATGCGAGCCCACTGAAGTCAACGCTTGCCTCATCATACTCCCGCGGCTCTTGGCGCTGAACGCCGCATGCTCTTTTCACGTCGTAAAGGGGCCTCGATCGCCGGCGGCGCATCCTCCCGACTGCGCCAGTCCGGCCTACGCCCAGCTGCGCCAGACCCTCATGATAGTTCGTTGAGCAGGGTCTTGGCCGCTTTAAGGTCTGCCGTGTCAAATCCCTCGGTGAACCAGCCATAAGTCTCAGCCAACAGCCCGCGCGCGGCGTCGCTCTGGCCCTGGCGGTGCCACAGCGCACTTAGGCTCAGTGCCGCCCGCAGTTCCAGAGACTTGGCGTGCTGGCGCTGGGCAATCTCGAGGGCTTCTCGAAGACAGGTCTCCGCCTCAAGGCGTAGGGAGGACCGACCGGGCCCCCCGAAATCCAGCTTAGCCACCATCGCTGTTGCCGTAGGGGTCGTTCGCGAGTCCCCTTTCTGCGCGGCCAGAAGGAGTAGCAACTCCCCTTTGAGCCGATGAATCTCAGCCTCCCACCAGCGCTCCCCCGTGTCCTGCACCGTTGCCAGCGCCTCGCCTAGCACGATCAACCCCTCGTTGGCCCGTCCGGCTTTTCTGTGCGCCTCGGCCAGCAAGGCTAGGGCATACGGTCGTAACAGCTCGGCCCCCGTGGCCCGCCATGCGGCCAAGCCCTCACGGAGTTGTGCAATGCCCGCCATGCCCTGTTGCCGCCCAGCCAGCACCCAACCCCGCAGGACAGTTCCGAGCGCCAGCAGTTGGGGAAACCCCCGCTCGGTCGAAAGCGTGATGGCGGTTTCTGCCCGCTCCAGGGTCAGGGAGTCCTCCCCGCGAAACTGATGCAGGATGGCAGCGAAGAGGAGCGCCACAGGTAAGCCGTAGGGGTTAGACGACCCCTCAAACAGCGTTAACATCTCACGGAGGTTCCCCTGAGCCTGATCTGGATGGCCGAGCAACCATAGGACAAGGGCAGCATGGCACCGCCCGCTCCTGATGGGATCTATCCCGCCGCCGAAGGTCAGGGATTGGTGTGGCTCCGGACTGTAGCGGGCCATCCCCTGTTCCAGGTGGACGCGCGCAGAAGCCACATCGCCAAGGGCGAGCAGCGTGTGCCCCAGCGCGATATGGGCCGGCAGGAGGAGGTCCGGGGCTTGCTGACGCCGGGCCAGGTTGAGGCGCTGCTCCACCAGATCGCGCAGCATCTCCAACTTCCCCCGCAGCGCATAGAAGGCGCTAAGCCCCTGCAGAACCTGGAAGAGCTGGGGCGTCTCCCCGACCTCCTGGCATAACTCGCGCGCCCGGGTGTAAACTTGTTCGACTTCCGGTGCCGAAAACCCCTTGAGGCCCATTAATGCCGGGCCCAGTGTGGTCTGCAGGGCCAGCTCCTGCTGCCTGCGTTCGAGGGTGTCCGGCAACGTCTTGAGCAGCTCTAAGGCTGTGCTCACGTGGCTGACGGCCTCCGCATAGGCCGATTGTTCCACCGCCTGTTGCCCGATGAGCTGGAGATACATCACCGCTTTCATCGTGTTGCCGCTACGACGGCAGTGATGTGCCAGCGCACTATAGTGCTCGGCTAGCGCATCGTGAAAGAGCCCTTCGATGGCGTGCGCCGTATGCTCATGCAGTGATCGGCGCTGCTCTGGCAACAAGGAACTATAGGCCACCTCCTGGGTGAGGGCGTGCTTGAAGGCATACGAAGACTCCGGAAAGATCGCCTGATCGTAGATAAACTCTCCTCGCTGTAAGCGGGATAGCAGCAGGTATAGGTCCTCATCAGGTTGCTCCACGACCCGCCTGAGCAGCCTGAAAGAAAACTCTTTACCGATCACTGCCACGGTCTGGAGCAGGGCCTTTTCCTCAGCCGGTAACCGGTCGATACGTGCGGCCAGCACCTCCTGCACGGTCAGCGGGAGCTGGATCTCGGTTACAGGGGGTGTCATAGGGGCGCGCTTGAAATCCGCTCCTCCACTATCATGGCGCTGCAACACCCCCTGATCCACCAGCGCCTGCACCAGTTCCTCCAGGAAGAAGGGATTCCCCTCACTCTTCGCCAGGAGAAACTCCTTCAGGCCCTGCAGCGCCGCTCCCGCTCCGAGCAACGCTGTGAGTAGCTCTTCGGCCTCCTTTCGCGCGAGAGGATGCAGCCGCAGTTGGGTATAGGATGTCATGCTGCCCCAGGCGTGATGGACCTCTGGGCGGTGCGTCACGAGCAGCAGCATGCGGGTGGTCGTCAAGCTCTCGCTGAGGACGGTGAAAAAGGCCTGGCTCTCGCTGTCCGTCCAGTGGAGGTCCTCTACCAGGAGCAGCAAGGGCTGGTTGAGGCTTTCTCGGAGCAGCAGCCGCTTGATCGCCTCAAACGTGCGGCGCCGTCTGATCTGAGGGTCCATCTGTTGTAGGGCGGCGGTAGGCTCGGAGACCGACAGCAACGACAAGAGGTAGGGCACCGTGTCCTCCAGGCGCCGATCCAACGCGACGACCTTGGTGTTCAGCTTGTCGCGGATCCTGTGACTGTCGTCGTGCTCTTCGATGTGGAAATACGACTTGAGGAAGTCGAGCACCGGCAGATAGGGAATGGTATTCCCGTAAGACAGGCATCGCCCTTCCAGTACCATGACCTGATGTGCCGTCAGCTGCTGCTGAAACTCAAAGACGAGGCGGGACTTGCCGACCCCCGGCTCCCCGACGATCGCCACCACTTGCCCGTGGCCACGCTCAGCCTGCGCCAGCCGCTCGTGCACGAAGGCCAATTCATAGTCACGGCCGACAAACCGACTCAACGGCTGGCCACCGTGCATTGCCAGTGGTAGACGTCGCGCCCTGGACCCCGCGACGGCATAGGCATTGGCCTGATCACCGCTGCCCGCCCCAGATGGCAAGGCCCGATCCCGTAGCTCGAACCACCCCTCCACCAACCGACCTACGGGGGACGACACCAAAAGCTCCCCCGGCGCGGCCAGCCCTAAGAGCCGCACCGGCAATGATAGCGTGTCCCCCACGGCCAGTAGATGGTCCGTAGAAGGCCTAGCCCGAACGTCGACGAACACCTCCCCCAGGTGGACCGCTAACCGGAGCTCCGGACAAGGCTCCCCACCGGCGGCCGACGAAGCCTCCGCGAGCAGGTGCTGGATCGCTACCCCCGCTTGCACCGCGCGCTGGGGCATCTGATCCAACGTTTGCGGGATGCCAAAGGCGACGATGAACAGCGACGGGTTATGCTGTAACAAGATGCCACCGAAGCCGTGCACTTTCTGGGTGATGAAACGCTCCCAACGGCTGGCCACGGTCCAGGGTTCGTAAGGTGGCGCTTCAGCTCCCATGCCCTTGGGAAATGCCAGGTCGATCGCCAGGATGGAGACTGGTCTCTGCTCCCACGTTGGCGCTCCTCCCTCTCCCTCCGGGAGAGGGCTGGGGTGAAGGGCATTGCGGGCTGCCGGGACTCCCCCGTTACCCTCGCCCTCTTTCCCCCTGGGGGCAGGGGATGCCTGTGAAGGGCCAAGGTCGGCGTCAGGGCGTCCAATGCCATACCGTCGCAGGCGGTAACGCAATGCACTCCGGCTCAGCCCCAGAAGGCGAGCGGCCCCGACCACGTTGCCCCGCGTTCGCACGAGGGCCTGTCGGATGCGCGCCGGCTCATCAAGGCGTTCCCAGCCCCCATCAGTCGGCAGGGGCTCCGCCTGAGGCGCCTGCAACGGGAGATAGAGCCGCTCCAGGGTATGCGGGTCGAGCGTGGCCTCTGGGCATAACAGCGTGGCACGCTCCATCAGGTGGCTTAGTTCGCGTACATTCCCGGGCCACGCATGGGATAATAGCCATGTGTTCGCGTCTCGACTCAGTCGTTTGGGGTTTACCTTATGCGCCTCGGCATACTGCCGCAACAAATGCTCCGCAAGGATGACGATATCCTTGCCGCGCTGGCGTAGGGGGACCAGCGCCAGGATCACAACCGCGAGCCGATGGTACAGGTCGGTGCGGAAGCGTCCCTCCGCCACGCGACTGCTAAGGCCCGTTTGGGTGGCGGCGATGAGCTTGACATCCACAGGGTGATCGGCCACCGCCCCCAGGCGTCGCAGGCGCTTCTCCTCGACGACTTTGAGCAACTTGCCTTGCAGCGGCAGGGGGAGTGCGTCGATCTCGTCCAACAATAGCGTCCCCCCTGAGGCCGCTTCAAAAAGGCCGGGCTTTGCGTGCTTAGCGTCGGTGAAGGCGCCGGCCTCGAAACCAAACAACTCCGCCTCCAGCAATGCGTCCGGAATGGCGGCACAGTTCACCTCAATAAATGGGCCGCGGGCACGTGGTCCGCTCTCATGGATAACCCGTGCCACCAGCCCTTTCCCCGTGCCAGTTTCTCCTTGGAGTAACAAGGTGGGGACCGACGGATTCCCAAGCGTGTCGAAGGCGACCAAGCGGCGGATCTGCGCGCGCAGGGCGCGAATCGAAGGAGAGTGACCCACCAGACGATCGGTGGGATGATGCATCGCTGCCAGGCGTCGTCTGGTCATGGCGCCCTCCGTGGACGTTCCTGAGAGATCTCCCAGCGGTCCCACCCCGGCGCGACTTCAGCACACCATTTAGGTGGTCTCAAGGGTCGCTCCAAATGGCCGAGCGCGGCGGCAAAGAAGCGAGCATCTTCCCCGTGGAGATTGACCCTGGAGGAAATGTAGGGAAACACTTCCACCCCGGTGATGCATTCGGCTACATCCTGGAAGGCTCGATGACCCTGGAAATCGACGGCAAGCCGCCGGTGACACTGAAGCCGGGTGAGAGTGGTCACGTGCCGCCCAAGCAGGTGCATGACGACAAAAACCCCAGCCGGACCGCGCCCCTCAAGTTTCTGGTCTTCCATGTGGCGGACAAGGGTCA
>Ga0081538_10002502_pt1 | contig 17901 bp, 19 predicted proteins | sample TabmetS5T2R1_FD_71022 | JGI IMG/M metagenome (GOLD analysis project Ga0081538, IMG submission 71022) | Tabebuia heterophylla rhizosphere microbial communities from the University of Puerto Rico - S5T2R1 | ecosystem: Host-associated > Plants > Roots > Rhizosphere ... | reverse complement strand
TGTCCCGCTCGGGGACGGCCGAATGCCCGGCCCCCGCGTGGAGCGGGAGCCGGGCTTCGCTGAGGGCGGCGTCGGGGTGCCCGGTGGTCATCGTCCCCAGCCGGCCGCGGCTAGACGGTTGATTCCGAACTCGGATGAGGTTGCTGAACGGTGAGTAGCAGGACGAGGTCGCCGAGAATCGGTGTTGCTACCGCAACATCGACCTTGGGGGTCTTGTGCGCACCGACCTCGACGACCTCGTCATCGCACTGTACGTCACCATCGACGACCTGCTCGGCCCCCGCCTGGGACCAGGCCACCCACCCAAGCTGTCGGATGCCGAGCTGGTCTGCCTGGCCGTGGCCCAGGTCTTGCTTGGTGCCCGCTCCGAACGCCACTGGCTGCGCTTTGCCCGTGACCGGCTGGGCCACTTGTTCCCGTACCTGCCCGGCCAGGCCGGTTACAACAAGCGCCTGCGCGCCGCCGCCCACCACCTCAGCCTGGCCATCCGCCACCTGGCGATGCTCGCGCCGTCGTGGTGTGACGGGTTGCGGCTGCTGGACGCCACGCCGCTGCCGTGTGGCGCCTCGCGGGCGACCGTGGAGCGCTCGGCGCTGTGGCCGCACTGCGCCTACGGGTATGACCGCAGCCACAGCCGCTGGTACTGGGGCTTCAAGCTGTATCTGCTCACCGCCCCGGACGGCATGCCGATCAGCTGGTGCCTGGCAACCCCCAAGCTCGGCGAACGCGAGGTCGCTCAGGTGTTGCTGGACGACGCCGCCCGCCAGCAGGCGCTGGCGGCGGGCACGATCATCCTGGCCGACAAGGGCTTTGCCGGCGCCGAGTTCGAAACCCACGTCCGCGACCTCCAAGCGCACCTGCTGCGCCCAGACCGCAGGGACGAGCCACGCCGGTTTGGGCCGCTGGGTGGGATGCGCCAGTGGATCGAGTCGGTCATCGACACCCTCAAGGAGCAGCTCGGGCTGGAACAGCACCGCGGTCGCACCCTGGCAGGGGTGTTTGTTCGTGTGGCGCAGCGGCTGTTGGCCCTGGCCGCGGTGGTCTGGTGCAACTGGCAGCTCGGCGTCCCCGACAAGCGGTCCCTGCTCGCGTATGACCACTGAGCTACTACCCACCCAAACGGAATCAACCATCTAGCCCCAACGAGGTCTCAGCAAGGATCGTGGTGATGGCCAGGAACTGCCACGCCCTCCATAAAAGGAGCGAAACGCCGTCTAATGACACTCGCAGCCTCCTTGCCGTCCAATGGGGCCGACCGTGAATCAACATGGGTCCTGCGCGGGAGCGGTAGATGCCGCAGCTTGACACGGCAACGGTCTGCCGGCGCCTGGGCCTGGGGGACGACCACCGCGCCTGGCTGCAAGCGCTGGCGGCGGCCGGTCCGCCGATGCGCCCTCCGACCCTGCCCCGCGCCGGCGATGTGCCCTGGCTGCTGGAGCGCCTCGGCATCGCCGACTCGGACGCAGCCGAGCTCACCCGCGCCTGGCCATCCCCGGAGCGCACTCCGGAGGTGTGGTGGCTGCTGGAGCGATGCCACCGCTGCATCGTTCGGGACCTCGGCGGGACCTCGCCCCTGGAGCAGTGGCCTGCGCTTCCCCGCAGCCTCGGCGCGCTCGGACGGCTCTTCTACGCCTACGTCCTGTTGGCTGCGGTCCCGGACACCCGTCGCTGGCACCGGCAGCGCGACATCCCCGACGACGTCTCCTGGGCGACGCTGGCCGACCTGGGCCGCCAGCTGGCCCTCCGCCGGCGCATCCACGGCGAGGCCGGGCTCGACACGCCGACCTGGCTGCGATCCCACTTCCGTGGGGCCCTCTACCAGCTCGGCCGGCTCCAGTTCTGCCGTTCGCGGATCCCGTACCAGCCGGCCACGCTCCAACGCCTCGGGGTACGGTTCCGGCACGGCGATCCGGCGCTGGACCTCCACATCCCCGAGGCGGGACCGCTGACGCCCGAAGCCTGCGACCACGCGTTGCGATGGGCCCGCGCCTTCTTCCCGCGGCACTTCCCCGCCGAGCGCTACCAGGTCGCCATCTGCACCTCATGGCTGCTCGACACCCAGCTCGCCGCCTACCTCGGGCCGGAATCCAACATCGTGCGGTTCCAGCGCAGGTTCAGGCTGCTGCCCGGCAGCGTCGGCGACGGCGATGACGACATCCTGAGGTTCGTGTTCCGTCGGGCCGCGCCAGCCCTCCACGAGCTGCCCCAGCGCACCAGCCTGGAACGGGCCGTTGTCGGCCACCTGCGCGCCGGCTACCACTGGAGGATCCGCACGGGCTGGCTCGACCTCTGACGGCCGGTTCCCGCCCGGGGCAGGGCACCCGGCAACCCCATGCGTCGGCGCGGCTACTGCCACTCGATCGTGGCCAGGGGCTTGGAGGTGACGTCGTAGGCGACCGGCTCACGCCACCAACCTCGCCGACGACGCGGGTCGAGATGCGCTCCAGCACCTCCGGGTGGGCGTAGGTGCGGCCGTCCCATCACCCGACCTGAGGTCGCCTGACACATGGGCATTACTTACGCGGAGAAGTACTAGCGCACTCTTGCTGGCCGCGGCGAGCTTGGCCGCCACGGCCAGTGCCACCGCACCACGCCAGGAGTGCGGCGCTCGCGCAGGATGCCCCACCCTGACATCGGCCAGCGGCGTGCCGGCGAGTCGAGCAGTATCAGGAACAGCTAAGGACCGCTTGGTGAGCGACTGAGAGGAGTGGGGGAGAGCGAGGATGCCAGCGGATTCGCTAGCGGGACGCAGCGGGAGCGCGTGGGATCCCACGGGAGCAGAGACATCGATCAGGGACTATCGCTGCTGCTCAGAAGGGATATGGCGGGACGAAGCGGCATCTCGTGGAAACGGCGTGAGGTTGCTCATAACCCAGAGGTCGAGGGTTAATAACCCTCCCCCGCCACCACTTGGGCCAGGGCATCCGTGTTGTCGCGGGTGCCCTGTCGCCGTTCCGGGGCCCCGGTGTCCTGTCGCTCAGGGGATGAGCGCCGTGGCCAGGAGGACGACGCCGACCGATCCGAGGAGGGTGGCGATGCCCAGGAGCCGGCCCAGCCGGTCCCGGCCGCGCCCGACCGCGATGCCGTGCATCCCCGAGACCAGCAGCACCACCGCGAAGAGGGCGACGGTGAAGACGCCGAAGCGGGCGCCGACCTCCCGGGTCAGCGGCGCGCGGATGGCGGCGTCCAGGCGTCGCCGGAGGACCGGCAGCACCAGCAGGCTCAGCAGGAGCTGGCCGCCGACCCAGACCATGGCCGACAGGACGTGGACGAACCGCACGAGCGTCCAGATGGTGCCGATGCCTGGCTCCTCCCTATTGCGTTGTGGCCACGGTCAGCAGGACGGCAGCATCCTCAGGCTCTCCAGCCGGTGCCGGGTGGGCGGGATCGGATGTGGTCGCCCTGGCGCAGCTCCCAGCGCTCACCATTCGCCACCAGCCGGGCGCGGCCGCGCACGACCTGCAGGGTGGCGGCGCCCGGGGCGTCGTGCTCGGCCAGATGCTCGCCGCTCCGCAGCGCCAGCATGGTCTGCTTCAGGGGGCGCCCGCGCCGGCGACCAGGCTCAACGCCGCCCGGCCGGCGGGCGCGGCAGCCGCCCGCTCGAGCAGGTCGGCGGCCAGGGCAGCAAGGTTGCGCACCAGGGCGCTGTCCCCGCCCGAATCGTCCTGTACCTGGGTCATCGGCTCCTCCAGGGCATCCCGTAGCACGCTCCACGCGTCCTGCGGCGCTCATGCTAGATCCCTCCTCGCCACTAATCGGGCCAGGGCATCCCTAATCGTCGCGGGTGCCCTGTTGCCGTTCCTGGACCAGCGCGTCTTGGCCTGCGTCGGTGAGGAAGACGAACTCGTCCATGACGAGGACGAGCCCGCGCCTGGCCAGGGCCCGACCGGTGGTCCGCCCGACCAGCCAGCCGGCACCCGGGAGGTGGCCGTTGGCCCGCTCCAGCAGTTCCAGGGCGGCCCGCTCCTCGGCCGTCAGGCCTGGGTGAGGCGGGTCAGGGCGATGACGCCGCCAACGGCGCATGTGGTGGTCGCCCGAGGCTGTGCAGCGGGTGCGCCCGAGGCCAGGGAGCGCTGCTCAGACCCGGCCTCGGGGCTTCCCCGCTTCGGAGCCGTTTGGGGGATAAGAGCCCGGCTCCGAAGGCCTGATACCTCAGGGGTCGCCGAGCCGTGCCGGCGCGTTCACGCCCACGGCCCATCGGTGCAGCGCCGGGATGGCGTCGATCACTTCCGGCGGGAGCGGCCGGCCGAGCTGGTGCGAGCCGAGGCTCAGGACCACCAGCACCCGCGCCACGCCGGCCGCGGCCACCATGTAGACGCTCCCGTCCGGCGCCTGGCGCAGGGTGGTGGCAACCTGCTCCAGGTGGTCGACCATGACCAGGGCGAGCACCCGGCGCAGGCTACGGTCGGCATGCTCCCGCACGGCCAGGTACGTACGCCGGGCTCGATGCTGGTTGGTGGGTTCGAGACGCTTCATGGGTGGCAAGCCAACCCTGGCAGGCCGTTCCGATGAAGGCCGCGCCCTGGTCACCGCGCTGGCAACCCGCTGGCAATTCGGGACGCGCCGGTAGGCTCGACCGTCTTGCGGATCTGGAGGCGCCGATTACGATGTGAGCCCCTGGTCCAGATCCAGGCGGCGACGGGAGGGCGCGGCGTGGTGGTCCCCGCGAACGAGGCGGTTCCCAACCCGCTGCTACGGCAGGCCCGCGAGGCCCGCAACCTAACCCAGGACGAGGTCGCCGACGGCCTCGTGCAGCTCGGCGCCAAGGGCGCCACCGGCGGCCTGGTGAGCAAATGGGAGCGCGGCATCTGCCGCCCCAACCGGTTCCACCGCCGGCTGCTGTGCCAGTTGTTCGATGCCAGCCAAGCAGAGCTCGGCCTTGCGCCGGGCGCGCCTCACGCACCTGCGCCCCTGCCCCTGCCCAGCCGTAGTTCGGTTGGACTCCTGGCCCATGCCGGCGATGCGGCGGTAGCCGCCAGGCAGAAGCGGTCAAGCGTCGATCCCGTGACCATCGACGAGCTCGACGCGGACGTCGAGCGCTTCGCGCTGGAATGCCAGGTCGCGCCGCACGCCGAGCTGTTCCCTCAGGTGTGGGACGACTGGCAGCAGGTCGAGCAGCTTCTCGATGCTCGGCAGAGCCTGAAGGACCGCGTCCATCTGATACTGCTCGGCGGGCAGCTCACCTACTTCCTCGCCCGCCTGTCGTTCAACCTGGCCGATTACACCGCCGCCAGGCGGCACGCGGCGCTGGCCTGGCAGTACGCCGAGGACGTGGGACAGGCGGTGCTCTGCGCCTCGGTGAAGACACTGCAAGGGACGATCGCGTTCTACGCCGGACAACACCACCGAGCGCTCGACTATCTGCAAGCTGCCGACCGCTACGACAACCCCTACAACCGTCCCCGGATCGCGGCCAACATGGCCAGGGTGTACGGGGTCCTGGGCGAGCGGCGGGACGCAGAGCAGGCGCTCGCCGTGATGGAACGCCACCTCATCGACCTGCCGGTCCAACCAGGAGACTCCCCCTACACCTCCGCTACCGCGATGTCGGCGTTCGCCACCACCCTCGCGTGGCTAGGCGAGGGGGAGACCGCCGAGGACTACGCCCGCAAGGCCGTCGCCCTCCACAACTGGCCAGGGGTACGGCACACCTTGTTCGAAGACCGGGGCAACGCGACGCTGAACCTGGCTGCCTCACTGATCATGCGGAAGCAGCCGGAACCAGAGGAAGCCGCTCGGCTCGGCATCGAGGTGATGGGCGTCCCCGATGGCCAACGGACGGAGACCGTGCGCAAGCGTGGGACGGAGCTGCTTGGACTACTCGGCCCCTGGCGCGCGATCCCGGCCGTCAAGGAGTTCACCGAGCGACTCCACGAGTCCCAGCTGCCCCAACCATCCGCCTGAGGTCGCTGGCACCCGCAGCCACCGGCGGGGGAAGCCTGTCAGGACGGATGCGATCGCAGCGTGGCGACCGGCTGCACCTCACCCGTCTTCGTGTCGAGAATCCCGGCACCTGTCACGTGCGCTTCGACGGCGGGCTGATCATGAAGGAGGTCGATGCCGCGGGCGAGCTGCTCACGCGTGAGTCCCTGCGCCAGCGTGCAATGCGGCACCCAGGCGCCCACTGCGTAGGCCTGCCAGGGTGCGACCAGGCTGTCGGCGAGAGCGGCGTGAACCTGCTGGTGCAGTCTGAGCAGCGCCAGGGTCGGCACGACGCTGAGGTAGAGGACGCCGCTTCGCTGGAAGACGGCGGGCGAGTGCAGCGTGATGTCCAGATGACTGGCGGCGAGACGATCGCGGCCGTCCTGGAGGCGAGCTGCGTCGATGCGTTCGGCAACGACCAGGGTGACATGTGGTCGGTGCCGGCGGTGGGTGCGGGTGGCCAGGCTAGGCAGCCCTGCCGCCGCGAGCCGGTCCCACAGGCGCCTGACCTTGGCTTCGCTGTCGGGATCGAAGAATAGCTCCAGGGCGTGTGCCATTTGGGGGAGTCCGATCTGCGCTGACGCGATCAGGTTAGGCAGCAACAACCCGAGCCGCATGGAAGACGTCGGCAGGTAACTCGAATTGGAGGTTCCAGAGGATCTTCATTGGTCGATCGCCAGAGTGGCTAACGTAGGTTGCTGGTCCGGCATAGAGATAAGGCGGAGCTCCCATATCACCGTCAGCCTCTTTGGTGTTCCGGATAAACAGGTGCACGGTGGAGCCGCGCATCCGATGATGAATATAGCGTTGTCCGGTTGGAGATACCTCAGATGTTGTGCTTTGCGATTCCCATTGAAACAATGAAGGCGTTATCGCTCGGTCCTGGTACATCGTTGTAGGGGAGTAATGCCGCTCGGTCTTGCGGAGTGTAACGAAGAATACATCCGCAAGTTCGCTCTCCACCCACTTCACACCTTGGCGCACTGATCCGGGATTGTCAACGCCAAACGCGGCGAGCGCCTCGTCGCGACTGTATTGGGCGTGGACGTGAAGAGGAATTCGACCGGATGGATCAATAGGCCGAACGACCCGCCGAATGCGGTTGCGAAGTACCTCTACGAGTTGCAGTAGCTCGATGCGGCGGGGCCTATTCGACCATAGACGCTCGAGTCCGTGGCCCATTTTGTCGAGCGGTGTGCTGGCCCCCCATAATGAGAAATGCAACAATGAGAGTAAGCGCCGCTCCCTCTCGCTTGCGGCTTCGATGTTCGGTGGATCGGGCTCGTCGAGTATCCGTGCAAGGAAGCCGAGCCGTTCCGGATCGTCGAGATGAAGCATCCGGCCAATCGCACGTGCGAGCTGATCATCCTCAGGTTCCTTTGAGTATCGATCCAGCCCAGCAAGCTGCCGCAGGCCAGCCCAGCCACCGCGACGTCGGCGGTAGATATCGTCAAGGCCGAGACCAGTATCGTCGAGGAAATCTGCGAGCGAACAGTCGCCTAACCGACGCAACTCAGCAGCTAATCCATTCCAATCGATCCTGAGCGATGATCGGACATTGTGAAGTACCACGTCGGTGGCGACTCGATCGAATTCAATATGGCAACCGGCGGGCAGTGTCGGAAAGCCATGTTCGATCTCTCTGGCCAATTCGCGACGACTGATTCCAGTAAGAGCTCGGTAGCGTACGTCGAAACGGAACTCCGAATGCTGATTACCAATAAAGTCCAACACAGTCAGACATGGTTTGTCATCTGCCAGGCGTAGCCCACGGCCGAGTTGCTGAAGGAAGATAGTAGCGCTCTCCGTCGGTCGAAGGAACAACACCGTGTCGATCTCCGGTACATCAATGCCCTCATTGAACAGATCGACCGTAAACAGAATATTGACTTCTCGATCTCGTAGGGCCTGGAGCGCAACCCTTCTGTCGTCACGACTAGTTTGAGAGGTCACCGCACGTGCAGGAATGCCGACATCGTTGAACCGATGCGCCATGAACTCTGCGTGGCCAATGCTTACGCAGAATCCAAGCGCTCGCATTTCTCTGAGGTCAGTAACCTTGTCATAGAGTGCTTGTAGGCAGATGCGCACACGGGCATCGTCGCCCGTGAAGAGATTTGTTAGTTCAGTGATGTCGTATCCAGTGCCGCGTCTCCACCGGAGCGCTTGCAGTTCGGTCTGATCGTAGATGCCGAAATACTGGAACGGTGCAAGCAAACCGCGCTCGAGTGCTTCCCATAGACGCAGCTCCGCGGCTATGCGACCCTCGAACCACACCTTTACATCGAGTCCATCTGCCCGCTCAGGAGTGGCTGTAAGACCAAGAAGCACCCGCGGACGAACATGCTGCAAGAGCCGCGCATAGGTCTTGGTCTCTTCGCTTGCGTGGTGGAACTCATCGATCACGATCATGTCGAACCGTGCTGGATCGAGGTCACGTTCAAGATCTACACGTGCAAGTGACTGGATCGACGCGAACACATGTCGCCACTGCCGCGGGCGTTCGCCACGAACGAACCGCTCGCCGAATGAGCCGCTGCGCATGATGTGTCGGAAGATTCCAAGGCTCTGCGCAAGGATCTCCTCACGGTGTGCCACGAATAGCAATGAATCGACTTGGCGTGCGTCACGCAGGCGCTGATAGTCGAGTCCGGCGACTACGGTCTTGCCGGTGCCGGTGGCCATCACGACGAGATTGCGCCAGTGGCCATGTACCTCCCGTTCTGCGGCCAGCTCCTGGAGGATCTCCAGCTGGTAGCCAAATGGGTGGACCTTCAGTGTCGTGAGGTCAATCGGGAGATCGGCTGGACCTTGCTGTTCCCGAGCCAACGCTTCGTCTAGCCGTGCACGCTGACTTGGGTCGTTGGGCTCATACGATTCGAAGGCAGGGTCCGCCCAGTACTCCTCGAACGTCGCCGCAAACGTATCGAGAAGATGACCTTGCCCTACGGCTGATAGCCGGACGTTCCATTCGAGTCCGTCGAGTATTGCCGACTTCGATAGGTTCGATGAGCCAACGTAGGCCGTTGAGTACCCAGTCGCTCGGTGGAAGAGCCATGCCTTGGCGTGCAGCCGCGTCATGCGGGTCTCGTAGGAGATCTTCACCTCTGCGCCCAGCTCGACCAGCCGGTCTAGTGCTCTCCGCTCTGTCGCGCCAATGTAGGTGGTGGTGATGACACGCAACCGGCCTCCGCGGCGAACCAAATGAGCCAACTGTTCGTCCACAATGCGGAGGCCGTGCCATTTCACAAAAGCGCAAACTAGGTCTACCGCATCGGCCGACGCAAGCTCTCGTTGGATCTCGTTTCCGATTCGCGGCTGATCGCGTCCATTTACCAGGAGCGCACTAGCTGCTAGAGGAATCTCAGGTCGAGGGGGAAAGCGAGCCGGAACAGGCGCTCCGCTGCGCTCCGTGAGTGCGTGAAGCAGCTCGCGGGAATCGGCGATGAGGTCGTTGGTGGTGGCTGCGTCAGGTGCAAGGGCAGCGATGGCCTCCGCAATTTGGTTCGTTAGCTCCACCTGCCGGATAGTCCCATCGGGATCATCGCTGCCGATCGCTCGCAGCGCGCGACGCATTAGCTGCTCGACATGTCGGGAGAGCAGCTCGTGCGCATCGGTTGCGTCCAGCGAAGCCCGGTCGACGAGGTCCTCATCGAGGGCATGAAGCCGTTGAGCCAGTCTCCGTGTCACGAGCTCTTCGTAGAGCCCTGTGGGCAGATCAGCCATGCAGCGATTCTAAGAGAGTTCTCGGGTTCGAAGTCGCAGGTTCGGCGACCACCGTGGCTAGCGACCATGTGATCGATGAACGCCTTATGGCTTGCGAACCTACCCCCGACCCACCATGATCCCTCTCCATTGCCGCAGGACGAACCAACTGCCCGCTGAGGGCGGGGAGCTGGAGGCACCGGAGCCAGAAGTAGAGGAGCAGTCGCATGGTGGGCGACCTCGAACCCGCCCAAACTCAACCAGGTCACCCCGTCAAGGAGATCCGCCTCGCCCTGGTCTGCTACGGCGGGGTCTCGCTGGCGATCTACATGCACGGGGTCACCAAGGAGATCCACAAGCTGCTGCTGGCGTCGGTGGCGTTCGGGCAGGACCAGGAGCGCAACCCCTTCGACCAAGGCACCACCCAGCACCTCTACTGGAACCGCCTCCGCGAGCTCAACGAGCGTGACCAGGTACGGACCCGGGTGGTCGTGGACATCGTGGCGGGGACCTCGGCCGGGGGGATCAACGGGGTCTACCTGGCCAAGGCGATCGCCAGGAACGCCTCGCAGGATGCGCTGCGCAACCTGTGGTTCGAGCACGGCGACATCGGCCGGCTGCTGCGGTTCCCGCGGCGGCTGCCGACGCGGCTGCGGTTCGTGCTGTTCGCCCTCCAGGCGATGACACACCCGCTGGGGGTGCAGCCGCCGCTGCGGGGCGACGAGATGTGCCGGCTGCTGCACGACGCGCTCGCCGAGATGGACGGCACCTCCTCGGGGGTCGAGGCGCCCACGCTGGTGCCGCGGGACGAGTCGGTCGAGCTGATGGTCACGCTGACCGACCTGAAGGGCCACCGGCGCTACATCCCGATCAGCGACCGGGTCGTCCACGACAAGACCCACCGCCACGTGATGCGGTTCTGCTTCGACCACCAGGTCGACCAGTTCGGCGAGGGGCACAACGGGCCGCTGGCGTTCGCGGCCAGGGCGACCTCCAGCTTCCCCGGCGCGTTCCCGCCGCTGTCCAGCAGCGACTTCCAGGCGGCCCTGCCGGGCCGGCGGTTCGACCCGCAGGCACTCGAGCGGGACTTCTTCCCTGCCTACGCCCAGTGGAAGGAGACCATGGCCGACAGCTACTTCATCGACGGCGGGGTGCTCGACAACTTCCCGTTCGGGCACGCCATTGACGCGATCGTGCGCAAGCGCGCCTCCACCGAGGTCAAGCGGTGGCTGGTCTACATCGAGCCCGACCCCGCCTCGACGCCGCCGCCTGGGCGGAGCCGCCAGCCGCAGGCCCGCAAGCCGCCGCCACGGTGGCTGGCGACCATCTGGAGCGGGCTCTCCGGGATCCCCGCGCGCGAGCCGATCCTCGACGACCTCACGCGGCTGCGCGACTTCAACGAGCGCGTCACCCACGTCGCCGACCTGACGGCGATCAGCTTCGATGAGGTCCACAAGGAGCTGGAGCAGCTCGCCGGGGAGCTGCTCGCCGGCGAGCCGCCGACCGCGGAGGAGGTCGGGCGGCGGATGGGCGCCGTCCACGACCTCGCCAGGAAGCGCGCCGGCGCCGCCTACCTCGCCTACGTCCAGCTCAAGCTCCAGGTGGTGAGCCGCTGGCTCGCCGACCTGGTCGCCGCCACCTTCGCGTACCCGGCGGAGTCCAGCCACGCCAGCTTCGTCCGGGCGGTGATGCACGAGTGGACGCAAGCCCACTACCGCATCCGGCCGGGCGACCGGGAGCTCCAGCGCCAGACCGAGTTCCTCGACCGGTTCGACATGCCCTACCGGGAGCGGCGGCTGCGGTTCGTTGTCCGGGGCCTCAACGAGCTGTACGCCAGCCACGCGGGCCATCGGGTGGCCCTCGACCAGGCCAAGTCGGAGCTGTACGACTTCCTGGACCGGCTCCGCGACACCGGCGACCCGCGGGAGGTGCGGGCGGCCGTCGGCGACCCGCCGTTCCACATCCTCAACGCCGAGCAGCTCGCCGCCTGGGTGGACGCCGACCGCTCCCCGGAGGCGTTCCGCAAGCAATACGGCGACGCCCTCGACCGGCTCGTGGACCGGATCGGCGAGGTCCTGCGCGAGCGGCTCGGCAGCTTCAGCGGCGACCTCTGGACCCGCTTCTCGGAGGTCACCCACGGCTGGGACCCGGCGATGCGGGCCGGGCTCATCGTCCGCTGGGTGGGCTTCCCGCTGTGGGACACGCGGCTGTTCCCGATCATGGGCCTCAGCGACACCGGCCAGGTCAACACCATCTCGGTCAAGCGCATCAGCCCCGACGACGCCAGGCGCCTGCCGGTGCCGCCGGAGGAGAAGCTGCAGGGCGTCGCGCTGCACCACTTCGGCGCGTTCTTCAAGCGCTCCGCCCGCGAGCACGACTACCTGTGGGGGCGGCTGGACGCGGTCGAGCAGCTCCTCGGCCTGCTGGACCCGGAGCTTCCGGACGCCGTCTACCGGCAGGGGTTCGACGCGGTGTTCGCGGAGGAGCGGGGGCTGGCCGCGACCGCCGGCCTGCGCCAGCGGCTGGAGGCCGCGCTGCGGCGCCTCGACGGCTGACTACGGCTTGCGCCCCATGCCACAGAACGAGTCGATCGCGGCGGCGGGCTGGCCGGGATCGGGGCGCCATTGGGGCGGGGAGACGACCCCGGGCTCCACCAGCTCCAGACCCTCGAAGAAGCGGGCGATCCGCTCGGGGCTGCGCAGGTGGTAGGTCGGGTTGGCGGACTGGTTCCAGATGCGCGCCGCCTCCACGACCTCCTCGCTGGTGTCGGTGCCGTCGTTCATCGTCAGGTAGCTGCCGGAGGGCACGGCCTCCATGAGCTGCCGGACGATCGACCGCGCCTCGTCGTCGTCCTGGATGTGGCCCAGGATCCCCATCAGCATGACGGCGACCGGCTGGTTGAGGTCCAGCGTCCGGGACGCCTCCTCCAGGATGTGCTTGGGGTTGCGCAGGTCGGCGTCGATGTAGGCGGTGGCGCCCTGGGGCGTGCTGGTCAGCAGCGCGCGGGCGTGCGCCAGCACGATGGGGTCGTTGTCGACGTAGACGATCCTGGCGTCCGGGGCCACCTCCTGGGCGACCTGGTGGGTGTTGTTGGCGGTGGGCAGGCCGGTGCCGATGTCCAGGAACTGGCGGATGCCCACCTCGCCGGCCAGGTACCGGACCGCGCGGGCGAGGAAGGCCCGGGAGGCGCGGGCGTTCTCGACGATCGCCGGGAACGCCTCCAGGATCTGGTCGCCGACCGCGCGGTCGACGGGGAAGTTGTCCTTGCCGCCCAGCCAGTAGTTCCAGATCCGTGCCGTCTGTGGCACCGAGGTGTCGAAGTCCGGCTCCTGCTGCTGGCCCACGGATGCCTCTCTCCTGCTCGGTTGTGCGCCGCTGATGGCATCAGAGCCTAGACGCTCGCCGGACGTACTGCCATCCGGCGACGGCGAAGCGGGGCGGGGAACGCGATCATGGCGGGATGAGGCCGCGGACCGGTGCCCCGGCCTGGCGGTGGGGCAACGTCCCGATCCCCGAGGCCCACCTGGCGGGCCTCGGGGTGGGCTTGCTGCTCCAGGTCGTCCGGTCGTGGAGCCTGCCCTGGCCGGCCTGGGTCGGCCACGCCTGCGGGTGGCCGCTGATCCTCGCCGGCGTGTGGCTCGGGGCGTGGGCGGTGCGGACGGCCGCCGGCGTCGACCTCGAACGGCCGGACCAGCTCGTCGACGGCGGACCGTACGCCTTCAGCAGGAACCCGATGTACCTCGCCTGGACCGCCGGCTACGCGGGGGCCGCGCTGGTCGCCGGCGCCGCCTGGCCGCTGCTGCTGCTGCCGGCCGTGCTGGCGGTGACGCACGTCGGGGTGCTGCAGGAGGAGCGCTCCCTGGAACGCCGCTTCGGCGATGCCTACCGCAGCTACAAGACCTCGGTCCGCCGGTACCTCTGAGCTTGCGGGATGCCACCACCTCGCGCGCCACCGTCCGGGCCACGTCGGAAAGTACTTGCCAGATTGGAAACCTCATGGTACTTTCCTGATCGGCAAGTTACTGCCGAAGAGGCAAGGAGTCACCCATGAGCGAGCAGGTTCGACCCGATGAGGCGGCCCAGGCGCTTGCCCAGATCCGCCAACAGCAGCAGCGGGTCATCGACCTGGCGATGCTGCCCACCTGGTACTGGTGGATCGTGGCCGCGCTGGTGGTGGGCCTGTCGGCCACCGTCGACGCGGCGCGCCAGCGCCCGGTCGTGATCGCGCTCGCCGCCGTGGCGTTCGCGCTCGCCATCGCGGGGCTGACCATCCGGGTGGTGCTGGGCGCCTGGCGGCGCGCCCAGTGGCGCAACCAGCTGCTCGGCAGCCGCGGCGTGCTCTTGATCCTCGGCTTCGTGTGGCTGGTGGTGGGGACCACGCTGGGGATCGCCTTCGCGCTGGAGGCGGTGGGCGTGCGCCAGTCCGCCACCCTGGCCAGCCTGGTGGGCGCCGCGGTGATGATCGCCGGCGGTCCCGTGCTGACGCGCATCCTGCGTCGCCTCATGCTCGACAACCAGGCCAGGGGCCGGTGATGGCTGCCGCCCGGTTCGACGAGCTCATCCACGCGCCGACCCGGCTGGCGATCGTGGCGCTGTTGGCCACCTCGGAGTGGGCCGAGTTCAAGTTCATCCGCGACAGCGTGGGGCTGTCCGACTCCGCGCTGTCCAAGCAGTTGACCACGCTGGAGCGGGCCGGCTACCTCGACATCCGCAAGGACTTCGTCGGCAAGCGCCCACGCACCTCGGCCAGGCTCAGCAAGGCGGGACGCGCTGCGTTCGAACGCCACGTCGCCGCCCTGCAAGAGGTCCTGGCAGGCTCCGGCGCCTCGCTGCTGCCGCAGTGACCCGATCCGGCTCCCGGCGCATGCCGTTTCAGGGAGGTGGGGCAAGGAGCTGCACGGTGGGGAAGTAGGCGCGGTACCGCCGCGCGTCCCTGGTCAGCAGGCGATGGCCGTTGATGGCCGCGTGCGCGCCGATGTAGAAGTCCGGCAGCGGCAGCGGTCGGGTGCCGCGGCGGCGGCGATAGGCGAGGAACGCCTTGCCGGCGAGGAACCCCGCTTCGAACGGGAGCTGCTCCCGCTCATAGACATCCGGGGGAAGCGCGTCGTCGAGCTCTTCGATGGTGGAGAAGCCGATCGACACCTCGGCGTAGACGATGGCGTTGATGACGAGCGGGCCCTCGTTCGCCGCGTTCGCCAAGGCGTCGGCGGACCACGCGGACCACGCCGGCGCCTCGGTGGCGATGTCGAGCAGGACGTTGCTGTCGACGAGCGTGGTGGTCAAGGTTCGCGCGTCAGCGCGAGGATCTCATCGGTCGTCAGGTGCGAGACCGCACGACCGCGAAGGCGGCGGACCACGCGGTCGCCGCGGCTGTTCCCGGCGCGGGTCGCGCGCACGAGCTTGACGGTGTCCTCCTCGACGACGAACTCGACCTCGGTGTCGGGGAGGAACCCGAACCTGGTCCGGATGTCGACCGGGATGGTGACCTGCCCCTTGGACGTTACCCGCATGAGACGACTCCTCTTACGTATTACCTGTAAGAGTAGGGCATTGTTCAGGTCGTGCGCCAGATGCGGTCGGCGAGGGGGAGCAGGCCGACCCGCGCCAGGGGCTCGGTCGGCTCCGGGCGGGTCGGGGCGCGGCGGTAGCGGCCGGGCGGGTGGCCGTAGGCCCGGTGGAAGCGGCGCGAGAAGTGGTAGGGGTTGGCGAACCCGCAGTCGCCGGCGACGGCGGCGACGCTCAGGTTGCTGCGGGTGAGCAGGGTGGCGGCGCGGGCCAGGCGCAGCAGCTCCACGGCGGCGACCGGGCCGATGCCGTAGTGCTGGCGGAACACCCGGCTCAGGTAGCCGGGGGAGAGGCAGGCCGCGGCCGCCAGCTCCTGGAGCGGCAGCGGCCGCGTCGGCGCCGGCGGGGACCACGCGCGGCGGACATGCTCCAGCAGCCCCTCTAGGGGCGGCGGCAGCCGCTCGTCGTCGGGGTCGGGGAGCGGGTCCCGCACGAACAGGGTCACGACCAGGCCGAGGACCTCCCCGGTGGAGCGGTCCTCGCCGACCCGCAGCAGGTAGCGCAGCAGCGGCCGCAGCGGGTCGTCGTCGGGGAGCCGCCGCACCAGCGGCCACAGGGCAGGATCGGGCAGCCCAGGGAGCCGGCCGTCCAGCCGGAAGTGGAGGTAGGCGTGGCGCGTCGGGCGGGCCCGGTCCCACACGAACGCGTCCCGCATCCCCGGCCGGCCGAGCAGCAGGCTGCTCGGCCCCAGCGCGATGCTTCCCTGCTCGTAGCGCCATTCGGCGGTGCCCTGCAGCAGCCACACGAACTCGAAGTCCGGCAGCCGCCGCGGCCCGAAGGTGGCGCCGGGCGGGTACACCGCCACCCCGGCGCCGGTGATGGACAAGGTCATGATCGGACAGGTTCCCGCGCCTGCTGGACATTCTCAACGCTGCCGCCGCCCTCCAGACTGGCGCCATGGACGAGCACACCTACCACCGCGACGGCTACGCCGTGCTGGCGGCCGCGCTGTCCGCCGGCGAGGTGCGGGCCCTGCGCGAGGAGGCGGTGCGCATCTGCCGCGGCGAGCTCGGCGACGTCGACGGCGTCCGGCGGGCGGCCGCCGGCGAGCCGGACGAGCGCGTCGTCCGCGAGTACCTCTGCATCCACTTCCCCCACAAGCTGTCCGACCTCATGCGCAAGACCCTGGCCCACCCGGCGATCGTGGACGCGCTGACCGGGCTGATCGGCCCCAACGTCAAGGCCATGCAGTCGATGCTGTTCATCAAGTCGGAGGGCAGGCCCGGCCAGGCCTGGCACCAGGACGAGCTGTTCATCCCCACCCGCGACCGCTCCCTGACCGCGGCGTGGATCGCCCTGGACGACGCCACCGTGGAGAACGGCTGCCTGTGGGTCCTGCCGGGCTCGCACCGGCGCGGGGTCCTGTACCCGGACCGCGACCACCACAACCCGCGGTTCGACTGCGAGGTCGAGGCGTTCGACTTCCCCTACCGCGACGAGGACGCGGTCGCCGTGGAGGTGCCCGCCGGGTCGGTGGTGCTGTTCAACGGCTACCTGCTGCACATGTCGCTGCCCAACAGCGGGCGCCACGGCCTGCGCCGCGCGCTGGTCAACCACTACATGAGCGCGGAGTCGCTGCTGCCGTGGTTCCTGCCGCCCGAGGGCGTCACCATGGGCCGCGCCGACCACCGCGACGTGGTGCTGGTCGCCGGCACCGACCCCTACGCCTACAAGGGCGTCACCGACGTGATGCGGCCCCACGTCCGCCCCGACGGGCAGGGCGGCTGCGCCCGCTGACCGGGCCGCGACGTTTCGCTCGCCCGGTTTGGGGGACATTCGCCAGATCGTTCCCTAAGCGAGGGGGAGAGCCATGGCGAGGTTCAGGGTCCGGGCTTCGCTTGCGGTGCTGGTCCTGGCGCTCGTGGCGGCGGCCGCCGGCGGCGTGGTGGCCGCGACGCAGCCGAGCGACGAGCAGGCGCTCGAGCCCGCACGGCAGCGGGCCGACCGCGACGTCGAGCGGCGGGTGAGCAGGCTGCTGGCACGGATGACGCTCGAGGAGAAGCTGGAGCAGATCCAGCTCTTGCCGGACTTCATGGTCACCGAGGAGGAGGTGCGCAGGGGGCTCGGCTCGGTCCTGAGCGTGACCGATCCCGCACGGATCAGGGAGCTCCAGCGCATCGCGGTCGAGGAGTCGCGGCTGAAGATCCCGATCCTGTTCGCCTTCGACACCATCCACGGGTTCCGCACCATCTTCCCGATCCCGCTCGGCGCCGGCGCGAGCTTCGACCCGCGGGTGGCGTTCAACGACCACAGGTACGGCGCGCGCGAGTCGGCGGTGGTCGGCCTCAAGCAGACCTACGCGCCGATGGTCGACATCTCGCACGAGCCCCGCTGGGGCCGGATCGCCGAGGCCGCCGGTGAGGACCCCTACCTGAACTCGGTCATGGCGGCCGCGCGCGTCAGGGCGATCCAGGGCGACGACTACAGCGCGCCCGACAAGCTCGTAGCCAGCCCCAAGCACCTGGTCGCCTACGGCCAGCCGGAGGGCGGCCGTGACTACAACACCACCGACCTGTCCGAGCAGCGGCTGCGGAACCTCTACCTGCCGCCGTTCAAGGCCGCGATCGACGCCGGCGCCGACACCGCCATGTGCTCGTTCAACGCCATCAACGGCGTGCCGGGCTGCGGCAACGACTACACCATCAACCAGATCCTCAAGGGCGAGTGGCGCTTCGACGGATTCGTCGAGAGCGACTGGACCGCCGTATC
>Ga0081538_10002501_pt1 | contig 17906 bp, 17 predicted proteins | sample TabmetS5T2R1_FD_71022 | JGI IMG/M metagenome (GOLD analysis project Ga0081538, IMG submission 71022) | Tabebuia heterophylla rhizosphere microbial communities from the University of Puerto Rico - S5T2R1 | ecosystem: Host-associated > Plants > Roots > Rhizosphere ... | reverse complement strand
TTGCCCGCGCCTCTCCTAAACGATCCGGCCCCGCCCGCCCTCGCCGAGCGGCCCCGCCACCACGGCGGCCAGCAACTCTCGCGCGTCACGGTCGTCCAGCCCTCCGACGACGAGCTCCGCGAGTCCATCGAAGTGCGGCGCGCCGGTCGGCTCGCGCACCGCGAAGACCAGCGCGACCGACTCCGCGCCCAGACGACGGGCTACGAAGGCCAGCGCCTGCGCCGACGCCTCGTCGAGCCACTGCGCGTCGTCCACGACGCAGAGCAGTGGCCGTTCCTCCGCCACGTCGGACAGCAGGCTCAGCACCGCCAGGCCGAGGAGGAACCGATCCGGCGCGTCGCCGTCGCGCAGACCGAACGCGGTGCCGAGCGCGCCGCGCTGTGGGCCGGGCAGCCGCTCGAGGCGATCCACGAACGGCGCGCAGAGCTGATGCAGCCCCGCGAACGCGAGCTCCATCTCGGACTCGACACCCGCCGCCCGGGCGATGGTGCATCTGGACGCGCGCTGCACCAGGTAATCCAGCAGCGCGCTCTTGCCCACCCCTGCTTCGCCGCGTAGCATCAGCGCGCGGCTCGCACCCGCGCGCACGTTCGCCACCAGTTCCTCCAGCGCAGCGCACTCGCTGCGCCGACCGAGCAGCTGCGGCTCGTGGGCCGACATGGTCACCCTGCCGAGGCTAAGGACGGCCCGTCTGGTTGGCAACCCCGGCGGTGCGCGACCTTGAGCACCCGACATGACCGCGTTGCGCGCGTTCAGTCAGCGCTCCGGCGTAGCGAGTCAGACCCGGGATCCCACGAGGGACGACCCGGGCGCGACACACGACCGAACGCGCGACCGTGTGCCACACAACGCACGCCGACGGAGGACGACGTGAGCACCACCGGAAGCAGCCAGCCCCTCGCGAACCTGACCGACATCTTCATCACCCACGGCCACGCCGATCACTGGTTCGCCGCCCAGCCGTTGGTGGAGCGGTTCGGCGCGCGCATCGTGGCGTCGGCGGGAACGATCGCGCAGATGCACGCCAACGTCGCGCTGCGTCCCTGGCTCTACGTCCGGCCAGCTCCTTCCGCTCGCAAGCCCTTCCGCAAGACCGCGGTCGTCTGCTAACCCTTGGCGGAGGACCGTGGCGATCGACCAGAGGCCGACACCGAAGCAGATTCGCGCCGAGCAGTTCCCGGACCTCGACGACGAGGTCATGTACCCGCGCCTTTCCGAGGCGAAGATCGAGAAGTTCGCGAGGCTGGGCACGCGCCGGACGTTCGCCCCGGGAGAAACGCTGTACGCGCAGGGCCAGCGCGACGCACCGTTCATCGTCGTCGAGCGAGGCAGGGTGCGCGTGCTCGACCGCAAGCCGGGCAAGGACGTCTGGATCGCCGAGGCGGACGCGGGCACGTTCCTCGGCGACATCGCGACCTTCACCGGCGAGCCGGCGATCGCCGAATGCGTCGCGGACGAGCAGACCGACGTGATCTCCTTCGACCGCTCGGAGCTGCGCGCGATGTTGGCGGCGTGGCCCGAGGTGGCCGAGCTCGTCTTGCGCACGATGACGGCGCGCAGGGAATGGCACGCGGAGCACGGATACGGCGTGCTGCGGCTGATCGCGCCGCGCGGCTCGCGGCGCGCGTTCGAGGTGCGCGACCTGCTCGAGCGGAATCTCATCCCCGTGCGTTGGTACGACGTCGACACCGACCCCGAGAGCGCGGCGATGCTCGACTGGCTTCAGATCCCGCGCGAGGAGACGCCGCTGCTCGTGCGCAACACCGCCGTGCTGCGCAACCCCTCGGCCGCCCAGGTGGCCCGCGAGCTCGGGCTGCGCGCGGAGATCGACGGCGAGCGGTTCGACCTGGTCGTGCTCGGCGGCGGCCCTGCCGGGCTCGCGGCCGCCGTCTACGGCGGGTCCGAGGGCCTGCGCACGCTCGTGGCCGAGGCGTGGGCGCCGGGCGGGCAGGCCGGCACCAGCACGCGGATCGAGAACTACATGGGCTTCCCCACCGGGATCTCGGGCACCGAGCTGACGCGCAAGGCGACGCTGCAGGCGCGCCGCTTCGACGCCGTGCTTTCGAGCTTCCACCGCGCGGTCGAGCTCGCACGCGGCGCGGAGGGCCTCGTGCGCGTCGATCTCGATGACGGCCAGCACGCCCTCGCTCGCACGGTCATCGTCGCGACGGGCGCACGCTGGCGGACACTGTCCGCTTCGAACGCAGAACGGTTCACCGGCGCCGGCGTGTACTACGCGGCCATGGCGTCCGACGCCGAGCGCTGCCGCGGCGAGGACGTGATCGTCGTCGGGGGCGGCAACTCCGCCGGGCAGGCGGCGGCTCACCTGTCGCGCACTGCGCGGAGCGTCCGCGTCGTGATCCGTGGCGACGGCCTGGCATCGACGATGTCCCGCTACCTGCTCGAGCGCATCGAGTCCCGTCCCAACATCGAGGTCATGACCCGCATGGAGCTCAGCGCCGTGGAGGGCAACGGCCGCCTCGAGTACGCCAACCTGCGCAACCGCGATGACGGGAGCATCGACCGCGTCGCGACTTCGGCCGTGTTCGTGATGATCGGCGCCGAGCCGTGTACCGAGGCTGTGCACCTGATGCTCGACCTCGACGAGTCCGGCTACATCAAGTGCGGCGAGGCGGCCGCGGCGTGCGACGGGCCGCTCCGGTGGCCGCTCGGCGACCGCCAACCCCATCTGCTCGAGACGGTCTGGCCGGGCGTCTTCGCCGCGGGCGACGTCCGCGCCGCGGCGACGAAGCGCGTGGCGGGCGCCGTCGGCGACGGCTCCCTCGCCGTGCGGTTCGCGCACCAGGTGCTGCAGGCCTAGCCGGCGTCCGGCCGCCGGGCGCGTGCGCGGCGCTTGCCCTCGTGCATCGCCGCGACGCGGGCGACCGGGATCGCGCGGCCTTCCTCGATGAGCTCGGCAGGGAGCGGCTGCGGCCCGGGCAACTGGTCGGCCCACGGGTTTGCCGTTCCGACCAGCGCCGGCACCGTCCTCATCGTGAAGTCGGCCGGCACGACGCCGGCGAGGTCGTCCCAGGGCACCGGGAACGAGACCGGCGTGCCCGGCCGGATGCGCGGGCTGTAAGCGGCGACGATCGTCGCGCCGCCCGCGCGGGTCGCGTCGATGAACACCTTGCCGTCGCGATCCGCCACGACGTAGGCCGTCGTCGCCAGCGCCGGGTCGATGCGCTCGGCCCGCGCGGCGAGCGCGCGCGTCGCGGCGGCGATCGCCTCGATCGTCGCCGGCTGCGCGATCGGCACGAACACGTGCACGCCCTTGGCGCCGCTGGTCTTGACGGCGCCGGCGAGCCCGGCCTCGGCGAGCGCCTGGCGGACGAGCTCGGCGGTCCGCACAACGGCGTCGAACGGAGCGCCCGCCGGCGGATCGATGTCGAGCACAAGGTGCGTCTGCGGATGATCCGGCGGATCGAGCCGCACTAGGGTCGGGTGGTACTCGACGGCGCGCTGATTGGCGAACCACAGCAGCGCGGGCCGGTCGTTGCACAGCGCGTAAGCGACCTCGCGCTTCGAGGTCTCCGCCCAGATCGTCACCGTCCGCAGCCAGCGCGGCGCGTACTTCGGGACGTTCTTCTGCATGAACGGCTTCTGACCGCGCACCGCCCGGATCACCGACAGCGGCCGGTCGCGCAATTCTCCGAGCAGCTGCTCGCCGATCGCCTCGAGGTAGTCGACCAGATCGCGCTTCCTCGCCTCCGCACCATCGAACAGTGGCTCGTCGAGATTGGTCAGCCGGACTTCCTCGGGGCGCGCGCTCCGCTCACTCGATGTCACCCCGTCACCGTACCGGCCGGCGGGCGCCGCGCAGGCGGGTGCGTATGGGCGCGGGCGGCGAAGCACCGGACCCAGCGGCTGCTCGGCGCATCGGTGGTCGTGTAATCTCGCTGACCGATGGCCGCGCGCCTTCCGCCGGTGTTCCTGGGCCGAGTCAGCGAGCGCCAGGCGCTCGACCGGCTCTTGATGAACGTCCGCGGCGGGCAGAGCGCGATCCTCGTGATCCGTGGCGAGGCGGGGGTCGGCAAGACCGCCCTATTGCACTACTGCGCTCGCCAGGCTTCCGGGTTTCGCGTCGCGCAGATCGCCGGGGTCGAGGCCGAGATGGAGTTGCCGTTCGCCGGGCTGCATCAGCTGTGCGCTCCGATCCTCGCTCGGCTCGACGCTCTGCCGGATCCTCAGAGGGACGCTCTGAGCGTGGCGCCGGGACGAGACTCGCGACGAGCTGACGCCGCAGGAGGAGCAGATAGCGCGCCTCGCGCGCGACGGACTCACGAACTCGGAGATCGGCGGCCAGTTGTTCCTCAGCCCTCGCACCGTCGAATGGCACCTGAGGAAGGTGTTCACCAAGCTCGGGATCAAATCGCGAACCGCCCTCCACGACGTGCTTCCGGCCGGCGCCCGGGACGCCATGCCCGCGTAGTGACCGGGGCGTCTGACCAGTGCGTGTACGGGCGCGGCGCCGGAGTGCGGAGCGCGTGCTCGCCGCTGACCCTCAACGAACAGCGACGGAGGTCACCATGAGCAACGACTTCGACGTCATCGTGCTGGGCGGCGGATCGCCCGGCGAGCACTGCGCCGGCGCGCTGGCAGAGGGTGGGCTGCGCGTGGCCGTGGTCGAGCGGGAACTGGTCGGCGGCGAGTGCTCGTATTGGGCGTGCGTCCCGTCCAAGACGCTGCTGCGGCCGGGCGAGGCGGTGCACGGCGCGCGCGAGGCGGCGGCGAGCGCGCAGGTCGACGTCGAGGCTGCGCTCGCCTGGCGCGACTTCATGGTCTCCGACTACTCCGACGCCGGGCAGGAACGCTGGCTGGCGGACAACGGGATCGAGCTGCTGCGCGGCAGCGGGCGGCTCGCCGGTCCCGGCGTCGTCGAAGTCGACGGAGTGCGCCACAGCGCCGACCACGTCGTGCTCGCCAACGGCGCCGCGCCGATCATTCCGCCGATCCCGGGCTTGCGCGAGCTCGATGGCGTCTGGACCAGCCGCGAGGCGACGAGCATGAAGGCCGTCCCGCGCCGGCTGCTCGTGCTCGGCGGCGGACCCGTCGGCGTGGAGCTCGCCCAGGCGGTCCGCCGTCTCGGCGGCGAGGCGGCGCTCGTGGAGGGGGACGAGCATGTGCTCGCGCGTGAGCCCGCGCCGCTGGGCGAGGCGCTCGGCGAGGTGCTGCGCCGCGACGGGATCGAGCTCGTGGTCGGCGCGCGCGTGACGGCCGCGCGCCGCGCCGGCGCGGACTACGTGCTCGAGCTCGAGGACGGGCGCGAGCTGCGCGGCGACCGGCTGCTCGTCGCGACCGGCCGGCGGCCGCGCGTCGACGGCATCGGCCTCGAGACCGTCGGCATCGAACCCGACCCCCGCGGCATCCCGGTCGACGCACGGCTGCGCGCCGGCGAGCGGCTGTGGGCGATCGGCGACATCACCGGCATCTGGCCGCTCACCCACGTCGGCAAGTACCAGGGGCGCGTCGTCGCGGCCAACCTCCTCGGCGAGCCGCGCGAGGCCGACTACGACGCCGTGCCGCGCGTCACCTACACCGACCCGCAGGCGGCGGCTGTCGGCGCGACCGAGGCGCGCTTCGCCGCGACCATGCCGATCTCCGAGGTCGCCAAGACCGCCACCTACACGCGCGCCTACGCAGACTCCAACGGGTTCCTCACGCTGCTCAGCGACGGCGAGCGCCTGACCGGCGCCTACGCGCTCGGACCCGAGGCGGGCGAATGGCTCCAGCAGGCGACGCTCGCGATCCGCGCCCGCGTGCCGCTCGACGTGCTGCGCGACACGATCCAGCCCTTCCCGGCCTTCTCCGAGATCTACCTCGGCGCCGTCAAGGCGCTTTTCAACGAGATCACCGCGAAGCAGCGGCCGGTCGGGGCGGAATCCACATGAGCGCGCAGACATCCTCGCGCCGGCTGTAGGCTCGTCCCCACAACCACGAGCCGGGAGCAGCCGATGGCCAAGCCGATCATCGTCGGATACGACCCGAAGTCCTCCGATCGTTCGCCCGTCGCCTTTGCGCTGCGAGCCGCTCGCTTCACCGGTGCGCCGCTCGTGGTCGCTTGCGTCGGCTCGGACGAGGAGCAGGCCGGCGACGCGGCGGGCGCGCTGGAAGAGCTCCAGCGCAAGGTCGACGCCGAAGGCGTCGAAGTCGAGCACGCGGAGCTCGCCGGCGCGAGCGCCGCGCGCGCGCTCCACGAGGCCGCGGAAGAGCGCGACGCCGGGATGCTGGTCGTCGGCTCGACCGGCCGCGGAGCGGTCGGGAAGATACTGCCCGGATCGACCGCCGAGCGGCTCATGCACGGCGCGCCATGCCCGATCGCGATCGTGCCGCACGGCTGGCAGGCCGGCGCGGGCCTGAACACGCTCGGCGTCGCGTATGTCGACAGCGACGAGGGGCGCGAGGCGCTGCGCGGCGCCTACGCGCTCGCCCGGCGCGCCGGGGCGAAGCTCCGCGTCCTGACCGCCGTCAAGCCCGGCGTCCGCACCGCGTACGCAGGAATGGAGGCCGGCGGCGACGTGCAGCGCGGCAAGGGCGAGACGGACGTCGAGGGGGAGCTGCGGGTCCGGGCGGAGCACGAGCTGCGCCGCGCGATCGCGGACCTCGACGGCAATGTCCAGGTGGAGAGCGACGCGTTCGTCGAGGACCCTGGGGACGTCCTGATCAGCGTCTCGCAGAACCTCGACCTGCTGGTCTGCGGTTCCCGCGGCTACGGGCCGATGCGCGCTGTGCTGCTGGGCGGCGTGTCGCGCCGCCTCGCGGCCGAGGCGCACTGCCCGGTGATCGTCCTGCCGCGCGGCGTGGAGTCGTCGCTCGAGGCGTTGATCGCGGAGGCGCCCGGCGCGGCAGCCGCATAGCTCCCGCCTGCGGCGGCTGCCGCTCGCGTCAGCGGTCGCCTGCCTCGCCGCGTGCCTGTGGTTCCCGGGCGCGTCTGCGCACGCCGCGCAGGCGCAGCACGGCGTGACGCTCACGAGCGCGAGCGAGCTGCGCGTCGACGTGTTCACCGTCGGGCCGGACGACGCGATCTGGCAGAAGACGTACTCGCCCGTGGCCGGCTGGGGGAATTGGGTCTCGATCGGCGGCCATGCGACGACCGTGCCCGAGGCGACGACATCGCCCGACGGCCGGATCGACGTAGTGGCGGGTGCGCGGATGCGCACCTATACCCCCGGCACGGGCCAGTGGGGCACGTGGGAGCCGGTGGACCGCGACGTGACCGCTCCCCAGGTGGATCCCGACCCGCTGCTGCCGTGGCGGCAGCCCGCGGAGGCGGTCATAAGCGGCGACGGCAGCGTCTGGGTGACGATCCCGACCGCGCTCGGCTGGAGCTTCTGGGAGTCGCTCGGCGCGCCGCAGCCCCTGTACGCGCCCGTCCACTGGTACGGCGAGAACGGGTCCACGTGCCTGCAGACCGGGTTCCCGAGCACGAACTCACAGCTGTGCTCCGGCGGGACCGTTGCGACGCTGGAGGGCGCAGTCGCGGCCGACATTGCGGTCACGACGAGCGGCCGCTACTGCAACCACTACAACGCCGGCTCGCAGGACGCGTGCCGCGCGATCGGGGACGACTGGAGCTTCCGCATCCAGGGCGGGCCGGACAACGGCTCTTGCAACGCGCCGTACGCACCGTGCGGCGCACATGAGTACGTCTCGTTCGCCGGGCAGGGGTCCCGCAACCGTCCCTGGAGCGGGCTGTTCGCATCGAATCCGTCGCCGTCGCTTGTCGTGTCTGCTCGCGCGGATCCCCAGCTCGCAGTTGTCGGCGGAGGGGCGTGGGGATACCTCTGCCCGATCCTGCTCGACGCGACGACGGGACAGCTCGTCGAGTACTGCTTCGAGCAGTGGCGGGTCGGCAGCGGCTATCCGCAGATCCCGGGTTTCGACGTCGTCTCCGCCTGCGCGAGCGCCTCCGGCCGCAACGTCGACCAAGTGGTCACTCAGTTCGGACCGGACACCCGGTTCGCCTCGCAGCGTCCCGGCACCGCGAGCCGATACACGTTCGCGCCGGGCAGCGATCCGGCGCCGAGCACGTTCGGCGCGAGCATCTCGGCGACCGAGCTGATCCGCGCGGTCGATGCGGTCAACGCGCGCTGTGCCCGAGGGCTCTCGCGCAATCCCGCCGACTACGCGCTCGTCGGCGTCGAGAACGGCATCGAAGGCGGCAACCTGACCGCGCTCAGCGCCGGCACGTCGAAGCTCCGGCTGTTCACCGCCCGTTGACCGCGCAGCTGCAGTGCCCGCTCCGGCTCGCCGCACGCGAGACGGCGCGCGTCGCCGTCCGCGCCCGCCTGGAGCCGGCGGCCGCGCGCGGCTGCCAGGCTTGCGCGCATGCCGATCGACGTCGCGCTGCTCGGATGCGCCCATCCGCACGTGCCGGACGTCCTGGGCGTGATCGCGTCAGAGCCCGGCGTGCGCCTCACCGCGGCGTGGGACTCCGACCGGTCCGCGATCCCGGTCGTACTGTCCGGCTCGGCGGTCGCACGGGCCGAGACGGCGATCGACCGCGCGCACGCGGTCGTGATCTGCGCGCCGACCGACGAGCGCCCGGCGCTGTGCGTCCAGGCCGCGCGCGCCGGGCGGCCGCTGCTGGTCGAGAAGCCGATCGCCCGCAGCGCCGCGGAGGCGCGTGCGGTGGCGCGCGAGATCGCGCGCAGCCGCACGCCCGCGGTCGCCGCGCTGTTCCTGCGCGAGCTGCCCGCGCTCCGCCGGCTCGCCGGCGTGCTGGAAGAGCGGATGCTCGGGCGGCTCGCGAGCGTCACCGCCGCGTTCACTCATCCCGGCGCCCTCGACGGCTGGTTCGAGGGCCCGGCCGCGTGGATGCGCGACGTCGCGCGGGCCGGCGTCGGCGGCTTCGGCGACCTCGCCCTGCACCTCGTCGACGCCCTCGCGGCGCTGCCGGGCGGCGCGCCGCCGGCGCTCGCTGCGGTGGCGCTCGATCGTGACGGCGAGGGCGACGTCGGCGGCGTGGCCATCGGCACGTGGTCGGGGATCCCGCTCTCCCTGCGCGCGAGCTGGGCCGTCCGGCCGGGCGGGCTGGAGCTCGTGCTGGCCGGCTCCGCCGGCACCGCCGTGCTGCGCGGCGGCGTGCTCGAGCTCGGGCGCGGCGCTGGGACACCCGAGCGGTGGGTCGGCGCGCCGCCCGACGCCGGCGAAGCGACGCGCACATTCTGCGCGCGACTGCGCGCCCGCCGACTGCCGCGCGACGGTCTTGTCGCGGTGGTGCGAGCGCAGGAGGCGCTCGAGGCCGCCGTCATCGTCGGCTGAACCGCCCGTCCGAGCGCTCGGTCAGTCCGGCAGGCGCGGTTCCGCGGCGACGCCGTCTACCGCGCGCTCAGCCGCGGATAGCGCCGCCGCGCCAGCGCCGCCCGCGCCGCGTTCGCGCCGGCGGCGCCGTGCACGCCGCCGCCCGGATGCGCCGACGCGCCGGCGAGGAACAGGCCCCGGATCGGCGTCTCGGCGCGCGCGCGCCCCGGCACCGGCCGGAAGACCACCTGCTGGTGGATCTGCGCCGTGCCCTGGTTCACCGCGCCGCCGACGAGGTTCGAGTTGGCCGCCTCGAGCCGTGGCGGCGTGAAGACGTGCCGGCCGCGGATCAGGTCGCGGAAGCCGGGCGCGCGCCGCTCGATCTCGGCCTCTATCCGCCCGGCGAAGCCGTCGGTCTCGCGCTCGTCCCAGCGGCCCGTGATGTCGCCGCCCGCGTCGCCGCGCACCTCCTGCGGCACGTGCGTGTACGCCCAGGCGGTCTCGCTCCCCGGCGGCTGGCGGGTGTCGTCGAGCATCGAGTACTGGCCCATGACGAGGAACGGACGGTCGGGCACGAGCCCCTGGGAGAGCTGTGCGCTGGTGCGGGTCAGGGCGTCCATGCCGTCGGCGACGTGGATCGTGCCGGCGCGCCGCGCCGGCTCCGCCGTCCACGGGATCGGGCCGTCGAGCGCCCAGTCGACCTTCACGGTCGCGTTGTCGAACTGGAACGTCGCCAGGTCCGCGGCAAAGCCGGCGGGAAGGTGCTCGTCGCCAACCAGATCTCCGAACAGCTTCGGCGCCACGGAGGTCGCGAGGACGGCGCCGGCCGTGATCTCGCGGCCGTCGGCGATCCGCACGCCGACGGCGCGGCCGCGCCGGATCAGGATCCGCGTGACCCGCGCACCGCACTCGACCCGGCCGCCGTGCGATCGCAGGCGCGTCACCAGCGCCGCGATCAACCCGCCCGCGCCGCCCTCCACCGCAGGAAAGCCATACTGCTGCCCGAGCCCGCACAGCACCCAGCCGAACAGGCCGCCGCCGGCGGAGTCGGGCGTGAGGTCGGCATGGAGCGCGTTCCCGGCCAGCAGCCAGCCGCCGCCGTCGCCGCGGAACCGCTCGCGGGCGAGGCGGCGGACGGGCACGATCGCGAACCGCCCGAAGCGGACGAGGCCGCGCGGCCCGAGCGCGGCCGCGAGTCGCGCGGCGCCGCGCAGGGGCGGGAACGGCCGCAGCAGCGCGTCGATGAACGGTCCGCCGGCGCGCTCCCAGTACGCATACAGCTCGCGCCACGCGGCGCCATCGCCGGGAGCGAAGCGCTCGAGCGACTCGGCGCTCTCGTCGAGGTCGGTCGAGATCACCGGACAGGCGCCGTCGGCCTGCGGATGGGCGACCGCGATCGGCGCACGGCGCCAGCGCAGGCCGTGCTGCTCGAGCGCCAGCGACTGCAGCGGCGGCGAGGCGGCGGCGAGCGGATAGAACGAGCTGAAGAGGTCGCTCGTGAAGCCGGGCGCGGCGATCTCGCCGCTGCGCACGGCGCCGCCGGGCTCGTTCTCGGCCTCCAGCGCGAGCACGCTCCAGCCGCGCTCGGCGAGCATGTTCGCCGCGACGAGACCGTTGTGGCCAGCGCCGACGACGACCGCGTCGAGGTCTGCGGGCACGCGCGGGTAATACCCGGCACGTCCGCGGGGTAGCGTGCTCGGGTGGCAACGAACGAGCGCTTCATGCCGGTGCCGCCCGAGGCGGTGTGGGAGTCGCTGGCCGACCCTGGCGGCTACGGCTACTGGGTCGTCGGCTCGAAGGTGATCCGCGACGCCGATCCGCAGTGGCCGGCGCCCGGCTCCAGGTTCCACCACACGATCGGCGTCGGCCCGATCAAGGTCAGCGATCACACCGAGGCGCTCGCCGCCGAGCCGCCCAGACTGCTCCGGATGCGCGCCAAGGGACGGCCGCTTGGCACCGCGACGGTGACCGTGGAGATGACGCCCCGCGACGGCGGCACGGTGGTGCGGCTGACCGAGAGTCCGGACGGTCTGACGTCGCTGCTCGCGCTCAACCCGCTCGTCCACGTCGCGACGAAGGCCCGCAACGCCGAGTCGCTGGCGCGGCTGGAGGAGCTGGCGCTGCGGCGCGCGCGATGACCTCGGTCTGGATCGACACCGGCCCGACGCAGCCCGAGCTGCCGGAGCTGCACGGGCACGTGCGCGCCGACGTCGCGGTGATCGGCGCCGGGATCGTCGGCGTCACGACGGCCCTGCTGCTGCAGGAGCAGGGCGCGCACGTGGTGCTGCTGGACGCCGACCGCGTCGGCTGCGGCGTCACCGGCTACACCACGGCGAAGGTGTCGTCGCAGCACGGGATGATCTACGCGCGTCTGCGCTCGACGTTCGGCGCGGACGGCGCGCGCGCCTACGGCGACGCCAACGAGGCGGCCCTCGACTGGATCGCGCGCCGCGTCGAGCAACACCGGATCGACTGCGACTTCCGCCGCAGGGCCTCGTACGCCTACGTCGCCTCCGACCGCGCAAAGGCGGAGGAAGAGGCGGAGGCGGCGGCGGAGATCGGGCTGCCGGCCACGTTCACCGAGACGACGCCGCTGCCCTACCCGGTCGCCGGCGCCGTGCGATTCGGCGGCCAGGCCGAGTTCCACGTGCGCAAGTACCTGCTCGGGCTGGCGGAGCGCCTCGAAGGCGGCGTCTACGAGCGCAGCCGCGCCGTCGAGGTCGACACGGACGAGGACTGCGTCGTCAAGACGCCCGGCGGACGTGTGACCGCCGACCGCGTCGTTGTCGCGACGCACTACACGTTCCTCGACCGGTCGCTGGCGTTCGCCCGCGTCCGCCCGGAGCGCTCGTACGCGATCGCGTGCCGGATCGCGGGCAGTCCGCCGGCCGGCATGTTCATCAGCGGCGACTCGCCGACGCGGTCGGTCCGCGCCGTTCCGGTCGACGGGGGCGAGCTGCTGCTCGCCGGGGGCGAGGGGCACCGCACGGGCAGCGGCGGCGACACCGAGGAGCGCTACCGCCGGCTCGAGCGGTTCGCGCGCGAGCACTGGGACGTCGAATCGGTCGAGTACCGCTGGTCCGCGCAGGACGGCATCACGATCGACTCGGTTCCGTACGTCGGGCGGCTCACGCCGCGCTCGGATCGCGTCCTGATGGCGACGGGGTTCGCGAAGTGGGGCATGACGGGCGGCACCGCCGCGGCGCTGCTCCTCGCCGACCTGCTGGCGGGCCGCGACAACGCGTGGGGGAGGCTATTCGACCCGTACCGGTTCAAGCTACGCGCCTCGGTGCCGCGGCTGATCAAGGAGAACGCCGAGGTCGGGCTGCACTTCGCCGGCGACCGGCTCCGCAGGCCGGGGCACCGCAGCATCGAGGACCTGCAGCCGGGCGAGGCCGACATCGTCAGCCACGACGGCAGCCGGGTGGCCGCCTACCGCGACGAGCGCGGAGCCGTGACCGCGGTCTCGCCCAGCTGCACCCACCTCGGCTGCCAGGTGAACTGGAACCGCGCGGAGAGGAGCTGGGACTGCCCGTGCCACGGCTCCCGCTTCGCGCCCGACGGCACCGTGCTGGAGGGGCCGGCGGTGCACCGGCTCGAGCTCAAGCCGCTCGGGTGAGCGCCCAGACGCCGGTCGCGGCGGCCGCGCGGGCGTAGTCCTTGAAGTCGCGTGGCGGGCGGCCGAGCGCCTGCTCGACGCCGTCGGTCGTGTCGGCGTTGCGGCCGTCGACGACCTCGGCGAACAGGTAGTCGAGCAGCTCGACGAACTCCGGCGGGACGCCGTGCTCGGCGGCCTCGGCGGCGTGCTGCTCGCGCGTGACGGGCACGTAGCGCACGTCGCGACCCGCCGCCGCGCCGATCTCGGCGGCGGCGTCGGTCATCGTCAGCGAGCGCGGGCCGGTCAGCTCGTACAGCCGGCCGACGTGGCGGTCGTCGGTGAGCGCCGCGACGGCGATGTCGGCAACGTCGTCGATGTCGAGGAACGGCGTCGGGACATCGCCGGCCGGGAGCCTGATCTCGCCGCTGAGGACGTGCTCGAGCATGTAGTCCTCGCTGAAGTTCTGCATGAACCAGGTCGAGCGCAGGATCGTGAGGTCGGCGCCGGTCTCGCGCACGGCCTGCTCGGCGCGCTCCGCCTCCGGCTCACCGCGCCCGGACAGGAGCACGATCCGGCGCACGCCGCGGTTGACGGCCAGCCGCGCGAAGGCGCGCGTCGCCTCGACCGCACCGGGCACCGCGAGGTCGGGGTAGTACGTCAGGTACACCGAGCCAACGCCGTCGAGCGCCGGCGCCCACGTCGAGCGGTCCTCCCAGTCGAACGGCGGCGCGCCCGAGCGCGAGCCGACCCGGACGGCGAGCCCGCGCTCGCGCAACCGCTCGACCACGCGGCGACCGGTCTTGCCGGTGCCGCCGAGAACCAGGATCTGCTGCGTCTCCGAAGCCATCGTCTTCCCTTTCGCGAGTTGCACGGTGGCTGCAGCTTGGGCGGTGCCCGTGCGACTGTCCATGGCTGCGGCGCGCGATTACATGTGCGAGCGTCTACGCGCTTAGCCCGCGAGGGCCTTCGAGAGCGGCGAGGGGAACCTGGGTAGCACGCGCGTGCCGCCGAACCACTCCGTCAGTCGCGCGGCTTCCGCCTCGAACGCGCGCAGCCCGTCGGCGCCGACGTCCTCGAGCAGCTGCAGCTCGACCGCGCCGTCGTCGGTCTGGCGCCAGCCGCCGACGATGCGCCCGTCCCACCAGGCTGTGGTCCCGCCGTTTCCGGTCGTGTCGAAGATCTGCTCCTTGTAGGGAGCGAGGTACCAGTCGCGCTCGAACCAGCCCATCGTCGTCGGGTCGAGCGGCGGCAGCAGCGCCGCCCACGGCTCCGCCGGCTCCGTCGGCTCCAGGTCGTCCGGCAGCAGGTAGCCGGTCTGGCCGCCGAGGTCGATCTCGACGGCGCCGACGTCGTGCAGCGCGCGCCGCACCGCCGCCACGGTCGAGCCGAGCCACCACTTGATGTCCGCCACGGTGCCGGGCCCGAACGCGCGCAGCCAGCGCTCGACGAGGCCGGCGACGCCCTCGGCCGCGGGGAGTCGCTCGATCTCGTGACCGAGCCACGATCGCGTCGACGCCCAGCGCGGTCGCGACGTGGTCCATGCGCCGGCGTTCGTGGCCCGCAGGATCCTGCCCGCCGCGGACAGCGTGACCAGCACGCGCGGGCCGATCGGCACCTGCCCGCCCCACGACTTGCCCTCGCCGTACGCGTACGAGCCCTCGAGCAGCGGGATCTCGGCGCGCAGCTCGGTCGACGTCGCCTCGCGCCCGTCCGCCAACGCGGCCAGCACCCGCTCGGAGGCCTCCGTCAGCCAGCGCTCACCGTCCTCGAACAGCCCCGCCTTCTCGACGTCGCGGATCACGCGCCGCCGCTCCCCCTCGGCGACGCGGTCGGAGGCTCCGGCCTGCGCGAACGCGAGGACCTCGCGCGGGAACGCGAACAGCGTCCGCCGCATCGCGAGGTGCTTGACGAGCGACCGGTCCGCGTACAGCGCGCGGTCGAGGTCGGCGACCGTCATGCCGTCGACGCGCGCCCAGGCGGACAGGTAGACGGTCGACGGGTCGGTCGCGTGCAGGCAGACCAAGCTCCGCGCCGCCTCCACGACATCCGCCGCTCGCTCGCCGGCCGCCAGGCGGTGGCGGCGCGCGAGCCGCGCGCGGCGTTCGGCGACGTCGATCATCAGCACGCGGGAGATTGTGGCGATCAGGCCGCGGGCGCCAGCTCGGCGAGCAGGCGCCGGACGCGATCGGCGATCTCGTCGCGGATCCGGCGGACGCCGGCGAGGTCCGCCTGCGCCGGGTCGTCGAGCGCCCAGTCCTCGTAGCGCTTGCCCGGGTAGATCGGGCAGGCGTCGCCGCAACCCATCGTGATGACCGCGTCCGCAGCACGCACCGCCGAGTCGGTGATCGGCTTCGGGAGCTCCCTGCCGATGTCGATCCCGAGCTCGGCCATCGCCCGCACCACGTCGGGGTTGAGCCGATCGGCCGGGTCGCTGCCGGCCGAGCGGACGACTATGCGGTCGCCTGCGTAGTGGTCGAGCAGCGCCGCGGCCATTTGGCTGCGGCCGGCGTTGTGCACGCAGACGAAGAGCACCTCGGGCACGTGCTCGGGCATCGCCCCTCATGCTACGCATTGACAACTGTCACTTCAATCGATATCCGTAGATCGATGGCGGTCGATCTACAGTTCGCTCGAAAGCACAAGCGGCCCGCCGACCAGCCGCGCTGCGAGCTGGTGCCGCTGTTCGACCTCGCCCAGCCGACTGTTCACAATGACCTCGGTGAACGTGCGCTACATCGTCGACGACGTCGAGGCGGCGATCGGCTTCTACCGCGATCGGCTCGGCTTCACCGTCGAGACGCACCCCGCGCCGGGCTTCGCGATCCTGTCGCGCGGCGACCTGCGGCTGCTGCTGAACGCGCCCGGAGGCGGGGGAGGAGCGGGCCAGCCGACGCCCGACGGCCGCGTGCCCGAGCCGGGTGGCTGGAACCGCATCCAGATCGAGGTCGACGATCTCGATCGGGAGGTCGAAGCCCTGCGCAGCGCCGGGGCGCGCTTCCGCAACGAGATCGTGGCCGGCAGAGGCGGTAGGCAGATCCTGCTCGAGGACCCGTCCGGGAACGCCGTCGAGCTGTTCGAGCCGCCGGCGACCGGGCGCACCGACCCCAAGGCCGTCGTCCGGCGGCTGATCGAGGAGGTGATGAACGGAGGCCGGCTCGAAGTCATCGACGAGCTGTACACGCCCGAGCTCGCGCCGGCGGCGCGCCGCTGGATCGCGCCGTTCCGCGAGAGCTTCCCGGACGTCCGGATGGACATCGTCGACCTGATCGCCGAGGGCGAGCAGGTCGTGGGCCGCTTCCACTGCTCCGCGACCAACCTCGGCCGCTGGCGCGGCAACGACCCGACCGGTCGCCGCTTCGAGCGGGTCGACGAGGTGTATGTGTTCCGTGTCGCCGGAGGGCGCATCGCCGAGGCCTGGGGCCTCGAGGACACGGCGTCGCGCGAGCGCCAGCTGGGGTTGCGCGACTAGGAGTCCTCGCGCGCCTTCGCGGTCGCGGAGACGCACTTGCCGAACGCGCGCTTCTTCGTGCCGTACTGCTCCTCGAACGCGGCCTTGTCGTCGGCGCGCAGGGCCTTGCAGGTCGTCGCCGCGTCGACGCGCGCTTCGGTCGCCTCCTCCGTGGCCTTGCTCGCCTTGCCGGAGACGCACTTGCCGTAGGCGTTCTTGCCGTTCTTGTTCTTGCCGTACTTCTCGGCGAACGCATCCGGATCGAGCTCGCGCTCGGCCTTGCACTCCTGCGCGGCGTTCTTGGCGTCCTCGGCGACCGCGGGCTCGCGCTTGTCGATGCAGTTCGCCATCGCCTTGGCCGTGCTCTTCGCGGCGTAGGTCTGCTTGAACAGCTTCGTTCCCATCGCGTGCTTCTCGGCCTTGCAGGCGGCCTTCGCGTCGGTGGTGGGATCTTCGGCCAGTGCGGCGGCCGGCAGCGCGAGCATCGCGACCGCCGCGACGATGAGGAGACTGCGCATGAGTGAGCCCTTTCGTGGGAAAGTGGACGTTGCCGCCGCCTGAGACGCCGGTCGACGGTCAAGGTTGGTCGCACGGGCGCGGATCCAACCTCGAGCGGACTCACGCGTCTCTGGATCGTGGTACGACGACGAGGAACGGAGCGACCCTGCCAGCCGCGACACTCGAAGCGAGCGCACCATCGCGGCGGCGGTACGCCACCGACGAGCAGCTCGCGCGGGCGGCGGGCCGCGGCGACGCCGCGGCGTTCGAGGTGCTCTACGAGCGCTTCCAGCCGCAGCTGCTTTCGTTCGCGCGCCACATGCTGGGGCGGGCGCACGACGCCGAGGACGTCGTCCAGCACACTTTCCTCGCCGCCGACCGCGCGTTCCGCGCCGGCGAGGCGCCGAAAGCGGTGCGCGCGTGGCTCTACGCGGTCGCCCGGAACCGTTGCGTATCGCTGCTGCGTGCACGGCGAGAGGATCCGGGGCTGCACGAGGCCGGCGTTCCGTCGACGGAGAACCTCGCGGCCGAGGTCGAGCAGCGCGACGACTTGCGCAACCTGCTCGCCGACCTGCGGAGGCTGCCGGAGCAGCAGCGAGCGGCGCTGCTGCTGGCCGAGCTCGGCGACCTCTCGCACCCCGAGGTGGCGCAGGTGATCGGGGTCCGCCCGGGCAAGGTCAAGGCGCTCGTCTTCCAGGCGCGCGAGACGCTGATGGCGGCGGCCCACGCGCGGTCGATCCCGTGTCGCTCGATCCAGGAGGAGCTGGCCGGGGCGACGGGCGCGGCGGCGCGGCGGCGGCACCTGCGCCACCACCTCGACCAGTGCCCCACGTGCAGCGAGTTCGCCGAGCGTGTACGCGCACAGCGTGCGTCGCTCGCGCTGATCCTCCCCGTCGTGCCGACTGTCGGGCTGCGGGAGGGCGTCTTCTCGGCCCTCGCCTGCGGCACGGCCGGCGCGGGGGCCGGTGCCGGCCTGGGAGGGCTGGTGGCCGTCAAGACGACGGCGGCGAAGCTGATGGCGATCGCCGCCGGGGGTGGAGCCGCTGCCGGCTGTGTTACGGTCGCGCGGTCTTACGATTAGGCTCGCGACCGCGCGTGACCGGCCCAGCGCGCCCGCAC
>Ga0081538_10002500_pt1 | contig 17909 bp, 13 predicted proteins | sample TabmetS5T2R1_FD_71022 | JGI IMG/M metagenome (GOLD analysis project Ga0081538, IMG submission 71022) | Tabebuia heterophylla rhizosphere microbial communities from the University of Puerto Rico - S5T2R1 | ecosystem: Host-associated > Plants > Roots > Rhizosphere ... | reverse complement strand
CTGCGGCGGCCATCCTGATCCAGCAGCCAACGAGCCCGGCCATCGCATCGCGCTTGACCTCGCGGCATCACTGCCGCAGCTGCACCGCCGGTCCCCGGGCGACCTCGTGGCCAGTATCGCCGGGAGGTTGCACCCTCCGGCACCCCCGCTCCCTGGTCAGGCCGCGGGCTGGGCGGTCGGCCAGGCGATCTGCTCCTGGTAGAGGACCCGGTGGGCCAGGCAGCTGTGCAAGATCCCGACCAGCCGGTTCCCGAGCGCCCGCAGCGCCTGATGGTGGCTGGCACCGCGGGCCCGGTGGGCGTCATAGCAGCGCCGCGCCCCCGGGGAGGCAGTCAGAGCGGCGAATGCCCACAGGTAGCAGGCATCCACCAGCCGCTGATTGCAGGCCGCCCGGGCGACCACCACGGTGCGCAGCCCCGAGGATCTGGTGACCGGCGCGGTGCCGGCGAACGCCTGCGGCCTTTGGCCGTCCGGTAGCGGTCAGGGTCGTCGCCGAGCTCGCCCAGCAGCCGCGCTCCCAGCACCACGCCCAGTCCCGGCTGGCTGCGCACGATCACCGCGTCCGGATGCGTGCTGAACTGGCAGCTAAGCTGCTGTTCCAGGGCAACGACCTGTGCGTTGCAACAGCGAAGCATGGCCACCAGCGCAGCTACCACCTCACGGCAGGCGCCCTCGACCCCCGCCGGCGCGTCATGGACCGCCATCACCCGCGCCTGCAGGTTCCGGCGTCGCCCTCCGGCGACCAGCGCCTGTCGCATCGCTGCCCTGGTCAGCTGTCGGCCCTGCTCCGGGGTCGGCGCCAGCTCCAGCACGGCCAGGGCCTCCGGGTCAGCCAGCTGGGCACCGAGGGCGGCCAGCGCCCCCGGATAGAACTCTCGTAGGGCGCTGCGCAAGGCGTTGACGTGCCGCTGTCGGGTCCAGATCAGGCCCTGATGGGCCCGGGCAAGCACCTTGACCGCCTCCACCGCTGCTGTATCACCGGCGACCTGGCGGTGGTTGCGCCGGTCGGTGCGGACCAGATCGGTCAGCACCTTGGCATCGCCCCGGTCCGACTTGGTTCTGGAGTTGCCATGGCGGCCGCGGTAGCGGATCACCGTATGCGGGTTGACCGCATAGACCTAGTAGCCGGCGGCCAGCAAGGCCCCGACCAGCAGCCCGCGGTCGGTCTCGACTCCGACCGCCACCTGCCCGGGCTGGTCGGCACGGCCGGCCACCAGCGCATCCAGCTCCTCCCCCGCCAGACTATCCGCGATCCGGCCGGTGACCAGGACGCGGCCGTCCTGGTCGAGCAGCACAGGTCATGGTGGCGCTCGCCCCAGTCCACCCAACAGACAACACGACAGCCTCCTCTGCTCCGACAGCTTGGTGAGCCAGATAAGGACCTGCGGCGCCCTGGTGAGCTGCTGTATGTCAAGGCGCCGGGTTTGGGTCGGGTTGAAGGTCGGCGAGGAGTTGGCGGTAGACGGCATCCGAGATCCGCCGCTTCAGACACCGCAGGGCTTAGCGGCGGGTCTTGCCCTGGCGCTGCTTGCGGGCCACATAGGCCCGACCGGGATGATCGCTACGAGCCTGAGTGATGGCCACGACATACAGGGCCCGGTTCAGCCGGCGGTTACCGCCACGGTTCAGCCGGTGCCGCTGGACCCGGCCCGAGGAGGTCGGGATCGGGGCCGTGCCGTTGGCCGCAGCGGACCTGTGCCGGTTCCCAAGCGGCGCGCGTCACCACCTCCCCAAGGATCCGGGCGGCGACCAATGAGCCCACGCCATGCACCTGGACCAGGGACGTGCCGGTGGCCCGATCAGCTGCCCCGATCCGCCGCTTGAGCTGGCGGATCTCGGCGTCCACGCGATCCAGCTGGTCCAGCCGGCGACCGACCAGCTCGGCGCGCACCCACCTGGCCAGCCAGCAGCCGCCGAACCAGCCCGGCGGCTCGCTGGGACCGCAACTCAGACAGCCGCTGCTGGTCGCCGGGTCGCAGGGCGACCAGGTCAGCATGCACCCGGTTGGCGATCCGGGTCCGCTCCCCGAGCAGCTGCTCGCGGTCGTCGACCAGCAAGCGCGGGTCTTCGGCGAGGTCCTGGCCACAGACCGGGGGGAGGTCCGGCTCGCGGGCTGTCACCCGGGCGATGGCCAGCGCATCGGTCGGATCGGCCTTGCCCCGCTGGCGCAGCCGCCGGCGTTCCCGCACCGTCAGCGACGGCGTCACCTCAACCACCACCAGCCCGGCTGCACCAGCTGGATGGCTACGGCCCGACCATAGCCGCCGGCGCCTTCGATGCCGACCCCGACCACCCCGGGTTGGGCCTGCAACCAGGCGACCAGCCGACGATGACCCTGGGGGTGTTGAGGAAGCTCTGGGTGTGCTGGTGACGTCCGGCGGCGTCCACGCCGCTCACCGCCAGGGTGTCCTTGTGGCTGTCCATTCCGAACCCCACCAGCCGTCCGTCCCTCTCAACACCGGCCGGGGCACGGTCTCCCCCCAGAGCTCCAGGGCTCGGATGCCTCCGAGTGCTCACCGGCTGGTGGCTCCGCCGTAGCCTCCCACCGGAGGCTCGTGCGGCCCCACTAGGGGCCTCCCCCGGACCCCCCCTCCGGCCGGCGGCGCGGCCAGGCGTTACGAGGCTGCTATGTGCTGTCAAACCCTGGCTTGCTGGGGTCGATCGGTCGGCAACCTCGCCGGTGGCTGGGGAGTCTAGTGGTCATGGATGTCAGGCCCGGCCGGGATGAGGCGCTGAGTCGCCTGTTCGAGGCGCACTACCCGGACACGGTGCGGCTGGCGTTCTACCTGACCGGCAGCTGGGTGGTCGGCGAGGACCTGGCCCAGGAAGCGTTCGTGCGGCTCTGGCGCCGCTGGGGTGGGCTGCGCGACCACCACGCCGCGCTCAGCTACTTGCGCACCACAGTGGTAAACCTGAGCCGCTCGGCATTGCGCCGCCGGCTGCTGGAGCTGCGCCATCAGCGCTCCGTCGGGGAGGAGGGCTACGACACCGATCCGGTCGCCCGGCTGGACATCGCCCGGGCGCTGGCGGCGCTGCCGGCGGGCAAGCGTGCCTGTGTGGTGCTGCGGCATCTGGTCGACCTCTCGGTGGAGGAGACGGCAGCGGTCCTCGGCATCTCTCCCGGCAGTGTCAAGAGCCAGACCCACAAGGGCCTGCGGTTGCTGGAGGCGGCCCTGTCAGACCGCGACCACTCCTCGCGGCATGCCCAGGAGGTCAAGGAGCGATGAGCCCAGTCAACCTCGAGGAGCAGCTGCGGGCGTTGCGGGAGCAGACGCTGCGCCGGGACGTCCTGCCGGATGCTTGGCCTCGGCTGCAGCGACGGCTGCGCCGTGAACCCTGGCGGCGGGCCGCGCTGGTGGCCGGGCTGGCCCTGGCCGTGCTGGTTGCCGGCGTGGCGCCTGGGTTGCTGGCCCGCCGCACCCAGCAGCCAGCGGTCCCGACGGTCGACACGCCCGTGATCCCCGGCCGCCCGGTGGTCGCCGCTCGGATCCGGCTGGATCGTCCCTTCACCGACGTCGATGTCGGCTTTGGCGCCACCTGGGTCGCGGCCCAGGGCGCGCTGCTGCGCATCGACCCACAGACCGACCGGGTGGTGGCGACCATCCCCGTGCCCGTGTCGGGCGAGAGCGCCAGCATCGCCTTTGGCGAGGAGGCGGTGTGGGTCACGTCTGGGCAGGCCAACGGCGTCGTCTACCGGGTCGACCCGGCCACCAACCGCGTCACCGCAGCGATCGGGGTGCCGGGCGGCGCCTTTGGGATCGTGGTCGCCGCCGGCACCGTCTGGGTGACCCAGTACCTCCCCGAACAAGACCCGGGCATCGTGGCCCGCATCGATACCCGCAGCAACCGGCTGCTGGCCCCGGTTGAGGTCCCCAACATGCCGGGGGCCATCCGCTATGGGTTGGATGCCATCTGGGTGACCAGCCGCTTCACCGTCAGCCGCATCGACCCCCACAGCGGCGCCGTCACCCAGCCGCTGCACCGTGTCGGCGACGTCCGGGCGGTCGGTGCCGGGTCGCTGTGGGGGAGCTTCGCCAACAGCGCCGACGACGCCGGGGTGCAGCGGATCGACCCGCGCAGCGGCCGGGTGGTGGCGGCCATCAGGATCCGCTACGGCGTGCTGATCGCCTTCGGGCTGGGAACGCTGTGGGTCGCTCAGGACGCCCCAACCATCACCTCCGGCGGGAATGAGCCGGCCAAGATGAAGCCGGGCAAGCTGTATCGGATCGACCCCAGGAGCAACCGGGTGCTGGGCCGACCGGTCCCCCTGCCGGGCATCGCGCCGACCGCCCTGGCCGTCGGCGAGGGCGCGGTGTGGGTGGGAGAGCTCGACGGCAAGACCCTCACCCGGTTCAACCTGGCCCCCTAGGACCCTGTGCGGATCGTCTCGGTGGGTGGCGCTTCGCCCTTGGCATCGGGCTTGTGTGCCGAGGGTCGGTCACGCCACCTTGATGACCTCCACGGCCCAGCGATCGTAATGCTCCAGCAGCTTGAATAGCTGTCGGGCGACGGCCCGCTTCAAGCACCGACGGATATCGCGGGCGCTCTTGCCCTCGCTCGTGCGCCGGGCGGCGTAGGCGCGGGTGGCTGGGTCGTCGCGCAGCCGGGCGACGACGATCGTGTGGAGTGCCCGGTTCAGCTGCCGGTCACCCGAGCGGTTCAGCCGGTGCCTGGTCACCTGCCCAGAGGACGCCGGGATCGGGTTGGCACCGGCCAGGGCGGCAAAGGCCGCCTCCGAGCGCAGCCGACCGGCATGCGACCAGCTAACCAGCACCTGGGCGGCGCTGATCGGCCCCACCCCGGGGAGTTCCAGCAGCCACGGCGCCACCATGGCCACCAGCCGCTCCAGCTCGGCCCGCAGCCCGGCGGCCTCGGCAGCCAGCAACTGGATCCGCTGGGCCGTGGACCGCAGCGCCCGGACGGTCATGCGGTGCTCCAGCGACCTGGCCGGCCGATCCGGCAGCCTGGCACAGCGCGTGACCTGTCGTTTGGTCCCCAGGCTGCGCAGCTCAGCCCGTAGCTCCTCGGGTGCGCCCACGATCAGCGCCTTGAGCTGGTTGATGGCGCTCACCTTGGCGGCGCAGGCGCTGTGGCGAGTCGCCAGCAGCACCCGCAGCGCTTCCCGGTCGCCACGGCGACGAGGTGCCAAGGGATGGTCGTGGGCGAGCGCCTCCCGCGCGGCGCGGACGGCATCCAGGGCGTCGCTCTTGGCCCCGCTGCGCCGCAGCGGCCGCTTGGGCCGGCCGACCTCCACCACCCGCTCACCTCGTGCCTGCAGGAAACGGCAAGCCCGGCGCCGTAGCTGCCGGCGCCCTCCACGGCCCAGCAACGCCGACCAGGCACCTGCGCCTGGGCGAAGTCGAGCAGCCGACGGTAACCGGCCGCATCGGCACTGACCGACGTCTGGGCAAGGAGGCCGCCCACCGGGTCGGTGACGGCGGCGGCCAGGGTGTCACGGTGGGGGTCCACGCCGATCACCCCGTCGATGACGCCGCCCAGCCTGCTCATCGCACTGCTTCTCTCTATGCTTGCCTGGTCGTGTCGGCCTGGAGGACACCGCGCGGCGCTTCTGTGACGGGTCACAACCCCACAGGGCTGGACAGGCTGCTCATCAAGCCAGCAAGGCGGAGGGGTCAGGTCGACGCCGGCACCACGGCAGACAACTCGTCACCAAGGCAACCGGGATGGGCGCCGGAACCGGTGTGGGTCATGCCGTGATGCCGGACGTCGAAGCCTGACAGCGATCCTCCACGACCGCGCCCCGGAGACTCACAGAACCGTTGACCGTCAGGCGGTGAACCGGCGTGGCGGACGGAACGTAACAGCAACCCGAGCACGCTCGGGGAGCGTGGCGGACGGATCGTACAACCCTGCCGAGCTTGCTTGCTCTGCTGTTACGAGCCGTGCCGATCGGGCGACGACCAGGCCCGAGGGCAGCGCGGTGAGGCCGAGCGGTTCGTCGCTGAACACCTCCGTGCGAGGCCGGCCGGTTGTCCTGCTGAGCAGGTCACGGTAGAAGTCGTCGGGCCGCTGACGGTTGTTCACCCATCGGCTGACAAGCGATGCGTAGCCGGTCGAGGTTGTGGGCCCCGGCGAAGCGGCAGGCGCGCAGGTCCACGTCGGCCAGGCGCAGGCCGGCCACGTCGGCGCGGCGGATCGACAGCAACCGGGGTCGCCACCGCTGCTGGCGTGGCCCTGGCGGCAGCCGCTCCCAGCCACGCGTGACCTGGTTGCTCTTGCCCTTCACGCCCGGGGAATTCAGATGGAATGGGGATGGGGCGCCGGCGAGGATGGCGGGGGCGGCGAGGTTAGCGTCGCCCAGGTCGACGGTGGCGTAGCGTAGCCGCAGGTGGACGCCGGCGGGAACTGTGCTCGCCGGGCGCGTAGCGCCGCTGCGGTGACGTCGAGCTGTACGCGGGCGCCGAAGGCCGCGCCGTCCAGGAGGAGCTGGCGTGCGAGCAGCGGCCCGATGTGCGTGGCACGCTCAAAGCTCGCCCCCTGAACACGGCCTCACCCTTGAAGCTTGTCTCCTCGAACCCGGCCTGATCCTGGAAGCTTGCTTCGCCAAACCGGGCCTGGTCCTGGAAGCTTGCCCCGCTGAACTGCGCCCAGCCCTGGAAGCTCGCCCCGAAGAACGCGGCCCTGCCCTGGAAGCGCGCCCCGCCGAAGCCGGCCGTGCTCTGGAAGCTCGCCGCCTGGAACTCGGCGGTCGTGAAAGTGGGTCGACCGTCCTTGCGCGGCACAGCCGCCAGGAGTCGCTTTAGCAGCTCGGCGCTGATCACCACCCCGCGTGCATCGACGCTGCCCTCAGCGCTGATGCGCTTGAGTTCCGAGTCGAAGACGTCGGGTGCCTGCTCGGCCGCGTGGGCGAGGCACCAGGCCGTGGCGGGCAGCTGCACACCGATGCATTCATGCTGGCTGCACTGCTTCCAATGCGGTTGCTGAGCGGCCATGAGCTTGCGATCCGATCCGTCAGGGTTGCCGTGAACCTGGCGGGATCGTCGCATTTGTAGAGTCCGGCGGCCAGTCAGCCGCAGACGTCAGGAGGAAACCGGACTCGCCCTGGAGTGGCTAGGTCGCGTAGGCGGTCCGCCGCACGGGTCGCGGGTACGCGCCGTTGCGGTCCTGTGGAGAAACGAACCGTCCTGGACAATCGCGACCGATGAATTAAGGCAAGTGTAGGAATTCATCTCCGTTAAAATGCGGGAATGGCGGCCTAGCCGCGAGTTGGTCTTCTCTGATCGTGCGCGAATGCGCGCCCGGCCCGCAGGGCCGGCCTAATCGTCCGCCCTCCACTTCGCCCGGAGTGGGCCGACGAAGGAGGCCCATCGACGGGCGATCTATCGATCGGCGGACTCCAACGTAGCGAAGCGGAGCGCCTGACCAGGGCAAACAGGCGAGAGGCGGGCAACCCTGCTACCTGGGTGGCCTAGGTACCCATCAAGGTAGGGATACGGGGTAGTGGTTCGGGTACCGATCCGGATAGCCAGCGACCCAACCAACAATTCCATCATCAACGCTCATAGGCCGCCCGAGAATAGCTGAGCTAATTACGCTCGACAGGGACGGTCCGAGGGCCTAAATCGGCCTCGGCGCGGCCGGGACCCTGCACCCGGCCGCGTTCGGCCGATGCCCTCACCCGGCGGGAATACCACCCGGCCCGAGGGCGCCCGGCGTCAAGACATCCCACCGTGGTCGGCGTCAAGGCGGCGCTGAGGATGCCTCCTCCCAGCCTAGGAGCGCCCACAGTCTGGGGTAGCGCCGTCGCATCTCGGCAGCGTCGTCGAAGTCCCAGTCCTCACTCAGGTCGAGTCCCCGCCATGGCGGCCTGGGGGCGACCTCAGCGGTGAGCTGCTGGCCGGTCAAGGCTTCATAGGCCCGATAGGCGACCCCCAAGATGTCCTCGCATTCAAGCGGTTCGGTCACCTCTTGGTAGGGTCGACGCATGCGGATCTGGGGGTGACCAGCCAGCGAGTCCGGGTCAGCCAGCGCGGCCTGCCAGGTGGCGTGTCCCTGGCCGAGCAGCCAGCCGCGGAAGTAGTCGAAGCCGTCGTCAGAGCAGCCGCCGTTGATCAGATAGGCGGCCCCCCACAGGACCAGGCGGTAGGACGCGTCCATCAACTCGCCGTGGATGCGGTCCCAGGCGAGCACCTCGTCCACCGACCGCTTGCTCAGCGCCGTGGTCAGGTGGGTGGTTTGGGCCCGGCAGCCGCCGCCGGTGGCTGCCTTGGCAGTCTCGATCAGCGCCCAGAACTGCTTGTGATCCATGCCGTCCTCCTCCAGTCGCGCTGGCGGATCATCCGTTGCCGGTGCGACACGCAGCCGGGCCAGCCGGATCCCGAACAGCGCGTCAAGACATCCCATGCCGCTTTGGTGTCAAGCAGCGGCGGTGGAGGCGCGGTGTGACCACGCGGTTGCTTCGCTGTAGCGGGTGCGGGTCTTGAGGCAGCCGTGGAGGATGCCGACCAGCCGGTTGGACAGCTGGCGTAGGGCGGCGTGGTGGCCGGTGCCGCGGGCGCGGAGCTGGTCGTAGTAAGCGCGGGCCCCTGGGGAGGCCGTCAGGGCACAAAAGGCCTGCTGGTGGAGGGGGTCGGCGAGGCGGTCGTTGCGCACGAACCGAGCCACGACGACCTTCTTCTTGCCGGACTGCTTGGTCACCGGGGAGCTGCCGGCATAGTTGCGGCGAGCCCGCGCGTCGCGATAGCGGCCGGGGTCGTCGCCGAACTCCCCGAGCACTCGGGCACCCAGCACGCCGCCCAGCCCCGGCTGGCTGCGGTAGATCTCAGCGTCCGGGTGCTCCCCAAAATGTGCGTCGACCTGCCCGGCCAGCGCCTGGATCTGGGCATTCAGGGTGCCGATCACCGCCACCGCGGCACCCACGGTGGCGGCGTAGGCCGCGACCACCCTCTCCGGTTGGGGCAGCTGCTCGGCCCGCAACGCCTGCTGGACCTGGGTGGCCTTGGCCGGCACGCCACGACGGCTGGCGCGGGTGAGCGCGGCCGCGATCCGGGGGCGGGAAAGCCGGGCCGCGCTGGTCGGGTCCGGTGCGGCCTGAAGCAGCTCCAAGGCGTCGGCGGCGGCCAGGTCGGGGAACGCCGTCAAGGCGGCCGGGAAGAACTCCACCAGCGCCGCCCGCAGCCGCAGCAGGTGCCGGTGCCGGTCCCAGATCAGCCTCTGGTGCGCCCGGGCCAGCAGCTTGATCGCCTCGGCCAGGGCGCTGTCACCGGCCGCCGCGCGCAGCTGGTGGCGGTCGGTGCGGACCATGTCGGCCAGCGTGTGCGCGTCCCCGGCATCGCTTTTCGCCCCCGAGGTGCCGTGGCGCTCCCGGTAGCGCGCCACCTGCCGAGGGTTGACCGGAAACACCTGGTAGCCCGCCGCCACCAACGCCTGCATCCACGGTCCCCGGTCGGTCTCGATGCCGACCACCACCTGCTCGGGCCCGTCATCGGCGCCCAGCTGCGCGACGACCAGCTCGTGCAGCCTGGCGATGCCCACCACCCCCTCGGGCAGCCGCGCCCGACCAAGCCGCCGGCCGGCCGGATCTTGCAGCTCGATGTCGTGGTGGTCTTCCGCCCAGTCGTCTCCCACGAACAGCAACCCCGACCTCCCGTCTCGCCCGGACGTCCAGCGCACCAGCCTGCAGGGAGGATCACCCGCGGCCTAATGGACCAGTGCTCACGTCCCAGCGGGTCGGGCACGTCACCCCATCAGCGGTCAACCTCCCCAACCGCCGGCAAGGGCACGGTCTTGACGAAGGACTCCTCCCGCGTCCAGGGCGCTTGAGTGCTCACCCACCGGCGACCAGCAGACCCCGAGTCTGCCCCAGAGCCGACCCGAGTGAGCCCCCATTAGGGCGCTGCGCGTCGCTACGCGATCGGCCTACGGCCGACCCTTGACGCGCGCGGGCATGGCTGCCCCAACGGCACCACGGTGGCCCGGGCGACCGGGCTGGCCAATAAGCCGGGGGAGGGACAGGCCCCTCCCCGGCACCCCCACCCCGCTCCCCCAGGCGGCCGCGGCGGTCGTCGTGGGCCAGGCGAGTTGCTCGTCATAAGGCTGACGGTGGCGTAGGCAGCCGTGCACGATCCCGACCAGCCGGTTGGCCAGGGCCCGCAGCGCCTGATGGTGGGTGGCGCCGCGAACCCGGTGGGCGTCGTAGTAGCGGCGGGCGCCCCGGTGAGCCGGTCAAGGCGGCGAAGGCCCACAGATGGCAGGCGGTGCTGAGGCGCCGGTTCCCGACTGCCCGGGCCAGCACCACCTGCCGCAACCCGGAGGCCCGGGTGATCGGGGCGGTGCCGGCATAGGCCTTGCGGGCCCTGGCGCTGGCATAACGGTCGGGGTCGTCGCCGAACTCGGCCAGAACCCGGGCGGCCAGCACCAGCCCCAGCCCGGGCTGGCTGCGCACGATCCCAGCATCCCGGTGCGCCGCGAACGCGCTGGTGAGCGAAGCCTGCAGGCTCGCCAGCTGCTGGCTCAGGCTGTCGATGACCGTCACCGCGGCCGCCACCACCTGGCCATAGGCGTCGGCCACCACCGGCGGGGCCTCCAGCTGTTGGCTGACCAGCACGGCGTGGATGGCGGCGGCGCGGGCCTCGACCTGCCGCCGGCGGCCTGCCCGACGCAACGCCGCCTCCAGCTCGGCCTGGGACAGCGCCCGACCGCGCTCGGGTGTCGGTGCGAGGCCGAGCACGGCCATCGCGTCCCGGCCGCCGAGGTCGCCGCCGAAGGCGGCCAGAGCGGCCGGGTGGAAGGCCCGCAGGGCGCTGCGCACGATGTTGGCTTGCCGCTGGCGGGCCCAGACCAGCTGCTGATGCCCGCGGGCCAGCACCGTGACCGCCTCGGCCAGCCCCGAGTCACCCTTCGCCGGCCGGTGATGATGGCGGTCGGTGCGGACCAGATCAGCCAGCATCCGCGCATCCCCACGATCGGACTTGGCCCGGGAGATGGTGTGGCGCTCCCGCTAGCGGCTGGCCGCCAACGGGTTGACCGCGATCACCTGGTAGCCGGCCGCCACCAGCGCCCCGACCAGCAGCCCCCGGTCGGTCTCGATCCCGACCACCACCTCGGCCGGGTCGCTGGCATGGTCGGGCGATGAGCTCGCGCAGCCTGGCCACCCCGGCCACCCCGTCGACGATCCGCTCGCGGGCCAGCACACTCCCATCGGCTGCCATCAGGCACACATCATGGTGGCGCTCGGCCCAATCAATCTCGACCAACAACACCGCCAGCTCCCTCCTGGTCTCGACGCCTGCGCTCGGCCCGGAGAAGGGCGGTGGCAACCTAATGGAGCAGTGCTCGAGCTCGGCACGTCATCCCACCAGCCGTCTGCCTCCTCGCCTGGCCGGCGGGAGCACGGTCTTGACGAAAGGGCTCAGACCGCGCCCACTCGTTCCGTCTGGTGCTCACCCGCCGGCTGCCCGCAGCAAGCCTCCCCTATCGCAGACCACTGCTCGCCATAGGGTCGTTCGTCCTCGGCCGTCCATCGCCGGCCAGCTGGGACGGCCCTAGGGCGAGTTGGCGGGCCTGCGGGCGCTCCACCTTGACCCTGGGTCGGGCCGGATGGTCCCGAGGACACGGGTCGGGCGTTCCGCCTCCGCCAGCGGCCCCCGCCGGGCGAGGGCACTGCCGGGCGAGGGCACTGCCGGTGCCGTCCGGTGACCATTCGAGGCCCGGGACAAGAGCGTCCCGCTCGGCCGTCAACCGACTCAGGAGTACGCCACAGGAGACCGCGGCAAGGTCGCCGCGTGATCACTCAAGACCAGCGATCACAGGGGATCTGCCGTAGTGACTACCCTACTTGTGCTTGTGGATGGGCTCGAAGTAGTGGTCAAGGGTCCAGGCGGTGAGCCGTCTTCCCATGTCCCTGGCGGCGGTGTTGGCGAAGCGGAAGTGGAACCCGTTCGACATCCGAGCGTTGATGACGTCCCGGCGCAGGGCCCGGCCGGAGTCATAGAAGCGCTGGACGCCAGGCACCGCCGTGGAGATGAGGGTCAGCTGCAGACGCCGGGTTTCGAACAGCTTCTCGAGCCCGTGGGTCACGGTCGAGTTGACCACGTTGTAGCCGCTGGGGTACTCCGGGTACGGGGCTGTCGCCACCAGTGGCGTCCAGGTGGGATCGGCGACCGTGGCCGGGTTGCCGTCGGTGTCGGCCAGGTTGATCGCGGTGATCGGCCGCCAGTAGCCGTAGACGTACTTGGCATGCCACACCGAGATCACCGCGTCGGCCACGCTCATGTCGACCGCGGCCAACATCCGGGCCGCCTCGACGATGTCCAGGTCCCGCACCCGCACCTGGTCCCGCAGGGCGGCGTTGTACTGCACCAGCGCGTTGCCGGAGAAGAACCGGGCGGTGTCGGTCTGTGCCGGCGTCCGCTCGGTCGAGGTGGCCGAGCCGAGGGCCTTGACCTCGTTGAAGTCGCGGGTGTAGCGGGCCGAGGTGAGCGCCGGTGGGGCCGGCGGGGCGAACTGGGTGGCGCTGCGGACCAGCAGCGGCGTGACGAAGCCGAGCCACGGAGCCGACATCGGCAAGAACGCTGGTGGGGTGGGCCGCCAGACACCTGGGGCCGGTGGTTGGGTGAACTGGATGGCGGCGTTGCGGCCGTCGTTGGCGCGCAGCCGGATCAGGTGCTCGGCGGCGCGGGTCCCAAAGCGGATGCCGCGGGTCTTGGCCTTCCCGTCGGGAATCTGGGCCAGTGAGGCGGCGTATCTCTCGTCCAGGGTGGCCTGGGCGGACGGCACATAGGTCACCAGGACCTTGTAGGCGGCCGCCACCGCGGCTGCCTGGACGGAGGTCCCCCGCCGAGCCCGGGCATGGAAGCTGTAGGGCTCGTACCGGCCCTTCACGCCGACCACGGCGTCGTAGATGGCCGCCTGGACGAACCCCATATACAGGAAGGTATCGACTCCCTTGGTCGGGTCGCCGGCCAGGTGGTCACCGCGATCTCGTTCCAGTCCGAGACGACCGTCGGATCGCCGGACGTTGTCGTCGCGGCCGTTGGCGCTGCGGTCGCGGCCCCGGCGAGCGAGATCACCAGCACGGCAACCACACCGGCCGAGACCAAGGTGCCGGCGCGCAGCCGCCGGCGTCGCGTTGCTTGGGACAGACGTTGGAGGACAGAGCGCATCGCAACCCCCCGCGCTCGGCGGATCACCGTAGTCGGAGACGGTGACGTCAACCGCCGGACTCCAACGGATCATGTTGTTCCGCTCAATTCGCCAAGGCAAGCCCTTTGTCGTATCCAACGTCATCGTGACAGCCTGCCCGAACTCTCCCGATGCCAGTCACAGGCACCAAGTCGAGCCGCGGCACGAGGGTCACTCCCGGAGCCGACCACGCTCACGACCTGCGGGACGTTGGGATGATGGTTGTAGATGGCGGCCCAGGGCGTAGACCAGGCGACGTCCAGACGACCTGCGGCGGCTTCCGGCTGTCATAGCGCTATTTCCCATGGGACCGCTGGGTCCATTTTGCGCCATGACCGACGAGGGGCTCGGGTGACCGTTGTGCTGGAGGGCGACTGGCGGTCGGGTCTCGAACTCCGCGACCAGCGCTCGGGCGTAGCTGGCGCTCAGCCCTGCGCCGGCGGCCAACTGGGCGGCGCTGACGGCGGCGCCGTCGGCGCTGAGCTCAGCGTAGATCCGCTCGGCCTGGGCGCGCTTGGTCAGCACCACAGCGCCTGACCGCGGCGCCTGAGCGCTGGCTGGCGGGCGGTCGGCGCCGACCTCGGCGGGGGTCGTTGCCGCTTCGGCGCTGCCCTCGGCGACCCCCGGCGCCGGATCGGCGCTGGCCTCGGCGCGGTACAGCAGGCTCAGCTGTAGCCGAGCTTCGGCGGCTGCCGACCCTGCTCGCCGGATGGCCTGACTCGGCAGCGGTTGCGGAGCTGGAGACGTGGTGGTTACAGCCGGATGACCGCGCTCATGGCGTCGACCACGCCGAAGCCGTAGAAGCCATTGCGCTCCAGCGTGCCCTCACAGGTGGCGCTCAGGCCCTCCAGGTCGGGGTCGGGGTAGACCAGCGTCGGCGGGCTGGGGCAGGGCGTGTCCTCGGCGGTCGCTTTAAGGATCCGCTCGGTTCGCGCCGGGCTGAGGGTGAAGCCTCGGCCCGGCCGGTCCGGCTGCCCGTAGCGGCTGACAATCAGCGCCGCGACCCCGACGGCGTGTGGTGAGGCCATCGAGGTCCCCTGCAGGTACCGGTAGTAGCCGCACACCGACCCACGACAGTCCCGTAGCACCAGCGGGTCGGTCGGGATGCCGCGCTCGTCGAGCAGACCCTCCTCCTCCAGCACGCTCCTAGGATAGGTGGACAGGATCCGATTCTCGGGCGTGTCGTACTGCGGGGTGCCAAAGAAGTCACGGCGATCCCCACCCGGGGCCGCCACATCGGTCCGCTCCAGGCCGTAGTTGGAGTAGTAGGCCTTACGGCCACTGGGCCCAAGCGCCGACACCCCGATGACGCCCCGCGCCTCGGTCGGCATGGTCAGGCAGGAGTTGTTCACCTCTCGTTCGCGCTCGTTGCCGGGCGGGAAGTCGGGGCTGATCACATCGACGGTCGGCCTGCCGAGATCGGTGGCCTCATTGCCCAGGGAGGAGACCAGGGTCACGCCGCGGCCCCGGGCATAGCCGACAGCCAGCTGGGTGGCGGCGATGACCGTGCGCTGCTCGATCTGCTCGGCCGGGGTGGCGGTCGGGTCGGTGGGGCAGTTGAACAGCCACGGGTCGGTGAAGAAGCTCATATTGACCACGTCCAGGCCGACGTCGCCGGCGTAGACGAAGGCGTTGATGGTGGCGTCCAGGAAGAAGTACCCGGAGTCCTGGCCGGCCCGGATGTTGACCAGGGTCACCTTGGGGGCCACCCCGGCCACACCGAGGCGGTTGATCGGGGCGCCGACGATGCCGGCGACATGGGTGCCGTGCCCGTTCTCGTCCACGTCGGCCGGATCGCTGCAGGACCGATCGGGTTCGTCCTCGCACGGCCCGTCGACCAGCGGGATGTCGGTGGTGAAGTTGCGGCTTAGCCGGCGGTTGAAGTTGGCCCGTAGGTCGGGGTGGCGGCCGTCGATGCCGGTGTCCATGATCCCGACCATGACCGAGCGGCGGCCCTGGTGGATGCGGTAGGAGCCACTGGGGGTGGCGTTGATCATCCGCATGCCCCACTGCTTGTCGGCCAGCGGCTCATGCCCAGGACGGTCGCCAGCGTCAGCTGCGCCCTTGGCCGCGGCGCCCTGGCCCTTGGTGCCCTCGGTCTCGATCCGGTTGCGTTTGGGCGCGCCCCGGCCTGGCGCCTGGCCGATCACGCGGTTGCGGGCTGCCCCAGCCACGCCCGTTTGGCCGGCGACCGCGGTGATGAAGTTGGCGTTGCCGCTGCGCACGGTGGCCAGGCCGATCTTGGTGTTCTCCCGGATGACCTGCCCGCCGGCCGCCTTGATCGCGGCCTTGGCGGCCGCAGCCGAGGCCAGATCCTTGTAGAGGACGACGTACTCAGTGGTGCTCGTCGTTTGCTGGGCGGTGGCGCTGCTGGTCGTCTGCTGGCTTTGAGCGCCGGCACTAAACGGCACCGCCAGCGTGAGCCCAACGATCGCCGCCAGCCCAATGAGTAGGAGTCTTCGCACGGCGTCCTCCTCCCGTCGCCCAGGCACCCCACTGCGCCCGGTACGCCCGGGCGGGAGCTTACGAGCGACGAAGGTGCCCGTCTAGCGCTAATCTGCCCGAATTCAACCCCGCTGTCCGTACCAGTCATTGCCCGAAGGTCTACCCACGGCATTACTGCATGCTGGCGTGGGCCACTGGTCGTGGTCGTCATCGATGAGGCCCACACCTCTTCTACGAGCGCAAAGGCACCGCAGCGGAGGTTGAGAAGGCGGGCCGGAGTTCGAGTCTCCCCACCCAGCTGCCGCGAGTCCTTCCGGGCTCGTGCCCACGAGAGGTGGCTCACCGAGGACGGGCCTCACCCTCTGGCCGATATGGGAGCCATCGCCGCCAGGCGAAGGCCTCGTCCTTCTTGCCGGCCGTGCCACCCGCGTGCCATGAGCAGCGGACACCAGCGGACAATCATGGTCACTCAGAAGGCCAGTGGACAGGGCGCCCCGCTCCTGACCTGGGCAGGGGAGAAGGCCGAAACTGCATGGCATGCAAGGGGTCGTAGCTCGAATCAGCTTGATGAGCTTGCTGATCCTTACGCGGTGACACCTGAGTCGGTGGCCGCAGCCATAACGAAGCCCTGGCCGGCTGCATCGTGTCATCTACGACCGCCAGCAGCTCAGTTGAAAGCGTGTCCAGGTCGACCTCATCGCGTAGCCGGGTGCTGAACGCTTCAACCGTCTTGGCGGCGTTGTACTTGCTTCGGTTGAAGCGGCGGTCAACGATCGCCTGGATGCGACGCCGGGCCGGCTGGAACATGGCCGCCACGGCCAGGGTGGCGCCGGCCACCGCCCAGGTCGGCGCCTGCTCGCCGATGCCGCCGAACAGCTGGCCAAGACCCAGCACCACGCCGGCATAGATTCCCGCCAGGAGGACGGTGAGCAGCCCGTAGACCAGGGTGCGGTTGATCAGCCGGTCGATGTCGTACAAGCGGTGCCGCAAGATGGCGACCCCCACCGCCACGGGAATCCCAATGACCACCCCTACCAAGCCGAGGAGACCAAGGAGCACGATGACGAGCACGCCGGGGAAGAGCTGACCAAGGCCAAGGCCTACCAGCACGCTGAGGACGCTCACCGTAACGGTGAAGGCAACCCATTTGAGCTGCTGGCGCTGCTGATAGCCGGCGCGGCGAAAGCGCAGAAACGGCGCCGCCGCCGCGATCACCAGCCCAACCAACGCGGCAGCGTTGACGACCAGGAACAGCAGTTGCCCGGCCGGCCGACCCAGGGCCGGCACCCCCAGCGAGTTGCCCTCCGATGGGCCGAGCGCATTCAACAGGATCGAGACGCCCCAGGCCACCAGGACGAAGCGGGCCGCCGGTCGCCAGCCCGGTGAGGGCAGCCGCCCATCGGGAAACAGCAACAAGACCAGGCAGAACAGCAGGTAGTTCAGTGGCCACAACCAGCCCGCAAGTAGCCCGACGAGGGAGCCGGCGGGCAGGGATGCGGGATCGATCAGCGTGTCCCGCTCCGCGTAGGCCATGGTGACGGCGTGCGAGGCGGCGAGCAGTCCCAGCCCGACGAAGAGCCAACCCACCGTGTTGGCTCGGCGGGCCGCGATCACCGCTCCGACGGTGGCGAAGCCGGGGACAAGGAAGACCTGGGGTGCGAAGTAGCCGCCGCCGAGGCTGCGGTTGCCCAGCCACAGCCAGATGGCCGCGACTTCAAGGGCCATCGTCAGGCCCCACAGCGACCAGGCCAACCAGCCGATGCGGCGGGTCCTCACAGGCAGCTCCTTCTGTTCGTTCCGACTGTCCGCAAGGTTCCCGGGTGACCGTCTCGGCACCGTTACGGATCACCGGCAAGGCGAGCACCAGGCGGCGAACATCCTCCAATCAGCCGACAGCAGCCGACACACAACGACGCCAACGCCAAGGTCAAAGCTACGATCCGAGCATCGCCGCTGGTGACGGGACGGCCGTACTTGTTTCACTGCGATGATGCCTGCGATGACCGCGGCCCCGGTCTGACCCGAGTTTTCACTGGCCTGGTGCCTTTGCCGTGAGCTGTCGACCTGGGCCGCGGTCATCGTCCAGGCGAGCACCAGCCGAGCGAACGTGACCTGACAAGAGCCTGTCGCCACAGACTCGTCGCAGTGCTGTCCGCCCGCTCGGCCGGCGTAGCCATCGGCCCTTGTCCAGAAGGGAGACGGCCATCACTACCATCGCACACCCAGACCCAGGCGGGTCATTGTCGGCGTCGACACCCACGGCGACCTTCATGTCGCCTGCGCCTTGGACCAGCTGGGCCGCCACCTGGCCACCACCCGGG
>Ga0081538_10002499_pt1 | contig 17909 bp, 18 predicted proteins | sample TabmetS5T2R1_FD_71022 | JGI IMG/M metagenome (GOLD analysis project Ga0081538, IMG submission 71022) | Tabebuia heterophylla rhizosphere microbial communities from the University of Puerto Rico - S5T2R1 | ecosystem: Host-associated > Plants > Roots > Rhizosphere ... | reverse complement strand
GGCGTCCTCGGCGATCAGGGCGATGAAGGCGTCCATGGCCCAGGCCTGGGGGAACAGGTGGCCGACGACCCGCATGGGCTCGGGGACGATGGCCAGGGGCCACATGCAGCCGCCGAGCATGCCGAGGGCGATGCCGACCGGAGGGCCGATCGAGGTGGCCTGCTCGGCGTTGCGCAGGACCGAGCCGAGCAGCATGCCGACGCCGGTGCCGACCAGGGCGAAGGTGACGACCAGGAGGAGGGCGGCCGGGGGGTCGCCCCAGTCGACCCCGAACACCAGCCAGCCGACGACGAAGATGATCATCCCCTGGAGCAGGGCGATGGCGAAGCGGCTCAGGCCCTCGCCGAACAGGATGGTCGAGGTGGTGGTCGGGGTGGCCAGCATCCGCCTGATCACGCCGAGGCGGCGGGCCTCGATCAGGCCGGCCGCCCCGGCCAGCGAGGTGATGAACACGAACAGGACCAGGTTGGCTGGGGCGGTGTAGTTGAACCCGGTCGGCAGGGCGTCCTCGCGGCCGCCGATGGTGGTCGCCTCGACCCGGACCTGCTGCTGGCCGTCGGCGAGGGCCCTGGCCCGGGTCAGGGCGGTGTCGAAGGAGACGCCGGCGTTGTCGGCGGCGAAGCGGGCCGCGCCGACCTCGGCCGCCTGCCTGGCCACGACGGCCGCGACCGCCGAGCGGACCGGGGCCGGGGCGGGGCGGGTCTGGTCGACCACGAAGGTGACCTCGGCCGGACGGCCGGCCCGCAGCGCCTGGTCGTAGCCGGCGGGCAGGACCACCCCGGCCGAGACGACACCGCGGCGCACCGCCTTGCGAAGGGCCTCGGAGTCGTCGTAGGCGCGGGGGTCAAGGGCCGGGGAGGCGGCCAGGCCGGCACGAAGCTCCTGGCCGAGCGGGCCGGTGCCCTCGTCGGCGATCCCGACCGGGAGCCGCTCGGAGGCGGCGTCGCCGAAGGTGATCCCGATGACGGCGATGATGACCACCGGCAGCAGGACGATGAAGAACACGGCCAGGCGGTCCCTGGCCAGGCGGCGCAGGGCCGAGCCGGCCATCAGCAGGGTCTTCATGCCATCACCATCCGCCGCGCCCGGTACAGGGCGAGGCCGCCGGTGACGAGGCCGACGGTCAGGGTCACGGCGACCGGGGCGGCCACCGTGGACAGGCCGCCGCCGTCGGCGACCAGGTCGACGAAGCCCCGCAGCGCCCAGCCGTTGGGGGTGAGCAGGGACAGGCGCTGGAGCAGCTCGGGCAGCTGGGCCAGGTAGACGAAGTTGCCTCCCAGCAGGGCGAGGGTGAACACGACCAGGGAGCTGTAGCCCTCGGCCTGCTCGTCGGTCCTGGCCAGGGTGACGACCAGGGCGGTGATGCCGATGGCGCTGAGCACGCTGGAGACGGTGAGGGTGACCACGGCCACCGGGTCGCCCCAGTCGGCCCCGAACACCAGCGTGGTCGCCAGCCACATGACGAGCACGCTGGCGGTGCCGAGGGTGAACGCGGCCAGGGCCTTGCCGGCCAGCACCCCGCCGGGGGAGGCGGCGCTGGCCAGCAGCCGCCGCAGCGTCCCCTGGCGGCGCTCGGCCAGGATGCTGCGGGCGCCGAAGGACACGGTGAAGAACAGGAAGAAGATGGCCATGGAGGGGCCGAAGTAGTTGGCCGCCTCGATGGTCCGGCCGCCGGTCTGGCCCTCCACGAGCTGGACGGGCGCCCGGCCGGCGGCCGCCCGCTCCCCCAGCCGGCGGGCCTCGGTCTTGGTCGGGGGCTGGCCGGAGGCGTCGAGAGCGGTCCGCACGGCCAGCTGGGTCGCGGCCAGCTCGGCCGCGTACGCCTCGGCCAGGGAGCGGGCGACCTGGCCGGCGATCGGGTTCTCGCCCGACTCGAGCACGGTGATCGTGGCCGCCCCGCCCTGCTGGACCGAGGCAGTGAAGCCGGCCGGGAGCAGGAAGGCGGCGTCGGCCTCGCCCCGCTCGACGAGGGCCCGGGCCGCGCCGGTGTCCACCCGGCGCACGGTGACCAGGTCGCGCAGGCCGGGGCTGGCCAGCACCCCGTCGGTGAAGCCGGCCGCCACCGGTCCCCGGTCGGCGTCGGCGACCGCGTAGGTGGCCCTGAAGGCGGAGTCCCCGCCGAAGGCCAGCCCGATGATGGCGGCGAGCACGAACGGGGCCACGAAGGCGATCACCAGGGCCGAGCGGTCACGCAGCCGCTGGCGCAGGTCCTTGCCGGCGACGAGCAACGCGGTCCGGACCATGGGTCAGTCCCGCAGGGCCTTGCCGGTCAGGTGGAGGAACACCGCCTCCAGGTCCGGCTCGGCCAGCTCGACGCTGGTGACCTCGGCCCCGGCGTGCTCGGCCGCCTCCAGCAGCCGCGGCAGCAGCCGGCGGCCGTCCCTGGCGACCAGGCGAACCCCGCCGGCGACCACGCTGGCCTCGTCGACCCCCTCCAGGCGGGCCGCCGCCGCGGCCAGGGCGGCCAGGTCGCCGGTGGCGGCCAGCTCGATGCGGTCGCGCTCCCCGACCCTGGCCACCAGCTCCCGCCGGGTGCCCTCGGCGATCAGGCGGCCCTGGTCGATGATCCCGACCCGGTCGCAGAGGCGCTCGGCCTCCTCCATGTAGTGGGTGGTGTAGAGCACGGCGATCCCCTGGCCGCCGAGGGCCTCGACGTTGGAGAGGATGGCGTTGCGGCTCTGGGGGTCGACCCCGGCCGTCGGCTCGTCCAGGACCAGCAGCCGCGGCCGATGCAGCATCCCGGCGGCGATGTTGAGTCGCCGCTGCATCCCGCCGGAGTAGTCGCCGACCTTGTCGCCGGCCCGCTCGGTCAGCCCGACGACCTCGAGGGTGGCCTCGACCCGCTCGGCCAGGTCCCGCCCGGCCAGGCCGTACATCCGCCCCCAGAAGCGCAGGTTCTCCAGCCCGCTGAGGTCCGGGTAGAGGGCGACGTCCTGCGGCACGTAGCCGATGGCCGCCTTGACCTGGCCCGGGTCGTGGCCCAGGGACGCCCCGGCCACCGTGACCTCGCCGCCGTCGCGGCGCAGGAGCCCGCAGATCATCGAGATGGTGGTGGTCTTGCCGGCCCCGTTGGGGCCGAGCAGCCCGTAGGTCTCCCCGGGGGCGACCTCGAACCCGACGCCGTCGACGGCCAGGCGCTCCTTGAAGCGCTTGCGCAGGTCCTTGCACCAGAGCACGGGCGATCCGTTCATGGCCCGAGCCTACCGCCGGGCCGGCGGGCCCCGGGTCAACCGATCGGCCGATCCCTGATCGGCCGGACGGCCGGTTCCCGGTAGCCTTGGCCGGTGGACCACGACGAGCGACTGCGGCTGGCCGCCGACCTGACCGAGCGGCTGCTCGGCAGGTACGGGGCGACGATCGCCGCCGTGGGCGTGCACGGCTCGGTGGCCAGGGGCGACGACGGCGAGGAGTCTGACCTGGACCTGGCCGTGGTCACGACCGGCCCCGAGGTCGAGGTGCCGGATCGCTACCTGCGCCACCGGGGCACGGTGGTCGACCTGAGCGCGATTCCCGCGGACGCCTACCTGGAGGAGGCCGGCCACATCGGCCCGGCCTGGCCCCTGGCCGCCGACCAGTACGTCAACCACCTGGCCGTTCATGACCCGGGCGGGTTCTTCCACAAGCTGACGCACGTCCACCAGGCCGCGGTCGAGGAGGCCGCCCCGGAGGTGTACGCCGCCGCCGCCGGCGTCGACCTGGTCCAGCTGCTGTCCTGGGACGCCAAGGCCCGCGCGGCCGAGCTGGCTGGCGACCTGCCGACCACGCTCCTGGCCGTCAAGGAGGCGGCGGTGCTCGCCGCCCTGGTCGTCGGCCTCCTGACCCGCACCGCCTACCGCAACCTGCCCCACGCCCTCCACACCACCGCCGCCGCCGGGGCCGCCGGCCCCGGGTTCGGTGAGGCCTACCGCCGCCTGCTCGACCCCACCGCCGACCCGGCCGTCCAGGTCCTGGCCCTGGGCCGGGTCCGCGACGCCCTGCTGGCCCTGGCCGACCGCGAGGGGGTCCCGTACGAGGCGGCCAGCCTGGAGGCGTTCCTCTAGGCCGGGCGGTCGGGGCCGGGCCCCCGGTCGGCCGGGGGGGCCTCGGCCGACGGGGCCGGGGCCACCGGGGCGGCTTCGGGCACAAGCTCGACCCGGCGGCCGTGGCGGTAGACGAGCTCGCCGCCGAGGGCGGCGCCAACGGTCAGGGTGAGGAGGCCGACGACGCTGAGGACGATCGGGCCGGTGGGGGTCGAGGTCACGTCCAGGTCGCGGCCGCGCAGGACGGCGTTGGCCAGGAACAGCCCGGCGGTCACGAGCTGCAGGCTCATGTGGAGCACGGCCAGCCGCCAGGTGCGGCTGCCGTTCTCGATCAGCAGGAAGTCGGCGAACCCGGCGGCGACGGCCAGGGCCGAGACGACCAGGGCGATCACGATCAGGGAGAACGCGCCGACCACGAACGGGTTGCCGTCGGCGCGCAGGTGGGAGAGGGCGTCGAAGACCAGGCTGGTCGGGTACAGGGCGATCGGGAAGTGCACTAGCATCGGATGCAGCGGGCGGCCGCGGCCGCCCTGCAGCGGGTTGGGCATCTCGTCTCCGGGGTCGGCGGCCTGGACGGGGGATGCTATCGCCAGCCGGGCCTAGAGGCGGGCGGTGATCGCCCTGGCCGCGGTCTCCAGCCGGGCCGGGGGCTCGGCGGCGGTGGTGCCGCCGGCCGGAGTGAACAGCCCGACCTGGAACCGGGCGGCGCCGTCGAGCACGTCCAGCAGGCCGGTGTCGCGGGTCCAGCGGGCCGCCTGGCCGATCCCGGCGACGGCGCGGTCGCCGGGCAGCCGGCTCAGCTCGTACTGGTCCCGTGAGGCGGCCACGCCCCGGCTGACCTGGACCAGCAGGTAGCCGTCGCCGCTGGTCCAGTAGGTGCAGGTGCGGACCAGGAACCCGTCGCGAGACTCCACCCTGGCCACGGGGCCGCCCAGCGCGGCCGCGGCCTCGGCGTTGGAGAGGACGTGCTCGCACGCCGGGGCCGGGGGCGCCGGCGGACCGGAGGTGGCGGAGCCGCCGCCCGCCCGCTCCCCGGCAGCAGTGGTGGGGCTCCCGGCGGTGGCCGTGCCGGGTTCGGAGGTCGAGGCCGGCCCGGCGGCCGAGTCCGGGGTGGTGGCCGGCCCACCGGCCGCGGTCCCGTCACCCGGGCCGTCATCGGGGACGAGCAACCAGACGAGCCCGACCACCGCGACCAGCAGCAACCCGGCGACAACCAGCATCACCTTGGTCCGGCGACGAAGGACGGGGGCCATGCGACTGCTCCCACTCAGGCCGGTCGGGGGACAACACGGCAAGCCCCGACGCTACCACGACGACCCGCCGCACCCCGCCGCTTCTGGGAGGCCCTTCCCCCATTCAGCAGGGACGCACCCCCGCCCCCCGAGGGGAGACCGTTCCCCACTCAGCGGGAGGAGCCCCACCCCCGGGGCTTCCGGCGGCCCTTCCCCGGTCAGCGGGGGGTGCGCCGCACCCCCGCTTCCAGGGCGCTCCCCCGCTCAGCGCGGACACGCCTCACCCCCGCTTCCAGGGCGCTCCCCCGCTCAGCGCAGACACGCCTCACCCCGACCCGCCGGTGTTGGGGCCCCTTCCGGGAGGGTAGCCCACCGCCGGAACGGGCAGGTGGGGTTGTCCACAGGCCCCGGGTCCCCAAGCCCTGGCCCCAAGCCCTGGGCCCCAGCCCTGGCCTCGAGCCCTGGTCCCAGGTCAAAGCCCCAGGCCCGAGCCCTTGATCCCAGACCTACAGGCTCTAGCCGGTGCGCTTGCGCAGGTGGGGGCGGGACTCGACGCGGCGGGCGAGGCGGCGCAGGCTCCGTCGCAGCAGCAGTCGGAACGCCGGTCCGACCACCACGAACCCGAGCCGGCCGACGACTCCCAGGGGCAGCTCGACGTCCTCGGCCCAGACGAACCAGGCCCCGCCGGGGGCCGGCTCGACCAGGAAGGTCCCCGTGCCCCGGACCACCCGGCCCAGGTGGCGCACGTCGATGCGCGACGGCGGTTCGAACCTGGTCACCTCCATCGGGTCGCTGAACCCGATCCCGGCGAGCTTGGTCACGGCGACCAGCCGCTCCCCGACCCGGTGGGGCCAGCCGTCGGCGGTCACCGTGGTCAGGGCCACCCACTCCGACTGGTCCTCCCAGTCGGCCACCGCCTCGAACACCGCCTCGGGCGGGGCCGCGATCGCCACCCGCTCCTCCAGGTGGACGCGCACGCGCCGTCTCCCTCCTTCTCCAGGCCGTCGGCTACGATCCCCGGCATGCTGCGAACCTACGGCCGGCGCACCTTCGACTTCGGGCGCCAGGTCGCGGTCATGGCCATTCTCAACCGGACTCCCGACTCGTTCTACGACCAGGGGGCTACCTTCGGATTCGAGGCCGCCCTGGCCGCCGGGGAGCGGGCGCTCGCCGAGGGGGCGGACTGGCTGGACGTCGGCGGGGTCAAGGCCGGCCCTGGCCCCGAGGTCACCGAGGCCGAGGAGCTCGACCGGGTGGTGCCCCTGGTCGAGGGGCTGCGCGGCCGCACCGACGCGGTCATCTCAGTCGACACCTTCCGGGCCGGGGTGGCCCGCCGGGCCCTGGCCGCCGGGGCCGACGTGGTCAACGACCCCTCGGGCCTGCGCGACCCGCTGATCGCCGAGGTCGCCGCCGAGGCCGCGGCCGGCCTGGTGGTGATGCACACCGGCGGACCACCCCGCACCCGCCCCCACCGTCCGGCCTACGACGACGTGGTCGCCGAGGTCCGCGCCTTCCTGCTCGACCGGGTGGCCGTGGCCCGCCAGCGCGGGGTCGCGGCCGACCGCCTGCTCGTCGACCCGGGCCACGACTTCCACAAGAACACCTTCCACTCCCTGGAGCTGACCCGCCGCCTCGGCGAGCTGGCCGGTCTCGGCTACCCCCTACTGGTCGCCGTGTCCAACAAGGACTTCGTCGGCGAGACCCTCGACCTCCCCGTCGACCAGCGGCTGGAGGGCAGCCTGGCCGCGGCCGCGTTCGCCGTGGCCGCCGGGGCCAGCATCGTCCGCGTCCACGACGTCCAGCCGACGGTTCGCGTGGTCCGCATGACCGAGGCCATCCTCGGCCGCCGCCCCCCGGCCGTCACCCGCCGAGGCCTGGCCTGACCGCGCCGATAAGGGTCGGAGAGGGGTGGCCGCCCGGCTGCGGCTCCGGCGGCAGGGTGGCCACGACGCGGTCCCGGCCTCGTTCCTTGGCCCGGTAGAGGGCGTCGTCGGCGGCGCCGATGAGCTGCTCCGGGGTCTGCTCGCCGTCCCACTGGACGACCCCGATGGAGACGGTCTCGCCCAGCGGTGTGGCCGCACGCACCCGGTCCAGGATCGCCACCGCCTCGGCCTGGGAGCAGCCGACCAGCAGGGCGGCGAACTCCTCCCCGCCATAGCGGGCGAGCATGTCCCCCTCCCGGAGCTGCGCCCTCCAGGCGGCAGCGGCGCTCTTCAGCAGCAGGTCGCCGGCCTGGTGGCCGTTGGTGTCGTTGAACCGTTTGAAGTGGTCGACGTCGAGCAGGGCCACGTGCAGCGGCGCGCCCGTGCGGCGGGCGCGGATCATCTCGCGGACCAGGTCCAGGTCCCAGGCGCGACGGTTGGGGATCCCGGTCAGGGCGTCGTTGTGGGCCAGGGCCGCCAGCTGGGCCGCCTGGTCCTGGACCTGCGTCACCAGCTCGGACATGCGGGCGACGACCAGCAGGAACAACACGACCGAGCCGACACCGAGCGAGCTCCAGTCGATCGCCAGGCCGCGGCTGCCCTGGAGCAGGAGCAGCCCCGGCGCGATCAGGGCGGCCGGGGCCAGGACGAGCAGGCGCGCCCGGGTGACGCGGACGCCGCGAGCCGGGGCCACCTCCGACAGTGAGCGCACGGAGGGATGCAGAGCGGCCGCGCCCCAGCAGAGGTACGACGTCATCCAGCCCAGGTCGAGCAGCCCGGCCGAGTAGGCGCCGGTGGCGGCGAGCCCGGCGTAGACGATGTCGGCACCCAGCTGCAGCAGCACCGCGCCCGCCAGGAGCCGGTAGCTCGTGCTCCGGGCGCCGGGGCTGGTGAAGAGCCGCGCCAGCACGGCCAGCAGGAGCACGTCGGCAAGGGGGTAGGCGATCGAGATCAGCCGCGCCCCCGTCGTCAGCGAGGGATCGGAGGCGATCGGCCGCATCAGGAAGGTCCACGCCAGCAGCCCCAGGCCGGTCGTGAGAATCAGGGCGTCGATCAGACCGGCCCGGTCCCGGCCGCCGGTGCGGCTGCGGATCATGACCAGCAACGCGGCCGCCAGCAGCGGGTAGCTGGCCAGGTAGAGCGCGTCGGCCGGAGACGGGAACGGCTCGACGTCCAGCACGTACGCATAGACGCTGTAGACGACGTCGCCGGCGACGAACACCACCAGCCCTCCGGCCAGGCCGTACCACATGCCCCGCCGGTGGAGCCGGTGGAGGTGCACCCCGTACACGATCGCGACCGCGGCGGAGAGCCCGATCAGGTCGTAGACGATCGAGTAGGCCAGCTCGGGCAGGAGCAGGCCGGCGGCCGCCGTGGCCAGACCGACGGCCAGGTAGATCAGCCACAGCCCCCCGCGCACCCGTGTGGTCGCCATGCCCTCTTGATCGGCGACTTCCCTGCCGACCTGAGAGGGCGGTACGGCGGAGGTGTAACCCTCAGGCGGCGATCGACGTTCCTTCTGGCGAACCGGGATGGATCGGGCCAGAGGGAGGGAGGCCTGAGGACGCCGCGGGGCCATGGGGATGTCGGCGGTGTCGACGCCACCCGCCGGACGAGGACCTCCGCTCTGGGGATGAGCGGGGGTCCTCGCGCCGCTGTGCCCGGCCGGGACCGGCGGGGGCGATGATCGGGCCCGAGTTCCCAGACGTGCTCGGTGCCGCGGCCCGGGGCGACGACGACGCCTTCGGGAGGCTGTGGCGCGACCTCCAGCCGCGCCTGCTTCGGTACTTCGCGGTGGTGTCGAAGGCGGCGGCCGAGGACCTGGCCTCGGAGACCTGGCTCGGGGTGGTCCGCGGCCTCGACCGCTTCCAGGGTAACGAGCCGGCGTTCCGGGCCTGGGTGTTCACCATCGCCAGGCACGAGGTGCTGGACTGGCGCCGCCGGGCGGCCCGGCGGGTCACCGAGGACCTGCCGGCGAACGGCCTGGTCGAGCAGGTCGCCCCCGACGACCCGGCCGCCGACGCCCTGGAGGGGTTCTCGACCCGGGCGGCGCTCGCCGAGGTGGCGACCCTCCCGGCCGACCAGGCGGAGGCGATCGTGCTGCGGGTGGTGGCCGGGCTGGGGGTCGACCGGGTGGCGGAGATCATGGGCAAGCGGCCAGGGACGGTCAGGGTGCTCACCCACCGTGGGCTGCGCCGGCTGGCCGAGCGGCTGGGTGACGGCGGCCGCATGCGCAGGGTGGTGTAACGCGATGGACGCCCGCGACGCTTCCTCTGCTGAGATGCGCCGACCGAACCCCAACCACGACACCGACCCGATGGCCCTCGACGAGGAGACCGTCGAGGAGCTGCTGACCGGCGCGCTTTCCCCTCCACAGGTACCGGCCGGGTACGCGCAGGTGGCCCAGCTCCTGGCGGCGGCGGCGGCCGCCCCAACCCCCGAGGAGCTGGCCGGCCAGGGGGCGGTCCTGGCCGAGCTGCGGGCCGTGGCCCGGGCTCGGTCGGCCGCCGCCCTCGCCGCGGGCGGCCGGGCCCGCCCGCCCCGGCGGCGCCGGAGGGGCCTGGCGGTGGCCATCGTGGTCGGCGCGCTGGCCACGGGCGGGGTGGCCGGGGCGGCCACCGGCCATCTCCCGGGACCGGTCCGGGACGCCGCCCGGACCATCACCGGCGCCGGGACCGGGACGCCGGCGAGCCCGACCGCGTCACCGGCCTCAGCGTCGGCCACCGGGAACCCCAGCGCCGGCGGCGAAGGGGCAACGGCGTCGCGGCCGGGCGGCGCCCCCGGCTCCGGGCCGGGCCCGGGCTCCGCCGCAGCCGGTCCGGCCGCCGGGCCGGCCCTGGAGGGGCTCTGCAACGCCTACGCGGCCGGCAGCGGCGCCGAACGGGGCGGGAAGCTGGACGCCACCGCCTTCGAGGACCTGGCCAGGGCGGCCGGGGGCGAGGAGCGGGTCGCGGCCTTCTGCGAGGAGCTCCTGCCCGGGGACCAGCAGCTCCTCAAGAAGCCCAAGCAGCCCAAGCCGCCCGAGCATCCGAGTCCGTCCGGCAGCGGCGGCCAGGGCCAGGGCCAGGGAGGCCCCCCGGCCAGCTCCGGCGGCGGCGGCAGCCAGGGCCAGGGCGGCCCGTCGGCGGAGGACCAGCCCCACCCGTAGCCGCGGAAGCCGCTGTAACGCGAACCCTGATGTGGGCGTTCCTTCTCGAGAACGCACCCGGCAGGGGCGGTCCTTCTCCGGCGCCCCCGCCGGGCAACCGTCTGAGGAGGGCCATGCGCAGTAGGAGACGCAGAGCGCTGGTGGTGGCGGCCTCGGTGCTGCTCGCCGTGCTGGTGATTCTCTGACCGTCAGGCGTGGCCGCCCGCTGCGCGCTCTGAGCGCCACCGCCAGCGGCGGCGGAAGCGGGGGCAGGCCGACGGGCCACAGACGGCGCAGTCGAGGCCTCGTCGATAGTGCAGGTGGACGGCACGAGGGTGGCCGCAGCGGCAGCGCGCCTCGTCGCGGCCTCGGCGCTCGGTACGACCGACCGGGTTCATGCTCCACCAATCTACCGACCTGCGTGGTGCGGGGCCGCTCAGGGTAGCAACACAAGGTCGGCGATGACCGGCCGGTGGTCGCTGCCCTGACCGAGACCCTCCCGGATCGCCTGCACCTCAACGCCCGGCGACACCAGGACGTGGTCGAGCCGCAGCACGGGTGGGAGCGGCCGCCGGTCTCGCGGCCAGGTCGCCACCCATCCTCGTCCTCGTCGCTCGTGGGCGTCCCGCAGTCCGTCTGAGAGGAGCCGCCGGAAGCTGGGGTGGTAACGGGTGGCATTGAAGTCGCCGGCGACCACCAACGCCCCGTCGACGTCACGGACGACTTCCCGAGCATGCCGAAGCTGGGCCCGCCACCGGGCTCGGTCCTCACCGAGCGGAGCCACCGTGTGCACCGTGTAGAGCCGCAGCCGGTTGGCACCGACCACCGCGGTGGCGGCGATGAACGGCCTGCCCACGACATCCTGGACCTGGGTGTCGACCAGCGGGAAACGGGACCAGAGAGCGATACCCGAAGCCCCCGTGCGGGTCTCGGTCACCGAGTACGGGAACCGGTCGAGGACGCCCGACCGGGCCAGCCCGGCGACGCCGTGGGGCTCGATCTCCTGCAGGGCCACCAGGTCCGGCGCCACGGCGGCGATCTCCTCGGCGATCGGCCCGATGTCGGGATTGGCGTCATGGACGTTGGCCGTGAAGAGCCGCACCGTCGGAAGCGTCCCCGCCGCCGGGCGGGCGCGAGCGGGCAGACCCAGCCCGGCCACCGCCGAGGCGAGCAGGACGCCGGAGGTGGCGGCCGCCACCACCGCCAGGAGCGGCCGGCCCCGCCACAGCCCGATGGCGAGCGCCACAACGGCTGGCGGCCAGAGCCAGGGTGTCAACCCGGCGGCCAGCAGAAGCAGGGACGACGCCTCACTAAGCTGGAGGATCTGGGCGCCGGCGCTGACCGCAAGCGGCGCGACGATCACCCAGCCGAGCGCCTCCGGCGGACCATCAGCTCGGTGGACGGTCCCTCCTTCAGGCGAGCGACCAAGAGGACGAGGATACCGCTCTGAGGATGAGTAGGGTTCCGCGCGTTTGACAGCCCCGTGGTGCGGCGTGCAGCTTGTTCGCCTCTGGAACTGATCCCCCGGGGAGATGACCATGATCGGCCCCGAGTTCCGGGCCGTGCTCGAAGCCGCCAGGCGCGGCGACGAGGAGGCGTTCGGAAGGCTCTGGCGCGACCTGCAGCCACGCCTGCTCCGGTACCTCATGGTTGCCGCACCGGCCGCCGCGGAGGACCTCGCCTCGGAGACCTGGCTGGGGGTGGTCCGCGGCCTCGACCGCTTCCAGGGCAACGAGCCGGCGTTCCGGGCCTGGGTGTTCACCATCGCCAGGCACGAAGTCCTCGACTGGCGTCGCCGGGCGGCGTGCCGGCCATCCGACGATGTGCCCATCACCAGCCTGCCCGGTCTGGCTGCGCCGGACGACCCAGCCGCCACCGCCATGCAAGGGTTCTCCACCCGGGCCGCACTGGCGCTGGTGGCCACGCTCCCTCCCGATCAGGCTGAGGCCGTCGTGCTCCGGGTGGTGGCCGGGCTGGGGGTCGACCGGGTGGCGGCGATCACGGGCAAGCGGCCGGGGACGGTCCGAGTGCTCACCCACCGTGGGCTCCGCCGGCTCGCCGAACGACTCGGCGCCGACGCCCGCGTCCGGGGGATGGTGTAACGCAATGGACGCCGACGACGCTTCCTTCGCTGACATGCCGAGACCACTTCCCGACCCCGACGCCGACCCGCTGGCCCTCGACGAGGAGACCGTCGAGCGGCTGCTCACCGGCGACCTTCCTCCTTCCCAGGTCCCGCCCGGCTACGCGCGGGTATCAGCGCTGTTGGCGGCCACGACCGCCGAGCCGACCCCCGACGAGCTAGCCGGCCAGGCCAAGGTGCTGGCTGAGCTGCGGGCGGTGACCCGACCCCGTCGAGCCGGGGCCCACACCCGGCGCGTTGCCAGGCCGCCGAGGCGCCGCTGGGCCGGGCTGGCTGCGGTGGCGCTGGTGGGTGCGCTGGTGACGGGTGGAGTGGCCGTTGCGGCCACCGGGAATCTTCCCGCGCCGGTGCGCAACGTCGCTCGGGGCATCGTCGGCGCCGCCGCCGGCGACCCGGAGCTGGCCACGCCGACGCGGCCCGACCCGCAGGCGGGCCCAGACGCGTCGAGCCCGGCAGCCTCGAGCACGGTCGCTGGCCCCAAGGGCCCGCTCCCTACCGGTTCGACCGTCCCCGGAACCGCTCCCAGGGGAGCCGGGCCGGTTGCCGAACCGGACAGGGAGAGGCTCTGCAACGCCTATACGGCCAGCCGAGATCAGGACCGCGGGAAGAAGATGGACGCGGCCGCGTTCGAGCGGCTGGCCGAGGCGGCCGGAGGCGAGAGCAGGATCCCTGCGTACTGCGACGGCACGCAGGCAGGTGACCCCAAGCCAAAGGACGAGAAGAAGCAGCAGCGGCCCGGAGGGCAGGGTCAGGGCCAGCCGCCGAGCACCCGATCGTCCAACCGCTAGCGCCTGGCGTTAGGACGTCAGCCGTCCCAACTCGTCTACCTTGGTCGCGATCACATAGTCCTGGTCGAAGTACCGGAAGTCCGGGTCGTCCTGGTCAAGGAACCAGGGCGGCTGGCGCGATGTGTCCGTACGGCCCGACCACCAGCCGTGGTGGATGGCGCACGACAGCCCGTGTTCCTCGAACAGCTTCCGGGCGTAGTCTTCCTCGTAGGCGACGGCCAGCTCCGGGACGTTGACGTCGACCACCCAGTGCGGGCCGAGAGGTGTGAAGCGGAACGCACCCCGGCCTGCCTTCATGGTCCGGAGCGATTCGGCGTCCAGGAGGTTGTAGCTGGCACAGCATGTGCCAGCCTTCTTGAGGACACGGGCGACCTCGGCGATGTAGTGCCGCATGTCCTCGGGGAGCATGTGGGTGAATACGGACGCGAGCACCACGAGGTCGAACGTCTCGTCATCGAAGGGAAATTGGTACCCGGAGGCCTTGAGGCGCCCGGCGGGGTTGTACTCCTTGTTGAAGATGTCGGCCAGCGTGAAGGTGTAGTTCGGGTACCTGGAGGTGATGTGCTCGCTGCACCACTTGATCCCTGAGGGGACGATGTCGACACCCTGGTAGGACCCGCTTCCGTCCCGGTAGGAGATCAGTGCCACGGCGACGCGCCCCATCCCGGAACCGATGTCCAGGACCTTCGATTCCGGCGTCAGACTCCCAGAATCGGCAAGGCGACGGACAAGGGCATCGCCGCTGCTCCTGAAATCGTCGACCGAGCCCGTGAAGATCGACGACCTGGGAGGGACCAGCTCGTCCCGATGCCTGTTCAGTCGCTCGATCAGGTCCGATGGCAGGAAGTAGAGCCTGCGCAGTGTCCATCGCAGCGACCGCGGCAGCGCCGGCAGGAGCCGGCTTGTGAACCAATGTTGCTTCAGGAGCCAGTTCCGGCAGCCGTACAGGAGCGCCAGCAGCCTTCGGGTCGGGTTCGCCAACAGTCCCTTCCTCAAGCCGGATTGTCGACGGTGATCCAGTCGATCTGGATGTCCTCGGTGCCTGTGGTTCCGGCCGGACATCCCGAGGGTCGGCACTCCTGCTGCAGCACCACCTGCTTCCTGGTGTCGGGCAGCGTCCTCGACGAGCCCCGGTAGGTCCACACCGGCGTCCTCAGGTCATCGATGTAGGCTCTGACGACGTGGTTGCGCCGCTCGAACCGCACCGTGTGCCACTGCGAGAGGTCGAAGGCGTGGCGATGCAAGACCTGCGTGCTGGCCGTGTCCCCGTAGTGCAGGAAGGTGTGGCAGCCGCTGGAGCCGCTGCCCTCGCAGTAGTCCTCCTCGCCGCCCTGGGGCCAGGGGGCACCCGGCGGGAAGCGCATGGGGATGATGTGGTGGCCGCTGACCCCGCCGCTGACCACGCGGAACCGCACGGTCACGCGCTGGTCGACGCTGGCGAAGGCCCTGTCGAGCATCATGCCGCCGGTATACCAACCGGCCCCACACCGGCCGCTCGCCTCGTACCCCATCTGCAGGTGCATCGAGCCGCCGGACACCGACACGTGCGACGGGATGGCGCAGTTGCGCGGGGCGGAGCCGTAGGGCCCGTCGTACCGGCGCCAGTGTGCCGGCACCCCACCGGCGCTGAACTGGTCGTTGACCACGTTGACCCAGCCCTCGGCCGCCGCCGCGGGTGCAGATTGGCGCCGGCCGCTGGTCGTGGTGGTGATGTCCTGGGTGGATGCCGCGGCGCCGATGGCCGTCCGTGGGCGCGCTCCCTCTGTCGAAGCCCGCACGGTGCCCGACGTCTGCGGCAGGGTTGTGGGCGCCGCCGTTGTCGCGACGGCGACCTGCGGTGCGGAACGCCCCGCTCCGATCGCGCTCGGTAGGGCCAGCAGGAGGCCGACCAGGCTCGCCGCGCAGGCGACGACCGTTCGTGGCCGCCCCGACAACAGCGGTCGAGCAAACTCGAGGCGCCGGGAGCGACTGCCCGCACCGGATATGCCCGCCAGGTGTCGCGCGCGAGCTCGGCGTCGGCGCTGGTGGTATCTGGCTATGGCTGACCTCCTGGCGTCAGGCGGGCGAGCACCTGGCGACGCCGCGATCGGATTGGTGCCGGTCTGGGGGAACCGGCGGGTCGGTCCGCTTTTATCACGGATCGTTACCGGGTGGCAAAGCGCCGGCAGGTGCGGAAATGGACCTCCTCGGAGTCATCGAGCGGCGGCAGGAATTGATGCGGAGCTTGCCGTCATGACCGCCATGCCGTGGACGTCGTGCACCTGGCTGTCGGCGACCGGCAAGCGCGACCAATGCCGATCGGCGACGAGGTCCGGCGCGGCGGCGGAGATCGAGAGTGGCACGGTGATCAGCCAGCCGATCAATTCCGGCGGTCGGCGCCCCATCTCACGACACCTCTGACAGCTCGTCGATCAGGGCGGGTTGTGCTCGCCCTTGGGGTCGTCTCCATCCCCGCAACAGGTGGCGGACGAGGAGCACAGCCAGCCCGGCGACCGCGGCCTGGCCGATCGTCCAGGCCAGGGCCGCGCCGGTCGCACCCAGCCCGGGGGTCAAGCGCCAGGCCAGCGGCAGAACCAGCGCCGTCATGGCGGCCTGGAGGGCGACGACCCGCCACGGCCGTCGCTCGGCCCAGGCGGCACAGATGGCCAGCGTGATGACGACCCGCAACAGCGAGCCAAGGAGCAGAAGCCGGAAGGCTGCCACCGACGCGTTCGCGTAGCCGGCGCCGAAGAGGGTCAGCACGAGCGGCGCCGCGACGATCGCCACGGCGGCCAGCAGGCCCATCGGGGCGAGGGTCCTGAGGAGGACACGCCGGAACATGCTGGGGAGCTGATCCTGGGTGTGCGCGCCCTGGACGGTCAACGACATGCCCACGTTGACGGCGACCAGGTCCAGCGACTGCGTGAGCATCCAGGGAATATAGAAGCGCCCTGCCGTCTCCGCACCGGCCTGCTCCATCACCAGGATCGGGAGGAGCGCGCTCTGCAGGTGGGCAAGCAGCATGCCGAGGCCGTCGCTGGCGACGAAGCGGCGGAACAGGTGGGTCCCCCGGGCGGGCTCGGTGCCGTATGCCTCCAGATGGGACGGGATGAAGGTCTTGAAGACGGCGAGCGAAACCGGGATCACCGCCAGCGCCGCCGGGACGACCCAGGAGACCAGGATTCCGTAGCCGCCGAGGCTGGCGGCCAGCGCCAGCACGAGGACCAGCTTGACCGCGCTGTAGAGGATGTTCTCGAGCGGGATCCAGACCGCGCGGCCGAGCCCGGTGAGCACGCTGTCCTGCAGCGCGAACAGCGACCAGGTGAGGACCGCGGCCACGAACAGGGTCGCCATGCCCGGACGCTGCAGGTCTCGTAGCTGCTCCGAGAGGCGCGGCGCCGCCACCGCGAACGCCGTCGCGAACGCCAGGGCGAGCACGGCCGCCAGCGCGTAGGCGCGCTTTACCAGCGCACCGGTCGCCGCACCGGCCCGCGGCAGGAACCCGCCAAGGGCTCCCTCGAGGCCGAGGTGGCTGAGGCTGCCCAGCGCCATCATCGCGGAGATGAGCGCGGCGTTGAGGCCGACCACCTCGGGGGAGGTGAGCCGCGCGGCCAGGGTCCAGTAGGCCACGCCGATCAACGAGGTGATCCCGCTGTTGAGCAGCAGCGCCAGCGCATCCTGGTAGAGCGGGGTCCGCAGCTCTCGCAGCAGCTTCCACCCCACGGCCGGTCCCGGTGCTCCCCTTGCGCCGGCGCCGGGCCGCCGGCCCAGGGATCCGCCGGTCATGCGGTGAACTCCCGCTGGATCGCAGCGGCGCGCAACCGGGCGGCAATGCCCGGCAGAGGGTCGTGCAGGTGGAGCACCACGGGGAGGCGGGCCAGCTCGCAGGTGAGCAGCAGGGGCGCGAGGCGGAGAAGGTACTGCTGCGCCGCCCAGAGCACTTCGCCCGGCTGTTCGAGGACGAGCACGCGAGCGCGCCTGCCTCGCTTCGGTGGCTCGAACGGCGTGGAGGTCACCGGCTCGTTGCTCCGTTGGACGGATCCCGGGCGGGGCGCACCTGCACCAGCTCGAAGATCGTGGTGTCGGCGTTGCGGTACCAGATCCGGAAGCGTTTGGATCGCGACAGGACCCGCTCCAGCTTGTCGAGCGAGCCGCGCGGCAGCAGGTCCAGGACCTGGGAGGTCACCTTCCCGTTCCTGCTCACCACCAGGAAGGCCGGTTCGCCTCCGGCGTAGTCCCGCATCGCCTGCGCGATGACGGGAACGTGCCGGTCCCCGAGCATCTTGTGCCGCAGCGACTGCTTCACCGTGAGCAGGCTGGGGTCCGCCTCGCCGATCGTCAGGCTGAACTGGTCGTAGTTACCGGCCAGGCGGACCGGGAACTGGGGTGACGCGATCATCAGCAGGGAATCGGGCGGCGCGTGGTCGTAGAAGTACTGGCTGGCGGCGACCTCGCCGGGACGCACCTCGTTGGTGGCCGCCATCCCGAAGTACGCGGGCAGGAACAGCCCCAGCAGGACGGCGAGCGGCAGCAGCAGGTGGGCCACGGCCCTCACCAATGACCAGTCGTCTCCGCCGGGTCGCAGCGCGAAGGCGGTGAGTAGCGCGAACCAGGGCAGCGAGAACAGGTAGACGCGGTAGATCGCCTCGCCGCCGTAGGTGTCGGCGAGGACGATGACGGCGGGGGCGGCCCCCCGGGG
>Ga0081538_10002498_pt1 | contig 17914 bp, 13 predicted proteins | sample TabmetS5T2R1_FD_71022 | JGI IMG/M metagenome (GOLD analysis project Ga0081538, IMG submission 71022) | Tabebuia heterophylla rhizosphere microbial communities from the University of Puerto Rico - S5T2R1 | ecosystem: Host-associated > Plants > Roots > Rhizosphere ... | reverse complement strand
CGGCAGGTTCGCCGCGCCGGCGGAGTAGCGGCCGACCATGCCGAAGTGGGAGTACTCCTCCAGCTCCAGCGGTGCCGGGTCGTCGTGCTCCACGCGGCGGCGGATGGCGTGCAGCGACCCCACCCCGGGGTTGCCCATCCAGGAGAACACCAGCTTGCGGGCGACCCCGGCGCCGACCATCTGGTCGTAGATCACGTCGGGGGTGAGCCGGCAGAGGGTGAGGTCGCGCCGGCGCTGGCGGATCACCTCGTGCCCGGCCGCGAACGAGATGAGGTGGGTGAAGCCCTCGATCGCCAGCGTGTCGCCGTCGCGGACCAGCTCCCCGACCGCCTCCGCCATGCTGACGACCTTGCCCTGGCTCATACCACCTGCCCGCGTGTTCGCCCTGCTGACCTGCCCCACTCTATGTGACCCGCGGTCCCTCGACCTGCCGGCGCCAGAGTTGCTCACGAATGCCCTGGTGCCGGCGGTGCTCGCCGGTTGGCCGCAGCCCCGCCCGGGTCGCCACGGCCGCGGAGGCATGGTGGTCAGGGTGGATGTGAGCGGTGATGGTGGCCACCCCGCGCCGCTCGAGCCAGCCGACCACCGCCCGGGCGGCCTCGGAGGCGATGCCGTGCCCCTGCCAGGGCACGCCGACCGCCCAGGCGACCTCGGCGGCACGGCCCCGGTCGGAGAAGGCCGCCTGCAGCATGCCCAGCGCCCGGCTATCGCTGCGGCGGCGCACCGTCCAGTTGCGCTGCGCGGTCCCCTGCTCGTCGGCGAGGCGGGCGGCCGCCAGCCGGGCGAACTGGTCGCGCAGCGTCTCCGTCGTGGTTGGGCGGCTGCCGAGAAACCGATACAGCCGCTCGTCGCCGAACACCTCGGTCAGCTCGTCGGCGTCATCGGCGACGACCGGCACGAGCTCCAGCCGTGGCGTCAGGATGGGCTCCTCGGTGGGGGCCGGGTGCCGTCTGGTCACCGCGCTCCTTGGTCGCCGCACCGCACCCCTCCATGACTGGACTACCACAGAACGGGCAACCAGGTTCATTGTGTTGGGTGCCGCAAGAAGCCTGGCGGGGAGGGATGGCATGGAGCGCCTCGGCGTGGTGCTGGTGGTGGTCGGGGTGGGCGTCGCGGCGGGGGTGGCCGTGGTGCTCCGGCAGCTGCGGGCCACCCTGGAGCGGCTCAGCGCCACCGCCACGGCCAGCCACGACCAGCTCAGGCTCGGCCAGCAGGGTCACCTGGCCGACCGCTACACCAGGGCGGTCGACCAGCTCGACGCGCAGCGGGCGGTCGCGGTGCGGCTGGGCGGGCTCTACGCGCTGGAGCGCATCGCCCACGACTCGCCCGACGACCGGCAGGCCATCGCCGAGGTGCTCTGCGCCCACGTCCGCACCGCTCCCCGACCGGCGCCGACGGCGGCGGAGGACGCCGCTCCGGCGGCCCTGGAGCGGCGCGCGCCGGACGTGCAGGCCGCGGTCACCATCCTCGGCCGGTGGTGGCAGCGGCTGCGGGAGCCACCGCCGGCGCTGGACCTGCGCCACGCCGACCTGCGGGGCGCGCGGCTGGACGGCGCGCGGCTCCAGGGCGCCAGCCTGGCCGGCGCGCAACTGCAGGGCGCCAGCCTGGCCGGCGCCGAGCTGCAAGGCGCCGACCTGCGTGGCGCGCAGCTGGAGGACGCCGACCTGCGTGGCGCGCAGCTCCAGGGTGCCGCCTTGCGGGATGCGCGGCTGCACCGTGCCGTCCTCGGCGGCGCCCAGCTGCGGGACGCCGTGCTCGACGGCGCGCAGCTGCAGCAGGCCGACCTCGACGGCGCGCAGCTGCAACGCGCCAGCCTGGCCGGCGCGCAGCTGCAGCGCGCCAGGCTCGGCGGCGCCCAGCTGCAGGGCGCCAACCTCGCCCGTGCGCAGCTCCGCGGCGCGGTCCTCGACGGTGCGCGGCTGCAGGACGCGCTGCTGCGGGACGCGGACCTGTCGGGTGCGCGGCTGCGCGACGCCAACCTCGCGGGCGCGCAGCTGCAGGACGCCATCCTGGACGACGCCAAGCTGCAGCGTGCCAGCCTCGACGGCGCGCAGCTGCAGCGCGCCAAGCTGTGGCGGGCGGCGCTGCAGCACGCCAGCCTCGACCGCGCGCAGCTGGGCGACGCGAGCCTGGCGGCCGCCCAGCTCCAGGACACCGACCTCGGCGACGCCGAGCTGCGGGACGCGTGGGCGTCGCAGGCCACGGAGTGGCCGGCGGGGTGGGACGCCGACCGCGCCAGGGCGGCGGGCGTCCGGTTCGTCGACCGGCCGCGGCAGCCCGCCGCGCCACCGCCGGACCGGAGCGGGCTACCGGCCAGGCAGCGCCGGTAGCCGGGGGTCAGCGGGCGGCGGCCGGCGCCGAGGCGGCGACCTCCTCGACCGCCTCGTCCAGCAGCCGCAGCGCGGTGCGGCACTGCTCGGCGGTGACCACCAGCGGCGGCGACAGCCGCACCGCGCTCTCCCCCGCCTCCAGCACCAGCAGGCCGCGGCGGAACGCGGCCAGCTGCACCGCCTCGGCCAGCTCGCCGCTGGGGAACTCCAGCCCCAGCATCAGCCCGACCCCGCGGACGTCCTCGACCAGCCAGCCGAAGCGGCCGCGCAGCCGCTCCAGCCCCTCGCGGAGCTGCCCGCCGCGGGCGGTGGCGTTGGCCAGCAGGCCCTCCTCGCGCAGCACCGCCAGGGTGGCCAGGCCGGCCGCGCACGGCACCGGGCTGCCGCCGTAGGTGGAGCCGTGCGCCCCCTTCGGCCAGGTCCACAGGTCGGCGCGGGCCAGGAACGCGCCCAGCGGCAGGCCCGACGCGATCCCCTTGGCGGTGACCAGCACGTCCGGTTCCACCCCGGCGTGCTCGATGGCCCACATGCGGCCGGTGCGGCCGGCGCCGGACTGGACCTCGTCGACCACGAACAGGATGCCGTGCCGCTCGCAGGTGGCCTTGAGCTTGGCCAGCCAGCCGGGCGGCGGCGCGATGTAGCCGCCCTCGCCCTGGATCGGCTCCACCACCACGGCGGCGACCTCGGCGGGGTCGACCTGGTAGCGGAACAGCGTGGTCTCCAGCCAGTCGACGGTGGCCAGGTCGCACGACGGGTAGGACAGGTTCAGCGGGCAGCGGTGGCAGTAGCCGTAGGGGGCGTGCAGCACGCCGGGCAGCAGCGGCCCGAAGCCGGTGTGGTACCTGGCCTTGGAGGCGGTGAGGCTGACCGAGCCGTAGCTGCGGCCGTGGAAGCCGCCCAAAAAGCCGATCACGTACTGGCGGCCGGTGGCGGCCCTGGCGAGCTTGAGCGCCCCCTCCACCGCCTCGGTGCCGGAGTTGGTGAGGAACGCCCGCACGGGGCCGCGCAGCGGCGCGGTGGCGGCCAGCGCCTCGCACAGCTCGGAGTAGATCGGCAGGTAGAAGTCGCTGGCCGAGTAGTGCAGCAGCTCGCCGGCCTGGTCGCGGACCGCCTGCACCACCCTGGGGTGGGCGTGGCCGGTGGAGCAGACCGCGATGCCGGCGTTGAAGTCAAGGAACAGGTTGCCGTCGACGTCCTCGATGACCGCGCCGCTGCCGCGGCGGGGCACCAGCGGGTAGGCGCGCGGCAGCGACGGGCTGGTGACCGCCGTGTCCCGGTCGAGCACCTTGCGGGCCGCCGGCCCCGGCACCTCGGTGCGGAGGTCCGGGACCGGCCGGCACGCCAGCCAGCTGGGCTCGGTCAAGAAATCACCGTCTGCGACTGCTCGCGCATGAACTGCTGCACGTAGTACAGGCCGCCGCCGGCCTTGCCGGAGCTGCCCGACCCCTTCCAGCCGCCGAACGGCTGCACGCCCGGCCAGGCGCCGGTGGTGGCGCCGGCCCGCCGGTTGACGTACACCACGCCGGCCTCGATCTCCTTCAGGAACCGCTCCACCTCGGCGTCGTCGCTGGAGTAGAACCCGGCGGTCAGGCCGTACTCGGTGTCGTTGGCGAGCTTCAGCGCCTCCTCCAGGGAGTCGACCCCGGCGACAGCCACGAACGGCACGAACAGCTCCTGCTTGAACAGCCGGTGGTCGGGCGGGACCGAGACCACGGTGGGGGCGACGTAGTTGCCCTCCGGCGGGCCGTCGCCGCCGCCCTTGAGCACCTCGCCGCCGGCGATCACGGTGCCGTCCTGGCGTGCCTCGTCCACGGCCTGCCGGAAGCGGTCGACCGCCTCCTGGTCGATCACCGGGCCCATGTACACCGGCCGCTCGACCGGGTCGCCGACCACCACCTGCCTGGCCCGCTCGGCCAGCTTGGCGGTCAGCTCCTCCAGCACCGGCCGCTCCACGTACACCCGCGAGCAGGCCGAGCACTTCTGGCCGGAGAAGCCGAACGCCGACCGCATGATGCCGTCGGCGGCCAGGTCGAGGTCGGCCTTGGCCGACACGATCGCGGGGTTCTTGCCGCCCATCTCGATCACGGTCGGCTTGGGGTACTGGTTGGCGAAGCGCTTGTAGATCTCCATGCCGACCTGGTAGGAGCCGGTGAAGGTGATGCCGTCCACGCCGGGGTGCCGCACGATCGCGGCGCCGACCTCGTCGCCGCCCGGCAGGTAGTGGAACGCCCCGGCGGGCAGGCCCGCGTCGCGCAGGCACTCGTACAGCTTGTAGCCGGTGAACGAGCCCTGCGGGGACGGCTTGAACACCACCGTGTTGCCGGCCACCAGGGCGCCGCCGGAGGGGCCGGCGGCCAGCGCCATCGGGAAGTTGAACGGGCTGATCACCGCCCACACGCCGTAGGGCTTGAGCACCGAGCGGGTGTGCTCGTTCTCGGAGAGCTGCCCCATCGGGTGGGCGAAGCCGTCGTTGTCCTCCATCTGCTGGCAGTAGTAGCGGATGAGGTCGGCGGCCTCCTCCACGTCGCCGAGCGCCTCCAGGCGGTTCTTGCCGACCTCCATGCTCATCAGCGCGGCCAGCTCGTTGGAGCGCTCGCTGATCAGGTCGGCGGCGCGCCGCAGCAGCGCCACCCGCTCCCGCCAGGGCGTGCCCGCCCAGGCCGGGAAGGCCGCCTTGGCGGCGGCGACCGCGTCGTCGACGTCGCGCTCGCTGGCGGCGTGGAAGGTGCCGAGCTGCAGGGAGGCGTCGTTGGGGCTGGTGAGGGTGAAGGTCGGCCCGTCGCTGCGGGCCTCGCCGTTGACGACGGCCGGGAACGTCTGGCCCAGCCAGGACCTGGCGGCGGCCACGCCCTGCTCGTAGGCGGCGTGCAGCTCCTCGTTGTCGGCCGACAGGGTGGCGTAGGTGACGCGGAACTTGGCCATGGTCGTGCTCCCTTCGCTGGGCGCCGATGGCGTCGAGGTGCAGTCTACCTGGCGGTTCAGGTCCAGCCGCCGAAGCTGGCCGCGGCGGGGACGCCCAGCTCGGAGGGGCCGTGGGCCAGGCGACCGGCGACCATGGTGAAGATCGCGTCGGTGCCCTCGAGGTCGCGAGGGTCGGCGGCCAGCACGTCGCCGGGGAAGGCCACCAGGTCGGCCCGCTGGCCGGCCTCGATGGTGCCGCTGACGCGCTCCTGGCGCGCCAGGATGCGGCCGCCGAGGGTGAAGACCTCCAGCGCCACCGGCAGGCCGAGGCGCTGGCTCGGCCGGTGGTGGTGGACGGCGGCGGCCACGCCGTGCCAGGGGTCCAGCGGGGTGACGTGGGCGTCGGAGGACCCGCCCATCGGCACGCCGCGGCGCCACAGGTCGGCGAACGGGTTCATGCTCTTGGCCCGGCGCGGGCCCAGCCGGCGCGCGTACATGCCGTCGGGGCCGCCCCAGGCGGCGTCGAAGCCGGGCTGCACGCTGGCGGCCAGGCCCAGCTCGGCCATGCGGTCGGCGCCGTCGGCGCCGAGCAGCTCGACGTGCTCGACCCGGTGGCGGCAGCCCTGGAAGGCGACCGGCCCCACCGCCCGCACCGCCCGCCGGGCGCAGCGCAGCGCCTGGCCGATGGCGACGTCGCCGATGGCGTGGACGCCGACCTGGATGCCGGCGTGGCTGGCCCGCACGAACAGCTCGGTCAGCTCGTCGTCGTCGTGGTAGAGGACGCCGCAGGTGTCCGGCCGGTCCTCGTAGGGGGTGGACAGCGCGGCGGTGTGCGACCCCAGCGAGCCGTCCAGGAACAGGTCGCCGCCGATCTGGGCGAGCTTGCGGTCCTCCACGTAGTCGAAGTCGGGGTCGCCCCAGTAGCCGACCACCTCGATCGGCAGCGCCTCGGCCCGGCCCAGCAGCAGCTCGAAGTCGCGGCGGCCGGTGATGTCCGGGCCGCCCATCTCGTGCACGCAGGTCACGCCCCGTTTGGCGGCCTGGCAGAGGGCGGCGTCCTGGGCGGCGAGCAGGGTCTCGTCCGGCAGCCTGGCCAGGGCGTGCCGCCGGGCCAGGTGGTTGGCCGCTCCCCGGACCACCCCGGTGGGGGTGCCGTCGCCGTCCCGCTCGCAGCCGTCGGCCTCCAGCGCGCCCGACCCGCCGAGCACGTCCAGGGTGGTCAGGCCCTGGTGGCCGTCGACCCTCGACAGGTAGACGGACCGGCCGCCGGTTGCGTCGGCCAGCGCGGCCGCGGTGGGCAGTTCGGGGCTGGGGAAGCGGGTCTCGTCGTAGCCGTCGCCCCACAGCAGCCCGTCGCCGCCGCCGGCGGCGGCCGCGCGGACCCGGTCCAGCAGCTCGGCGGGCGAGCGGGCCTCGCGCAGCTCGACCCCGGAGAGGACCAGGCCGGTGGTGGACAGGTGCACGTGGGCGTCGACGAACCCGGGCATGAGGGTGGCGTCGCCGAGGTCGACCACCCGGTCGCCGCGCAGCCCGCGCGCCTCGGCGGCGGGGACGACCGCGGTGATGCGGCCGCCCTCGACGGCCACGGCCAGGTCGCGGCGGCGGCCCTGGGCGTCGCCGAGGCGGTTGTTCGGATCGTGGAGGCTCGGCCCGGCTGCCCCCCAGACGGTGTGGGCGATGAGCACGAGGCCGGGCACGGGCTGGGGAACCTCCTCGGGCGCGGCACGCGCGCCAGCAACGACGATTTCGGACGAACAGCTCGGTTTGTAGGGTGGCAGTGTAGGCAATCCTTTCGGGCAGGGCCAGGGGTCCCCCGGCCGGCCTGCCCCGGTGTAGCGGTGAACCGGGTAGGGGCGCATACTCGTACCTACGTTGAGGTGGTCGTTCGGCGGCAGGAAGGCGGGGGTCCGTGAGTCAGCCACTCCGATACACGATCAGGAAGACGCTGCGGCTGCTGCTGATCTTCGCGATCTTCTACGCCCTGCTGATCCCCATCCTGTACCTGATGTACCGGTCCCACCGGGGACTCGACTGGTGGAACATCCTGGGCGGCGACCCCCGCGTCGCCCCCGAGTACCGCGGTTACCTGATCAGGACCGACCACCCGCTGGCCCCGGAGTTCGACCTCTGGAAGGCGACCTGGGCGCTGCCGTTCGCGGTCATGGGCATGGCCCTGTACTTCCTGTTCATCATGTCGCTGATGATCATGCAGTTCGTGGCCATCTTCTGGTTCCTGGCCAGGGGCCAGACCTACGTGATCTACCCCCGTGAGTACGACGTCAGCTTCGACGACGTCCGCGGCCAGCCCGAGATCGTCGAATCGACCAAGGAAGCGCTCACCCTGTTCCAGGGGTTCAAGCGGTTCCGGGACGCCGGCGGCTACCCGCCCCACGGGATCCTGTTCGAGGGCCCGCCGGGCACCGGCAAGACCCTGCTCGGCAAGGCGATCGCCGGCTCGGCCAAGGTGCCGTTCGTGTACGCCTCGGGCACCAGCTTCAACAACATGTTCATGGGCGTGGGCAACCTGCGCATCATGCGGCTGTTCAAGCGGGCCCGGAAGCTGGCGCGCAAGTACGGCGGGTCCGTGATCTTCCTGGACGAGCTGGACGCGGTCGGCGGCAGCCGGGGCGCGGTGTCCACCGCCAGCGAGCCCGCCGACACCACCCGACACTGGTGGAGCAAGGGGCCGCTGCGGATCATCATGGCCCCCGGCATGGGCGGCATGGGCGGCATGTACGTCAACGAGCTGCTGATCCAGATGGACGGCATGCTCATGCCCAAGGGGCTGTGGCGCCACGTCAAGCGGTGGCTGCACCTGGGCAAGCCCAAGGTCCCCCAGTACAACGTGATGGTCATCGGCGCCACCAACCAGGCCGCGACGCTGGACCCGGCGCTGCTGCGGCCCGGCCGCTTCGACCGCAAGCTGCATGTCGGGCTGCCGTCGGGGCCGGGGCGCGAGGACATCATCCAGTACTACCTGGACAAGGTGCCCCACGAGCCGGTCGACACCGCCCGCCTGGCCAGGGCCACCTACGGGTTCAGCCCGGCCCAGATCAAGAACCTGGTCAACGAGGCGCTGATCTTCGCCCTGGTCGCCGGGCGCGACAAGCTCAACTTCGACGACCTGTGGACCGCCAAGGTGACCGAGGAGATCGGCCTGAAGGAGCCGACCAAGACCTCGGCGCGCGACCGCCAGATGACCGCCTTCCACGAGGCCGGCCACGCGGTGCTGGCCTACGTCCTGGAGCTGGACGACCAGATCCAGGTCGCCTCCATCATCAAGCGCCGCGACACCCTCGGCGTCGTCTACCGGACCCCGCTGGAGGAGCGCCACACCGAGCTGCGCGAGGACATGCGCCGCGACATCGTGGTGGCGCTGGGCGGCCTGGCGGCCGAGGAGATCTGGTTCGGCGAGACCACCACCGGTCCCAGCTCCGACCTGCGCCACGCCACCAGGCAGGCCGCGATCATGCTGGGGCTGCTCGGCATGGGCGAGAACCTGATCTCCTACGGGGTGCTGCCGCAGACCGGCTTCAACGAGGGCCCGATCGGCGCGATCCTCCAAAACCCCGACAACCGCAAGGCCATCGGCGACCTGCTGGCCTCCTGCAAGCGCGAGGCGGTCGAGCTGCTGAAGGTCAACGAGCCCGCCATCCGGGCGCTGGCCGAGCGGCTGCTGGAGAAGGACGAGGTCGCCGGCGAGGAGCTGGAGGAGCTGATGCAGTCCAAGGCGGTCGCCAGGGCCACCCCGGCGTTCCGCCCGGCGCTCGAGCTGGTCGGCGAGAGCTGGCACACGCCGGCGCTGCTGGAGGCCTCCCCGCGCGAGGGCCAGTCCCGCGGCCCGCTGCCGCCCTCCCCGCCGCCGCCGCCGACCGGCACCGGCCGCTCCAACGGCGCCACGCCGTCCGGCGGCGAGTTCGAGTGGTGAGGTGAGCTAGCCGCCGCGGCCGACCAGGCCGGCGGCGGCCAGGCCCGCCCACACCAGCTCGGGGTGGAAGATGTCGGAGTGCGCCCCCGCCGGCGGCCCGCCCCGGTTGACGACCGCGTTGCCGTTGAGGTTGACGAACCGGCCCGGCTGGAACGGGTAGGTCGCGCCGACCGGGCCCAGGTCCACCTCGGTGGCCTGCACCGCCTGGGCGCCGTCGGTGCCGATCCCGCCCCAGCGGAAGAGGAGGTCTTCCACGTCGGCGGCGTCCTCCCGCGAGCTCAGCGACGCCAGCGGGTACAGCTTGCCGACCGCCAGGTCGTGCACGGAGAACGACGCCACCAGCGGGCCGCCGACCCGGGCGGCCATGCCCTTCAGGGCGCCGCCCCTGCCCGGGTCGAAGGGCAGCGAGTCCGCGAACGCGAAGTGCGAGAACGCCCCCTGCAGCAGGTACAGCGACGCGACCGGCGAGTTGCCGGGGTCGGGCAGGCCCGCCAGCGCGAACGACACCAGCCGCGCCCCGAAGCTGTGGCCGAGCAGGTGGACGCGCAGGTCGGGCGCGGCCGTGCCGAGCCGGCCGAGCAGCGGCCCCAGCCCGTCCTTGCCGACCACCCCGGCGCGCTTCTTCATCTCGAAGTAGGTGAGCTGGCGCAGCGCCTCCTTGGCGCCCTTCCACAGCCGCCCGAACCGGTCGCCCAGCCCGGCGGCGGCGCCGCCCTCCCCGCTGTCGGGCACGGCGTCGGCGAAGCGGCCGAACACCGCCTCCGGCTCGTCCTCCACCAGCGCCAGCTCGCCCTGGTCCTCGGCGGCGGCGGCGGCGTCCGGCTCGCCGGCCAGCTCGCCCATGAGCGCCTGGAAGCGCGCCAGCGCCGCGTCGTCCTCGGGCCGCTCGGCGAGCAGCCGGGCCAGCTCGTCCAGCACCTCGGCGCGCTGCTCGCCGGGGAAGGCGTCCTTCAGGTCCTCCACCAGCACCGGGTCCTCCACGGGCGCCGGCGCGGCCGCCTCCAGCCCGGCGGCGGCACCGCCGGGGGCGGTCGGCTCGGGCTCGTCCGCCCACCGCTTGGACGGCCACACCACCCCGACGCTGCCGGCCGTCGCCGCCGACGCGCCGGCCCGGCCGAGCAGCCCCGGCACCTGCTCGAACCACAGCCGGTACAGCCGCCGCGCCTGCCCGCGGTCGCTGTTCCAGCCGTGCGAGAGCAGCATCAGGTCGGTGATCCCGCGCGCCGGCACCTCCGCCAGCAGCCTGTTCAGCTCGCCCTGGTCGGGCCGCCCTCGGTCGTCGAACCCCAGCTCCCAGTGCGCCATCCCCGCGATCTCACCGGCCATGCTTGACTCCTTCTGCCGCCGTGGTGGGCGGCATCCTAACCGCTCCGGCGTTGCGCGCCGGGCTACACCGACTGGATGGCGCGCATCAGGTCGACCAGGCCGTGGCCCTGGAAGTAGCGCTCGCGGCCCAGGGAGGTGGCCGACTCCAGGAAGATGCGCTTGACGTCGTCGGGCCGGCCGAGGAACTCGCGGCGGATGGACAGGAACCCGGCGATCGCCCCGGAGACGTGCGGGGCGGCCATGCTGGTGCCGGAGTCCTCCACGTAGACGGCGGCCTTGTCCGGCTCCGGCGGCTGCTCGCCGGGGAAGGCGCTGGCCAGCGCCTTGCCGGCGGCGCAGGAGGTGATCCGCTCCCCGGGCGCGACCAGGTCGGGCTTGAGCCGCCCGTCGCCGGTGGGGCCCTTGGAGGAGAAGTACGACACCCCGTAGGTGTGGGGCATGTCGCGGTGGGTGGCGCCGACGGTGATGGCGAGCGCCGCGTTGCCGGGGTCGTTGATGGTCATGGTCAGGCCGACGTTGGTGTGGCGCTGGAGGGCGGTGAGGCTGCCGTAGCCGGTGTTGCCGGCGGCCACGACCACCACCACCCCGGAGCGGACCAGGCGGTCGACCTCGGCGCAGATCGGGCTCTGCCCGCACGCGAACCACTTGGGGTCGAACTCGTAGCCGAGGCTGAGGTTGACCCCGTGGACGCGCAGCAGCTTGCCGTAGCCGTTGATGTCGCGCCGCACGTACTCCAGCGCGCGGACCACGTTCATCGAGTGGCCGTTGCCGCGGTCGTCCAGGACCTTGAGGCTGACCAGCTTGGACTCGCGGGCGATGCCGGCCAGCGTCTCGGGCTGGCGGACCTTGCGGTCCTGGACGCTGGGGGTCTCGGGGTGGGCGGGGTCGTAGACCCGCTCCACCACCCGCAGGCCGGCGCCGCGCGGCAGGCGGGCGGGGAGGCCGCCGGCGATGATGCCGGCCACGTGGGTGCCGTGGCCGAAGCGGTCGACCAGGGCGTCGCCGCGCTTGGGCTCGCCCGGCTGGGTGAAGTCGCGGTGCAGCTCGGCGACGTCGCCCTCCAGGGTGCCGTGGCGGCGGAAGTGGAGGTGGTGCTCGTCGATGCCGGAGTCCACCACCGCCCAGGTGATGCCGCGGCCGGCGGCGTCGTAGGAGCGCCTGGCCGCGTCCGCCTTGACGGTCGCGCAGGAGACGTCGATCAGCGGGTGCACGGGGAAGTCGGGCCAGACCCGGTAGATCGACCGCCTGGCGGCCTCGGGCTGGCGCTGGTCGGCGTCGACCAGCGCCAGGATCTCGGCCTCGGTGAGCAGGCAGCGGAAGTAGGTGTCCGACACCGGCTCCGGCTCGGGCTTGCCGGGCAGGTTGGCCTGGAAGTGGGCGAGGAAGTCGCGGCGGGCGCCCGGCAGGCCCTCGCGGTGGCGCAGGTTCAGCTCGACCACCACCGGCATGGCCGCGTCGGGGGAAGGGTCGAACCCGATCCGCGCCCGCTCGTCGGGGTCGATCAGCGCGCCGGAGACGATGGCCCGCTGCACCAGCGGCTGGTCGCGGCGGGTGGCGCGCTCCCTGGCGGTCGGCTCCTCGGTCATGACACCTCCGTGCCTCGTGGGGTCGGTGCTACGGCTCCAGCGTGGCGTCGACCCGGAGCGCCTCGACGCCGGCGCCGACGGCGACCTCCAGCCGGGGGACCGGCCGGGTCCGGCAGGCGAGCACCATCCCGAACGTCGTCCGGATGTTGCCGCTGCGCAGCAGGACCGTGCGGCTGCACAGCACCCGCCCGCCCGCCCGCAGCTCGGCGCTGAGGGGCACGGAGCCGCTGGAGAAAGCCTGGAACTCGTTCTCGATCTCCCTGGCGTCCAGCGCCACCACCGCGCGGCCGCCGCCGACCAGCACCCCGGCCAGCCGCACCGGCAGCCGGATGTCCTCGCCGGCATTGGCGGACCCGGCCGGGACACTGACGGTGACCTCGTCCCGCGACCCGGGGTCGGCGGCACGCAGCGGCGGCCTCGCCGGCCAGGGCATGCCGACGTCCAGGCCGATGGTGGCGGTGCGCGGACGGACCACGATCAGGCCGCCGACCTCGACCTTGGCGAGCGACTGGAGCCGCGGCGCCGGCGCGGCCAGGACCCCGTAGGTGGCCGGGTCCTGGGTCGGGATCACCGGCGTGCCGACCTGGTCGCCGATCGGCTCCTGGTCGGGGGCCGAGAAGACCCCGCCGCCGACGTCGAGCAGGCGCAGCCCCCGCAGCGCGAGCACGCGCTGACCGGGCGGCAGCCCCTCGACCCGGAGGGTCAGCTCGGCGCTGGTCTCGCGGTCGGGGGTGACGATCCGCCGGATCGAGACGGCGGTGACGGTGAGGCCGCGGGGGGCGCTGGCCCGCCAGCCGAGCTCGCGGAGGTCGTCGCCGGCCGCCGCCGCCGTGGTGGTGGGCGGCGTGGTGGTCGCCGGCGCGGCCGGGGCCGCCGGCCGGGCGCCGCTGCGGCCGGCGACGAACGCCAGGCCGCCGAGGACCAGGACGGTGACCACCAGCGCCACCCGCAGCCTGGACGGCGCCGACCGCGGCGGGGCCGGCTCGTCGACCGGCGGCGGCGCGTCCGGCGCGGGCGCCGGCGGCGGCGCCTGGAGGGTGGCCAGCGGCGTCCCGCACGCCGGGCAGGTGGTCTCGCCGGGACGGACCGCGTCGCAGCGCGGGCACCAGGCCCTCACGGCAGCGACCCCCGCTGGGTGATGTCCCAGCGGCCGCGGACGGGCACCTCGGCCTCGACCGAGACGGCCACGTCAAAGGCCATGGTGCCCTTGCCGGTGTCGGGGTCGGTGGTCTGGTTGGCCAGCCCGGTGGCGTCGAAGGCGACCACGGCGCCGCCGGCGCCGTCCAGGTCGTCGATCCAGGAGGTCAGCTCCAGCCCGCCCCCGCCGCTGTCGCTGAAGACCACGACCCCCTGCACGGTGGCGTTGAGGCCCGGCTGCTCGCTCGAGCTGGCCGGCTCAAGAAACAGCAGCACCTGGTCCCGGTGGTAGGCGGTGCCCGCCACCCGGATGGTGCCGCAGTCGCGGCAGTCGACGCGGACCTTGCAGGTGGGGCAGGTCGGGCGCCGCTCGCGGAGGTAGCTGCCGTCCTCGGTGAGGTTGCGCTGGAGCTGGGGGTCGACCAGGACCCCGCCGAGGCGCTCGTTGACCCGGTCGGCGAGGGTCAGCCCGCGCACCTGGAGCCGCGCCAGCGCCTGCGGGTCGATGGGCCGGTCGAGCACCACGTCGGTGTCGACCGAACCGGCGTCGGCGCCGTCGCTGCTGGCGGTGTTGATGTGGTCGATCTCCCCGCCGGGGAGCAGGTCGTTGCCGGCGGCGTCCTGGACCCGCAGGCCGCGCAGGGCGCTGACGCCGGGGAGGCCGCGGAGGCTGCCGGGACTGGCGACGTTCAGCTCCAGGCGGGTGAAGCCGACGCCGACCGTCACCGCGCGCAGCGTGACGGTGATGCCGTTGTCGCTGGTCCGCCAGCCGAAGCTGCGCCGGCCGGTGACGGGGCCGTCCTCGCTGAAGTCGGGCAGGGTGCTGACCGGCGGGGTCGCCGTGGTGGCCGGGGTCGAGCGGGTCAGCCGCCCGACCACGAACGCGCCGGCGACCGTCGCCAGCAGCAGCGCCACCACCGCGCCGGTGCGGATGGCCGGCAGCAGCGCCCGCAGCCGCCGGCCGGCGCGGGCGCGCAGCGAGGCCTCGGGCTGGCCGGGACGGGACGGCAGGGCCAGCAGCCCGGCCCGCCCGCAGACCGGGCAGGCGGTCCCGGGCCGGGCCTCCCGCAGCTCGTCGCACCGCGGGCACCACGCCTGTCTGCGTCCCGCCATCGCTACCCCGGGACGACCCTGAGCTGCCGGGAGGTGGTATTGAGGCGGCGGGCGCCCTGGTCGGTGCAGGTCACGATGTCCTCGATCCGCGCGCCGAAGCGGCCGGGCAGGTAGATGCCCGGCTCCACCGAGAAGGTCATGCCGGGCTCCAGCGGCTCGCGGTTGCCGGCCACGATGTAGGGGTCCTCGTGCTCCTCCAGGCCGATGCCGTGGCCGGTGCGGTGGATGAAGTGCTCGCCGTGGCCGGCGGCGGCGATCACCTCGCGGCAGGCGGCGTCGACCGCCTCGGCGGGGACGCCGGGCCCGACCGCGGCGCAGCCGGCGAGCTGGGCGGCGTGCAGCACCGCGTACGCCTCCTGGAAGCCCGGGGGCGGCTCGCCGACGACCAGCGTGCGGGTGGTGTCGGAGCAGTAGCCGTCCAGCCGGCCGCCGATGTCGACCACCACCGCGTCGCCCGGCTGGATGACCCGCCTGGCGGCGACGTGGTGGGGGCTGGCGGCGTTGGGGCCGGAGCCGACGATGGCGAAGCACACCTCGTCGTGGCCGTCGCGGATGGCCGCCTGGATCTCGCCGGCCAGCTCCAGCTCGGTCCGGCCCGCCCAGCGCAGCCCCTCCAGGCCGTCGACGACGCGGTCGATGGCGGCCGCCACCCGGGCGAGCGCCTCCACCTCCTCGGGGTCCTTGCGCATGCGGAGGTACCTGGTGACCGTGGAGGCCGCCGCGAAGGCGGCGCCGGGCAGGGCCGCCTGGAGGCGCAGCAGGAAGGCGCTCCACAGCTGGTCGCCGACCCCCAGCCGGCCGGCGGCGGCGCCGGCCGCCTCCAGGGTGGCGCGGACCAGCGCCACCGGGTCCTCGGTCTCCTGCCAGGCGGCCACCTCCAGGTCCAGGCCGCCCAGGTGGTCGCGGGCCAGCGGCGCCTCCAGGGCCGGCACGACCAGCCGCGCGTCGCCGGCGGCGGGCAGCACCAGCAGGGTCATCCGCTCCAGCGGCGGCGCCTGGTAGCCGGTCAGGTAGCGCAGGTCGGCGGAGGGCCCCAGCAGCAGCGCGTCCATGCCGCGCTCGGCGAGCTCCTTGCGGGCCCGCGCCAACCGCTCGCCGCGCGCGCTGATCGTCGCCATGGCGCTGATCCTACGCTCACACCTTGACGCGCAGGACCCCTTCGAGGACGTCGACGGCGACCGGCGGGCCGCCGGGGGCGCGCCAGCCGTCCAGCGCCAGGGCGACCGGCTCGGCGGTGTCGACCGACACCCGGCGGGACTGGTACTCGCGGATGGTCGGGTGGGGGACGTGGTCGCCGTAGTAGAGGTTCTTGGAGCGGGCGTAGATGCCCAGCGGCTCGCCCTGGAAGGCGATCACCGACATGCGGCCGTCGTCGGGCAGCGCGCGCGGGGCGACCTTCATGCGGCCCATCGAGAACTGGCCGTTGGCCACCACCAGCCCGGCCAGCCGCAGCTCCACGGCGGCGTGGTCCAGCTCCAGCCGCGCCGGGGTGGAGCGGCTGGCGCGCAGGCCGGCCAGGGCGGCGGCGAGCCGGCCGACGCGCCCGGCCCGGGCCGCGCCAGGGGCGCGGCTGGAGACCTCGGCCGGGTAGCCGAGCTCGGCGCAGTTGGCGAACACGCCGACCCGCTCGGCGCCGTCGGGGCCGCGCCAGCGGGCGCGGCCGACGTCGGCCAGGAACAGCTTGGGGCCGAGCAGGTGGCGGGCGAGCCGCTCGGGGTCCTCGGGCAGCCCGAAGGTGGCCGCCAGGTCCTGGCGGCCGAGCCCGGCCAGGCCGAGCACCGCGTCCGGCCAGCGCGGCCCGGTCGGTGCGACCATGGCCCGCAGCACGGCGTGGGCGAGAAGGTCGGAGCCGACCGCGACCAGCAGCCGGTGCCCGCGCTCCAGTGCCCTGGCGGCGATGGCGCCGGCCCGCTCGACCGGCCGGGCGACCGCCGCCTCGGCGACCACGCCGTCGCGGGCCAGGGCGCGGCGCAGCGCGGTCAGGTCCCGGCGGGCGGCGGCGGGGTCGCCGATCAGGTAGGGCGGCCCGTACGGCAGCGAGGTTGCGCTGCCGTGGTCGGTGGCGGGCGTCGGCGAGGTCACTGGCGCTCCCGGAGCGGCTCGGCGGTGGCGGAGGGCGCTATCGTAGCCGCCGCCGCCTCACGGCCGGCTCACAGCCTCTGCGGCGTGGAGGCCGAGGCCTTCCGGCCAGGGGGAGAAACGCCGTCCCTCCCTTCGTTGTCGCAGGTAGATGCTAGGTTCCGCGGATGAGCCGCTACCGGCTGTACCCCACCCCCGCCCAAGAGGACATGCTCTTGGGGCACTGCGCCCACGCCCGGTACGTGTGGAACCTGGCGGTCGAGCAGCGGTCGTGGTGGCAGCTCGGCCGCCCGGCTCCAGGGTACAGCGAGCAGTGCCGCCAGCTCTCCGAGGCGCGGGCGGCGTCCCCATGGCTGGCGGCAGGCAGCGTGATCGTCCAGCAGCAGGCGCTGCGGGACTTCCACGCCGCCTACACCGCCTGGTTCGCTTCGCTGCGGGAGTGGCGCAAGCGCCACGCCAGCACCCCACCGGAGCAGCGGCCAGCGGCGCCGTCCCCGCCGTCGTGGCGCAAGCGCGGACGCCGTGAGGGTTTCCGGATCGTCGCCGTCGGCACCCAGGACGTGCGGCGACTGAACCGCCGCTGGGGTCAGGTGGCGGTGCCCAAGCTCGGCTGGGTCAGGTTCCGCTGGTCCCGCCCCGTGCCGGAGGCCAGGTCCTACCGGGTCACTCGGGACCGCGCCGGCCGCTGGCACATCGCCTTCGCCACGATCCCACCCCCCATCCCCGCACCCGGCAACGACCAAGTTGTCGGAGTCGACCGGGGTGTTGCGGTGTCGGCGGCGCTGTCCACGGGCGAACTGCTCACCGTGACGGGCCTGCGCCCTGGGGAGCGGCGCCGGATGCGGCTGCTGGAACGCCGGCTGGCCCGGCGGCGCAAGGGGTCGCGCCGCCGGGAGCGGACCAGGCTCGCCCTCGCCCGCCTCAGGGCCAGGGAGGGCGACCGTCGTCGGGACTGGATCGAGAAGACCAGCACCGACCTGGCGCGGCGGTTCGACCTGATCTGCGTCGAGGACCTGGACGTGCGGGCCATGACCCGCTCGGCCAAGGGCACCCGCCAGCGGCCCGGCCGAGGCGTCCGGCAGAAGGCCGGGCTGAACCGGGGCATCCTGGGCTCCGGGTGGGGGCAGCTGGTGGACCGGCTGGAGCACAAGGCTCCCGGCCGGGTCCACAGGATCCCCGCCGCCTTCACCAGTCAGCGTTGCTCGGCGTGCGGGCACATCGCCCGGGAGTCTCGGGAGAGCCAACCGAGCTTCCGGTGTGTCGCCTGCGCGTGGACTGGGAATGCCGACTACAACGCGGCTAGGAACATCGCGGCGGCCGGGCAGGTCGTTGCTGCGCGGGGAGGTCAGGGGTCGCCCGGGCCGCTGAACTGCGAACCACCCACAGTCGAGGCTGTCGCCTAACCCGTGGGAATCCCTGTCCAGCCGGGCAGGGAGGATGTCAAAGCAGCCCGGAGTAGGCGACCACGCCGCGCTGGCAGGCGTCGACCGCGGCCCTGGCGGTGGCCTGCCGGG
>Ga0081538_10002497_pt1 | contig 17915 bp, 19 predicted proteins | sample TabmetS5T2R1_FD_71022 | JGI IMG/M metagenome (GOLD analysis project Ga0081538, IMG submission 71022) | Tabebuia heterophylla rhizosphere microbial communities from the University of Puerto Rico - S5T2R1 | ecosystem: Host-associated > Plants > Roots > Rhizosphere ... | reverse complement strand
GTCGACGCCTACGACGGGTGAGGGAGCCTCCAATGGAGCGTCCTCCGGACGAGCTTGCGGTCGGTGTGCGGGGCGAGGCGCGCCGGGCCATCGAGGCCATCGTCCTCGTCACCGAGGAGCCGATCGACACGCGCCTGCTCGGCCAACTGCTCGAGCTGCGGCCCGCGCTCGTCGAAGAGCTGTGCCACGAGCTGGCCGCCGAGTACGAGCAGCAGGGCCGGGGGTTCCAGCTGGTGCGGGTGGCCGGGGGCTGGCGCTTCCAGACCCATCCCGACCAGGCGCCCTACGTCGAGCGCTTCGTGCTCGAGGGCCAGCACGCCAAGCTCTCCGCCGCCGCCCTCGAGACGCTGGCCATCGTCGCCTACAAGCAGCCGATCTCGCGGGCCCAGGTGGCGTCGATCCGGGGCGTGAACGTCGACGGCGTCATGCGCACGCTGCAGCACCGCGGCTACATCGCCGAGGTCGCCCGCGACCCGGGCCCGGGTCAGCCCGTCCTCTTCGGCACCACCCGCGCGTTCCTCGAACAGCTCGGCCTCGACAGCCTCGACGGCCTGCCACCCATCGGTGACTTCGTCCCTGGAGCGGACGTCGTGGAACAGCTCGAGCATGGGCTCCGCCCGGGCACCGAGCCCTTCGCCGACGAAATCGCTCGCCTCGATGACGCGGACGCAGAAGGCACGGCGCCGGGCGACGAGTCGTGATGACCGCCCGTTCTCCGGCGGGCGAGGCGACCTGAACGCGCAAGCCGGATGACCTCGGATGATTCGGGGAACCGATCGTCGGAGCGGCTGCAGAAGATCCTGGCCCGCGCGGGCCTCGGCAGCCGCCGCGCGTCGGAGGCGTTGATCGCGGCGGGGCGGGTGCGCATCAACGGTGAGGTGGCGCGCCTGGGGGACAGGGCCGATCCCGAGACCGATCGCATCGAGGTCGACGGCGCGGTCGTCGGCGTTCGAGCGGGGCTCGTCCACTACCTGCTCAACAAGCCGGCGGGCGTCGTCACCACCGCCTCCGATCCCCAGGGCCGCCCGACCGTGGTCGGCCTCGTGCCCCCCGAGCCGCGCGTGTTCCCCGTCGGCCGGCTCGACGCCGAGACCGAGGGCCTGCTCGTGCTGACGAACGACGGCGAGCTGGCCCACGGGCTGACGCACCCGTCGTACGGGGTCGAGAAGGAGTACCTGGCGGAGGTCGAGGGCCGACCGACGCGGGGCGTGTTGCGGCGGCTGCGCGAGGGTGTCGACCTCGACGACGGGCGAACGGCGCCGGCGAGGGCTTCCCTGGTCGGGGACCGCCTGCTGCGAATCACCATCCACGAGGGCCGCAAGCGCCAGGTCCGGCGGATGTGCGCCGCAGTGGGCCTCCCCGTGCGCCGGCTGGTACGCGTGCGGATCGGTCCGATCACCGACCGCCGGCTGGCGCCGGGGGAGTGGCGGCCGCTGGAGCAGGAGGAGGTCCGCGCCCTCGAACGGGCCGTGGCCGGCTCCCGCTGAGGCCGGCGCCGGGGGGAGCACCACTACGCTCGAAGTGTCATGCCACCTGCCGTGCGAGCCCTGCGAGGCGCCACCACCGTCGACCTCGACGACAAGGACCACCTATTCGAGCGGGTGATGGCACTGTTGGAGGCGCTCTTCGAGCGCAATGGCATCCATCACGACGACCTGATCAGCGTGTTGTTCACCGCCACCGGCGACATCCGGTCAGCCTTCCCGGCTGAAGCGGCCCGCAAGTTCGGGCTGGGGGACGTGCCCCTGATCTGCGCCCGCGAGCTCGACATCGAAGGCGGGACGCCGCAGTGCATTCGCGTCATGATCCATTTCACATCCGACGTGCCCCGCGACCAGCTTCACCACGTCTACCTAGAGGGCGCGCGCAACCTGCGCGACGACCTACCCGACTGACAGCCCGTGGTGCTCGGACGCCCTCCTGAGCCCGGGCGCGCCGCCGTGGTCGGCACGGGCTTGGTCGGGGGCTCGATCGGCATGCGGCTGCGGCAGGCGGGTTGGCACGTCACCGGACGGGACCTCGACGACGACCGGGCCAAGCGGGCGCTGGAGCTGGGCGCGCTCGACGCGGTCGGCGACGACCGGACCGCCACGGTGACGTTCATCGCCACTCCGGTGCGGACGATCGCCGACGAAGCCCGCAGGGCGCTCGCCGCGGGGCTCGGCCTCGTGACCGACGTGGGTTCGGTCAAGGCGTCGATCGTCGAGGCGGTCGCCGACCCCCGGTTCGTCGGTGGTCATCCGATGGCGGGGTCGGAGCAGGAGGGCATCGAGGGGGCGTCCGCCGACCTGTTCGAGGGTGCCACCTGGGTGCTCACGCCCACGGCCGGCACCGACGCCGACGCGTACGCGCAGGTGCGCCAGATCATCGGGACGCTGGGCGCCGAGGTCGTGGCGCTGCCGCCCGATCGGCACGACGTGCTGGTGGCGATCGTGTCACACGTGCCGCATCTCACGGCCGCGACGCTGATGCGCCTGGCCGACGTCCGCAGCGAGGAGCATCGGGCGCTGTTGCGGCTGGCGGCCGGCGGGTTCCGCGACATGACCCGCATCGCGGCCGGCCACCCGGGCATCTGGCCCGACATCTGCGGCGACAACCGGGTGGCGATCGTCGACGTGCTCGACGAGTTGACCGCGGCGCTCGGGCGCATGCGGGAGATCGTGGCGGGCGACGACCGCACCGGCCTGCTGGACGCGCTCGAGCGCGCCCGGGCCGCCCGGGTCAACCTTCCGCCCCGCCTCCGCACCGCCGAGGATCTGCGCGAGCTGCGGGTGCCGGTTCCCGACCGGCCCGGGGTGCTGGCCGACGTGACCACCCTCGCCACGGACCTCGACGTGAACATCGTCGACCTCGAGATCGCCCATTCGACCGAGGGGGAGCGAGGCGTCCTGATCCTGCTAGTCGAGGCATCGGCGGTGGAGGTGCTGCGCGGCGGCCTGGTCGCCCGGGGCTACCGGCCGTCCGTGCATCCCATCGAGCCGCCGGTTCGATGAGCTCGCCGAGCGGCGCCGCCGTGCGGGCGGTCGAGCCCATCGAGGGACCGCTGGACGCCACCGTGAGCGTGCCCGGGTCGAAGAGCCTGACCAACCGGGCGCTGGTGTGTGCGGCGCTGGCCGAGGGTGTCTCTGCGATCGAGGGTGCGCTGGTGGCGGACGACACCGAGGCCATGGCGTCGGCGCTCCGGGCGCTCGGCGCCGGCATCGCACCCGCCCCGTACCGGCGGCAGGGCGAAGGCGCCACCGCGCCGGCCGGCCTCGCCGTGACCGGTACCGGCGGGGACCTGGCGCCGGGGCCGTTGGACCTCGACCTGCGGCTGTCCGGCACCTCCAGCCGGTTCCTGCTGCCGGTGGTGGCCCTGGGGCGCGGCCGCTACCGGCTCGACGGGCGTCCACCGCTCCGCGCCCGTCCCATGGGACCCGTGCTGGCGGCAATCGAGGCGCTCGGCGCCCGTGTGGAGGCGCACGGCCCGGCTGGCCACCTGCCGGTGACAGTGGTGGCCCCAGGGCACCTGATCGGCGGGCAGCTCGACGTGCCGGGCGACACGTCCAGCCAGTACGTGTCCGGCTTGCTGCTGGCGGCGCCGTACCTCCGGGAGGGACTCGGTGTGCGCGTGACGACCCGGCTCGTCGGGCGCCCGTTCGTCGAGATGACCGTCGCCGCGATGGCCGCCTTCGGCGCCCGTGTCGCCGCCACCGACGACGCGGGCCACCCCACGTTCACCGTCGACCCGGGTCGCTACCGCGCCACCGCCTACCGGGTGGAGCCCGACGCGTCGGCGGCCTCGTACTTCCTGGCGGCCGCCGCTGTCTGCGGGGGGCGCGTCACGATCGAGGGTCTGGGTGAGGGCAGCCTGCAGGGCGACGCGCGGTTCGCGGACGTCCTGGCCGCCATGGGCGCCACCGTCGAGCAGTCCGCAGGTGCCACCACCGTGATCGGCCCGCCCCGGCTGAGCGGGCTGGGCGACGTGGACCTGGCCGCCATGCCAGACATGGCCCAGACGCTCGCGGCGGTGGCCGTGTTCGCCGACGGCCCCACCCGGGTGCGGGGGATCGGCTTCATCCGCGGCCACGAGACCGACCGCATCGCCGCCACGGTCCGGGAGCTCCGGCGCTGCGCCGTCGACGCCCGGGAGGAGCCCGACGGCTTCGTGGTGCACCCGGGCATCCCCCAGCCGGCGCGGATCAGGACGTACGACGACCACCGGATGGCGATGAGCTTCGCCCTCCTCGGGCTGCGGGTCCCGGGCATCGAGATCGAGGACCCCGACTGCGTCGCCAAGACGTTTCCCGCCTACTGGGAAACGCTCGCGGGGCTAAGGACCTGCTGATCCGGCCCGGGTAGGGTGACCCGCTCGTGAAGGTCATTGCCATCGACGGTCCGGCCGGCTCCGGCAAGTCGACGGTGGCGCGCCGGCTGGCGGAGCGGCTCGGGCTCGACTACCTGGACACCGGGGCGATGTACCGGGCGGTCACGTTCGCGGCGCTCCGCCGGGGGATCGATCCGGCGGACACCGGCCCGGTGGCCCAGCTGGCTCGGGCGGTCGACCTCGACGTCACCACCGGGTACGTGCGGGTCGATGGTGTCGACGCCACGATCGAGATCCGCGGTCCCGAGGTGTCGCGTGCGGTGTCGTTGGTGGCCGCAAACCCGGAGGTCCGCGCCGAGCTGGTGCGCCGGCAGCGGGAGTGGGCCTACGAGCGGTCCGGCGGGGTGATGGAGGGGCGCGACATCGGCACGGTCGTGTTCCCGGACGCGATGCTCAAGGTGTACCTGAACGCCCGCCCCGAGGTCCGTGCCGAGCGCCGGGCGGCCGAGGTGTCGGACCTCGACTACGAGACGGTTGCCGCCGACATGGCGCGGCGGGACGCGTTCGACCAGGGGCGGGAGGCGGACCCCCTCAGGCCGGCTGGGGACGCCATCCAGTTCGACACCACCGACATGTCCGTCGACGACATCGTCGACGAGCTCGCCCGGAGGATCGATGTCTGAGGCCGACGACGTCGCCGAGCTGACGACCGCCCCCGCACCGGTCCCGCCGGTCGACGGCGCCCCGGCGCGGGTGGAGGCGGCGGACATCCACCCGCCCACCCGTCTCGAGCGGTCCGCCTACGGGGTGATCCGGGGCGCGTTCGCCCTGCTCGCCAGGCCCTACTTCCGCCTGGAGATCCACGGCCGCGAGCACATGCCGACGCACGGGCCGTTCGTGCTGGCCCCCGTCCACCGATCGAACCTCGACTTCATCCTGGTTTCGACGCTCACGCGCACCCGCATGCGCTACATGGGCAAGGCGTCCATCTGGAAGTGGCGCTGGGGCGGCAAGTTCGTGTCGATGCTGGGTGCCTTCCCCGTGCATCGCGGCTCGGCCGACCGCGAAGCGCTGCGGGCTTGCCTCGCGGTGATCGAGAACGGTGAGCCGCTGGTGATGTTCCCGGAGGGGACGCGGCGCACGGGGTCACTGGTCGAGGACCTCTTCGACGGCCCCGCCTACGTCGCCGCCCGCACCGGCGCGCCGCTCGTGCCGGTGGGGATCGGTGGGTCGGACAGGGCGATGCCCGTGGGTGCCAAGCTCATTCGCCCCCACCGCATCGTCCTCGTCGTGGGCGAGCCGATCGTCCCCCCGCCGGGTGATGGCACCGGTCGCGTCCGCCGGAGGGTGGTGCGGGAGCTGACCGAGCGGCTCCGGGTGGCGGTGCAGTCGCGGTACGACGAGGCCCGTCGCCTCGCCGGTCGACCCTGACTCGAACTTGCCGCCGTTGGGCGCGTCATGGCAGCGCTAACTGCGGCAAGTTCGCCGGGCGGGGTCGCTACGGGCGAGGCGGGGTCGGCGCCACCGCATCGAGTGCCGTCGACAGCCGTGTGAGGGCATCGAGCGTCGATTCGAACGCGTCGCTCCCGAGCTCCTCGGCCAGCCGCTTGGCCAGCGCCGCGTGGCCGGGATCGATGCGGCCGACGGCGTCGTAGCCCGCCGGCGTCGGCCGCAGGAGCTTCGCCCGGCGGTGGGCGGGGTTGGGCACGTACTCGGCGAGGCCCTGGTCGACCAGGAGGTCGGCGATGCGCTGCACGCTCTGGCGGGTGATCCCCATGGCCCGGGCGATGCCCGCCACCGGCAGTGGGGTGGGGAGCACGGCACCGAGCACCTGCCAGCGCGCCGCCGTGAGCCCCGCGGGGCGCGCCAGGTCCTCGGCCACGCCGAGGAACTGGCCGTTCAGGCGGAACACGGCCAGCGCCGTGCCGCTGAGCAGGTCCTGCTCTCGCCTCACGACGTGCTCACGAGGTTGCGGCCATCAGCTCGAAGTAGCCGGCGGGGTCGTGCAGGCCGTACAGCTTGTACCACGCCGCCAGCACCGCCGGCTCGTAGACGTCGAGCATGGCGAGGACCTCGCGCGCGAACTCGACCGGCGCCGTTGCGCTCGCGGTGATGAGGTCGCCGTCGGTCACGGCGGGCTCATCGACGTAGCGCTCGGTGCCGCCGTAGCCCGTGGCGGCGAGGAACTCGGCGGCGTTGCTGGTGTGGCGCCGATCGTCGAGCAGGCCCTCGGCGGCCAGCCCCGCAGTGGCGCCACAGATCGCGGCCACCGGGACGCCGGCCTCGAGGAACTCGCGCGCCTTGGTGGCGAAGGCGGCGTTGCCGCCGGCCTCGAGCCAGGTGTCCGCACCGGCCAGGATGAGCATCGCGCTGTCCTGCGGGCGCAGATCGGCCAGCGACATGTCGGGCGTGATCCGTACCCCACCCATGGTCGTCGCCGGCTCCCGGGACTCGCCCACCGTGACCACTGCGTACCGCCCCGGCTGCCGCTGCCAGGTCTGCTTGTTGATGTGGGCGGTGGCGACGCCGACCTCCCAGTCGGCGAGCGTGTCGTAGACCGCCATGTGGACCTTCGTTGCCGTCATCGGTGCTCCCTTCAGATTTGACAGTATTCTGTCTTATCGACAGCAAACTGTCAAATTCCCCTCGAACTTGCCGCAGTTGGGCGCGTCATGGCGGCGCTAACCGTCGCAAGTTCGGCTGAGGGGTCGCCGTCGGTCACCGGGACAGCGCTTCGCGGATGCGGTCGAGCCAGTCGGGGTCGAGGTTGGCGTACACCAGCGTGGCGCCCGCGAAGCGCTTCAGCTCGGCCACCAGTGCGTCACGGTCGAGGTCCTCGACCAGCAGCACCAGCGTCGTCGTCCCCGCCTGCACGGTGTCGCGGAACCATCCCACCCACTCGTCGCTGACGCCGTGGTCGATGACCTTGGCGGCCACCGCCCCGGTGCCGGCCCCGACCCCGGCGCCGATGGCCCAGCCCACGGGGCCACCCAGGATCAGGCCGAACAGCCCGGCCCACAGCGCGCCCGAGAGGGCCGAGCGGCCGGGCGTGGGGTCGACGGTCTCGCGCACCGTCGTGTGGCCGGAGTCGTCCTTGCTGACGAAGACGGCGTCCAGCAGCTTGAGACGCTGATTGGCGGCCAGCCGGGTCGCTGCGGTCAGGAACTCCTGCGCACGGAACGCATCGCCGAAGGAGACGCCGACCAGGGTGCGTTCCTTCTGCTCCACGGGTGGATCGGTCACACCACCAGCCTGGCATGGCTCTAGCCTCCGGCGGATGCGTAGCGGGCTCTTCCTGCCGATCTTCGGAGAGCTGAGCGATCCCCGCGTCACCGCCGGCCTGGTGGCCGAGGCCGAGGCAGCGGGGTTCGACGGTGTGTTCGTCTGGGACCACGTGCAGTACCGGTCGCCCGCCACCCACGTCGCCGATGCCTGGACCACCCTCGCGGCGGTGGCCGTCGCGACCGAGCGCGTGCGGATCGGTCCGCTCGTCACGCCGCTTCCCCGGCGCCGACCACACATCGTCGCCCGCCAGGCGACCGGGATCGACCAGCTGTCGGACGGGCGGCTCGTGCTGGGCGTCGGCAGCGGCCGCGACTCGGCGCGCGAGCTGTCGGCCTTCGGGGAGGAGCTTGACGACGGGGCGCGGGGAGCCATGCTCGACGAGGCGCTCGAGGTGATGACCGCGCTGTGGTCCGGCGACGAGGTGCGCCACGAGGGCACCCACTACGCGGCGGACCGGGTGACGTTCCAGCCCACACCGGTCCAGCGGCCCCGGGTACCGGTGTGGGTCGCCGGACGCTGGCCAAACCGCAAGCCGCTGCGGCGAGCGGCCCGCTACGACGGCTACTTCCCGATCGGCCTCGACGCCCCCGGGCAGCTCGCGGAGCTGGTCGGCGAGCTCGGGGAGCTCCCCTCGGGCACCTCGTTCGAGGTCGTCGTCGAGGGTTGGCCGGGCGACGATCCGGCGCCCTGGGGCGCCGCCGGTGCCACCTGGTGGCTGATCCGCTTCTCGCCCTTCGACGTCGACGCCGCCGGCGTCCGCGATGTCATCGCCGCCGGGCCGCCGACGTAGCTGGCCGGCTCAGGCCAGCATGGCCAGGACGTCGCTGGCGCGCAGCTGGCGGTCGTTGACCTCGGGACGGTCCGGCACGGAGCCGCCGAACCCGAACGTGGCCAGCACGTCGACGCCGCTGAGCAGGTCGCGCAGCTCGCGCGGCGGCGGGAAATACTCGTCCTCGTCGGTGATCCTGACCTCCTCGACCCCTTCGACCGGTGCCAGCCGGGCGATCACCGCATCGACCAGTTCCTCCGGCGCCGATGCCCCCGCCGTCACCCCGACGGTGCCGGTCAGGTCGTCGGGCAGCTCCTCGGCGGCGTTGATCCTGTAGACGCGGGCGCAGCCGGAGCCGTGCGCCAGCTTCTCCAGGGCCCGGGTGTTGGAGGAGTTGGCCGACCCGATGACGACCACCGCGTCGCAACGGGACGCGATCTCGGCCAAGGCCGACTGCCGGTTGGTGGTGGCGAAGCAGAGGTCGCTGCGGCCCGGTCGCCAGAGGCCGGGGAACCGCTCGGCGGTCCGCTCGGCCACGGCCGCCCAGTCGCGGTGCGAGAGCGTGGTCTGCGCCAGCAGGGCCACCGGCTGGTCGGTGGCGGGCAGGGCGTCGACGTCGGCGACCGACTCCACCAGGTCGATGGCGTCGGGTGCCACCGCCATGGTGCCGACCGCCTCCTCGTGGCCCTCGTGCCCCACGTAGACGATGCGGTAGCCCTTGCCGGAACGCACCTTGACCTCGTGGTGGACCTTGGTGACCAGGGGGCACACTGCGTTGACGACGTAGCTGCCCCGCTCGCGTGCCGCCGCCACCACTTCGGGGGCGGACCCGTGGGCGGACAGCATGATCGGGCGCCCCTCCGGCACCTCGGCGATGTCGTCGACGAACACCACGCCCAGGTCGCGGAACCGGTCGACGACCTGCTGGTTGTGGACGATCTCGTGATAGCAGTACACGGGCGGCTCGAACGCCCGCACCATCCAGGCCAGCGCCTTGATCGCCATCTCCACGCCCGCGCAGAACCCGCGGGGCGCGGCGAGGAGGACCTTGTCCACGGGCATCGGCCCAGCGTACCCATCGCCGCGTCCGGACCAGGCGGGCGACCGGCGACGTTCTGACCCGAGGCGATGGGTTCCACCCGTTCAGGGGCGAGGCAATGGGTTCCCGTCGCGGAACCGATTGCCTCGGGCGTTCGATCGCGGGACCCATTGCCTTGCGGGATCCCAGGCGACCGGTGCTCCACCCCAGGTCAGTAGACTGTGTCGCCTGTGTCTGCCCCCCGTGTCGTCGCCGTCGCGCCCGGATCCCCGGCCGCGCGCGTCGGCCTGGTGGAGGGCGACGAGATCGTCTCCATCAACGGCGACGTGCCCCGTGACCTGCTTGAGTGGCGCCAGCTCGTCGACGACGCGGCGCTGGCGGTCGAGGTGCGGCGTGGGGGGCTGGAGACGATCGTCGCGGTGGAGAAGCGGACCGGGGAGCCCCTCGGGGTCGAGGTGCACTCGGCGCTGTTCGACAGGGTGCGCACCTGCGACAACCACTGTGAGTTCTGCTTCATCTACCAGCTCCCAGCGGCCAAGGACGGCGCCGGGAGCGGGGGGCAGGCCCTGCGGCGCAGCCTCTACCTCAAGGACGACGACTACCGCCTGTCGTTCCTCTACGGGAACTTCACGACCCTCACCCGGTTCACCGAGGCGGACCTCGAGCGGGTCGTCAGCGAGGGGCTGAGCCCGCTGTACGTGAGCATCCACGCCACGGATCCGGAGGTGCGGGCGGAGATGCTGCGGAACCGGCGGGGCGCCACGAGCCTGCGCTGGCTGCGGGCGCTGCTCGACCACGGCATCGAGGTCCACGGCCAGGTGGTCGTGTGCCCGGGCGTGAACGACGGTGCGGTGCTCGACGACACGCTGGCCGGCGTGCTCGATCGCTACGCCGAGCTGGCGTCGGTGTGCGTCGTGCCGCTGGGTGTGTCTCGCTTCAACCGTGAGGCGCGCATGCGGCCGCACACCCGCGCCGAGGCGGAGGCCGTGGTCGACTGCGTGCACGACTGGCAGGAGGTCTTCGCCACCGTGCTCGGCCACCGCATGGTGTTCGCGGCCGACGAGTACTACCTGCTGGCCGACCGGCCGTTTCCCGCTGCTGCCGTCTACGGGGACTTTCCCATGTACGAGGACGGCGTCGGCATGGCGCGGGCGTTCGAGGCGGAGCTGCTCGGGACCGGCTCCCGGGTGACGTCGGAGGACCGCGGCGGGTTCTTCCGCTCCGCCGACGCCGACCTGTCGGGATCGTCCGACGCCGAGTACGAGCCGTACCGCGGCGTGCGGGCCACCGGCGACCAGCTGCTGCGCATCGGTCCCCGCCGCGACGCCCCCGTCGCCATCCTGACGGCCCCGTACGGCGCCCGTGTCCTGCAACCGCTGGTCCAGCGGCTGGGCAGGCCCGACGTCCGGATCGTCACCGTCGACAACCGGTACTTCGGGGGGAACGTGGCGGTGACGGGCCTGATGGTGGGCGCCGACCTCGCGCGGGTGCTGGCCGGGGAGCCATCCGGCCATCGCTACCTCCTGCCCGACGTCTGCCTCACCCAGGGCCGGTTCCTCGACGGCACGGGACCAGCCGACCTCCCCGTTCCCGTCGAGGTCGTGCCCGCCGACGGCCACTCGCTGCGGGCCGCCCTCGGCGCGCCTTCGGGAGGCTGAGGTGCCGCCCGTGGTCGCCATCGTGGGGCGGCCCAATGTCGGCAAGTCGACGCTGCTCAACCGCATCGTCGGGCGTCGGGCGGCCATCGTGGAGGAGCGGCCGGGGATCACCCGCGATCGCAAGGACGTCGACGCCGACTGGCTCGGCCGGTCGTTCCGGCTCGTGGACACCGGCGGGTGGGTGGTCAGGGGCAGCGACCTCGATGCCAAGGTGAGCCAGCAGGCCGAGCGCGCCATCGCCGAGGCCGATGCGGTCCTACTCGTCGTCGATGTCACCACGGGAATCACCGAGGAGGACAGCCGGGTCGCCGAGCTGCTCCGCCGGAGCGGCAAGCCCACGCTGCTGGTGGCCAACAAGGTCGACGACGTGAGCCGCGAGGGCATGGTCTGGGAGCTGCTGAGCCTGGGCCTCGGGGATCCCTACCCGGTGAGCGCGCTCCACGGGCGCGGGACCGGTGACCTCCTGGACGCGCTGGTCGAACGGTTTCCCGACCCCGAACCCGCGGCGGATGCGGAGTCGCTCACGCCCGCGACCGACCAAGCCTCGCCCGAGGGCCTCGCGGTGGCCATCGTGGGGCGGCCGAACGTCGGCAAGTCGACCCTGTTCAACCAGCTCACCGGCGACGAACGGTCGATCGTCCACGACCAGCCCGGCACCACCCGCGACTCGATCGACACCGTGATCGAGACCGACCTGGGGCCGGTCCGTCTGGTCGACACCGCCGGCATGCGCCGGCGCTCGAAGATCGGCGAGGGCACCGAGTACTACTCCCTGGTGCGGGCGCTCCAGGCCGTGGACGATGCCGACGTGGCGCTGCTGATCATCGACGCCACCGAGGGGGTCACAGGTCAGGATCAGCGCCTGGCGGAGCGCATCGACGCCGCCGGCTGCCCGATCGTCCTGGTGCTCAACAAGTGGGAGCTGCTCGACGCCGACCAGCGGGCCGAGGTGCGCTGGCAGGTAGGGGACAAGCTGCGATTCATCGGCGACGCACCCGTCCTGCCCATCACTGCGCTGACCGGCCGCGGCGTGCACAAGCTGTTCCCGGCGCTGGAGCGCAGCGTCGACGCCTACCACCGGCGCATTCCCACTGGTCGTGTCAACGCCGTCATCCAGGGGGCCCAGCAGGCCCACGCCGCCCCGGGAGGTGCCAGGGTCCTCTACGCCACCCAAGGCGCCGCCGAGCCGCCGACGTTCACCCTCTTCGTCAACCGGGAACTGCCCCGCACGTACCTGCGCTACCTCGAGCGCACGCTCCGGGAGGCCTTTGACCTCGGCGCCACCCCGGTCAAGATCCGGGTGCGACGCCGCGGCTGAGCGAAGGGTTGACGTTACGTGAACGCCACACCCCGCAGCGCTGTCCCACCGGTAGCATCTTGGCCGACATGAAGCCGATCCTCGCCCTGGTGGCGGTCTCTTCCCTTGTGGCGGCCATCGTGTGGGCTCGATCGACACGCCGCCTCTTCGTCGTGTGGAGGCGGATCGAGGGCGAACGCGGGCCCGATGCCGACGTCACGGTGCTGGCACGATCGGCGTTCCGCAAGGACCTCCACACCACCTGCCTGTACGCGGTGCTCGCCATCGCCGCCGCCGGGGTGGTGGTGGCGGGGGAGAACATCCCCAGCCTGCTGTTCGTGCTGATCCTCGTCCCGGTGGCGCTGTCGGTGGCGTTCGGCCGCGACTTCACCCGCGAGGCCCAGCTGGCCGAGGATCGCTCCACCATCGAACGCAAGGCCGAGGAGGTCCTCAGCCAGGAGGAGCTGGCGCCCAAGCGCTGGGCCGCCCGGCTGGCACCGGAGGACCTGCCCCAGTTCGCGGGCTTCGAGCTGGGTCGCGTCTACCAGCCCGGCACCGGCGTCATGGCCGGCGACTTCTTCGACGTGTTCCGGGTGGCACCGTCGCGCATCGCCGCGGTCATCGGCGACGTGACCGGCCGCGGCATCGAGGCGTCGATCACCGCCTTCCAGGCCAAGTACCTGCTGCGGGTGTTCCTGCGCCAGTACCGCGACCCGGCCCAGGCGCTCGAGGAGCTCAACGCCCAGATGCTCGCCCCGGAGCGCACCGAGGAGTTCATCTCCCTGGTGGTGGTGGTCTTCGACACCGACGCCGGCACGCTGCGGTTCGCCTCGGCCGGGCATCCGGCGGCGTGGCTGTGGCACGACAGGGACGTGCGGCCGCTGCGCTCCACCGGGCCGCTGCTGATGCTCGATCCCCAGGGGCACTACCACAGCCGCGAGATCCCGCTGAACGCCGGGGACCTGCTGCTGCTCTACACCGACGGCCTGGCCGAGGTGCGCAACGGTGAGCAGATCTTCGGCGAGGAGCGGATCGCCAACTCGCTGCGCCGCGACCCCGGGGTGGCGGCCGGCGTGCTGTGCAAGAACCTGCTGGAGGCGGCGCGCGACTTCGCCTCCGAGGCGCTCGACGACGACGTGGCGGTGCTGGCGATCCGGCGTACGTGACCACGTGATGAGCGAGCGTCCCGATCCCCACGACCAGCTGGCGCGGCTGACCGAGCGGGCGCTGGCGGGGAACCTCGACAAGGCCGGCGAGAAGCTCGCCGCCCAGGGCAAGCTCTTCGTGCGCGATCGCCTGGCGCTGCTGCTCGACAAGGACTCGTTCGTCGAGGACGGATTGCTGGCCAACAATCGGGCCGAAGACCTGCCGGCCGACGGCGTGGTCACGGGCGTGGGCAGGGTCGATGGGCGGCCCGTGTGCGTCATGGCCAACGATCCCACGGTGAAGGCAGGGTCGTGGGGCGCCCGCACGGTGGAGAAGATCGTGCGGCTCACCGAGCACGCGCTGCGCCATGAGCTGCCCGTGTTCTGGCTGGTCGACTCGGCCGGCGCCCGCATCACCGACCAGGTGGAGCTGTTCCCCGGTCGCCGCGGCGCCGGACGCATCTTCTACAACCAGGTGCGCCTCTCGGGCCGCGTGCCCCAGATCTGCTGCCTCTTCGGCCCGTCGGCGGCCGGCGGCGCCTACATCCCGAGCTTCTGCGACGTCGTGTTCATGGTCGAGGGCAACGCATCGATGTACCTGGGCTCGCCCCGCATGGCCGAGATGGTCATCGGCGAGGTGACATCGCTGGAGGAGATGGGCGGCGCGCGCATGCACGCCACCGTGTCGGGTTGCGGCGACAACCTCGCCGCCGACGACGAGGACGCCCTGGACCAGGCCCGGGCGTGGTTCGGCTACTTCCCGCAGAGCTGGCGCCACACCCCACCGCGGTACGAGCCGCGCGACGCGGCGCGATCGCTCACGGCCGCGACGGTGCCGGCCGAGGAGCACCTCGCGTACGACATGCACGACCTGATCGACGGGCTCGTCGACGCCGAGTCGTTCTTCGAGCGGATGCCGCTGTTCGCGCCGGAGGTGATCACGGGGCTGGCGCTGCTGGACGGGCGGCCGGTGGGCATCGTGGCCAACAACCCGATGCAGAAGGGCGGCGTGCTGTTCGTCGACTCGGCCGACAAGGCGGCGCGGTTCGTCTGGCTGTGCGATGCGTTCAACATCCCCCTGCTGTTCCTGGCCGACGTCCCGGGCTTCATGATCGGCACCGAGGTCGAGCGCCAGGGGATCATCCGCCACGGGGCGAAGATGGTCACGGCGGTGAGCGAGGCCACCGTGCCCAAGCTGTCGGTCATCGTGCGCAAGGCCTACGGCGCCGGGCTGTACGCGATGTCGGGCCCGGCGTTCGAGCCCGAGGCCACGCTGGCGCTGCCCACGGCCAAGATCGCGGTGATGGGGCCGGAGGCGGCGGTGAACGCCGTGTTCGCCAACAAGATCGCCGCCATCGCCGACGAGGGCGAGCGGGCCGCCTTCATCGAGGCGCAGCGCGAGTTGTACGAGACCGACGTCGACCTCTACCGCCTGGCGTCGGAGCTGGTCGTGGACGCGGTGGTCGACTTCGCTGACCTGCGCGCCGAGTGCATTCGGCGACTGGAGATGGCCGCCGACAAGGAGCGGGCGTTCAGCGCCCGCCGGCACGGGGTCCCGCCGGTGTGAACGGCGTCGACGCGTTCCCGCCCCTGCCTGCGTCGATCGCCATCCGCGAGGTCGGTCCCCGCGACGGCCTGCAGCCGGAGGCCGCCGTGCCGGTGGCCACCCGGGTCGAGATGATCACGGCGTTGATCGCCGCCGGGGCGTCGATCATCGAGGTGGCGGCGTTCGTCTCGCCGAAGGCGGTGCCGGCGATGGCGGGAGCGGCCGAGGTCGTCGCAGCGCTGCGGCGCTCGGCGGCGGTTCGCCGAGTCGCGCTCGTCCCCAACGTGAAGGGTGCGGAACTGGCGGCCGAGGCCGGCATCGACGCCCTGACGCTGACGGTGTCCGCGTCCGAGGCGTACAGCCAGCGCAACGTGCACATGTCGGTCGACGAGTCGCTGGCCCAGGCGGGGGCGATCCGGGCGGCCATCGGCGACGGCCTGCCCATCGACACCGTGGTGTCGTGCGCCTTCGGGTCGCCCTACGAGGGCGACATCGCTCCCGCCGCAGTGGCGTCCCTGGGCCGCCAGGCCCTGGAGGGCGGCTCGACCAGCGTGACCTACGCCGACACCACCGGCATGGCGACGCCCCGTCGCGTCCGGGACCTGCTGGGGGAGACCGGCACCGACGTCGGTCTCCACCTCCACGACACTCGGGGCACGGCGCTGGTCAACGCGTACGCGGCTCTCCAGGCCGGCGTCACCCGGTTCGACACGGCGGTGGGCGGGCTGGGCGGCTCCCCGTTCGCCGAGGGCGCCGGCGGCAACCTCGCCACCGAGGACCTGGTCCACCTCTGCGACGACCTCGGAGTGACGACCGGATTCGACCTCGAGGCGCTGCTCGCAGTCTCGTCCCAGGTGGCGGGTGTGGTCGGCCACCCCGTACCGTCGCGAATCGCCGCCGCCGGCCCCCGTTGGAACCCGTAGATGCCCTGGTGCGAGACCTGTAGCCGCTTCCTCAACCCCAACACCCTCGAGCCCGACGGCACCTGCCCCACCTGTGGCCGCCAGGTCGCCGAGCCCGCAGGTCAGCAGGCCGCGACGCGGCAGAGGGCGCCGTGGCACTTCAAGCTCCTGGTGCTGGCGACCGTCATCTACCTGGGATGGCGCCTGGTCCAGCTCATCGAGTGGGTGGTCGGCCGGTTCTGACCCACGCCGGATGGCGGGCCGGCGCGTCGTTCACGCAGTCGCCGGCCGGCGGCCATCGGCCGGTCACCCGTGATTCGGGGGGAGTTCCCCGGCCGTCCCTACGTTGCCGCCATGGACTCCATGGCGCGTCGTTCGTTCCTCCTTCGAGCCGGAGGCACCGGCCTGGGGCTGGCCTTCTCGGGGTCGCTGGCGTCGGTGGTCGCCGCCGACGGGGGCCCGGCAGGGACCGGCACGGGCGGGCGGCCGGTCGGCTACGGGCCCCTCGTGCCCGATCCGGAGGGCATCCTCGACCTGCCCCGCGGCTTTCGCTACCGGCTGTTCTCCCGGGAGGGCGTCGATCTGCTCGACGACGGCCAGCCGGTGCCGGCGGCGCACGACGGCATGGCCGCGTTCCGGGGGCCCGGTGGTCGCACCGTGCTCGTGCGCAATCACGAGATCGACCCCGAGGCGGTCGAGGAGGACGGCGTGTCGCCCGTGCCCCACGTCCCCGGCCACACGTACGACCCGAACGGCACGGGCGGCACCACGACCCTGGTGGTGGATCGCGACCACCGGCTGCTGTCCCACGCCGTGAGCCTGGCCGGCACGTCCGCCAACTGCGCCGGCGGCCCCACGCCGTGGGGCACGTGGTTGACGTGCGAAGAGACGGACGAGGTCATCGACGGCGTGAGGCACGGCTACGTGTACGAGGTCGATCCCTCCCGGGGCGGTAACCCACGGCCGATCGCGGCGCTGGGCCGGTTCGAGCACGAGGCCGTCTCGTTCGACCCGCGCGGCGGGACCGCGTATCTCACCGAGGACGCGGACACGCCCTTCGGCTACTTCTACCGCTTCCAGCCCCGCCGGCGCTGCCAGCGGCCGGGCGACCTCCACGGAGGGGGGACGCTGCAGGCACTGCGGATCCATGAGCTGGACGGCACCGACCTGTCGGCCGTCACCGAGGCCGGGACGGTGTTCCGCCGGCTCGACTGGGTGCCGATCGAGGTGACCGACCCGGCCGAGGGCGAGACGGTGCGGGAGCTGCACGCGGCGACACCGATCCCCAAGTGCGAGGGCACCTGGTGGGGTGACGGGATCATCTGGTTCGTCTCGTCGCACGGCGGTGGGCCCGACGCCGAGGACGAGGAGGATCGCAGCGCCGCCGCCCACGGCGGGCAGATCTGGGCGTACGACCCGCACCGGGGGACATTGCGCCTGGTCGTGCGCTTCGAGCAGTCCGACGACTTCGAGGGCCCCGACAACATCACGGTGTCGCCACATGGCTACGCGGTCATGTGCACCGACGGCGATGACGCCAACCAGTTCCTGGCGGGGATCACGCCCCAGGGCCAGACGTTCCCTCTGGCCCACAACCGGATGAGCGACGAGGAGTTCGCCGGGGCGACCTTCTCGCCAGACGGCGGGACGCTCTTCGTCAACGTCCAGGTGCCCGGCACCACCTTCGCCATCTGGGGGCCGTGGCGCTGAGCGCATAGGATGACGATCCCCGTCGGGCTGTGGCGCAGTTTGGTAGCGCACTTGACTGGGGGTCAAGGGGTCGCGGGTTCAAGTCCCGCCAGCCCGACCAGATAATCCCAGGTCAGAGCCGGTCCGAAAGGGCCGGCTCTACTGGTTCCATCCGGCAGGACAGCAACCGGGTCAGCAACGGGCATCAACCAGGCGGGGGCCGCTCCGCAGGAACGGCCGGCCCCCTGGACACGGAGGCACTGCTCCATGCCGAACGAA
>Ga0081538_10002496_pt1 | contig 17931 bp, 16 predicted proteins | sample TabmetS5T2R1_FD_71022 | JGI IMG/M metagenome (GOLD analysis project Ga0081538, IMG submission 71022) | Tabebuia heterophylla rhizosphere microbial communities from the University of Puerto Rico - S5T2R1 | ecosystem: Host-associated > Plants > Roots > Rhizosphere ... | reverse complement strand
ACCCGAAGGCCTTCTTCCCGCACGCGGCGTCGCTGCGTCAGGCTTTCGCCCATTGCGCAAGATTCCCCACTGCTGCCTCCCGTAGGAGTCTGGGCCGTGTCTCAGTCCCAGTGTGGCTGATCGTCCTCTCAGACCAGCTACCGATCGGAGCCTTGGTGAGCCATTACCCCACCAACAAGCTAATCGGCCGCGGGCCCATCCTCAGCCGGAAGCCGAAGCCACCTTTTCTCACTCGCCCGAGGGCTTGTGAGGCTGTCCGGTATTAATCCGAGTTTCCTCGGGCTATCCCGGTGCCGAGGGCAGGTTACCCACGTGTTACTCACCCGTTCGCCGCTTTCCCCAGAGCCGAAGCCCTGGTTCTCGCTCGACTTGCATGTGTTAGGCGCGCCGCCAGCGTTCGTCCTGAGCCAGGATCAAACTCTCCGTGAAGACCTTTCGCAGTCAGACCCCGGAGGGCCTGGTTGCTAACGGTTCAGTTCGAGCTTGAGCTCAAAGTCCCCTCGATGAAGGAGACGGGTTCATAGACCTCCCGCGCCGAAGCGCGCGAGGTTTCTCGACGTACACGCTGTTGAGTTTTCAAAGACCGGTGCCTCGTGGGCCGGCACGAAAAAGGCCTCCAACTCGCACGGGAGGCCCTGGGAGGAAGTGATACTCGGTCGTATCAGGCTTCGGCCGAAGGGCGCTCCGTTGTCTCGTGGGTTGCCAGTTTTCGTGCAGCCGTTTAGGCGGCCGAGCAATGATAGCAACGGAGGAAGGGGTGTCAAGGAACGCCCCTCGGGGCGTCGTCAGGCGCCGCGAAGGCGCGCAAACTGGCGCTTTCCGACCTGGAGCACGCGCCCGTCGAGCGATGTCCGCGGCAGGTCGAGCTCGTCCGTCGGCGCGCCGTCCAGCTTCACCCCGCCCTGCGCGATCAGCCGCCGTGCCTCGCTCGTCGAGACGCCGAAGAGCTCCCCGATGAGCGCCGGCAGGTGGACGGGGTCCCCGGGCGGCAGCTCTGCCTCCCTGATCTCCTCGGGCGCCCGGCCCTCGCGTACGACCCGCGTGAAGTGCGCCTCGGCCTCCCGGGCCGCCTCGGCCCCGTGCGAACGCCGGACGACGAAGCGCGCGAGCTCGAGCTTGGCCTCCAGCGGGTCGAGCGCCGTCGGGTCGACGTCGGACTCCATCACGAGGCGGTAGTACTCGGGGAGGAGCTCGTCCGAGATCCGCATCGTCTTGCCGAATTGCTCCTCCGGCGGATCCGTGAGCCCGATGTAGTTGCCGAGCGACGCGCTCATCTTGCGCCCGTCGAGGCCGATGAGCAGCGGCGTAGTCAGCGCGACCTGCGGCTCGAGACCGTAGGCGTGCATGACCTCGCGCCCGGCGAGCAGGTTGTAGAGCTGGTCGGTGCCGCCCAGCTCCACGTCGGCGTCGACCGCCACCGAGTCGTAGGCCTGCATGAAGGGGTAGAGGAGCTCCGAGACGGAGATGGGGGTCCTCGCGTCGAAGCGCTTCTGAAAGTCGTCGCGCTCGAGCAGCCGGGCCACGGTGATCGTCCGGGTCAGCCGCACGACCTCGGCGAAGTCGAGCCTCGCTAGCCACTCCCCGTTCATGCGCACCTCGAGGCGCTCCGGGTTCGTGTCGACGATCTGCGCCGCCTGCTCCAGGTACGTCTGCGCGTTGGCGTCGATCTCCTCGTCGGAGAGGATCGGCCGCTCGCTCGAGCGGCCCGACGGGTCGCCGATCCTCGTCGTGTAGTCACCGATGATGAGGACGCCGACGTGGCCGGCCCGCTGGAAGGCGGCCATCCGCTGGAGCGGGATGGCGTGGCCCACGTGGACGTGCGGAGCGGTGACGTCGATTCCGAGCTTCACGCGCAGAGGTCGACCGCTGGCGAGCTTGCGCTCCAGCTCCCCCTCGGGGAGCACGTCGACGGCGTTGCGGGTGAGATCGGCGAGATCGGGGGCGGCCATGGCCGCCCCCGATCATAGGGTTCTGGGAAAGCTTGGCGGAACGTCGCTCGGCGGCATGGCTACGTTTTGGCGAGCTCTCGCATCAGAAGGGATAGGGAGTCAGGCTCCAGGCCGAGGTCGCGTACCAGATGCCGAAGGTGAGGCTGGCCGTCCCGAGCACGGGCGCGACGGCTCCGAAGGACCCGCTGATGGGCCGGCGGACGAGCGTTCGACCGAACCCGCCCGAGAGGAGCGTCATCGAGACCGCGGTGAAGACGGCGAGGAGCGCGAGTGAGGCGACCGACAGCGCTGTCGACTCGATCGAGGCGACGAGGAGGATTCCGACGCCGGCACTCCCGCCCATCCCGTGAACGAGGCCGATTCCGAACGCGCCCAGACCGCTGCGCGCGTGTCGGTGCGTGTGGGTCTTGTGGGCGTGCGTGTGCTCCTCCTCCCCATGCCTGTGGGCGTGCGAGTGGAACTCGCCCCGTCGCCAGCGGACGAGAAGCCGAACGGCGAGGTAGACGATCACGACCGCGATGGCCGTTTCCGCTCCTTGCTGGACGCGCTCCGGAAGGTAGCTGTCGAGGAGCAGGATGGGCAGCCCGAAGGCGAAGAGCGTGAGGGCGTGACCCACTCCCCAGGCGAACCCGAGCCTGCCGGCAAGCCGGCCGGCGCGGTCGCTGCCGCCTGCTACGAGAGTCGAGACCGCTGCGAGGTGGTCCGGATCCGTGGCGTGGCGCAGCCCGAGGAGCGCCGCGACTGCGAGCACGATCCAGACCGAGCCGCCGTTCGAGAAGGCAGCGATGTGGTCGTCGAGTCCGAACATCAGAGAACCTCCGGAAGCGCGTTGACGGTAATGCCGATCCCGACCGCGAGAATCAAGAGAGCGCTCACGGCAGGAAGGGCCCGGACGAGGCGCCCGTTCAGGGACAGGCGCCCGAAGGCCCGGCGTGCGAGGACGGCGAGCAGGCCGATCGCCGTGATCGTCGTCGCGAGGCCGAGGCTGAACGCGACGATCAGGGCTAGGCCGAAGCCGACGCGGTGCAGAGCGATCGCGCTCAACAGGACCACGAGGGCCGACGGGCAAGGTAGGAGGCCGGCAGCGACGCCGACGCCGAGCAGCCCGCCGCGGCCGTAGCCGCGGTCGTGGTCGTGCGGGTGGTGGTCGTGATGGTGGTGGCGGCCGCGCGCATGGGCCCGGGCGTGGCGCGCGCGGCCGACCAGAACGGCTGCGCCGACCGCCACGACGAGCAGTCCAGAGGCGACCGTGAGCCACGGATACAGCCGCTCGGGGACGATGAACCTCGAGAGCAGGAGCGTGACGAGACCGAGTGCGAAGACGCCTGCCGTGTGCGTCGCGGTGACGATCAGCCCGAGCAGGACGGCGTGGCGGGGCTTTCCTCGTGAGCCGACGAGATAGCCGGCGACGATCGCCTTCCCGTGCCCCGGGGTGAGCGCGTGCGCGGCGCCCCAGAACATCGCCACGAGCAGCGACACGAGGATGACGCCGACGCCGAGGTCCTCGCGCGCGATAAGCGACTCGAAGCCGCCCGCGGACGCCTGCTCGGCAGGAGCGTCGAGGAGCGGAGGCGCCGTTTCCGGGCCCTCCCCCGGCTCGTACTCGATGCGGGCCGAGCTGACGTCGAGCGGCGAGGAGAGCAGGTCGACCGGATACGCTCGCAGGGCGTCGCTCGCGCTCTCAGACGGCACGTCGGACGATACGACCTGCGCCCCGTCGGAGGCGACCACGACGACCTCCTTCCACCCGAGCCGGCGCTCGAAGTTCAGGTCGCGGAACACCAGCATCCGCCCCGTCGCATCCGCGGGCGCCGCGAAGACCGCGTCGAACCGGAGCGTGTCGAGGCCGCCCGCTCCCGCCCGCGACTGGACGGCGTGCTCGAGAAGCGCGAGCGGCACCCGACGGCCGTCGAGCTCGACGACGAGGCGGTCGGCGACCGTCTCCGCGAAGCCCGGTGCTCGAACGGCCGCGCCCTCCTGGAAGGTCGGGATCTCCGCGAGATCGAGGGCGTACCGCACATAGACCCGCTCGCCCGACAAGGAGATCTCGCTGTAGCGGTTCACGGTGAAGTTTCCGAGCGGGTGTGCCAGCGCCTCGGCGGGCAGCATCAGCGCGGCGAGCGCCAGCAGGCTGACGAGCGCTTTCTTCATCGGACGGCCTCCTTCGCGACCGGCGCCCAGCGGGGCGAGAAGTACGGATTGATCTCGAGCGCGGCCCGGAAGGACGCTCGGGCGGCCGCCGAACGGCCCAGGCAGCGCTCGATCATCCCGCGGTGGAACTGCTTCAGCGCGTCGCGGGTTCCGAGCCGGAGCGCGCGGTCCGAATAGCGCAGCGCGTCGATGCAGCGCCCGTTGCGGTAGAGGGCCCAGGCCAGGATGTCGTCGGCCTCGATGCTCCGCCGCTCGGCATGGGCTTCACGCACGCGCGCGAGGGCGTCCGCAACGTCGAGGTTGCGGTCGAGGTCGACGAGCGCGGTCTCCAGCTCGGTGCGGGCGCCGTTCGCCTCGAACAGGCGCTGCATGACGTCGACCAGCTCGTAGGCCTCGGCTGCCTCGGCCTCCCGGCCTGCCGCCGTCAGGGTCTCCGCGAGCCGGGCCGCGTACTCGGGAAGGGGAACCGCTTCGATGGCGCGGCGGTAGAGCGCGACGGACTTGTCGAGCCGACCGCGCGCCGCGGCGACGCGCGCGAGCGCGGCCTCCGCGCGGTGGTAATCCGGATAGCGGGCGAGCGCCTCGCGATACGCGCGCTCGGCGGGGCGCAGTCGCCCGCTGTTGTAGTAGAGGTTCCCGAGCTCGACGAGCGCCCAGGCGGCCGGCTCGGACGTGGCGGCCGCGGCCGAGACGGCGAGCTTCATCGCCTCGACGGCGGCGTCAGTGCGTCCGAGGAGCTCGCGGGCGTACGCGACGCGCGCGTAGGCCGCAGCCGTCGGCTTCAGCGCGGCCATCCGGTCGAAGGCGCGAAAGGCCGCCTTGTAGTCGCCTGTCTCGACGCTCGCGTCTCCGAGCAGGCCGAGCGCGGGAGCGGAGTACGGGTTGAGCGAGAGCGCCTGCCGAGCGAGGCTCGCGGCGTCGCCGAACCGATGGCGCGACGCGGCGAGCGCGGCAAGCCCCGTCACCGCGAGATCGTTGTCGGCCGCGAGCTCGAGCGAGCGGCGGAGCGCCTCCTCCGAGGAGGGAAAGAGGCTCGAGTCGCCGGTCTCCCGCACCCGCTGCTGGTATGCGAGGCCCAGAAGCGCGAGGCCTTCGGCGTCCTCCGGGTTCTGGTGCACGCGGCGCTCGAGGCGGTCGATCGCCGCGGCCGTTTCACCTGCTGCGAACCCGTCGAGCAGGCGGTCGGCCGCGACCTTCGGATCGACCTGGGCGGCGGGGCCTGCGCTCGGGCTCCCGGCCAGGATGCCGCCGAGAAGAGCGGCGGCGGCCACGGCAGCGGCCACGGCTCCGAAAACGTGTCGTCTCTTCACAGCATCGCCTCGGTGAGAAGGAGGAAGAGGGGCCCGCCGCCGCAGCGCGGGCCCCTCGCGTCGTCCTCCCTACGGCCCACCCATGACGCTGTGGTGGACGTGCTGGTACCCCTGATGGGGCTCGGGGACGTACGGGAACGACGTGCGGAACGGGCGGTCGTTCTTGTCGACCCCGTCGCCGAGCTGGTTGTTCGGCGAGCGGTTGGCGTTGCCGGCGCAGAAGCCGAAGCTCTCGATCAGCGGACCGACGGTCGGGCCGTACCCGCACGTGAGCGCGCGGAGCTCGATGTCGGTGACGTCATCCTCGAGCCGACGGCCGTTCGGGAACCCGGCGTAGTCGCCGCCGAGGACGCCGAGCCGGTTACCGGCACCCACCTGAGCAGTCGGCGCGATGCCCGTGTTCAGGCGGATGAGGTCGGCCTGCTTGGGGCCGGTGAAGTTGAGCCCCGGCACGCCCGTGAGCAGGATGGCGGCGATGTCGCCGCGGCCCGTCTCGGGCGCGTTGTCGAGAACCGGGTAGAGGAAGTTCGCGAGGCGAGTCACCTCTGGGCTCGTGTAGTGCGACGCGAAGTCCGCGTCGTCCGACGGGTCGGACGCGTTCCAGCGGTCCTTCTTGCGCAGCGGGATGACGACCTCGTTGATCAGCGGCTCGGCGAGGCGGGAGACCTGCACCCAGTCGCCGTTCGAGCGCCGCCGGCCGTTCGAGTCGATCACCTGCACCCGCTGTCGGCTCGCCGTCGCGTAGACGCCGATCACGCCCTTCATGTCGTCGGCCGCGTGCAGCTTCCCGTCACGGGTGAGCTGCGTGATCGGAACCTGGATGACGATGGCGTGCGTGTTGAAGCCGCCGACGCCGTCCACGCCCTTCTCCGCGTCGAGCGGAATGACGTGCGCGGGGTTGAACGGCCTCAGGCCGGCCAGGTCGAAGACCGAGCCGAGGTCGACGTAGAACGGGTCGTCGCTCTGACCCGCGAAGACCTTGATCCCGCCGGGCAGCTGCCGGACTGCGGCCTGCATCAGCGAGCCGTAGTTCGGGGTCGAGCGCGGCCCGATGTTAACCGGGGGAGTCGGCAGGTTCCGCCCGAGGATCGTGGTCTTTCGCTTCGTGACCCGGGTGACCTTGTACGTCTGCGGACGGTTCCAGTCGGCGTCCGAGAGCGTGTCGATCGGGCCGGTGTTGTACAGGAACGTGTCGCCGTTTCGAGTCTTGGTCTCGAACTCGAACTGGTAGGTCACGTCCTCGCGACCGTCGCCGTTGTTGTCCACCTTCAGCTCGTAGAGGACGTCGTCGGCGAACTCGTTGAAGTTCGGGCCGCCGGCCGGCTCTTCGAGCGGGATGTAGTTGGCGACGAGCGTCACCGTGTTGGGCCGGTCGGGGCTCACGAACGCGTAGACGTCCGTGTTGTCCGCAGCCGGGTCCTCACTGATGACAGGCGCCTCGCGATGGCTCGACGCGACGCCCTTCTCCGGGCCCGCGCCGCGCACGAGCGCAGCGGCGAGCACGGCGACGAGGAGCGCCCCAAGGAGCGCAATACGTCTCATTTTCCTCTCCTCCGTGGGGGGTTGAACGCGCCGTATTCGGCCCGGCTCGGCGATCGGTTCGAACCGCTCCTCGCAGCGCCGCGAATACCCGACATGGCTGCCGTGCTAGCGTTGCGCCCGCCTCGCAAGAGGCGCCGGATCATGAGTCGGGGGCTCGCCCACCTGTCGGATGAGGCGCTCGTGGCGCTCGTCGCTCGCGCCGACGAGGATGCGCTCGCCGAGCTCTACGACCGTTTCGGGCGCGTCGCGTACGGCCTTGCCCTCCGCATCGTCCGCGACCCCGCGCTCGCCGAGGATGCGGTGCAGGAAGGATTTCTCACCGTCTGGCGCTCGGCCACGCGCTTCGTCGCCGAGCGCGCCAAGGCGAGCACCTGGATTCTGACCCTGATCCACCGGCGGGCCGTCGACCTCGTTCGCCGCGAGCAGCCGCGGCGCGCGGAGCCGTTCGACGAGGCTCCTCGCGACTCGGGCGACGACACGGAGGAACAGGCCTGGCTCCGTCTGCGGCGGGCCAAGGTCCAGGAAGCCCTCAAACGGCTCCCCGACAAGCAGCGGGAGGCGCTCGAGCTCGCCTACTTCGGCGGCTTCACCCAGTCCGAGCTCGCCGACCGACTCGGCGAGCCCTTGGGCACCATCAAGAGCCGGATGTTCTCCGGTTTGTCCAGCCTCCGCGAGCTGCTCGCGGAGGAGGAATACGAGGAAGAAGAATGGAAAGAGCCGAGATCCACGAGCTGAGCGCCGCCTACGCGCTCGACGCGCTCGAGGGGAAGGACCTCGAGGCGTTCGAGGAGCACCTCGCGCGCTGCGCCGAGTGCCGGGAGAACGTCGAGACGTTCCAGCGCGTCGCCGCCGAGCTGGCGTACGACGTCGACGCGCCCGAGCCGCCCACGGGGCTTCGCGACCGGATCCTCGACCGGGCGGCGGCCGAGCGGCCGAAGGTCGTCGCGCTTCCGCGCCGGCGTTGGGCGCTGCCCGTCGCCGCCACGGCGGCCGTCGCCGCGGGCATCGCCGCAGTTGCGCTCGCCTTCTGGGCCGCCGACCTCTCGCAGCAGGTCGACGAGCTCCAGGCAGATCAGCACCAGGCCAACGAGGCGCTCATCGCTCTCATCGACCCGAGCGCGAACCACTACGCGCTCGACGGTGCGGACGGCGTGCTCGTCGTCGACAACGAGACTGGAGAGGGCAAGCTGGTGATCAGCGGGCTGGCGAGCGCTCCCTCCGACAAGACGTACGAGGCCTGGGTGATCGAGGGCGACCAGGCGGCGCCCGCGGGGCTCTTCTCCGGCGGCGACGACCAGACGGTCGTGCCCCTGAGCGTGCCGGTGCCCGAAGGCGCGATCGTGGCAGTCACGGTCGAGCAGGCCGGCGGGGTCGACCAGCCCACGCAGCAGCCGTTCATCACGAGCGAGCAGACGGCGTAGCCGCCAACCCAGGGAGCTAGGCGGCACCACCTGACGGGGCACTAGACTTCCCTGCTTCGTGCTGTTCGGGAAACGCAGGCGCGGCGCTGCCAGGCGCCCTCGCCGGATCCGCAAGCTTCGGTTCCTCGCCCTCCTCACCGTCATCGCCTGTGTGATGACGGTGTCGTTCCTGTACGGCCTCGTCAGCTCGATCGCGAGCGAGCTTCCGCAGCTCGAGCCGGGGAAGGAGAAGCGGACCGAGCGCCTCGGCTACATCTACGCCTCCGACGGCAAGACCGTGCTGGCGGTGCTCCGCGGCTCGGAGAGCCGCATCGTCGTCGGATCCGACCAGATCTCGCCCGTGATGAAGCAGGCGATCGTCGCCGTCGAGGACCGCCGCTTCTGGGAGCACCGGGGCGTCGACATCGAGGGCATGGCCCGCGCGGTTTGGGCGGACATCCGCTCGCAGGACTTCGTGCAGGGCGGCTCCACGATCACGCAGCAGTTCGTCAAGAACCAGTACACGGAGCAGGAGCGCACCGTCAGCCGCAAGCTCAAGGAGGCGGCGCTCGCCTGGCAGCTCGAACAACGCTGGTCGAAGGACCGGATCCTGACCGCGTACCTGAATACCATCTACTTCGGCAACGGCGCCTACGGCATCGAGATGGCCGCGCGCGTGTACTTCGACAAGCACGCGAAAGAGCTGACGCTTGCCGAGAGCGCGCTGCTCGCCGGGCTTCCTGCGAGCCCCGGCGCCTACGATCCCGCCGGCAACCCCGGGGCGGCGAAGGTCCGGCGCACCACGGTTCTGCGCCTCATGCTCGAGCAGGGGCTGATCACGGCGGGCGACTACCGAGCGGCCGACGAGTCGCCGCTCCCGAGACCGGAGGAGATCGGCCTTCCCGGCAGCAAGGGCCGCGTCGGCCACTTCGCCGAGTACGTCAAGCAGCAGCTGATCCCGTACTACGGCTCCGGGAAGGTCTTCGGCGGCGGGTTGAAGGTCTACACGTCGATCGACCTGGAACTCCAGGGGCTCGCGCACGAGGCGATCGAAAAGTGGCTCCCGGACCCCAAGGGCCCGGATGCCGCGCTCGTGGCCATCGATCCGCGCGACGGCCGAGTGCTCGCGATGTACGGGGGCGAGAGCTTCAAGAAGAGCCAGTTCAACCTCGCCGTGCAGGGACAGCGGCAGACCGGCTCCGCGTTCAAGCCCTTCGTGCTGGCGACTGCCGTCGAGCAGGGCATCTCGCCGTCGACGGTGCTCATGTCGGAGCCGACGGTGATCAACCTCGGCGACAAGCTCTGGTCGGTGCACAACTACGAAGGCGCGTACCTCGGGCCGATCGACCTCCAGGAGGCCACGATCTACTCCGACAACTCGGTCTACGCCCAGCTGACGGCGCAGGTTGGCCCGAGGAACGTCGCCGACACGGCCCACCGTCTAGGGATCACGCGCCCGCTCGACGACTACTTCGCGATCGGCCTCGGCGTCGAGGCGGTCAGCCCCCTCGAGATGGCCCGCGCGTTCGCGACCTTCGCCAACGGCGGCGAACGGATCGACGGATCGGTGCTCGGGAACGTGCCGCGGGCCGTGCTCCGAGTCGAAGACGGCACCCGGGCGGACTCGAACGACGCCAAGCCCAAAGAGGCGATCGAGCCCAACGAAGCGGCCATCGTCAACTCGATCCTCCAACGGGTCGTGACGGAGGGGACGGGGACGCGCGCCGCGCTGGACGACCGCCCCGTCGCCGGCAAGACAGGGACGACGGAGAACTACGGCGATGCCTGGTTCGTGGGCTACACACCGCAGCTCGCCGTCGCCGTCTGGGTCGGGTACGCGGATCGGCTGCAGCCGATGGAGACCGAGTTTCACGGAGACCCGGTTGCCGGCGGGACGCTTCCAGCCCACATCTGGCGCGCCTTCACGAAGCGCGCGCTCGCCCACCTCGAGGAGCCACCGGAGAGCTTCCCGTATCCGGCCTACCAGTCGGTCGTCCCTCTCCAGGTCGTCAACCGGTCGGGCGACGTTCTGCTCGACAACGGCAACTGCCGCGGCGCACGGGAGTTCCTCTACTTCGTCGGTTCCGGCCCCGACGACGAGGCGCCGTGCAAGGAGAATGAGGTCGACGTTCCGAACGTGGTCGGCCTCCGCCTCGACGATGCGGAGGCGAAGCTCTACTCGATGCCGTTGACCGCGGAGATCGTCTGGCGGCGGGCCCGCCCCGGGGAGAAGCTCGGCCGCGTCACCGACCAGAAGCCGAGGGCGGGAACGCTGTCCTCCTGGAGCAACGTGCGGATCTTCGTCCCGAGGACGAACAACGGCCGCGTGCCCAACGTGATCGGGATGGATCTCGAGCAAGCACGGCAGCGACTCGCGAACCGCCGCCTCGGCGGCCTCGTGCAGACCTACGTCGACGGCGGCGCCGCGAACGTCGTCGTAGCGCAGTTCCCGCGCGCCGGCCGGGCCGCGCTTCGCAACATGACCGTCCGCCTGGTCGTCTCGCGCGGTTGACGCACGCCCCCCGTCGCTGACAGGGTGCCGGGCACAAAGGAGGTGCCATGGAAGCATCCGCCGTCTCGACCCCGCTCGGCAACACCGGGCCGCTCGGCCACCCCCGAGGCATCGGCTTCGGGATTCTTCTCTACATCATCACGTTCAGCTTCTATAGCTGGTACTGGGTCTACAAGACCGAGGAGGAGATGAAGGAGCACACCGGCGACGGCCTCGGCGGCGTCCTCGGGCTCGTCATCTGGATCCTTATCGGCGCGGTGATGGCGTTCGTCATCCCGTCTGAGGTCGGGAAGATGTACCGCAAGGACGGCCAGGAGCCGCCGATGAGTGGCTGGACAGGGCTCTGGCTCTTCCCGTTCGGCTTACTGATCATCCCGGCGATCGTCTGGTTCGTGAAGGTCCAGGGCGCCCTCAACCGCTACTGGGAGGGCAAGGGCGCCACAGCCGCGTAGGAGGGTTTGGCGGAATGTCGCTCGTCGCCGGGGTGCGATGGTCGTTCCGAGGCAAGGACGCAGGGAGCGCTCGTAGCGGATGAGCTACGGACGCGACTGAGGACGCAGTCCTCGGGGCGAGCAGCGCGGCCCGACGGCACAGCCGTCATTTCGCCAAACCCCTCCTAAACACGCCGGCTCAGGAAGGGCGAGCCGGCGAGGACGTAGCGCCACGGGAGCTCGGCGGCGCGCGTGATCCCCACGCGGAGACCGGTGTCGACCTCGACCGGCCGCTCGGCCGTCCGGAGCTCGAACGGCAGGCGGTCGAGCGGGAGGCCGTCGTGTTCCGCGCCGACGGCCAGGGCCTGGCAGAGCCGGCCCGGCCCCGAGCAGAGGAGCCGCTCGGCGTCGACGCCCCGTCGCCCGCGCATCCGCTCGATTCCTGCCGTCGGCTCGAGTGCCCGAACGAGCACGGCTTCCGCCACGCCTATGCCGGCGCAGACGAGGTTGAGGCACCAGTGGACGCCGTACGAGCGGTAGACGTACGCATGCCCGGCCGGCCCGAACATCGCCCGGTTGCGCGACGTCGGCCCGCGGAAGCCGTGACTTGCGGGGTCGTCGGGCGCGTAGGCCTCCACCTCGACGATCCGCCCGCCGACGCCGTCGACGAACAGGGTGCAGCCGACGAGCTCGGGCGCAACCTCGTGCACGCTCCGCGCGAAGAACTCGCGCGTGAGAGCGGTCAAAACAGCTGTTCGGCTTCCGCCGGCTTGGCGCTCGCCTCGAGGAGCTTCCGCGCCCGACGGCCGAGATCGCCGAGGTCGACGCGCCCCTTGTCGGCGTCCTCGGCGATCCGCTCGGCGAAAGCGAGGGCGTCGTCGAGGAGCCGCGAGCCGGCGGCGGCGTCCTGGCCCATCTCGAGGAGGATCGTCCGCTCCGTGCGGGACGCGACGATCGGATCGGAGATGCCGTCCACCCACACGAGCGTCCGCCGGCCTCCGCCCCGGTCGTCCCCGCGAATGGGCTCGAGCGCGTAGATCTTGTCCGCGCGGGCGTACTTGCCGAAGCCCAGGAAGACCATGCGGGCCGCTCCGTCCGCCATGCGGGCTAGGACCCGGGGGCGGCCGGCGTCTTCTCCGCGTACTCGAGCCAGCGCGAGAAGCGCTCGTCGCGGCCGCGGACGACCTCGAAGAAGACATCCTGGATCGCCTTGGTCACCGGGCCCGGAGCGCCGATCTCGTGGTCGTCGATCGCCCGAACCGGCGTGACCTCGGCCGCCGTGCCGCACATGAAGAGCTCGTCAGCGACGTAGAGGTCGGAGCGGATCAGCTGCCGCTCGTGCACGGCGTAGCCGAGCGTCTGCGCGATCTCCATCACCGCCTGACGCGTGATGCCGGGCAGGATCGACGCGGAGAGGTCGGGCGTCGAGATGATCTCGTCCTTGACGACGAAGATGTTCTCGCCGGAGCCGTCGGCGACGAAGCCGTCGTCGGTGAGGAGGATCGCCTCCTCGTAGCCGGCGCGGGTTGCCTCGATCACCGCCAGCATGGAGTTCAGGTAGATCCCGGTCGCCTTGGCGACGTGCGGGATCGTGTTCGGCCCGATGCGCTTCCATGAGGACACCTTGGCGCGGATGCCCTTCGTGAGCGCCTCGTCGCCGAGGTAGGCGCCCCACGGCCACGACATGAGCACGACGTCGATCGGGTTCGTGCCCGGATGGACGCCGAGCTCGCCGTAGCCGTAGAAGGCGATCGGGCGCAGGTAGCACTCGCTGAGCCCGTTGACCGCGATGAGCTCGTGCGACGCGGCGCGGAGCTCATCGACCGAGTACGGCAGCTCCATGTGCAGCAGCTGGGCGGACTGATGCAGGCGGTTGAGGTGGTCGGTGAGCCGGAAGACCGCGGGCCCTGCGTCGGTCTCGTAGCAGCGGATCCCCTCGAACACGCCGGACCCGTAGTGGAGCCCGTGGGAGCCCACGTGGACCTTCGCGTCGGCCCAGTCGACGAGCTCGCCGTTCATCCAGATCTTCTCGGTCGCCTTCATGAATCGAAGGTTACTCGACGACGAGTTGAGCAGGACGCGCGCGTGCGAGCCGCGCCAGGTCGCTCGGCGCGAGGGCCGCCATGTGCCGCTCGGAGCCGGCGCCGATCCAGACGACCTCGTGCCCGAGCAGCGCGCGCTCGATCAGCACGGTCTCGATCTGGGGCAGCGGGAACGGCGCGACGCCGCCGGGAGGGAAGCCGGTGAGCCGCTCGACGTCGCCCGGCCCCACGGACTTCACGCGCCCGCAGCCGGCAGCGGCGGCGACGAGTGCGGTGTCGGCGCGCTCGTCACCGGGCACCATGACGACGATCGCGCGCCCGTCACAGGCGAAGATGAGGGTCTTCACGATCTGCTCGATGGGCGCGCCGACCGCACTCGCGGCGTCCGCGGCCGTCGGCGTGCCCTCGGCGAACTCCTCGATCCGCGCCTCGACACGGCCCTCCCGCAGCACCCCCGCGACCCGCTCGACCGCTTCGGGCCACTCAGCCGGGCTTGCCGCTGCCACCTTGCTCGAGCTCGAGGGCGATCGCCCGCGGCTCCATCAGCCCCGGCTCGTCGCGGATCCTGTCGAGGACCTCGTCCGGAATCGGCGTGTCGAGGGTGAGCACCATGAGCGCCCTGGACCGCGGCCGATTCCGCGAGACGGCCATATTGGCGATGTTGATGTCCGCTTCGCCGAGGATCGTGCCGAGGCGGCCGATCCGTCCCGGCCGGTCGTCGTTGACGACGAAGAGCATGAGCGGCTCGATGGCGATCTCGACGTCGTAGCCGAGCGCCCGGACGAGCCGCGGCTCGTCGTTGGTGCCGGTGACCGTTCCACCGACCATGAACTCCTCGCCGCCTGCGACGGCGGTGACGGTGACGAGGTTCTTGAAGTGCCGCGATGCGCGGCGCTGCTCCTCCCGGACCTCGATGCCGCGCTCCTCGGCGACGAGCGGGGCGTTCACGTAGTTGACCTCCTCCTCCACGCGGCCGCGGAAGGCGCCGTTGAGCGCCGCGACGGTGAGCAAGCGGGTGTCCCGCTCGGCGAGCTCGCCGAGGTAGTGGAAGTCGAGCCGCTCCGCGGTGCCGCCTGCGAGCTCGATCGCGAGCGCGCCGAGATCCGCTGCGAGGGGAATGAACGGCCTCAGGGCTTCGAGGTCCTCCGCGGCGACGGAGGGAATGTTGAGGGCGTTCGTCACCAGACCACCCTCGAGCGCAGCGGCGACCTGCTCGGCCACGATGATCCCCGCGCGGTCCTGAGCCTCTTGTGTCGAAGCCGCCAGGTGCGGGGTGACGACGACGTTGGGGAGCTCGAGGAGAGCGCCCGAGTACGGCTCCTCCGCGAAGACGTCGAGCGCGGCGCCCGCGATCTTGCCGCTCCGGAGGCCCTCCAGGAGCGCCTCCTCGTCGAGGAGCTCGCCGCGCGCGACGTTGACGATGCGCACCCCGTCGCGCATCTTCGCGATCTCCCTGGAGCCGATCAGGCCGCGCGTATCGGTCGTCAGCGTCGCATGCACGGAGACGAAGTCCGCCGCGTCGAGGAGGTCGTCGAGCGACGCCGCCCGCTCCGCGCCCAGCTCGCGAAAGCGCTCGGGCGCGACGTAGGGGTCGTAGGCATGGACGTGCATCTCGAAGCCGCGCGCCCTCCGGGCGACCTGCTGGCCGATCCGCCCGAAGCCGATCAGTCCCAGCGTCTTGTCGGCCAGCTCCATGCCGGGGAAGCTGGACCGGGCCCAGCGGCCCTCCTTGAGAGCACCGTGTGCCTGCGGGATCTGGCGGGTCAGTGCGAGCAGGAGGCCGAGGGTGTGCTCGGCGGCGGAAATGACCGTTGATTGCGGCGCGTTGGCGACCACGATCCCGCGCTTCGAGGCGGCCGCGAGGTCGACGTTGTCGACCCCCACTCCCGCGCGGCCGATGACCTTGAGACGGTCGGCGCGGTCGATCAAGTCCGCGGTGAGCTTCGTGCCGCTGCGGATGATGATTGCGTCGTAGTCGCCGATCTGACCGGCCAGCTCGCCGTCCGGCTCGACGTCGACGTCGAATCGCTCCCGCAGGAGGTCGATTCCGGCCTCCGCGATCGGCTCCCTGATGAGGACCTTCACGCCGCGACAGGCTCGGCGTGCGCCTCGAGCGCCGCCGGGACCGCCGTCCCTCGCCCGACATCGGCGCCGGCCTCCACAAGCGCACGCTCGAGCGCGGCGAGCGCAGCGGCGATGTCCTGGACGTCGACGTAGCCGATGTGGCCGAAGCGCACGATCTTGCCGCGCTGCTCGCCCTGGCCCCCGATGATCGTGACGCCGGAGGCTTCCCGCATCGACGCGACGATCGCCTGGCCGTCGACGTCCTCCGGCATGCGGATGGCGGTGACGACGGCCGAGCTGTCGGCGTCGGGCGAGAAGAGCTCGAGCCCCATCGCCTTGACTCCGGCGCGCGCTGCTCGGCCGAGGCGCAGGTGCCGCTCGTGGGCCGCATCGAGCCCGTCGCCGAGGATCATGTCCAGCGCGACGTCGAGGCCGCGCACGAGCGAGATTGCGGTCGAGAACGGGGTCTCGCCTTTGGCCTGGGCGCCGATCGCCCGCTGCCAGTCCATGTAGTAACGCGGGAGCGAGGCTCTCTCCGTCGCCTCGAGAGCAGCGGGCGAGATGGCCGCGAACGCCAGCCCGGCCGGGCACATCAACGCCTTGTGCGAGCTGGTGAGCACCACATCCAGTCCCCAGTCGTCGGTCTCGAGCGGAACCGCCGCGAGGCTCGAGATCGCATCGACGGCGACGAGGGCGCCGGAGCCGGCGATCCGCTCCGCGGTCGCCTGCACGTCGGCGACGCCGCCGGTCGACGTGTCGGAGTGGGTCAGGTACACAACCCTGGCGCCGCCGATCTCCTCCAGCCGCGAGCCGATCTCGTCGGCGTTCGGCAGCTCGCCCCACGGGTAGCGCACGTGCTCGACGTCGAGGCCGTAGCCGACGGCAATCTCAGCCCAGCGTTCGCCGAAGAACCCGTGCGAGACGACGAGCACCCGGTCTCCGGGCGAGCAAAGGTTTGCGACCGCGGACTCCATCGCGGCGGTCCCGGCGGACGTGAAGAGGAGCACGTCGTTCTCGGTGCGGTACACGGCCCGCATGCGGTCGAGCACCCGCGTGAACGTTCCGCGGAAATCGGCCGAGCGATGGTGGATCATCGGCAGCGCCGTCGCCGCCAGAACCTCCGGAGGGACCGGCGTAGGCCCCGGCGTGACGAGGTAGCGCTTCTCCGGCATCCGACCTGAGGTTAACTGACGCGGACGCCATGGAAGCCCTCCTTGCGTTCGCCGCCGCGCTGGTCGCCTTGCGCCTCTCCGGTCTGCTCACCCAGCGCTGGCGCGAGCGACAAGAGCCGCAGCTCGCGGCCTGGGCGGTGGCGCTCGGCGCCTACGCGGCGGCCTCCGCCGCGCTCGCCTGGGGCGCCGCGTCCGGCTGGAACGACGAGGTCTTCCGCGTCTACTACCTCTGCGGAGGGCTCCTCACCGCGCCGCTCCTCGGCGTCGGCTCGCTCCTCCTCGCCGGCGAGCGCTGGGCAGCGCCGGTCGGCCTGCTGTATTCAGGCCTCGCCGTGGGCGTCGCGCTCGCTGTGCCCCTCACCGTCCCTGTCTCGGGCGACTCGATCCCGGAGGCGCAGGACCACCTCGACTTCGTCCCTGCGCGCCTCCTCGCGGTCATCGGGAACACGGTCGGGACGATCGCAGTCGTCGGGATTGCCCTGCTCACCATCAGGCGCCGGCCGCTTGGGAACGCCCTGATCGTCGCGGGCGTCGCCGTCGCCGCCGCCGGCAGCGGGCTCGCCGGGCTGGGAGTTGCCGAGACGGCAGCATTCATGGCGATCGCGGCCGCGCTCCTCTACGCGGGCTTCGTCCGCCCCGGTAGCCGCCGAGTGGTTTGACAGCGGGACGCCAGGGTAGAAGACTGGCCGCACCCATAGGGGAGGTGAGATGCCGTGGGGGCATCTCCAGGGAAACTGCTCTCTGGACGGGAGGGGCGTTCGGGTCGGCCCGGCCACGGCATGCGTTCGGGCCGCGGCCCGCCGCGACGCTACGTCAACACGAGTCGATTTCGTCTACTCGGAGGTAATTGAATGAAAGTTCCCATTCGCTTACTCATATTCACTCTCGTCGTGTTGGGGCTGATTGCCGGCACCGCCGGCGCACAGGCCGAGCCCGACCAGCACCTGAAGATGACCCCCCTGTTCCAGTCGCCCAACGCCAGGATCAACTCGGACCTGGCGTTCTGGGGGGACTACGCGTTCCAGGGCTACTACGACGGTACGTCACTCACGTTCGGGGATAGCGGGTTCCGGATCTTCGACATCTCGAACCCCGCCGCGCCCGTAGAAGTCAAGGACTTCAAGTGTGACGGCCAGCAGAACGACCCGATTCTCTGGGACCGGAACGGGAACGGCATCCCGGACCTGCTGCTCCTGGCCGTGGACCGCACGATGGAAAGCCCGGCGTGTGGCGCGGCGCGGGCAACTAATGCCGCCGGCGCTCGCTTCGACGCGAAGCCCACTGGCTGGGAGGGGGTGCGGGTCCTCACGATGAGCGACGACCCCGCCAACCCCTTCGCCACCATCCAGCAGGTTGCG
>Ga0081538_10002495_pt1 | contig 17936 bp, 14 predicted proteins | sample TabmetS5T2R1_FD_71022 | JGI IMG/M metagenome (GOLD analysis project Ga0081538, IMG submission 71022) | Tabebuia heterophylla rhizosphere microbial communities from the University of Puerto Rico - S5T2R1 | ecosystem: Host-associated > Plants > Roots > Rhizosphere ... | reverse complement strand
GGCCAGCTCGCCGACCTCCCGGACGTCGAGGCCGCGCAGGCCGACGCGCTGGCCGCCACCGTCCCGGCGCAGCTCGGCGAGCGCGCCGGCGAGCGGCGTCCGCCGGCCGATCTCGGTGTCGCGGTAAGTGCCGACCGCGAGCAACGGCGCCGGGCGCGGGCTGCGTAGGACGAACCCGAGCAGCAGCAGCGTCGGCCGGTCGGCCCACTGCAAATCGTCGATCATCAGCACGAGCGGCCGGCGCTGGGCCAGCGCCGTCAGCACGTCGTCGATGGCGGCGAACAGCCGGTGCCGGGCACCCGCATCGTCCGCCGGCGCGGCGCGAGCGTCACCGAGCAGGCGGTCCAGCTCGTTCGCACCCGAGCCGGCCAGCTGCCGTGCCGCCTCGACGCCCACGTGGCGCAGCATCTCGGTGAACGGCTCGAACCCGGCCAGCGGATCCTCCATGCAGCGGCCGAGCAGTACGGTCGCCCCACCGTCGAGCGCGTCGCCGGCGAACCGCAGCGCCAGCCGCGTCTTGCCGACACCGGGCTCGCCCGCCACCAGCACGAGCCGCCGTGCGCGCTCGGCGCGGACGCCGCGCCATACGGCGGCAAGCCGCGCAAGCTCGTTCGCGCGGCCCACGAACGGCTCGTCGCCGGCACGCGTGACAGCGGCCGGTGGCTCGACGCGCTCCGCGGCCCGGGCGCCGCCGGCAGCAGTGAGCCGGGCCAGGCGCTGGCCGGCGCTCGCGAGCAGCGGGTCGAGCGCGGCAGCGGCGCGCGCGCGGCGGAGCGCCTCGCCAAGGTCTCCCTCCCGCTCCGCGACGGCGGCGACCCGGTCGAGCGCCTGTGCAGTGCGCTCGGCGTGCGCGCGCCGCAGATCGTGCACCCAGTCGTCGTCCATGCCGGCCAGCAGTTCGCCGTCGCAGGCGACGGCGGCCTCGTCGACGCAGCCCGCGGCGAGCAGCTCGGCGCACTCGCGCACGTCGACGGAGACGCCTTCGAGCGCGACCGTGTCCCGCGTTGCGACCAGGCGCTCGGCCTCGCGACCGAGCGCCCGGCGCAGCTCGGTGAGCGCGGCGCGCAGGCTCGTGCGCGCGCTCTCGTCGAGGACGTCCGGCCAGAAGCGTGCGGCGAGCTCGCCGCGCGCGTGCGGCCCGGGATGCGCCGCGAGGTAGGCCAGAAGCCCGCGCGCGCGGCGCGACCGCGGCGGCGCGAGTTCGCGACCGTCGGACTCGAGCGCGAGGCTCCCGGCGAGGCGCACGCGCAGCATCGCGCCAACACTAACCGTGCGCTCACGGAGGTTTCACGCTGCGCGAACGCTGGCCGAACGGTCGCCGAGCAGACTCGCGTCCATGTCCGTGCTCCGCCTTCGCGACCTGCGCCTGCTCGTCGCCGCCGTGGGTCTGTCGTCGTTCGGCGACTTCGTGCTCTGGGTCCCGCTCGCGCTGCACATCGAGGCGGCGACCGGCTCGCCGCTCGCCGTGTCGGCGTTCTTCCTCGCCCTCTTCGGGCCGGTCGTGGCGCTCGGCGCTCCGGCCGGCCGCGTGGCCGATCGCGTCGAGAACGCGCGACTGCTATGGACCGTGTCACTCGCGCAAGCCGCCGTGGTGGGAGCGATGGCGCTAGCCACCGGCTCGCTGGCGGCGACACTGGCGCTGACGGTGCTGCTCGGCATCGGCGTGGCGATCAGCCAGCCCGCGGAGTTCGCGCTCGTGCCCGCCGCCGTGGGCGAGCAGCGAATCGCGGAGGCCAACGGGATGGTCGAGAGCGCGCGCTACGTCGGCATGACCGCGGGACCGCTGGTCGGCGGCGTGCTCGCCGCGGCGGGCATGCTCGAGGCCGCCCTGATCATCGACGCCGCCACGTTCGCCGCCGTCGCCGCCGCAGCCGCCGCGATGCGCGCCCGGCGCCACCCGCGCGCCGTCGCCGCGGTGGCGGGCGACCGCGGTCGCAGCCGCGACGCCGTCGCGTTCCTCACCGCCGACCGCGTCCTGCGCGTGACGCTCACCGCAGCCGTCGCCGCGCTCCTGTTCTTCTCGATCTCGATCGCCGCGGAGGTGTTCTACGTCACCGACGTCCTGCGGGCCGGTGAGGCCGCGTACGGCGTGCTGCTCGCGTGCTGGACGCTCGGCATGGTGGCCGGCGCGATCGGGCTCGGCAGCCGCGTGCCGCCGGTCGCGCTGCCGGCGGCGGCGCTCGCGGCCGTCGCCGTTCAGGGCGCCGGTATCGCGACGGCCGCCGCGGCGGGGGTCCTGTGGGCCGCGTTCGCCGGCTTCACGCTCGGCGGCATCGCGCACGGCGCCAAGAACGTCGTGCTGCGGACGCTGATCCACCAGCGGGTGCCCGAGGCGCTCCGCGGCCGCGGCTTCGCCGCCTACAACGCCGCGCGCAACGGCGCGGAACTGGGCGCCCTCGGTGCCGCCGGCGTGCTGATCGGAGCCATCGGCGCCCAGCCCGCGCTGTTGCTCGCCGGCGCCGTCCCGCTGGCGATCGGCGCCGCGTCGCTGCTGCTGCTCACGCCGGCGATGCCAATCAGGAGAACCGCCGACGCGCCGCTCGACGCGTGAAGGCGCTCACCCGCGCTCCAGCAGCTGCCGCAGCACAAACGGCAGGATGCCGCCGTGCTGGTAGTACTGGACCTCCTTGGGCGTGTCGATCCGGACCCGCGCGGTGAACTCCCTGTCGTCGGCGCGGACCGTGACCTCCTTCGCCTCGCCGCTGTCGATGCCGGTGATCGAGTACTCCTCCTCGCCGGTCAGGCCGAGCGACTCCGCCGAGTCGCCGTCGGCGAACTGCAGCGGCAGCACGCCCATGCCGACCAGGTTGGAGCGGTGGATGCGCTCGAACGACTGCGCGATGACCGCGCGCACCCCGAGCAGGTTGGTGCCCTTCGCCGCCCAGTCGCGCGACGAGCCGGAGCCGTACTCCTTGCCGGCGATCACGACCAGCGGCGTGCCCTCCTCGGCGTAGCGCATGGCCGCGTCGTAGATCGGCATCTGCTCACCCTCCGGCAACTTCAGCGTCAGGCCGCCGACGAGGTCGTCGCGACCGCCGAGGAGGTTGCGCAGACGGATGTTCGCGAACGTCCCGCGCACCATCACCTCGTGGTTGCCGCGGCGCGCGCCGTAGGAGTTGAACTCGGACTGCTCGACCCCGTGCTCGTTCAGGTAGAGCGCCGCGGGCGAGCCCTTCTTGATCGAACCGGCCGGCGAGATGTGGTCGGTCGTGACCGAGTCGCCAAGCAGCGCGAGCACGCGCGCGCCCTCGATGTCGCCGGGATCGGACGGTTCGCGCGGGATGTCCTCGAGGAACGACGGCCGGCGCACGTACGTCGACTCCTCGCTCCATGCGTAGCGATCGCCCTCCGGCACCTCGAGCGCGTTCCACTCCGGGCCGCCCTCGAACACCTCGCCGTATGACTTCTGGAACATCTCCGAGCGCACCGCCTCCTCGACGACGCGGCCGACCTCCTCCGACGACGGCCAGATGTCGTTGAGGAAGACGTCGTTACCGTCGCGGTCCTGGCCGAGGGGCTCGTCGAGGAGGTCGATGTCCATCGTCCCCGCGATCGCAAAAGCGACCACCAGCGGCGGCGACGCGAGGTAGTTCATCTTCACGTCGGGGTTGATGCGGCCCTCGAAGTTGCGGTTGCCGCTCAGCACCGACACGACCGCCATGTCCTCGGCGTTCACCACCGACGACACCTCGTCGGGCAGCGGGCCGGAGTTGCCGATGCACGTCGTGCAGCCGTAGCCGACGAGGTGGAAGCCGAGCTCCTCGAGCGGCTCGACCAGCCCGGCCTGCTCGTAGTACTCCATCACGACCTTCGAGCCCGGCGCGAGCGACGTCTTGACCCACGGCTTCGACCTCAGCCCGCGCTCGACCGCGTTGCGGGCGAGCAGCCCGGCGCCGATCATCACCGACGGGTTCGACGTGTTCGTACACGACGTGATCGCCGCGATCACGACGTGGCCGTGGTCGAGCTCGGTCTCCGTCCCGTCGGCGAGCGTCAGCGGCACGCTGACCGACACGCGCTCGGCGACCTGCACGCCGCCGGTCTCGGCGCCGGCCTGCTCGCCGCGCGGCACGTGCTTGACGTAGTGCGGCGCGGTCGGGTCGCTCGCCGGGAACGTCTCCTCGAGCGGCTCGTCGCACTCGTCGGCCTCGGGCAGGAAGCCGTCGAGTGCCATCCGGAACGACGCCTTCGCCTCGGTCAGCGACACGCGGTCCTGCGGGCGCTTCGGCCCCGCCAGCGATGGCACGACCTCGCCGAGGTCGAGCTCCAGCGTCTCGGAGTAGGTCGCCTCCTCCGAGTTCTCGTCGTGCCACAGGCCCTGCGCCTTCGCGTAGGTCTCGACGCGCTCGACGTGCTCGGGCGTGCGGCCGGAGAACTCCAGGTAGCGCAGCGTCTCGGCGTCGATCGGGAAGATCGCGCACGTCGAGCCGAACTCGGGCGACATGTTGCCGAGCGTCGCGCGGTCGGCGAGCGGCAGGTTCGCGATCCCCTGCCCGTAGAACTCGACGAACTGGCCGACGACGCCGTGCTCGCGCAGCCGCTGAGTCACAGTCAGCACGAGGTCGGTGGCGGTCGCGCCCTCGCGCAGCTCGCCGCTCAGCTTGAAGCCGAGCACGCGCGGGATCAGCATCGACATCGGCTGGCCGAGCATCGCGGCCTCGGCCTCGATCCCGCCGACGCCCCAGCCGAGCACGCCGAGGCCGTTGATCATCGTCGTGTGCGAGTCCGTTCCGACGAGCGTGTCGGGATAGAGCACGCCGTCGTTCTCGAACACCACGCGCGCGAGGTACTCGAGGTTGACCTGGTGCACGATGCCGGTGTCGGGCGGCACCGCCTTGAAGCCCTCGAAGGCCGTCTGGCCCCAGCGCAGGAACGCGTAGCGCTCGCCGTTGCGTTCGTACTCCCGCTCGGCGTTGATCTGGAACGCCTGCGCCGAGCCGAACGCGTCGACCTGGACCGAGTGGTCGATCACGAGCTCGACGGGGACTAGCGGGTTGATCGCCGCCGGGTCGCCGCCCATCTCGGCCATCGCGTCGCGCAGCGCCGCGAGGTCGACGACGCACGGCACGCCGGTGAAGTCCTGCAGGATCACGCGCGCGGGCGTGAACGCGATCTCCACGGACGGCTCGGCCTTGGCGTCCCACGTCGCCAGCGCCTCGACGTCCTCGCGCCGGACGCCGACGCCGTCCTCGTTGCGCAGCAGGTTCTCGAGCAGCACCTTGAGCGAGAAGGGCAGCCGCGCGACGTCGTATTTCGACTGCAGCGCCTCGAGGCGGTAGATCTCGTACGTCTGCCCGCCGACCTCGAGCTCGGCGCGCGCGTCGAAGGAGTTCTCGGAGCTCATTGGACCTTCCAGTCTATGGCTGAGAGGGGAAGCGGCCCTCGACCGCGAGGCCGCCGAGCGCTTCGGATTCCCCTACCCGCAGCTCGCCGTCGTGCAGCGCCACTTGCTGCGCAACGATCGCGAGGCCGAGGCCGGTTCCCGGCGCGACGGCTCCGTTGCCGCGTGCGAACGGCTCGAGCAGGCGCTCGCGCTCGTCCGCCGGGATGCCGGGGCCGTCGTCCTCGATCCGCATCACAACCGTGCCGTTCTCGCGCTCGAGCCCGACGCGGACGCGGCCGCCGGGGCGGCCGTGGAGGGCCGCGTTGTCGAGCAGATTGTCGACGAGCAGGCGCAGTCCGCCCGCCCAGCCGCGCAGCGCGGCCTCGTCGATCCTGTCGTCGAGCTCAAAGGCGGTTTCCGGGTGGCGACGGCGAGCGGCGTAGACCGCGGCGTCGACGAGGTCGCCCAGCTCGACGTCCTCGCGCGGCAGGCTCTCGGCCGCCTCACCGCGGGCGAGCGCTTGCAGCCCGTCGAGCAGGTGCACGATCCGCTCCTGCTCGGCGGCGGTGTCGCGCACGAGCGCCGCGCGCTGCTCCGGCGGCAGGTCGGGGTTGCGCTCGAGCGCGTCGAGGTTGGCGCGCAGGCCGGTCAGCGGCGTACGCAGCTCGTGCCCGGCGTCGGCGGCGAAGCGGCGGGTGGCGGCGCTGGAGGCCTGCAGCCGCGCGAGCATCGCGTTCAGCGCGGCGGCGAGCGAGCGCACCTCGTCCGGCCCCTCCTCCGGCAGCGGCGTGCTCAGGTCCTCGGCGCCGGTCACGCGGGCGGCGCCCTCCTGGAGCCGGCCCAGCGGACGAACCGCGAGCGTCGTGAAGCCCCAGGCGGCAAGGCCGGTGATCGCAAGCGCGCCGAGCCCGAGCACGATCACCAGCGTGCGGATGTCGGCGACGCGATCCTCGACGTCGTCGAGGCTGCCGAGCAGCTGCAGCCGCACGTCGCCGGGACCCTGCAAAGAGACGGTCAGCGAGCGCCAGTCCTCGCCGTCGATCGCGACGGTGTCGAAGCCGTCCTCGGAGGGGACCGCGGGCGGGTCGTCGGGAACGTCGCCGCGCCGCTGCACCACCTCGCCCTCGAACGCGAGCTGCACGAACGAGCCGCTCCCCGCGAGCAGCTGCTCGCCCGGCCCCGGCGGTCCCGGCCCGCCGGGCCGGTCGCCGAACGCGCCGCGCGGCCCGGCTCGGACGACGTCGGCCGCGCGCTGGCGCAGGTCGCGGTCGAGGTCGCGGCGGCCGTCGCCCTCGATCGCCGCCAGCAGCAGTGTGCCGCTGACCGCGCCACCGAGCGCGACCGCCAGCAGCGCCGCGAGCGTGATCCGGGCGCGCAAGCTGCGCGGCGCAAGCTGCGCCTTCATGGCCGCAGCGCCCAGCCGACGCCGCGCACGGTGCGCAGCGTGCGCGGCTCTCCGGCCGCCTCGAGCTTGCGCCGCAGGTAGCCGACGAAGACGTCGACGACGTTCGTCTCCACGTCCGAGGCGTAGCCCCAGACCAGGCGCAGCAGCTGCTCGCGCGACAGCACCTGGCCGCTGTGGCGGGCGAAGACCTCGAGCAGGTCGAACTCGCGCCGCGTCAGGTCGAGCTCGCGCCCGCCGCGGGTGGCGATGCGGCGGCGCGCGTCGACGACGAGGTCGCCGGCAACGAGCGGACCGGCGCCGGGCTCGCCCCGCCGGCGCAGCAGCGCGTGCAGGCGGGCGGTCAGCTCGGCGATCGCGAACGGCTTGACCAGGTAGTCGTCGGCGCCGGCCTGCAGGCCGGCGACGCGGTCGTCGACCTCGTCGCGCGCCGACAGGATGCAGACGGGTACGTCGAGCCCGGCCGCGCGCAGCCGGCGGACCACGCTGACGCCGTCGAGGTCGGGCATCGTCACGTCGAGGACGATGACCGACGGCGGCCGCTCGGCGATCGCGTCGAGCGCCGCGCGCCCCCCGGCCGCCGTGCTCACGGCGAAGCCCTCGAGGCGCAGCGCGCGCTCGAGGGCCTGCCGGACGGATGGCTCGTCGTCGACGACGAGGACCTGCGGCTCAGGGGCGACCACGCCCCCCATGATGGGGGAACGGAAGCGAGTCGAGCACCTCCTCGACCCGGCTCGCCGAGATGTTGAGCCGTTGGGCGAGCGCGGCCGCGAACTCGTCCTGCCGGGCCTCGCGCAGCTTGTCGAGCGCGTCCCGAAGCTTGGACTCCGATACGCCGAGCTCCTGCGCGAGGTCGGCGCCGAACGCGTCGTGCCTGTGGTCGCGCCAGCGCGGCGGCGGCCCGAGCTCGTCGCGCAGCTCGCGGAACGCTTCGCGCACCTTCGACGCCTCGATCCCGAGCTTGTCGGCGAGCGCGGCGGCGCCGGCGCGCGGCCCGCGATGGCGCGGGCGCTCGGAGCGCAGGTCGTCGAACGCCTGGCGCAGCTCGGATTCCGAGACGCCGAGCTTCTCGGCCAGCTGCTGCGCGATTTCGTCGTGTCTGTCGTCGTGCGCCTCGCGCAGCTTCTTCAGCGCCGCGGTCACGCGGTCCTCCGCGAGGCCGAGCTCCGCGGCGAGGTCCTGCGCCAGCTCGGCGTGGTGATCGTCGGGATCCGGACGATCCGCGCGAATGTCCTCGACCGCGGCCTCGAGCTCGTCGGCGGACACGCCGAGCCGGTCGGCGAGGTCGGTCAACCCCGGCCCGCGATGCGGCCCGAACGGCCCATGATCGGCGTCCCGCGCGGCGGCGGTCGACGATCCGTTCCCGACGGCGGCGGCGGTCCCGTCGCCGCGCTGGCTCCCGATCCCGTAGGCGACCGACGACACGGCGACGGCGGCCGTCAAGGCGATCGCGGTGGTTCTCGTTCGTCTGGACATGCGGTCGAGCATCGACCGCGCGTTTGTGAGGACGCTAAGAAACGGCGGTGGATGGGCGGACGATCGAAGGTATCTGATTTATCTGATACCGTGACGGGCGATGCCTCGGATGACCGCCACCGACGCTGCGCGGGCATTCTCCGACGTGCTCAATCGTGTCGCCGCCGGCGAGGAGATCGAAGTGACGCGCAGCGGCGCGCCGGGAGCCGTCATCGGACCCCCGAAGGCGCGGCTGACGTCTGCAGAGAGCTTCCGCGAGCTGATCGCCACTGCGCCAGGAGTCGACGCGGATTTCGCGCGCGAGCTTCGCGAGATCCGAGCCGCGGTTGCAGCACCTGACGCGGCGTGGCCGTCCTGATCGACACCGACGTGCTCGTGGAGCTCGAGCGCCCCGGATCGGCTGCGGCGCTCGAGCGCGTCGCCGGCGACGAGGAACGCGCGATCAGCGTCATAACGGTGAGCGAACTGCTCCATGGCGTGCTTCGCGCCACCGGCGCGCGCCGAGCGCGCCGCAGCGCCTTCGTCGAGCACGTTCTGACCGGCATGAATCCGATCCCGATCACCGAGCATGTCGCCCGGGTGCACGCCGGCGTCTGGGCGGAGCTCGCCGAGCGCGGGCAGGCCATCGGCGCACACGATCTGTGGATCGCAGCCACCGGCGTCGCTCACGATCTCGCGGTCGCGACCGGCAACGTCGCCGACTTCGAGCGCGTGCCGGGCCTCCGCGTGCTCGACGTCGCGGCGTGACCGCGCTGCGTCCCGCTGCGCCGGTCGGACCCGCTCCTTCATCGGCCGCCGTTCGCCGGCGCCACGCGGCGCGATCAGCGTGGCCGCCCCGATGAGTTCCTCACGGCCCGGAACGGCGCGAGGCCGGCCGCGCTGGGCGGCCGGCCTCGGCGTCCCTCGAGATCCTTCTCGAGCGGCTAGTGCTTCAGCGTCGCGCGCTCCGCCACGCGCCAGCCGTTGCCCTTCTTGTCCTTCGTGTCGACGCGCACCTTGATCTTCAGCGCGCCGTCGGTGTCGCCCGCCAGCGCGCGCAGGCCGCGCCTGTTGAGCTTCACGCGCACGGTCTTCTGCTTGCCGTCGCCGATCCGGACGAGCTTCTTGCCGATCCGATGGCCATCGTGGCGCAGCACGACCTTGCTCTCGCAGCGCTGATTCGCGATGCAGTGGAGCTTGAGTGCGACGGCGTCGCCGTCGAGCTTCGGCTTGCCGGGCATCAGCACGCGCAGCCGGCCGCCGAACGCGAGCTCGCATGCGCGGATCGTGTCGCGCCGGTCGACCAGCGCGAGATCGAACCCGTTGCCGCACTCGACCGCGTCGGCCGCCTTGTCGACCGCGTTGATGATGTCGTGGCCCTTGCCGCCGCCGAGCGCGTCCTCGCCGTCGGTGCCCCGGATCGCGTCGTTGCCGTCGTCGCCGTTGAACGTGCTCTTGATGAGGCCGGCCAGGCCCGCGGCGCCGCGGATGCGGTCGTTGCCCTCGCCCCCGTTCACGAGCAGGTTCTCGGTCGTGCCGATGTCGACGCTGAACGGAGCCGGGTCGACGCGTTCGAGGTCGACGCGGCCGGCGGTCGCCGACGGCTTGACCTCGAACTTCTCGTCGCCGGTGGCGCCGTTGACGACCGACGTGTCGTTGCCGTCGCCGCCCTCGTTGAGGTCGCTGTCGTCGCCAGGGTTCCAGATCATCGTGTCATCGCCCGGGCCGCCTCGCGACACGTCCTCGGTGCCGTCCGGGTTGTCGTCGCCGGTAATGCCGTCGTTGCCCTCGCCGCCGTCGAGCGTGTCGGGGCCGTCCCCGCCGTCGAGCGTGTCGTTGCCGCCGCCGCCGTCGACGTCGAGCGCGAAGCCGAGTGCAGCGATCGCGCCCTCGGAGGTGAACGAGTCGTCGCCGTTGTTGGCGTTCATGTCAAGCCGCTCGGCCGTCGTGATGTCGAGGCTGAAGAAGCCGCCCGCGCTGTCGGCGCTGCGCTCGAAACGCACGCCGCCGCCGGCCGCGGCCGGGTTGGCGGAGAACTTCTCGTTGCCGCCGCCGCCGTTGACCTCGATCGTGTCGGTGCCGTCGCCGCCGACGTTGATGTCGCTGCCGTCGCCGGGGTTCCAGACGAGCGTGTCGTCGCCGGTGCCGCCGCGCGAGTCGTCGAACGTCCCGTTCGGGTTGTTGTCGCCGATGATGCGGTCGTGGCCGGCGCCGCCCTCGATCACGTCGGCACGGTCGCTGCCGGTGATCGTGTCGTTGCCGTCGCCGCCGTCGATCGTCACCGACGTCAGGTTCGGGAAGTCGGCCGCGGTCACGCCGGTGAGCGAGATCACGTTGGCGCCCGGCCCGCCCTGCACGACGATCGAGTTGATCGTGTTGCACGGCGCGTCCGGCGTGAAGCCTTCACCGTTCACCTGCACGTTGCCGCTGACGCACGCGATGTTGATCGCGTCGTCGGCATCGCTCTTCACGGTCAGGACGCCGCCGGCGACTTCCTTGCTCACCGCGGCGTTCGCGACGCCCGGGAAGGCGAGCAGCGCGGCGACCGCCGCACCGACGAGCGCTCCCGCTTTCGGAACATGCCTCTGTGGTGCCACTGGAGCTCCTCCTGAGCTAGGGGTACGAGCCCAAGGACGCAGCGGCGCGGGCTTTATTCCCGGCTAGTGCACTTCCGACGGCATCCGCCGGGCGCCCGTCATCTCGAACACCCAGAAGTCCTCGCCGAGGACGGGCACCGAGACGTTGTAGACCGGGACCTCCCCCAGCGCGCCCGCGAACGTGCCGGCATGGGCGTGCCCGTGCAGGACGAGGTCCGGACCGTGCTCGCGCAGCGGCGCGGCGAGCCGGTCGGTGCCGAGGAACGGCCAGATGTCCGCGCGCTCGCCCTCGAGCGTCGCGGTGATCGGCGCGTAGTGCAGCAGCGCGATCCGGAACGGGCACAGCGCGATCGCGCGCAGCGCCTGGTCGAGCGCCTCTGCCTCGCGCATCGACTCGGCGTAGACGCTGCGCATCAGCGGCTCGCCGAAGTCGGGGATGTGGGCGCCGTCGAAGCCGCCGCCGAAGCCCTTGCACCCGGCGACGCCGACCTCGGTCCCGCACAGCTCGAGCACGCGGTGGTCGCGCTCGAGCACGTCGATGCCGCCCTCCTGGAGCACGGCGACGAGCTCGTCGCGGCGGTTGCAGTGCCAGTCGTGGTTGCCGAGCACGGCGAGCACGGGCACGTCGAGCCCGCGCACCGCCGCCGCGACGAGCGCCGCCTGCTCGGGCTTGCCGTGCGTCGTCAGGTCGCCGGCCAGCAGCACGAGGTCGACGCGGTCGCGCAGGCCGGCGAACGCGGCGGCCCAGCGCTCCTCGTCCGCCTCGCGCCCGAGGTGGATGTCGCCGGTCGCGGCGATCCGGATCGCGCACTCCTCGCGCGCCTCGCTGCCGGGGGTGCTTTCGGACCGGATGGCCATGCGCCGCACGGTACCCGGGTATGAGGCTCGGCATGACGTCAGACGAGCAGCCGTTCTCGGACATCGAGGCGACGCTCAAGAAGGCCGCAGCCGCGCTGCGCGGTGCCGACGTGCCGTTCCTGCTGGGCGGCAGCCTCGCCTCGTGGGCGCGCGGCGGGCCCGAATCGCGCCACGACCTCGACCTGATGATCAAGCGCGAGGACGTCGAGCGCGCGCTGACAGCGCTCACCGAGGCGGGGATGCGCGCCGAGGATCCGCCGGAGGAATGGCTCGTCAAGGCGTGGGACGGCGACGTGCTGGTCGACGTGGTGTTCTCGCCGAAGGGGCTGCCGATCGACGACGCCGTGATCGCGCGCGGCGACGACATGAGCGTGCTGTCGATGCAGATGCGCGTGATGGCGATCGAGGACGTGCTGATCACGAAGCTGATGTCGATCACCGAGCACAGCCTGCGCTACGAGGGGCTGCTCGCGATCGCGCGAGCACTGCGCGAGCAGATCGACTGGGCGCAGGTGCGCTCCGCGACGTCCTCGTCGCCGTTCGCGCGCGCGTTCTTCGTGCTGCTGGAGGGCCTGGAGATCCTGCCGACGCAGCCCGCCGCACCGCGCTCTGGCGCGCGCGTCAGGGTGGTCACAGACGGCGGTTCGACGGCCGCTGCACCGGGGTAGCCGCGCCCTATGGCAGCCAACACGATCACGCGCGGGCGCCTGCGCCGGCTCGCCGGGCTGCGGCCCGAGCGCGGGCTCGTCCTCTCGGTCTTCTTCAACCTCGACCCGAGCGAGTTCCCGACGCCCGCCGCGCGCGCCACCGAGGTCAACTCGGTGGTCACCGCCGCGGCGCACAAGGTCGAGCAGGCCGAGTCGATCGGCCACGACGAGCGCCAGGCGCTGCGCGCCGACGTCGAGCGCGTGCGCGAGGTGCTGACGGGCTCCGACGTCGCGTCGAACGGCACCCACGGTCTCGCCGTCTTCGCGTGTGGCCCCGCCGACCTGCTCGAGGTCGTGCGCCTGCCGCACCCGATCGAGTCGCGCGCGCTGGTCGACGACCGCCCGTGCGTCGAGCCGCTCGTGCGCAGCGAGTCGCGCGACCGCTGGTGCGTCCTGCTCGTCAACCGCCGGACCGCGCGGATCTTCCTCGGCACGGCCGACGCCCTCGAGGAGACCGACCGGATCACCGACGACGTCCACCAGCAGCACGATCAGGGCGGCTGGTCCCAGGCCAACTACGAGCGCTCGGTCGAGCAGGAGAAGCTCAACCACCTGATCCGCGCGACCGAGACGCTGTTCACGCGCTTCAAGCGGCGGCCGTTCGACCGCCTCGCGGTCGGCGCGCCGCAGGAGCTCGTACGCGAGGTCGAGCAGCGGCTGCACCCGTACCTGCGCGAGCGGCTCGCGGGCAGGCTCGGGGTCGACGTGGAGAACTCCTCGCTGGGCGACGTCGCGGCGGCCGCCGCGCAGGTGATCGACCGCCACGTCGCGGCGGTCGAGCGCGAGGCGCTCGACCGCATGGCGCAGGGCATCGGCCGCGGCGACCGCGGCGTCTCGCGGCTCGAGCCGGTGCTGGATGCGCTGCAGCAGCAGCGGGTCGAGATCCTGCTGCTGGCCGAGGACTTCGACGCCCCGGAGCTCGACGAGGCGCTCGAGCTGGCGATCAAGCAGTCGGCGCAGGTGATCGTCGTGCGCCACCACGACGATCTCGTCGTGCACGGCGGGATCGGCGCTGTGCTTCGATTCTGATGTGCTGATCGGTTGGCGCAATGCGTGAGCTTCCGCTCCCGGAGCACTTCGACGCGAGCGGAGTGGACGCCGTGTGGCGGGTTCCGTACGAGGACCGCGCGCGCGAGGCGCGGGCGTGGGCCGAGCGTCACCACCTTGGTCCAGCGGATGAGGACTCGTTTCGCATCTGCCTGCTCGCCGTCGACGTCCAGAACACCTTCTGCATCCCCGGCTTCGAGCTCTTCGTCGCCGGGCGCTCGGGCACCGGCGCCGTCGACGACAACCGGCGCCTGTGCGAGTTCATCTATCGCAACCTCGGCACGATTACGCGGATCGTTCCGAGCCTCGACACGCATCATCCGATGCAGGTGTTCCACGCGATCTGGCTGATCGACGAGCACGGCAACCATCCCGCCCCCTACACGCTTGTTTCGGCCGAGGACGTCGCGGCGGGCCGCTGGAGGGTGAACCCGGCCGTCGCCGCGGCGCTCGGGCTCGACATCGACTACGCGGAGCGCCACCTCACCCACTACACGCACCGCTTGGCCGATGGAGGGAAGTACGACCTCACGATCTGGCCCTACCACGCGATGCTGGGGGGCATCGGGCACGCGCTCGCGTCGGCGGTCGAGGAGGCGATCTTCTTCCACGCCATCGCCCGGCACAGCCAGCCCGCGTTCCAGGTCAAGGGCGACAGCCCGCTCAGCGAGCACTACTCGATGCTCGGCCCGGAGGTGACCGAGGGACCGGACGGCGATCGCCTGGGCGGCAGGAACACCGCGCTCATCGACACGCTGCTCAGGTTCGACGCCGTCGTCGTGGCCGGACAGGCGAAGAGCCACTGCATGGCGTGGACCATCGACGACCTGCTCACCGACGACGTCGTACGCCAGCGGCTGGCACCGCGGACATACCTGCTGGAGGACTGCACCTCCGCGGTCGTCGTGCCACCGGCCGTCGACTACACGGATGAAGCGGACGCCGCCTTCCAGCGTTACGCCGCCGCGGGCATGCACGTGGTTCGCTCGACCGAGCCGATTGGTGCCTGGCCGGGCGTGGCGGACGCCGTGAGCCACGGGTGAGGCAGCAGCGCGTAGCGGTTTGACACGTCACCGCCGCGGATGGGAGGGTCGTCCGGACCCGAACCCCCGCCCCAGGGAGGCTGCAGCATGGAACGGCACGGCGCGGAGAGCTACTTCGTGCTCGGCGAAGGGCTGCTCGACGAGAGCGCGAACGGGCGTGCGAGCGCGCTCGCGGCCAGCGCCGCGCCGACGGCGGTGCCGTTCCGGTTCTCGCGCATGGGCCCGCGCGGCGTCGGCGTACAGCTGCCCGAAGGGGTCCGCAAGAAGCTCGCGAACGCGATGACGCGGGGCGGCGGCGGCGCCCAGGGCATCCCGGCCGGCTTCACCTACCTCGGGCAGTTCATCGACCACGACCTGACGTTCGACAAGACGACGGTCATGCTCGGGCAGCGCATCTCGCCGATCAACCTGCTCCAGGGCCGCTCCCCCAGCCTCGACCTCGACTCGCTCTACGGCGCCGGCCCGCTCGACCCCGGCTCGAAGAAGTTCTACAAGCCCGACGGCCTGCGGCTCAAGACCGGCAAGACCGTCGCTGCGGGCGATCCCGCCATGAACGGCTTCGACCTGCCGCGCGGCGAGGGCAACTCGAACAAGGCGAAGCGCAAGGCGATCATCCCCGACTTCCGCAACGACGAGAACCTCGCCGTCGCACAGACCCACCTCGCGTTCATCCGCTTCCACAACCGGATCGTCGACACGCTGCCGTCCGGGATCCCGCCCGCGCAGCGCTTCGAGGCCGCGCGCGAGCTGGCCGTCAAGCACTACCAGTGGATGATCCGCACCGACTACCTGCCGCGGATCTGCGCCCAGGGCGTTCTCACCGACGTCTTCAACAACGGCCGCAAGGCGTTCGAGGTCGGCGTCGATCCGACCGACGTGCCGACGATGCCGATCGAGTTCTCGATCGCTGCATTCCGGCTCGGCCACGCGATGATCAGGCGCGCCTACAACTGGAACATCCGCTTCGACGACGGCGCCGGCACGCTCGACTGGCTGTTCATCTTCTCGGCCACCGGCGGCGACCTCGGCGGCGAGCTCAGGCTCGCCAGCAACTGGATCGCCGACTTCCGCCGCCTGTACGACTTCAAGGAGGCCAACCGCAACGATCTCGCCGTGCCCGCGCGCAAGTTCAACCGCGCGATGCGGATCGACACGACGCTCGTCAACCCGCTCAAGAACCTGCCCAAGGGCACGTTCGGCGGCCCGCAGGTGCCGGTCGACGATCCGCGCGCCAACCTCGCATTCCGCAACCTGACGCGCGCGAGGATGGTGCGGCTGGCGACGGGTCAGCAGATGGCGCGGTTCCTCAAGAACAAGGGCGTCAACGTGACGACGCTGACGAAGAAGGAGCTCCGCGACGGCAAAGGCGGCGCGGAGCTCGACAACCTCAGCCAGGCGCAGCGCCAGGCGGCGCTCAAGGACACGCCGCTGTGGTTCTACATCCTGCGCGAGGCCGAGCTCAACAACGGCAAGCTCAAGGGCGTCGGCGGCCGGATCGTGGCCGAGACGTTCCACCGCGCGATGGAGGGCAGCCAGCACTCGATCGTGCGCGACACCGCGTGGCGCCCGACGCTCGGGCCGAACAGCAACACGTTCCGCATGGTCGACCTGCTGCTGTTCGCGTTCGAGGGGAAAAAGGAGCTGCTGGCGCCCCTCGGTTAATCGAGCGCGGCCGCCCTGGCGGGCCGGAGCCCTCCGGGGCGGCCGCGAACGGTCTATGCGGTCGCACAGATGGCGTAAGCGCGGGCGCGCCAGTCGGCGGCGATGCCGTCCTGATCCTCGCGGCCCGTCACGGTCACGCTCGTCAGCCCCGCGCTCGGCGTGAGATCGTCGAGCACGACCTGGCCCGCGTCCTGCTTGATCTCCGCGCCGGCTCCGAGCACGCGCTTGCCCGCAGGACATGTCGCGACGGCGCTCTTGGCGTTGGAGTTCAGCGCGCTGGCTCCCGTGACCAGCTCCAGACCGGGCAGCGGGTTGGCGCAGACGGCATGAGCGCGAATGAACCAGTCGTCGGCCGTGCCGTTCTGGTTCTCCAGGCCCCTGACGGTCACCTTCGTCAGCTCCGGATCGGGGATGAGGTCGTTCATCACGACGTGGCTCTCCTCGCCGATGATCTCACCGCCGGCGCCGACCAGCCGCTTGCCCGCGGGGCAGACCGCGGTCATGTGCTTGTTGTTGGAGTTGCTCGGCCCGTCCGCCTGCACGATCTGCAGACCGGCGAGCGGGTCAGCGCAGATCGAGTAGGTGCGGACGAACCAGTTGGCGTCCGTGCCGTCCTCGTCCTCGACGGCGATCGCGGTGATGCCGAACAGCCCGGGCCTCAGCCTGTCCAGCTCGACCTCGCCGAGCCCGCCGGTGATGTCTCCGCCGCCGCCCAGCAGCCGCTTGCCATCCGGGCATGGAGCGCCGTTGACCTTGACGTTCGTCGAGTTGAACTCGCTGGTCCTCAGCACCCGCTCGAGACCCGGCACCGCCGCCGAGGCCGCCGTCGCCGTCACCAGCGCGACGATCACGGCGCCGGCCACCGAAGCCAGCGCGATCGCGTCTCGCGCGCCCTTCCGATAGCGCGTTCTCATGACGCACCTTTCACTCGGCCCCGACCCGTCCGGGGTCAGGGCGGTTTTGCTAGTGGCGCCAAGGACCCCCGCATCACTGGCGCCATTCCCACACTTATCGCCAGCCCTGCTGGGTGGTCAGGGCCGAAACTTCGGTCCGACGGGCATCGACGAGCGTCCACGCCGGCTTATTCGCGGCTAGAGCACCCGGTCGAGCCGCGGGTTCGGCCTGAGCTCGCGGCCGACCTTCGCGCACGGACGGCCGTCGACCATGACGACGTCGGCCGTGAAGTCGTTCGAACCGCGGATCAGCGACGAGCCGACGCCGTAGGAGTCGACCGGCACGGCGGCCGCCTCGAACGCGCGGATGCGCTCCGCGTCGAAGCCGCCGGAGACGACGATGTGGACGTCGCCGAAGCCGGCGGCGTCCAGCTCGTCGCGCACCATCCGGACCAGCTCCGGCGCGACCCCCTTCGGCGCACGCTCCCCGTGGAGACGCTGGAGCGAGCGGTCCGCGATCCGGTCCGACGTGTCGAGCCGCACGCCCCACAGCGCCGGCCCGAGCTCGCGCGCGACCGCGAGCGCGGTGCGGACGGAGTCGTTGTCGAAGTCGACCAGCACCGTGACGTTCATCGCGCTCGCGTAGCGGCGCGCGAACGCCGCGGCCGCGGCGACCGTGTCGCCGCCGTACGCCGCGATCAGGCCGTGCGGAACGGTCCCGACGCCGCGCCCGCCCCACCACGACGCCTGCGCGTCGGTCGACACGCCGATCGCACCGGCGACGTGCGCCGCCCAGCCGTCACCCGTCTGCACGAGCCAGTGGTCGTGGCGCGCGGGGAAGAACAGAATCGGCTTGCCGTGCGCCGCCTCGACGACCTCGGCGACGTTGCGCATGATCAGCGTGCGCCGCGCCATGCAGCCGAGGTACACCGTCTCGAGGTGGGCGAAC
>Ga0081538_10002494_pt1 | contig 17939 bp, 14 predicted proteins | sample TabmetS5T2R1_FD_71022 | JGI IMG/M metagenome (GOLD analysis project Ga0081538, IMG submission 71022) | Tabebuia heterophylla rhizosphere microbial communities from the University of Puerto Rico - S5T2R1 | ecosystem: Host-associated > Plants > Roots > Rhizosphere ... | reverse complement strand
GACGATCTGGCCCAGGCATCCAACGGGGCCGACCTCGCCGCGGCCGAGACGCGAGTCGAGGTCGTCCTGGCCGACATCCGCAACCGGGAGCGGGTCGTCAACCTGTTCATGCGCTCCCGGCCCGACATCGTCTTCCATGCCGCCGCCCACAAGCACGTGCCCGTGCTCGAGCTCCACCCGGAGGAGGCCCTGGCCACCAACGTCCTCGGCACGGCCAACCTGGCCGACGCCGCCGTGGCCACCGGGACCGGGCACTTCGTGCTCATCTCCACCGACAAGGCGATCAACCCCAAGAGCGTCATGGGGGCCTCCAAGTGGCTGGCCGAGCAGGTGGTGCGGAGCCTCCAGAACGGCCGGACCGTGTTCTGCGCCGTCCGCTTCGGCAACGTGCTCGGCAGCCGGGGGAGCGTGGTCCCGACCTTCTTCCGCCAGATCGCCCGGGGCGGGCCGGTCACCGTCACCGACCCCAACATGGCCCGCTACTTCATGAGCGTGCAGGAGTCGGTCCAGCTGGTGCTGCAGGCGGCGGCGCTGTCCACCGGAGGCGAGGTCTTCACCCTCGACATGGGTGAGCCGGTGCGGATCATGGACCTGGCCGAGCGGCTCATCCGCCTGTCAGGCCGGATACCCGGGCGCGACGTCCCCATCGAGATCACCGGCGCCCGCCAGGGCGAGAAGATCTTCGAGGACATCGTGGCCGGCGACGAGGAGCAGCTGCCGAGCGGCCACCCGGCGATCGTGGTGTCCCGGCCGCCCGTGCCTGACCGGGCCGCCGTCCACCACGCCCTGACCTGGCTCGAGCGACTCGTCCGGGAGGCGCCGGCGCCCGAGGCCGGCCGCCGCATGGTCGACCTGGCCAGCGGGTCCCTGTACTCCCCGCCGATCGCCGCCGCCAGCGACCCGGCCGCCGTCTAGGCGTCAGGGCGTCGACGGCGTGATGGTGGTCGTCGTCGGCAGGGCGATGGTCGTCGTCGGCGCGGTGGTCGGGGTGGTCGTCGGGGTGGTGGTGGCCGGCCGGGTGGTCGGGGTCGTCGGCCGGGGGCCGCCGCCGCCCGGGCTGGGGTCGCCGGTGGTGACCGTCGCCCTTCGCTCGACGGCACTGGTGGCCGTCGAGCGCCGGCCGGCGGAGCCCTCGAAGGCGCCAGCACCGGCGGGACCGACCCGGATCACGGTCGTGGTGGTGACGCGCTTGGGCCCGGTGGTGGTGGGGACACCGGAGCTTGCCGGCGCGATCGTGGGCGGGGGCGAGAACCCGGTGCCGAGGGCGTCGCAACCGGGGCCGCAGCGGCTCTGGGCGGCCAGGGCGAAGGCGACGGAGAAGGCGACCAGGGCGAAGGCCGAGAACCCGGCCACCCGCACCCGCCGCCGTTCCCGCCAGCCCTGGACGACCGTGGCCGCCACGCGCGAGGCCCGCTCCACCAGGTCCTCCCGGCTGGCTTGGCTGTCGGCCGGAGCCCCTCGCTCCAGGGCGGGGGCGGGCGCCGGGCCGGCGCCAGGGGGCGACAGGCCGAGGGCGGCGGCCAGGGTCATGGTCGAGAACGGCCGCTCCACCAGGGTCCAGGTCGACTCCGCGGGGACGCCGACGCTGCGGTGGCCACGCTCGGCGAGCACGATCAGCTCGCCGCCGTAGCGCCGGCGGAGCTCGCCCAGCGTGCCGGCGTCGTCGTGGGCCAGGTCGAGCACCGCGGTGTCGGCGTCGGCGAGCCCGTCGCGCTCGACCGCCTCGTGGAGAGAGGCGAAGCGGGTCAGGGCGCCGCCGCTCCCGAGCAGGTGCTCGAGCATGGCCGCCAGGCCCGCGCTCCCGGAGACCAGCACCACCCGCCGCCGGTGGAGCTCGCCGGGCCGGCTCCCGCTGGTCTCCCTCTCCGCCGTGCTCACCTGACGGCCGCCTCCCGTGGTCGGTGGGCTCCCCCACATGCCGAGTGGCGGCACGAAGCCGCCACCGTCCACTCTTCCAGGCGTTCCCGGCATCCAGCCGATACGTCAGCAGAAGCCGTATCTTTGGCTTACGGCAGATTGCCCGTTCGGGGTCGCCCGGCTACGTAGCCCGACGCCGCCTCGCGGTCACCACGCCGGCCCCGAGCCGCCGGCGGCAGGCAGCTGGACCGGGTTGTACCGAGATGCGCGGGGTCGATCGCCGTAGCGGCGATGGGGCGGCCGACGTATCGCAGCCACGATGGCCTGGACGGCTCACATTGGGGCATGAGGTGCGAACTGGCCCGCACTACCTACGGCATCCATACGATGCCAGGTACGTCTAAGTGGGGTTAGTACCGCCCAGATCCGTTTCATACGATGCCTCCGGGCGAACACGAAGGAAAGCATCCGACCACCCAGCGAGGTTTACCCGGCATGACCGCCGGATCGGACGTCGTCTGCGACATCGCTGGAGCCCGTCGGAGGGTGTACGCGCCAGGGGGAGGCAACGGCCTGCAACGGGCAATCCGTCGAGGCACCTCACGACACCTCCATGTCGAGGGTCGCCGCCGGCTGCTCCGGAACGGTCGTGGTGACGCGAGGTGTGAGCGAACGCGAGCAGAGCGGGGGAAGGCGTGGAGCTCAACGAGGTACTGGTAAGGATCTTCGGTCGCCACAAGCGGCTCATCGTCCTGCTGCTGCTGGCCGGGGTGCTGGCCGGCGTCGCCATCCATCTCGGCGACCCGCCCAGGTACTCGGCCACGGCGCGGCTCGTGCTGGACACGACCGACCCCGAGGACCAGGCCCAGTCGGGGGTGATCGCCGACACCGCCCGGGCCATCGCCACCGGTCCCTCCCTGGTGCGGGACGCGCTGGAGGAGATCGGGGTCCGCCGGGACGCGACCGAGCTGGCCAGGCGCCACATCGACGTCCAGGCGCTGGGCAGCTCCGGCATCATGCAGCTGTCGGTCACCGACACCGATCCCGAGGTGGCGGTGGGCCTGGCCAACGCCGTGGCCGAGGCCGTCATCGCCTCCCGCCTCGAGGTCACCTCCGGCCAGGCCGAGAGCGTTGTCCGCAAGCTGGACCGGGAGATCGCCGACCTCCAGCGGCGCATCGACGGGCTGACCGGGCCGGCCGGCGACCCGCAGGTCCAGCGCCTGCGGGACACGCTCACCCAGCGCCTGGCCCAGATCCAGGCCGAGCGGGCCAGCATCGAGGCGGCCCGGGCCGAGCGGCCCAGGGCCGCCGTCCTGGACGAGGCCGTCCTGCCGGCCCGGCGCGTCCCCGGCCGCCTGCTCCCCGACGCCGTCCTCGGCGGGATGCTGGGCCTGCTGGTCGGCATCGGCGTGGCCGCCGCGGTCGAGAGCCTCCGGCCGACGCTGGTGGGACGGACCGCCATCGCCCGCGGCACCGAGGCGCCGGTGCTGGCCGAGCTCGCCGGCCCGCCCAACCGACGGGCCCAGCGCCACGGCTGGGAGCCGGCCGACGTGGCCGAGGCGGCCATGCACGTCGAGCTGGTGGCGGTGGCCGCCGGCGTGCAGCAGGTGCGGCTGATGGCCCTCGACCGGCAGCTCGACCTGTCCAACCTCGTCGACGCCCTGGGGAACTCGCTCAAGACGGCCACCGTGCAGCAGGCCGAGACGCCCACCGCCCGCCGCCGGCGGACGGGCAAGGCCGGCCAGGAGCCCGACACGGCGCAGAACGGCGACAGCCGGGTCGGGCTGGTGCTGGTCACCCCCTCGGTGGTGAAGCTGGCCGAGCTCGACCCGGTCAAGGACTTCCTCACCATCTCCGGCTGGCCGCTGCTGGGCGTGATCGTCTACCAGGCCCAGCGCAAGCGGACGCCGCGGGCCGACCGGGCCGGCTGGCCCCAGGACGACGACTACAGCGAGGTCGACGCATGACAACCCCGGTCCAGTCCACCGCGACCGAGCGCATCCCCTTCGCCCGCACCACCATCAGCGACGAGGCCCAGCAGGCCGTGGCCAAGGTGCTGTCGTCGGGCTGGGTCACCACCGGTCCGGAGGTGGCCGCCTTCGAGCGGGACTTCGCCGCCTGGCTCGGCGCCGAGCACGCCGTCGCCGTGGCCTCCTGCAGCGCCGCGCTCGAGCTGTCGCTGCGGTCGCTCCGGCTGCCGCCGGGCTCGCCGGTGCTGTCGTCGACCATCACCTTCTGCGGGGCGGTGAACGCGATCCTGCACGCCGGTCTGCGACCCGTGCTGGTCGACGTGCACCCCGAGACGCTCATGCCCGACGCCGACACCACGGCCGCGGCCGTCCGCCGGTCCGGCGCCCCGGCGGCCATGGTGGCGCTGCACTTCGCCGGCCACCCGGCCCCGGTCGAGGCGCTGGCCGACGCCGCCGGCCTGCCCCTGGACCGGGTGGTGGAGGACGCCGCCCACGCCGTCGGCACCCGGGTCGGCGACCGGGCCGTGGGGACGATCTCGGCGGCCACCTGCTTCAGCTTCTACGCCACCAAGAACCTGCCCATCGGCGAGGGCGGGATGGTCACCACCGGCGACGCCGCCATCGCCGACTACGTGCGCCGCAGCCGGCTCCACGGGATGAGCCGCGACGCCTGGAAGCGGTACCTGCCCGGGTCGAGCTGGCGCTACAGCGTCGACGAGGCCGGCCTCAAGGCCAACATGACCGACGTGCAGGCCGCCATCGGCCGGGCCCAGATGGGCCACTTCGCCGGCTGGCAGGCACGGCGGTCCGAGATCGTCGCCCGCTACGACCGGGCCCTGGCCCAGGTCCCCGGCATCGGGCTGCCGGCCCGCCCCGCCGAGGGGGGCCACGCCTGGCACCTGTACGTCATCCGTGTGCTGCCGTCGTTCCCCCTGTCGCGCGACCAGCTCATCGCCCACCTGCATGCGCGCGGCATCGACTGCTCGGTGCACTTCATCCCGATGCACACCCAGCCCTACCTGGGCCGGATCCTCGGCGACGAGGTCGACCCGGGGCGGTTCCCGGCGGCGGAGACGGCCTTCGAGCAGATCGTCTCCCTGCCCCTGTACCCGGCCCTCGGGGACGAGCAGGTCGACCGGACCTGCGCCGCGATCGCCGAGGCGGCCACGCATGGCAACGGCGCCCCCGTCGGCAACGGCGGCGCGGATGAGAACGGACAACACCGCTGATCGACGACCCATCAAGGAGGCCGAGCTGATGACGACCGCCCGGGGAAACGGCGCCATCGACCTGACCGACAAGCCAACCATCCGCCGCATCTGCGTGATCGGCGGGGCCGGCTACGTCGGTTCGGTGCTGGTCGAGCGCCTCCTCGACGACGGCTACGGCGTCACCGTCCTGGACGCGCTGCTGTACGGCGACGACGGCATCCGTGACGTCAGCGACCGGCCTGGCTTCGAGCTGGTCAAGGGGGACCTGCGCAACATCGAGGCGGTCGTGGCCGCCTGCCGCTCCGCCGACGCCGTCGTGCACCTGGGCGCGCTGGTCGGCGACCCGGCCTGCGAGCTGGACGAGCAGCTGACGCTCCAGATCAACCAGGAGGCCACCTTCACCGCCGCCGCCGTCGCCCGCGGGCTGGGCATCCAGCGGTTCGTGTTCGCCTCCACCTGCGGCGTCTACGGCGCCACCGACGACCTGCTGGACGAGGACTCGCCGGTGGCTCCGATCTCGCTGTACGCCCAGAGCAAGCTGAAGTCGGAGGAGCTGCTGCTGTCGATGGCCGGCGACGGCTTCCACCCCACCGTCCTGCGGTTCGGCACCTTCTACGGCCGCTCCCCGCGCGAGCGCTTCGACCTGGTCATCAACCTGCTGACGGCCAGGGCGGTGGCCGAGGGCGAGATCCACATCAACGGCGGCCAGCAGTTCCGGCCCTTCCTCCACGTCGCCGACGGCGCCGAGGCCATCATCGGCTGCCTGCTGGCGCCGGCCGAGGTCGTCACCGGCCAGGTGTTCAACGTCGGCTCCGACGACCAGAACCACCGCCTGACCGACGTCGCCGAGCTGATCGCCGAGCTCGTGCCCCAGGTCCAGGTCAGGTACCAGGAGGCGGCCGCCGTCGAGGCCAACTACCGGGTGTCGTTCGCCCGCGTCCGCGCCGCGCTCGGCTTCGTCCCCCGGTACTCGCTGCGCCACGGGATCGCCGAGGTCAGGGACGCGGTCCAGAGCGGCAGGATCGCCGACTACACCGAGGCCAGGTACAGCAACGTCAAGGCGATGGCCAGCGGTCAGGCCGCGCTGGCGCTCGAGGGCGAGCACCAGGTGACCTCCCGGGCCGCGGTGGGCTGAGGAGCGCGCTCGTGAGCCCGCCGACACCACTGGCCGTCCCCAGGTCGGGCCCGGCCCCGGGCGCCGGGGCCGACCGGGCCCGGACGGCCACCGGCGACGGGCTGGCCAAGGCCGGCGTCGTCCTCGGCATCGCCACCCTGCCCATCCTGACGCCGAAGTTCGCCAACAACCTGGCCCCGGCCGACCTCGGGCTGGTCCTCGGCATCGCCATGGTGCTGCTGTGGGCGGGGTCGACCAGGCTGCCGCTGCGGCTGCCGTTCGCCGCCGGGATGGGCCTGATGGTCATCGCCGGGACGCTGTCGGCGTTGTTCGGGGACCTGCCCTGGCAGGGGGCCGTCACCATCGTCCAGGACCTCTACCTGCTGGCCTGGGCGGCGGCCCTGGCCAACTTCGGCCGGACGGCGGCGGCGGCCGGGTTCGTCGTCCGCGCCTGGTGCCTGACCGCCACCATCTGGGCCGTCGCCCTGGTCGCCGTCTACGGCCCGGCGGCGGCCGCCGCCGGGTCCGACCAGCGGGCCGGCTTCACCTTCGGCGAGGAGAACGCGGCCGGCCTCTGGTTCGTGCTGTCGCTGATGGTCGTCCTGGCCGGTCGCTACCCGCGGCGCCGCGGCTGGCGGGCCGTGGCCATCGTCAGCCTGACGCTGGGCACGCTGCTGTCCGGCTCGCTGGGCGCCATCAGCGGGCTGCTGGCCGGCCTGGCCACGGCCCTGACGCTCCAGGTCAGGGCCCGTCGGGGACCGGACACGGCCATCGCCCTGTCCCTGGCCCTGCTGCTCGGGGTCGGGTCGATGGGCCTGCTGGTGGTCCGCAGCGACCTCATCCAGGCGGCCAGCGTCAGCTCCAACGCGCTGATCCGCAACTCCGTCGGGCGCGGGGCCGACAGCGCCGCCGACCGCACCGAGCTGGCCTCCGAGACGCTTGGCCTGTGGACGACCTCGGGGCTGCTCGGCCGCGGGCCGGTCACCACCGAGCACACCCTGCGCCAGCAGCAGGCCGCCTACCCGCACGAGGCCCACAACGACTGGATCGCCGCCCTGATCGAGCGGGGCATCCTCGGCATGGCCGGGCTCCTGCTCCTCGTCCTGGAGATCTTCCTGCTGTGCGTCGCCATCTGGAACCCGGTCCGGCTCCGGAGCGGGTTCGCGGCCGCGCTGCCGGCGCCCGCCTACGTCGTCGGGGCCGTGGTCACGGTCGGCGTCTACAGCCTGACGCACGAGTCGCTGCACGAGCGGCCGGTGTGGACGCTGCTCGGCCTGCTGGCCGCCTTCGGCCTGTGGGGCAGGCCGACCCGATGGTCCTGGGGGGGATCGACATGATCGCGTTGGTGACCGGGGCGGCCGGGTTCGTCGGCTCCCACCTCTGCCAGGCCCTGCTCGACGACGGCGCCGAGGTCGTGGGCGTCGACTGCTTCACCGACTACTACGGGCGGGCGGCCAAGGAGGAGCGCCTGGCCCCGCTGCTGGGGCGGCCCGGGTTCCGCTTCGTCGAGGCCGACCTGTCCACGGCCCCGGTCGCGCCGCTGCTGGCCGACGTCGACCGCGTCTTCCACCTGGCCGGACAGCCCGGCGTCCGCGCCTCCTGGGGGCCGGACTTCGACCTCTATCTCCGCCACAACGTGGCCGCCACCCAGCGCCTGCTGGAGGCGTGCAAGCGCCGCCCCCTCGACAAGCTCGTCTACAGCTCGAGCTCGTCGGTCTACGGCGACGCCGAGACCTACCCGACGCCCGAGTCGCTCCGGCCCCAGCCGGTCTCGCCCTACGGCGTCACCAAGCTGGCCGCCGAGCACCTCTGCGAGACCTACCGCAAGAGCTTCGGCGTCCCGGCCGTCTCCCTGCGGCTGTTCACCGTCTACGGCCCCGGGCAGCGGCCCGACATGGCCTTCTCCCGCCTGGTCCGGGCCGCCCTGTCCGGGGAGCCGTTCGAGGTCTACGGGGACGGCCGCCAGACCCGCGACTTCACCTTCGTGACCGACGTCGTCCAGGCCATGCGCGACGCCGCCGACTCGCCCTGGTGCGGGGTGGCCAACATCGGCGGCGGCGCCCGCACCTCGCTGAACGAGGTCCTCGCCATCGTCGCCGAGCTCTGCGGCGACCTGCGCCTCGTCCGCCGACCCCGGGCCGTCGGCGACGTCCGCGACACGGCCGCCGACATCTCCACCGCCGAGGCCGCCTTCGGCTACCGGCCCAGGACCTCGCTGCGTGAGGGGCTGGCGGCGATGGTGGCCGCCGAGCGCCGGCCCCAACAGGCCTTGCGATGAGCCGGACCAGGCGCTGGCTGCCCGCCCCGCCGCCGGTCGTCCCGCCCGGACGGTTCCCGCCCGGCCCGGACCCGGCCCGGGTCAAGGTGCTGCACGTCATCACCAGGTTCGAGGCCGGCGCCGGCGGCAACACCCTGCTGTCGGCGGTGGGGATGGACCGGCGGCGCTACGAGGTCTGGGTCGCCGGCGGGGCCGGCGGCCCCCTGTGGGCGCAGGCCGAGCGCCAGGGGGTCAGGACCGTCCAGATCCCCGGGCTGGTGCGCGAGGTCGCCCCGGGCGCCGACCTCAGGGTCCTGCTCCGGCTGGTCGGGCTGCTCCGCCGGGAGCGGTTCGGCATCGTCCACGTCCACTCGGCCAAGGCCACCTTCCTCGGGCGGCTGGCCGCGTTCCTGTGCCGCACCCCGGTGATCGTGGTCACCCTGCACGGCCGCGACCCGTGGTGGCCGGCCCCGGACGGCTCCGCCACCCAGCTCCGCCAGGTGATGTCGCGGGGGCTGCGCACCTTCCTGTTCCTGGAGCGGGCCCTGCGGCCGGTCACCCACGGCTTCGTGGCCGTCGCCCCCACCGTGGCCCGTGACGGGGTGCTGGCCCGGATCGCCGCCCCCCGCCGCACCGACGTGGCCCCCTCGGCCGTCGACCTGGACGCCATCCCCGCCGACGCCGACCCCTCGGTCCGCCTGGAGCTCGGCCTCCCCGACGACGCGGTGGTGGTGGGGACGGTGGGCCGGATCGACGCCCAGAAGGCGCCGCTCGACTTCGTCAGGATGTGCGCCCTGGTCAGGGAGCGGCGGCCCGAGGTGCGCTTCGTGATGGTCGGCGACGGCCAGCTGGCCGCCGAGGCCCGCGCCGAGGCCGACCGCCTCGGGGTCGAGATCCTCTTCACCGGCTTCCGCCTGGACGCGGCCCGGATCGCCTCCGGCTTCGACGTGTTCGTGGTCAGCTCCCTCTACGAGGGGGTGGGGCGGTCGGTGACCGAGGCCATGGCCTCGGGGCGTCCGGTGGTGGCCACCGCCGTCGACGGGGTGGTCGACCTGGTCACGCCGGGGGCGACCGGCCTGCTGGCCCCGCCCGGCGACCCGCCGGCGCTGGCCGCCGCCGTCGAGTGGATGCTGGCCAACCCGGCCGAGGCCGCCCGCATGGGCGTCCAGGCCCGCGAGCGGGTCCGGTCGCTGTTCGCCCCCGAGCGGATGTGCGCCATCCTCGACGAGGTCTACTCCCGGCTCCTCGGGGTCGAGGCCGAGCCGTCGGGCAGTGGCCTGCCCCTGCCCACCGGGGTGCCCGAGTGACGCTCGCCGGGGGCGCCTGGCGGCGCCTGCTCGCCGGGCGGCGCAACCCGATCGCCACCAACCTGGTCGCCCGGCTGGGCGCGATCACCTCCCTGTTTCTGGTCAGCCTGCTGGTGGCCCGGATCGCCGGGCCGGCCGGGGTCGGCACGCTGGTGCTGCTGCGGGTGCTGCCCTGGCTGGTCGGCCTCATCCTGGGCAGCGGCCTCTACGGGGCCGCCCCCTACTTCCTCTCCGGGCCGGGGCGGGCCGAGCCCAGGTACCGGTCGACCCTGGTGGCGATCGCGGTCGCCGCCGGCGTGACCGGGACCGTGCTGTGGGTCGCGGCCGCGCCGGTCTTCGGCCCCCGGCTCTTCCCCCAGCTGTCGACCGGGCTGGTCGCCCTGGCCGGGCTGATGGTGCTGACCCAGGCCCTGGAGTCGACGGCGATGGCCTGCTGCCAGGGCTTCGACGACCTGGCCGGGGCCAACCGCCTCCTCTTCCTCGAGGAGTTCGTGTTCCTCCCCGCCTTCGGGCTGCTCCTGGTCGTGGGGACCGAGCCCTACCTGGCCATGGTCCTCGCCCTCCTCGTCGGCGACCTGACCACCTCGGCCGTGGGCGCGGCCCGGCTGGCCCGGCGCGGCTTCTTCACCGGCACCGGCCGGCCCTCGCTGCCCCTGGCCCGGGAGGTCGCCGGCTACGGCTTCCGGGCCCAGCTCGGCACCATCGCCCTGCTGGTCAACGCGCGGCTCGACTTCGCCCTCGTCGGCGCCCTGATCGGGCCCGCCTCCCTTGGCATCTACGCGGTGGCCAGCCGCTACGCCGAGCTGCTCCGGCTGCCGGCCCTGGCCATGAACTACGTGCTCTTCCCGGCCTACGCCCGTGACGGCGGGGCGGTCGCCACCGAACGGGTCAGGGCCCTGCTGCCGAGGATCGGCTGGGTCCCGGCGGCCGTGGCCGTCCCCATGGCCCTGGCCGCCCCGGTGGTCCTGCCGCTGTTCTTCGGGGAGCCGTTCAGCGCCGCCGTGCTGCCGGCCTGGGTGCTGCTCGGCGGGCTGGCCGTCGGCGGGATCATCGGCGTCATCGGCGCCTACCTCTCCGGCGTCGGCCGGCCCGGCCTGTACTCGGCGTCGCTGGCCGCCGGGCTGCCGGTCACCGTCGTCCTCGATCTGCTCCTGATCCCCCCGTTCGGCGTGACCGGGGCCGCGGTCGCCTCGACCGTCGCCTATTTCGTCACCACCGGCGTGCTGCTCGCCTGCTACCGCGCCGTGGTCCGCGCGCAGCGGGAGCGGTCCGGTCCGGCAGGAGACACCGCGGAGTCCACAGCGCAGGAGGTATCGAGATGAGGGTCCTGACGGTCGCCGCCCATCCCGACGACGAGACCCTCGGGGCGGGCGCGACCATGGCCAAGCTGGCCGCCATGGGGCACGAGGTGTGGGTCTGCATCCTCGCCGACGGCGTCACCTCCCGGCACGGGTACGTGGAGCTGCAGAAGGAGTGCGCCAAGCGGGCCGCCGACGTCCTCGGCGTCTCCAACGTCGTGTTCTGCGAGCTCCCCGACCAGCGGCTGGACGCCCTGCCGCTGCTCGACGTCATCACGCCGATCGAGCGGTGCATCGGCGAGTTCCACCCCGACGTGGTCTTCACCCACTTCAGCCAGGACGCCAACCAGGACCACCGCATCGTGTTCCAGGCCACCCTGGTCGCCGCCCGGCCGCTGGCCGGCCTCAGCGTGCAGCGCCTGCTCTGCTACGAGACGCCGTCGTCCACCGAGTGGGCGCCGCCCTTCCCCGGCAGCGTCTTCAGCCCCAACGTGTTCGTCGAGGTCGCCGGCACCCTGCCCAGGAAGCTGGACGCGCTGCGCGAGTACGAGCGGACCCACTCCAACGAGATGCGGCCCTACCCGCACCCGCGGTCCTACGAGGCGATCGAGGCCTACGCCAAACGCCACGGGGCGGCCGCCGGGGTGCAGGCGGCCGAGCCGTTCATGCTCGTCCGCCAGGTGCACCGGGAGGGGGACTCGGCGCATGCTCACTGGCTCTAGGCACGTGCCCGGCAAGCGGGCCCTGGACGTGGCCACCTCGGCCGTCGCCCTGGTCCTGCTGCTCCCGGTCCTGCTGGTCATCGCCTTGGCCGTCAAGCTCGACTCACCCGGCCCCGTCCTGTACCGCCAGCAGCGGGTGAGCCGCGGCGGGCGGCTGTTCCGGCTGCTCAAGTTCCGCACCATGGTGGTGAACGCCGACCGGCTCGCCCCCAACGTCAGCGCCACCGGCGACCCCCGCGTCACCCGGGTGGGCCGGCTGCTGCGCCGCACCTACCTGGACGAGCTGCCCCAGCTCATCAACGTCCTCCGGGGCGACATGAGCCTGGTCGGTCCCCGGCCGGAGACGCCCGAGTTCGTGGCCCTGTTCACCCCCGAGGAGCGCCAGGTGCTCAGCGTCCGGCCCGGGCTGGCCGGCCCGTCGACGCTCGCCTTCATGGACGAGGCCGAGATCCTGGCCTCGACCGACGACCCGGTCGCCTACTACACCACCACCCTGCTCCACGACCGCGTCAAGGCCGACCTCACCTACCTGGACCACTGCTCGATCGGCTACGACATCCGCCTGCTCTGCTCCCAGGTGGTGGCCATCGTGAGGCGGCTCCCGTGACCGGCCTCCACCCGCAGGCGCCGCCGGTCCAGGTCGAGCGCTGGGCCGACGGCGCCGCCTGGGACGCGTTCGTGCAGGCCGCCGACGACAGCACGGTGGCCCACCGCTGGGCCTGGACCAGGCTCGTCCCCGACATCTACGGCCACCAGGTCATCCCCCTGGCCGCCGTGCGCCAGGGGGCCCTGGCCGGCGTCCTGCCCCTGGCCCGGGTCCGCAGCCGCCTGTTCGGCAGCGGCCTGGTGTCCATGCCCTACCTCGACTACGGCGGGGTCTCCAGCAACGGCGACCAGGCCGCCGAGCAGGCCCTGGTCGCGGCCGCCGTCGAGCTCGCCCGCGCCGACGGCCTCAAGCTCGAGCTGCGGCACCTGACCGACCGGCCCGTCGGGCTGCCCGCCTCGCTGCGCAAGGTGACCATGACCCTGTCCCTGGACGGCGGCGAGGACGCCGTCTGGAGCCGCATCCGGTCCGGCCGCCGCGGCCAGGTCCGCAAGGCGCGGCGCAACGGGCTCGAGGCCGGCTGGCACGGGGCCGAGGCGCTGGCCGACTTCTACCGGATCTGGGCCGAGAACATGCGCGACCTGGGCTCGCCCGTCCACAAGCGCCGGTTCTTCGCCTCCATCCTCGACCAGCTGGGCGACGACGCCCGCATCGTCCTGGTCCGCAACGGCGCCGAGGCGGTCGGCGCCGGCCTCGTCCTGGTCCACCGGGACCGCGTCATGCTGCCGTTCGTGTCGTCGCTGCGCTCCAGCTTCGCCCTGCGCCCCAACCAGCTCCTCTACTGGGAGACGTTCCGCTACGGGGTGGAGCGGGGCTGCGGCCTGTTCGACTTCGGCCGCTCGTCGTGGGACTCGGGCACCTTCGAGTCCAAGCGTCAGTACGGCGCCGAGGTCGAGCAGCTGTACTGGCATCGCTGGCCACCGGAGGCGACCGACGGGGACGAGCCGAGCCAGCGCCTGGAGTGGGCGACCCGGGTCTGGCGCCGCCTGCCCCTCCCGGTGGCCAACCTCGTCGGTCCGATGGTCCGTGGAGGGCTCGACAACTGACCGGTGCCGCCCCACCTGCGTTACCCTCGAAGCAGCCAACGTGGGGTCGTCGGCGCCAACCGGTTCCCGACGTCAGGGGTCAGGGGAGACGTGATCGGCCTGGAGAGCATGGCGCTCGCCGTCGCGGGAGGCCTCGTCCTGCTCGTGGTCGTGGCCTGGCTCGCCACCCGGGCCAGGTCGGGACGGTCCCGGGTGACCTCCGTGGCCGACGTTGAGGGCTCGACCGGGCTGGTCGTGATCGGGCCGATCTCCGGCAAGGGGCTGCGGCGGCCGGCCCAGTCCATGAACGGGCTGCCCTTCCAGCCCGAGTCCGACGGCCTGGAGCGCATCTGCCGGCTGCTCGAGCACAACGGCCTCGGCACCGGGATCAAGGTGCTCACCATCGTCCCGGCAAGCGCCAGCCAGGCCGGGTCGGGCTTCGCCGTCAACCTGGCCAGGACCCTGGCCGCCGAGGGCAAGAACGTGCTCCTCGTCCTGGCCGACCTGCGCCACGGCCCGGCCCGGCCGACGCTCGGCCTGTCGCGGCTGAACGGGCTGGCCGAGCTGCTCGAGGGGGACGCCAGCGAGCCGGTGACCGCGCTCGTGTCGGTCACCGAGCACCTGCTGGTGCTGCCCTGCGGCCGGACCGCGACCGACCCGGCCGAGCTCCTGGCCAAGCCGGCCCTGCGGAAGATCATCTCGTCGCTGCGGGACCTGGGGCTGATCGCCATCGTCGACGCCCCCCCGGCCAGCTTCACCGACGACGTCATCCCCCTGGCCCGCGTGGCCGACGCCACCCTGCTGATCGTGCAGGCCGGCAGCCGCTGGGCCGAGGTCGAGCGGGCGGCCCGGACGCTGCGCCAGGGCCGGGCCGGCGACCCGGCCGCGGTGCTGGTCGGCACCCGCCGCCTGCGCAGCCTGGCCGTCGGCGTCCCGGCCCGCCCCAGCGCCGACACCGGGAGAGGGGTGTAGCCGCTGCGCCGCCGGGGGGTGTGGGCGGCGCTGGGGGCGGCGGCCGTCGTCGTCCTCGCCGTCGCCGTGCTCGGCCTGCGCGGCGGCTGGGGCGGCGACGACCGGGCCAGCGGCAGCTTCTACGTCTCGCCCCAGGGGAGCGACGACGCTCCCGGCACCCGGGAGCGCCCCTGGCGGACGGTCGCCGCCGCCGTCGAGCGCCTGCGCCCCGGCGACACCCTCCACCTCCGGGAAGGGACCTACTTCGAACGGCCCGAGATCGGCGTCAGCGGGACCGCCGCCGCCCCCATCACCATCCAGTCCTACCCGGGCGAGCGGGCCGTGATCGACTCGGGCGCGGCCCAGTTCCAGACCCCCGGGAACCAGGTCTGGGAGCCGGTCGACCCGGCCATCGGGGAGTACCGCTCGGTGGAGGAGCAGCCGGCCGGCAACGTCTACGGCTACGTCGACGGCGTGCCCGGGTACGTCAACGGGCGGGTCGCGCTCGTCCCCTACCGCTCCGCCGAGGCGTTCCGGGCCACCAGCGACGCCTGGACCGACGAGGAGACGCCCTTCTACGTCGGGCCGGGCCTCTTCTGGGACCCCTCGGACCGGCGGGTCCACATCCGCCTGGCCAAGACCGGCGACCTGCGCGCGGCCGAGGCCCGCTACGGCCAGGTGTTCGCCGACGACCTCCCCGACCCCCGCCGTCACCGGATCATCCTGTCCAGCGCCCCGGCCACCCTGACCGTGGCCGGCGCCCACCTGGTCGTCAAGGACCTCACCGTCAACCAGGCCAAGGACACCATCCTGCTGACCTCCGACGCCCACCACGTCCGCCTCGAGGGCGTCACCGCCTGGACCGGCGACACCGCCGTCAAGGCCGACGGGGACGAAATCGCCCACGTCACCGTCACCCGGTCGCGGATCTACGGCGACCATCCCCGCTGGCTGTTCTGGAGCGACATGAAGTCCCCGCCGGCCCCGGCCGACCTGCTGCGCGGCACCGCCATCGACCTGTACGGCGGCGCCCACGACTGGGAGATCTCCCACAGCCACCTGCGCGGCTCGGGCCAGGACCTGATCAGCACCAACACCGACGAGGAACGGATCTCGATCCACCACAACCGGATCGAGAACTGCGGCGACGACGCCCTGGAGCTGGAGGGCACCACCGACGTCGGCGAGGTCCGGGTGTACGAGAACTACATCCTCAACTGCCTGGTGGCCGTCGCCCCCGGCCAGGACTCGCCCTCGTTCAGCGGCCCGCTGTACGTGTTCCGCAACGTCGTCGCCTTCCTGCGGGACTTCCCCGTCAACCGGGCCGAGGGCATCAACGACTGGAACGGCGGCGGCCGGTTCGGCTTCGAGTACCTGCTCAAGCAGAACGCCGGCAACACCTTCATCTACCACAACACCCTGGTGCTGCTGAACTCGGCCGGGCGCGGGATCAACCTGGTGCCGTCCTCGCCCGAGGGCACCTATGTGGCCAACAACCTGGCCGTGACCGTCAACGGCCGGGTGAACGGCTCCCCCCCGACGGGCCCGGGGCAGATCGTCGACGGGAACCTCTACTGGTCGATGCGCCCGGGCCAGGACGGGGAGCTCCTGGCCGACTACGCCACCGTGCCCGAGTTCGCCGCCGCCACCGGGCTGGAGCGCCACGGGCTGGGGGAGGAGCCCGGGCACGGGACCAACCCCCGCTTCGCCCGCCTGCGGCTGGAGGTGGCCGACCCGGGCCAGGCGAGCTGGGCGCTGCGGCCCGCCTCGGAGGCGCCCCGGCCGTCGGCCTTCCTCCTGGCCGGCAACAGCCCGGCCATCGACGCCGGCATCGCCATCCCCCGGCACCCGCGGCTGGGGCGCCTGCCCGACACCAGGTCGTCGCGGGACATCGGCGCCCTCCCCCATGACCTCTCCCCGACCGCGCTGGCCGGCTTCCCGTTCGATCCCGGCGCGGCCATGCAGTGACCGGCGGGACAGTACGCTGGGAAGGTGGGGGACCGGAGAGGGGGAGCCGTTCCGACTCGACGACTGGGCGTCACGGCCGCCGGGCTCGGCTGCCTGGCCGCCGCCGTCCTGGTCGGCCTGGTCGCCCACTCCCGGGGGACCTGGCTCGACCATGGCCTGCCCCGCGCCGCCGGCCGGCTCATGCCGCCCGACAACCGGCTCGTCCAGATCCTCAGCAGCGAGCTGGGCTGGCCCAGCGGCGCCTACCTGACCGCCCTGCTGCCGGTGGCCGTGGCCATGGCCCTGCTCGCCGGGGAGGTCCGCCGCCAGGGCCTTGGCCCGGTGCTGCGGCGCTGGCGCTGGGTGCTGCTCACCCTGGTCGCCATCCCGTTCCACTACCTCCTGCGCCTGGCCTTCGGCCGGCCCGGGCCGGGCGAGGTGGCCGGCGACGGGCTCTACATCGGCGCCTACCCGTCGGGGGCGGCCCTGGCCGTCGGGCTCGGCTGGATGCTGTGCCTGGTCGTGGCCGGCGAGCTGCGGCCCCGCTGGCGGCCCTGGCTGGTGGCCGTGGCCGCGGTGGTGGTGACCGTGCACGCGGTCGCCCGGGCCGTGACCGAGAAGCACTGGCTCACCGACATCCTCGGGTCCTACCTGCTCGTGGCCGGCGCCTTCCTGCTGGCGGCGGCGGCCACCTCGGCCGGCGGGGAGCGGGCCCGGCGGGCTACGGCCGGCTGAGCCAGGCCAGCACCTCGGCCGTGTGCTGGCCGAGGGCGGGCGGGGCCAGCCGGTAGGCGGCGGGGGAGGCCGACAGCCGGATCGGGTTGGCCACCTGGGGGACCCCGCCGGCGTCGGCCACCGGGTCGAGGCCGAGCCGCTCGGCCAGGGCGAACGCCTCGCCGACGTCGTTGACCAGGCCGCAGGGGACCCCGGCGTCGGCCAGGGCCGTCACCCAGTCGGCCGCCCCGCGGGCGGCCAGGGCCTCCTCCAGCAGGGCGGCCAGGTCGTCGCGGTGCCGGACCCGGTCGGCGTTGGTGGCGAAGCGGGGGTCGGCGGCGGTCTCGGGCCGGCCCAGCACCTGGCAGAGGCGGGCGAACTGGGCGTCGTTGCCGACGGCGACGACCAGGGGGCGGTCGGCGGTGGCCAGGGTCTCGTAGGGGGTGATGCTGGGGTGCCGGTTGCCCATGGCCCGCGGCGGGCGGCCGGTGCACAGGTACGACGACGCCTGGTTGACCAGGCTGGCCAGGGCGGCGCCGAGGAGGCTGACCTCGACCCGCTGCCCGCGGCCGGTGCGGGCCCGCTCGGCCAGGGCGGCCAGGACCCCGCCGAAGGCGTACAGGCCGGTGAGGACGTCGACCAGGGCCACGCCGACCTTGGTCGGCTCGCCGCCGGCCGGGCCGGTGATGCTCATCAGCCCGCTCATCGCCTGGACGAGGAAGTCGTAGCCGGGCAGCCCGGCCCCGGCCTGGTGGCCGAAGCCGGAGATGGAGCACCAGACCACCCCCGGGTTGTCCCGGCTGACCTCGTCGAACCCGAGCCCGAGGCGATCCAGGGAGCCGGCCCTGAAGTTCTCCACCACCACGTCGGCCCGGCCGGCCAGGGCCCGGGCCGCCCGCCGGCCCTGGTCGTCCTTGAGGTCGAGGGCGACGCTGCGCTTGTTGCGGTTGACGGCCCGGGAG